>PJQF01000028.1_pt1 | contig 106931 bp, 78 predicted proteins | sample 1503741 | NCBI WGS metagenome assembly PJQF01 (sample SAMN07775949, study PRJNA414020) | Biofilm metagenome, whole genome shotgun sequencing project. | isolation source: biomolecule (vanillin) treated reverse osmosis membrane biofilm | place: India: Nagpur | collected 2017-03-21
CGCAGCGCGAAATCTCGCTGATCTACTACCCCAACCGTGACGGCCTGGAAGACCGTATCTTCCGCATCAAGACCGAGCGCTCCAGCGCCAGCACGCCCGAGCCGCGCACCGTGCACATGCTGTGCAACCTCGAAGTGCTGGCCGACGACGGCGTGCAGGTGGACCTGCGTTTCAACTGGCACACCCTCAGCCACCGCTACAAAACCACCGACAGTTATTTCGGTACCTCCTTCTATCGCCTCGACGTCCGTGCCGAGCAGCCGCTGATCACGCGCAAGAAGGTAGTGCTGAAAAACGACTACATCCACCAGGTCATCGACATCTACCACATCTGAGGACACCGCCATGACGTATGCCATTGCCCTGAACTTCGAGGATGGGGTGACCCGCTTCATCGACTGCAAGGTCGGCGAAAAGGTGCTCGATGCCGCCTTCCGCCAACGCATCAACCTGCCCATGGACTGCTCGGACGGTGTATGCGGCACCTGCAAATGCCGCTGTGAAACCGGCGCCTACGACTTGGGCGACGACTATATCGACGACGCCCTGAGCGCCGACGAAGCGCAGGCGCGCCAGGTACTGACCTGCCAGATGGTGCCGCAGTCCGACTGCGTGATCGCCGTGCCGGTGCCCTCCAGCGCCTGCAAGACTGGCACCACGCACTTTGTCGCGACGCTGGCCGGCATCACCCGACATGCCGATGCCGCACTGGAGGTGAGTTTCGCGCTGGACCAGGCGCCGGTATTCCTGCCCGGCCAGTACGTGAATATCAGCGTGCCCGACAGTGGGCAGACACGCGCTTACTCCTTCAGCAGTCGCCCGGGCGACACGCGCGCCAGCTTCCTGATCAAGCACGTGCCCGGCGGGTTGATGAGCAGCTGGCTCGAGCGCGCCCAGCCGGGCGACAGCGTGGCGATCACCGGCCCGCTGGGGAGTTTCTACCTGCGTGAGGTGGTGCGGCCGCTGCTGTTACTGGCCGGTGGTACCGGCCTGGCGCCGTTCCTGTCGATGCTTGAAGTGCTCGCGCAGCGCCAGGAAACCCGCCCGATCCGGTTGATCTACGGCGTAACGCGGGATCAGGACCTGGTGATGGTCGAAGCGTTGCAGGCTTTTACCGCGCGTTTGCCCGACTTCAACCTGGTGACCTGCGTGGCTGATCCGCACACCACTCACCCGCGCCAGGGCTATGTGACTCAGCACATGGCCGACGAAGCCCTTAATGGCGGCGATGTCGACGTGTACCTGTGCGGCCCGCCGCCGATGGTCGATGCGGTGCGCGAGCACTTCAAGCAGCAGGGCGTGACCCCGGCCAGCTTCCATTACGAGAAATTCACCGCTAACGCCGTCGCCACGTGCGATGCCGCCTGAGGACTGCCGCATGACTCAACGGTTTAACAACAAGGTCGCGCTGGTCACCGGCGCTGCCCAAGGGATCGGCCGGCGTGTCGCCGAACGCTTGCTGGAGGAGGGTGCCTGGCTGGTTGCGGTGGATCGCTCCGAGCTTGTGCATGAATTGCAGCATGAGCGAGCGCTGCTGCTGACCGCCGATCTGGAACAATACAGCGAGTGCGCGCGGGTGATGGCCGCCGCCACGGCCCGTTTCGGTCGCATCGACGTGCTGGTCAATAACGTCGGCGGGACCATCTGGGCCAAGCCTTTCGAGCATTACGCCGAGGCCGAAATCGAGGCCGAAGTGCGCCGCTCGCTGTTCCCTACGTTGTGGTGCTGCCATTGCGTGCTGCCCTACATGCTGGAGCAGGGCGCAGGCGCCATCGTCAACGTGTCTTCCGTGGCGACGCGTGGCGTCAATCGCGTGCCGTATGGCGCGGCCAAGGGCGGCGTGAATGCCTTGACGGCCTGCCTCGCCCTGGAGACTGCCGGCAGCGGGATTCGCGTCAACGCCACCGCGCCCGGCGGCACCGAGGCGCCACCACGGCGCATTCCGCGCAACAGCCAGCCGCAGAGCGAGCAGGAGCGGGTGTGGTACCAGCAGATCGTCGACCAGACCCTCGACAGCAGCCCGATGAGACGCTACGGCAGCATCGACGAACAAGCTGGCGCGATTCTGTTCCTGGCGTGCGACGAGGCCTCCTACATCACCGGCGTGACCTTGCCGGTGGGCGGCGGCGACCTCGGCTAAGGCTTTTTCCATCTGCTGACACTGACTCACAACAACAATAAAGAGAGCACTGCCATGCGTAGCCATGATGTCCATTCGATTATCGATAATGCCCCGTTCAACCGCTTCCACTGGTTGATCGTGAGCCTGTGTGCCTTGCTGTTGATCTTTGACGGCTATGACTTGTTTATCTACGGCGTGGTCCTGCCGTCAATCATGCGCGAGTGGGGGCTGACGCCGTTACAGGCTGGCGCCCTGGGCAGCTATGCGCTGTTCGGCATGATGTTCGGTGCGCTGATTTTCGGCACCCTGGCGGACCGTTTCGGGCGCAAGAAAGGCATCGTGTTCTGTTTCACCTTATTCAGTCTGGCCACCGTGACCAATGGCTTTGCCAGCAGCCCAACCGAGTTCGGTATCTGCCGTTTTATCGCCGGGCTCGGCTGCGGCGGGTTGATGCCCAACGCGGCGGCACTGATCAACGAATACGCGCCGAAGAAATTCCGCAGCACCCTGATGGCCTTCATGTTCAGCGGCTATTCCCTGGGCGGCATGCTCGCCGCCAGCGTTGGGATTTTCATGCTGCCGGCCTATGGTTGGCAGTCGATGTTTTTTGTGGCGGTGATTCCGCTGCTGCTGTTGCCACTGATTGTTTACTGGCTGCCTGAATCCATCGGCTTCCTGATCCGCCAGGGCCAACAAGACAAGGCTCGCGCGCTGCTTAATCGGTTGTCGCCAGGCACCAGGATCGAGGTCGAAGATGCGCTGGTGATCGCCGACAGCAAAGGTAAAGGCGCCACGGTGGTGGAGCTGTTCCGCCATGGCCTGGCGGTGCGTACGGCGATGATCTGGGTCGCGTTTTTCTGTTGCCTGCTGATGGTCTATGCATTGAGTTCGTGGCTGCCCAAGCTGATGGCCGGCGCCGGTTACAGCCTGGGATCGAGCCTGTCGTTCCTGATCGCGCTGAACCTGGGCGGCATGGCCGGGGCGCTGCTCGGCGGCCGTTTGGGCGACCGCCTGAACCTGGTGAAAGTTGTGATCTGCTTCTTCGCCGCCGCCATGGTCTCGATCAGCCTGCTGGGCATTAACAGCCCGATGCCGGTCCTGTACCTGCTGATCTTCGTCGCGGGTGCCACCACCATTGGTACGCAGATCCTGCTGTACGCGGGGGCTGCGCAGCTCTACGGCTTGTCGATTCGCGCCACAGGCCTGGGCTGGGCGTCCGGCATCGGTCGAAATGGCGCGATTGTCGGCCCGCTGTTAGGCGGCGCGCTGATGGCGATCGAACTGCCTCTGCAACTGAATTTCATGGCCTTTGCCATCCCCTGCGCGATTGCGGCGCTGGCGATGACGGTATTTGCCCTGAATGAGCGGCGCACCCGTATCGCCATGCCCGACGCCGTGGCGCTGTGACTGCCAAATGCTCATGGGCAATGGTCCAGTGCGCAGCGCGAACTCGGTGGAGTGTGGTGTCGTACTTTGGCCACATGCACTGAAAGGACGTGAGCATGGAGGTAGGGTTGATCGGCCGGACAGCCTGCCAGACGATCCCTAAAGGCTGTCAGGGTCGCCAAAAAACATCTGAATCCGCGACCGCAACCATCGCTCCCCCGGATCATTGTCCTGCGACCCACGCCAGGCCATGTGCAGTTCAAACGAGCGCACCGGTAACGGTGGGTCTTCGGCGCGCAAGCCGCCGGCGGATGTCAGCGCTTCAGCCGCATAATCCGGTACGGTCGCGAGGATATCGGTGCCCGCCAGCAGGGTGCCCAGACCGTTGAACTGCGGCACGGCAAGCACCACATGGCGCTTGCGGTCGAGCTTTTCCAGCTCTTCATCGATAAACCCGCTCAAGTCACCGGCAAACGATACCAAGGCATGGGGGCGGGCGCAGAAGTCGTCCAGGCTCAGGGAGCCGGGTACGCTGTCGGCGCGCAGTAGTTTGGGCAGGCTGCGGCGCAACACTTTGCGCTTGGCGTTGGCCGGCAGGTCGGCGGTGTAGCTGACGCCGATGGAGATTTCGCCAGAGGCCAGCAGGCCCGGCATCAGGATGTAGTTGACGCGACGCACCACCAGCACGATGCCTGGCGCTTCAGCTCGCAGGCGTTTGAGCAGTTGAGGCAGTAGGGCGAATTCGACATCGTCGGACAGGCCGATGCGGAACACGGCGGTGCTGGTTGCCGGGTCGAACTCGGCGGCGCGGCTGACGGCGGTTGAGATTGAGTCGAGGGCCGGCGAGAGCAGGGCGAAGATTTCCACCGCTCGGGCCGATGGCTCCATGCTGCGCCCGGTGCGTACAAACAGCGGGTCGTCAAACAGACCACGCAGCCGCGACAATGCCGCGCTGATGGCTGGCTGGCCGAGAAAGAGTTTCTCGGCGGCACGGGTCACGCTGCGCTCATGCATCAAGGTTTCGAATACGATCAAGAGGTTAAGGTCGACACGACGCAGGTCGTTACGGTTCATCTTGTGTCCTGGAAGAGTCAGCTAGCTTGACGTGAGCGGCCACATGGAAACGATGACCAGCATTAATCTTACGGGGAAAGGCTGGTACTCTGCACAGGATAATTGAGTTTTCCTACGATAGTTGGGGTCTATTCCTCAGGCGTGGAATCGATGACAGGCATGTCGACTATTAATGGCGACCTGTGGTCTTACCCGCAAAGCCCAGATAAAGTTCATGGCATTAGAGGTTACTTTGACGAGGTTTGCGATGTCCCGCACGATCCGTTTTCACAAGTTTGGTCCGGCCGAGGTGCTCAAATGCGAAGAGCATGCAGCCGCGCAGCCTGCACCGGGCGAAGTGCAGGTGCGTGTCGAGGCGATTGGCATCAGTTGGTATGACATTTTGTGGCGCCAGAACCTGGCGTCTTCCCACGCCCGTCTTCCATCTGGCCTTGGCCACGAGATGGCTGGGGTGGTCGTCGCCCTTGGCGAGGGCGTGGACGACTTGGTTGTGGGCGATAAGGTGGCCAGTTTTCCGGCCGAGAGCCCCAATGATTACCCGGTGTATGGCGAACAAATCGTCATGCCCCGTTCAGCCCTGACTCGCTATCCGGACGTGCTGAGCCCTATTGAAGCAAGCGTGCATTACACGCCGCTGTTGATTGCTTACTTTGCTTATATGGATCTGGCTCGGGTCAAACCGGGGCAATTTGCCCTGGTCACCGATGCGAGCCATTGCGCCGGCCCTTCCTTTGTCCAGCTGGGTAAGGCCCTGGGTGTGCGGGTGATTGCCGCAACCAAGGACAGCGCTGAGCGTGAGTACCTGCTGTCCCTCGGGGCCGAGAAGGTGATCGTCACCGAAGAGCAGGACCTGCTGATGCAAATCAACAAGTTCACCGACAACCGTGGCGTTGACGTGGTGTTCGATGGCTTGGGTGGCCCGCAGATGTCATTGCTCGGCGATGTGCTGGCGCCCCGTGGCAGCTTGGTGCTGTATGGCTTGCAGGGCGGCAACCAGACGCCATTCCCAGCGTGTGCGGCGTTCCAGAAGAACATTCAGTTCTTCGTGCACTGCATCGGTAATTTCACCGGTAAACCGGAGCTGGGCATCATTCAGGACCAGGTGGCATTGCAGCGTGCGTTGCGTGATATCAACCAACTCACCGCCGACCGCGTGCTGCTTCCACTGAAAACCACGGTGTTTCCGTTCAACCAGTTCGTGGAAGCGCACCGTTATATGGACGAATGCCCGTGCCGCGAGCGAGTTGCTTTGCAGGTTGCGGCTGTTTGAGCTGTAGGAGTATTCGTAAATGAGTGTTCCGGTGCCTGAGTGAATGGGGCAAATACGCCATTTGACAGGGCTTAACCCGCTCGCCCCAGAAGGTGCCGATTCGGCACTTTAGCCCCCAAATCCTGCTCTTCCTCCCTGACGCCGCGCTGAATCCCAGTGCGGCGTTGTTGTTTGTGCGTCCCGTACGCGACATCCCGCGCTCATCTGAACTGGTTTTAGGCGGGCTTCTGTATCTATTAATCATTATTCCAGCCTTGATAATTGCGTCTTCACTTTCATCTCAAGGATTGAGCAATGATTGAATCTATGAAAACTCTGCAGATACTTATTCGAACTATGAGTGTGGCGCGCACACGGGCTCGTGACGGAAGGAGCCTTCATAAGTCGTACCTGCCCTGCAAAAGGGAAAGTTGTTTGAGTCTATTTGTCGGACGCCTCTTTAAAAGGCTGATTAAAAATGTGTAGGAACTTGTCGGAAGAGTCCTAAGTCTAGTTTGTTTTTCTGGATTTCCCCTTAAATTCATTTGGTTATGGGTTTTTAAGGGTGAGGGATAAACCCCTGGCGATCCCTGTCGTTTTGTTGCGCGGTGCTAGTGTTTAATCATCGGCGCACAATGCGGTGCGCGATTTTCCTACACGCAAAATAGGTCGAGCAAACACTGTCAGCAGTTGCTTGAAACTGATATTTCAACTCAGGTAGTAGAACTATGAGCACTATTCACGAACAGGCTATGAATCATGTCTACCAGCAAGTTTTGCAACGTTTGATTGGGCACTTTACTCGCGCAGGCCGTACCGCCCTGCAGTTATTGGTGCAGCGAATCGTTGTTGCAGCAGGGGGCATGGAGCAGGTTGGGGATTTCAAAGTGCTGGTGGCCCATGGTGGCGGTGAAGTCAGCAGTTACTCCCTGGCATTGCTGCGCGCCGCCCAGTTGACCATTGCCGGTCGGGCACCCCGTACCTTTCACCTCAGGGTCGCGACGTTACGGCACGCAGGCATGACCGAGGGCCAACTCGATACCCTCAATCGCGGCTACGGCCGGCTGTTTCTCCACGACGACCCGCGCGTGGAGTTATTGATGGTGGAAAATCGGGAAGTGCAGCCCTTCAACCACCTGCGCCCCGCGTCAGCGATCGGGCGGGAGGTCAGCCAGCGCAATATGTTGATGGTGGGCCACGTGAGTGCCGGAGACTGTCGCGCTACGTTGTGCAACGACACTTACTTGGCGGTCGGTGATTTTTACCAGCGCGTCACCACTTACAACGGCGGCGTCCATGCGCTGGTCAGCGGTGATTCACCGCGTAAGCAGAGTCAGTTTTTAGCCTGGTTCAAGCAAACTGCTCAAAGTGCGGGTATCGCTGTTCCCAAGAGCAGCTCGCTGTCGCTCAACGCGCTGTTTGCGCGCATGGACGAGTGCAGCACCGGTTACTACCGTGATGTATTCGGTGAGGAATACACCGCCAACGATAATCCCAGCAAAGCCGGGCACCGTCACTTGGCCTACATCGGCATCGCCGATCTGCTGGAAGATGTCGACATGGCGTCTGCCCCCCTGTTGACTGAGTTCATGGCTTACGTTCCAGACCCGCTGGGCTTTCACTTCAGCCATCCGGCCTATTCCAATCCGTTGCTGATGGCGCATCTGCGCGGGCTGCAGGCCGAGTTTCTGCATGAACTGGATTATGAAGACGGTGTCGACGGTTTTATCCAACCGGCCGATGCCTACATGCGTGGCCTGCGTATGCCCGAAGATGTGCTGGCTCAGGCCGGGACCCCTGAAGGGCGGATGCTGTCGAGCACCTACGCCCAGCAATTTTTTGGCCTGGATGAAACTCAGCTGATCTGCATGCTGTTCTCTCCCTTTCTTGATCACGGCCAGCGCTTGGAGGGTTACTTGCGCCAATGCCATCCGGGCATGCTGGTGGCACTGCCCGAATTGCACAAAGTCCTGCAAGGCAAGCCCTGCGCCGAGATGCTGCAGCAGTGGGTAATGGACACCAGCGGCTTGCCCTTGCCCTTGTTGCAGCATCTGTACCGCAAACGGCAGGTGGTCAGTGCGAAAGACGTACGTCAAGACGGTGCCGTCCAAAGTGCGGCTCAGGCCGTGCCATTGTTCGGTCGATGACGCTGCGTGGCGAGCGTCAGGCGGATTTCGCGTATCAGGCGGTCTATCGCTACATGATCAGTCTGATCAACGAAGTCAGCACCGACACCCGGGTAAAACTGCCGTCCCTGCGGCAGTTGGCCGGGCGCCTGAATGTGTCGATTTCGACGATTCAGTATGCCTATGCACTGCTGGAGAAGGAGGGCAGGGTCTATTCGGTGGCCAAGTCCGGTTATTACGCCTGGCCAATGTCCGCAAACCCGATGCCGTGGGCGGGAGGGGATTTGCTCGACCGCTTGTACGCTGCCGCTCGGCGCCCTGGCATGGCGGTCTTCAGTGGTGACGAGCCGGCCTTGCTGGGGGCGCTGGATGAAACGCTGCTGCGACTCGAGCGGGAGTTGGTGCGCCAGTATCCGCCGCAGTTGCAGCCATGGTCCCAGCCATGTGGTGTGTGGGAGTTACGTGCGGCGCTGGCGGCACGTTATACCTCTTCAGCTACGCGCTGCTGGCATGCCGACGATGTGTATATCGGTGCCGACCTTCGTGGTGTGCTGGATATTCTGATCGAAGTGCTGGGCCTGCGGGGCACTACCGTCATCGTGGAGTCACCCTGTGATTGGGTGATCCTGCGGTTGTTGCAGGGGGCTGGGGTGCGCATCATCGAGTTGCCCTGGACGAAGGAGGGCGGTATTGACCGGAACACGTTGGCCAGACTGCTACGCGATGAGTCGGTGCAGTTGGTGTTGCTCTCGTCTTCGGTCAGCCTGCCGTCAGGGGTGGCTATGTCCATTGACGAGCGTCTTTACGTTGCACAACTGCTGGAACAACACGGTTGCTGGTTGCTGGAAAACGACACCTTCGGTGAGCTGGGTTTCGAAGCGCCGCACACGGCATTGCGCGAATTAGTGAACCCTGAGCGGCTGATTGTATTTTCTTCGTTCGAGAAGGTGCTTGGTTCTGAAGCTCCTTATGGGTATCTGCTGTCCCGACGCATGAGCAACGAGTTACAGCGCCAATTCTTGTTGCGCTCATTCCGCTTATCGTCGATCCGTCAGCGAGCGATTGCCCGCCTGTACCAAAGCGGGCGACTGGACCAGCACCTGCGCGTACTGCGCCAGCAGCTGAGCGAGCAGGCCGTGCAAATGAGTCAGCGCCTGGAGCAGCACTTGGGCGACCAGGTGACCTATCGAATGCCTGCCGCCGGTGCCGCCTTTTGGCTGGCCTCCAGCCGTGCGGTGGACATGCGTCAGGCATTCCAGCGGTTGCTGGGACGGCAGGTAGTGATCTCGCCCGGCGAGTTGTTCAGTGTCAGCGGGCTGCATCAACAAAACCTGCGCTTGAGTCACACCTTTCACGGGCAGCCTAATCTGGATATTGCACTGGCAGCGTTGAGTGACGCACTGCGTCAGGCGCAGACTGGGTGAAATTTCTCTTACGGTTGTAGGATCGATACCGTCGCGCCGTAGTCGAACTCTCAGTAAACTGCCATTTTTCCAGATCCTTCTATCCGAGGTTTATGCATGACAATCAGTCCTTTTGCGGGCAAACCGGCGCCGGCCCAGTTGCTGGTGGATATCCCGCGACTGGTTACGGCCTATTACACCGGCCAGCCTGATGCAGCGATCTCCACCCAACGTGTGGCCTTCGGTACTTCGGGGCACCGTGGTAGCTCCTTCGAGCTGAGCTTTAACGAATGGCACGTACTCGCCATCAGTCAGGCCATCTGCCTGTACCGCGAAGCCCAAGGCATCAACGGTCCGCTGTTTGTCGGGCTCGACACCCATGCGCTGTCGACCCCTGCCGGCGCGAGCGCTTTGGAAGTCCTGGCGGCCAACGGCGTCCATGTAATGCTGGCGGAGGGTGATGAATACACGCCGACCCCGGCGATTTCCCACGCCATCATCTGCTACAACCGTGGCCGTACCAGCGGGCTGGCGGACGGCATCGTCATTACGCCGTCCCACAACCCGCCGCAAAGTGGTGGTTACAAGTACAACCCGCCCAACGGTGGCCCGGCTGACACCCACGTCACCAAGTGGATCGAAGCCAAATCCAACGAGTTGCTGGCCAATAAGCTGGCCGGGGTCAAACGCATCACCCACGCCCAGGCACTCAAGGCTGACACCACCCATCGTCACGACTACCTCAACAGCTACGTGGCCGACTTGGTCAATGTGATCGACATGGACGCTATCCGCAGCGCTGATCTGCGCCTGGGCGTGGATCCATTGGGCGGAGCAGGAGTGCGCTATTGGTCGGCGATTGCCGAGCACTACCGCCTGAACCTGGACGTGGTGAACACTGAAGTCGATTCCACCTTCCGCTTCATGAGCGTCGACTGGGACGGCCAGATCCGCATGGATCCGTCCTCCAGCTACGCCATGCAGGGTTTGATCGGGCTCAAGGAACGTTTCGACGTCGCTTTCGCCTGCGACCCGGACCACGACCGCCACGGTATTGTTACCCCGTCCGGCGGCCTGTTGGCGCCGAATAACTACCTGGCCGTGTCCATCGATTATCTGTTCCAGAACCGTCCCGACTGGCGCGCGGATGCAGCCGTGGGCAAGACCGTGGTCAGCAGCGGCCTGATTGATCGTGTGGCCGCGCGCATTGGTCGTCGGCTGTATGAAGTGCCGGTAGGCTTCAAGTGGTTTGCCGATGGCTTGTTCGAAGGGTCGCTGGGTTTTGGCGGCGAAGAAAGCGCCGGTGCGTCGTTCCTGCGCAAAGACGGTACGGTGTGGAGCACCGACAAAGACGGTCTGATCCCAGCGCTACTGGCTGCGGAAATGACCTCGCGCAAAGGCCAGGACCCGAGCCAGATCTACCGTGGCTTGACTGACGCCCTTGGCGAGCCGTTCGCCATTCGCGTCGACGCCAAGGCCACCCCGGCGCAGAAGGCTTTGCTGGGCAAGCTGTCCCCACAGCAGGTGATCTCCACCGAACTGGCTGGGGAAAGCATCCAGCAGATCCTCAGCCACGCGCCGGGCAACGATCAAGCCATTGGCGGTCTGAAAGTAATGACCGAGAACGGCTGGTTCGCCGCACGGCCATCGGGTACCGAAGACATCTACAAGATCTACGCAGAGAGCTTTATCGGCGAAGATCACCTCAAACAGCTGGTAGAAGAGGCCCAGGTACTGGTAGACGGCGCCATTTCCCAGTAACACCGAAAACCATGTGGGAGGGGACATTCCACCTCCCACATTTATCGGGATGAAGACTCAGCTCAGGCCAGATCGACCAGTACGATCTCGCTGTCTTCAATCGCCGTGACCCGCAACACCCGCTCATCTTCAATCGCAACACCGTCCCGCGCTTGCGCACGCAAGCCATTGACTTCAATCACTCCCGTGGCTGGCACCAGATAGGCACGGCGGCCACTGTCCAAGCGATACTCTGCCGTTTCCCCAGCTTTCAGGTTGGCTGCCACCAAGCGTGCATCAGCCCGAATGCGCAGGCTTTCGCTGTCACCGGCTTTGCCACTGGCCAGGGTGACAAACCCTTCGCGGTCACCTTTCGGAAATGGCTTTGCGCCCCAGGAGGGCGGCAAACCGGCCTCGTTCGGGATGATCCAGATTTGAAAAATCTTGGTCGGCGTCGCTTCCAGGTTGTATTCGCTATGGGCGATCCCAGTGCCTGCGCTCATAACCTGCACGTCGCCGGCTTCAGTCCGGCCCTTATTGCCCAGGTTGTCGGCGTGACTGATGGCGCCTTCGCGCACATAGGTGATGATTTCCATGTCACGGTGCGGATGCTGTGGAAAGCCCGTACCTGGCGCGATAATGTCGTCGTTCCACACGCGAAGGTTGCCCCAGTGCATGCGCTTGGGGTCGTGGTATTCGGCGAACGAGAAGTGGTGATGGGCATCAAGCCAGCCATGGTGGGCGCCGCCCAGGGAGTTGAAAGGTCGAAGTTCAAGCATGATCGTCTCCTGTTGATGGCGCTTATGATCCCGTAGGCCATGATCGATAAAAAGCGTAAAAAATGCCTGATTCCTATCAGGTAAAGCGATTGGTTAGTGGTGTTTTGACCTTCACTTCATCGGCTAACTGCATGACAGCAAAGCAATTGCCTGGAACTGAGCGCCGATTCCGGCGACCATGGCGCACTTGTCACAAACCAGCTCACCGCAGGAGTCCGCGTGCCGCAACAAAAGCCTGATCTGCCCCCCGAACTGCTCCCATTGGCGCAAATGCCTCTGTTGAAACGCCTGGCTGCACGCCTGTTTGGCCATGGCTTGACCCGTTTGCGCGCACAGCACCGGTTTTCCTGGTTGCACGGTCAGGCCGATGGTTTTCGTAGCGGTCACGAAGCGGGTGTGGAGTATGGCTATCGTGAGGGCAAGGCCGATGGTATCGAGGAAGGTCGACAAGTCCTGTTGATACGCGACTTTCGTCCCGAAGAGCATCGTGCGCCCGGTGTCGATGACAGTTTGTTCGATGATTGGCGATTGCCCTTGACGGCGGACGTGAAGAAACGCATCAAGGCCGACGTGGCTCGCTTGCTGCCGGCCCATGCCCAGCCCAGTGCGGCGCAATGGAAGATGATCTTCAGTGACACGCCGTCCACCTCAGTGATCGCCGGGGCCGGTGCGGGTAAGTCCACCTCGCTGGTCCTGCGCATATTGTTGCTTACCCATTACCTGGGCTTTGAATTGAGTTCGATGACCGTGGTGACCTTCACCCGCGAGTCGCGCAAGGATTTCATCAACAAGCTTATGGATATTCTCAGCTTGTGGGGTCGACCGCTTGGCATGAAGGAAGCCCAGGCGGTGGTGCGCACCTTTCACTCGCGCATCCTGCCGATGGTCCGCAGCCTGCCGGGTTTTGAACGCCTGCAAGCGTTTGAGAACCTGAGTTCAGGTTTCGAGGATGCCGACAGTAATCCGTTCGACCTGCGCATCAACGACGCCCAGCGCCAACAAATGAATGCCTGCTACCACCGACTTTACGGGCAGCACCCGCGCTTTCAAGCGTTGATCGCGCCCCTGGCTCGGCATGGCTTGCAGCTCAAGGAGCTGGAACGTGACCACCCGGATGTGCAAAAGCGCGTGGCGGTGACCGAACTGGCAGCTAAACGAGATGAAGAACTGTGCGATGCAATCGAAGATCTATGGTTTCGCGCAGGTGCCTGGCCGATCAAAGGCATTGAGCCTAGTCGCCAGACTATTGAGATCAATGGCGCGCAGTTCCATTGCCATGGCTATATCCCTGAGCTGGACGCGTGGGTAGTACTGGGTTTCGATTCGCGGGAAAACGCCCAGCTCAGTCGGCCCAACGCCAAGCTGTCACTGCGTGCGGAGTGGGCAGTGAAGCGAACCTTGTTTCAAGCTTTCTGTCGTAAGCCTCTAATTTGGTTGGATAATTATGAATCATCAAGGCGCCTTTTAAGCAGCTTGGCTGGGGATGCGTCCTCCGGCCCCGGGTTTGATTACAAGGTTAAAGGTGAACTGGCTGGTGCCCCGTTGCTCGACAGTTTTGTCATGGCGGCCGGCTTTATCGAAAACCTTGGGTTGGACGTTCCGACCGCCGTGGGTCAGATGACTTTCGCCAAGGACGATCCGGACCGCTTCTTCTTCGAGGCGCTGAGCATTTTCTGGAAGGCCCTGGAAGACCATCTGCTTGACCAATCACCGCCGATCATGACCTACAACCGCATGTTCTCGCTGTTCGGTGAAAACACTCCGGAAAACCTCAAGCTGCTCAGCGACCCGCTGTTACGGCCGCTGTCGCATCTGATGATCGATGAGTTCCAGGACGTGTCGCCGCAGATCGTCTCGTGGATCCGCGCCAGCCTGCGGGAAATCCGTAGCCGTGGCCCCGCGATGCACGTGGGCCGTGGTGCCCAGCATTCTTCGCTGTTGTGTGTGGGCGATGACTGGCAATCGATCTATGGCTGGCGGGGCAGTTCACCCAAGTATTTCATGGAGTTCAATCAGGAGTTCCCGTCGCCGAGCACCACGCGGGTGATGCTGGGCGAGAATCACCGCAGCCACCAACACATTATCGATGCTGCCGAGCACATCGTGCGCACCGCGCCGGCGATTCCCGGCAAGAAGGCCAAAGCCAGCGGCGCGCCCAAGGCGTTGCAGCCGGTCAAGGTGCTGGAGCGTGACGACGCGGCGCTGGGCCGTCAGTTGCTGGAGCATTATCAGAAGGGCGAATCGGTATTAATGCTGTATCGAAAAAGTAGCGATAAGTTACTGATTCAAGAGCATATTCAGTCTGTAGTTAATGTGGATTCTAGCTTGCCGATTCAAGCTCGCAGGCTGAAACAGCTGACCTATCACAGTGCCAAAGGCTTACAGGCGGACGCCGTGTTCCTGCTTGGGGATTGCCAACACCTCACCCGTTCCCCCTACAAAAACCAGGTCTATCGCATGGCCGGTCTGGGCAAGTCTGGCGACAGCGAACCCTATGACACGGCACAAAAAGACGAAGCGCTGCGCCTGGCTTACGTCGGCATTACCCGGGCGGTCAGCCATTGCTATTGGTATGTGGAGAAGCCCGAAGGCCAGGCCGTGAATATGCCGAAGGCCTCGGAGCATGTAGATGGAAAGAAAGCGTTTTTTGACGATCAGCGCGGCTGATGGCTGATCGCTCAGGCCCGCAGTGACAGCGGTGGCACAAACGACGCCAGTTCATCCTCCACCGCCTCGATAATCCGCTCTACGTCAGCGGCATTCATGACCGTGGCACAAGGGATGCCGGCGATGGCAATCAGGGTTTCGCCGCTGACGCGGTCAAACAGGCGGGCGATCATGCTGCCGGGCGCGTCCATGCTGCCCTCGAAGCCCATTGGATGAAAATGCCAGCGCATCAGCTGGCAGGCGTTGGGGAACGTCACTTTGTTCATGTTGCCCACCTTGTTCATTGAGCGCTTCCTTTAGCTCGCGGCAGGGGGCCATGACCGTCACTGGTCTTGGCGTTGTAGAGCTTAAAAATAGCATTCGCTCTTAACCGGAGGTGACTTTTTTCATCCCGTTCGGCGGTTGTTTTCCTAACGGTTGATGTGGGTCATGTCCTGCTCAGAAATGGGCAAGTGGCCATTAGTCCGAAGTTGCACCTGGCCATTGAACGCACCACCGAATTTCGGCAATCTCCACGGTTTTCCCGCTGCAGAGCTCACCATGCCTGACATCGCTCCCGACGATGATTGCCTGCATACCCAAGCCACGGGCGACCTGGTATTACGCCATCACCTGTGCTGGCGCCATCGCGATCTGGACGGGGTGATGTTCTACTACCACCCGGACATCCAGTACCACGACTTTTTCCAGAACCGCGTAGTCGGTTACGCCGAGCTGCGCGATTACCTGCAAGCCAGCATGCCACGCGAAGCTGACGAAGCGATTGAACACACCGACCGCATCCGCGCCGACGGAGATACCGCCTTTATCCAGTACCGCATCACTCTGCGTGGTGGCCATGGGCTGGTGTCATTCCGTACCAGCGAGGCCATCACCGTGCGCGATGGGTTGATCTGGCGCGTCAATGAATACGCGTCACTGGTGCACGAACAACCGTCCCAGGCCCAACGCCCCAGCGTCAGCCGCCTGGGCCTGTCGCCCCAGCAATTGGGGCATATGGCCAATGACCTGCAGCAGTATTTCGAACGTAAGCAGCCTTATCTGGACCCGGAACTGGACCTGCAGCGAGTCGCCAAGGAGTGCGGTTACAGCCGCAATCAGATTTCCTACCTGCTCAACCAAGTGCTGGGTCAAAGCTTCTATCGCTACGTCAACCAGGCGCGCCTGCAGCATTTGCTCGCCGCGCTGGATAACGCGCGCCCGCCGATCAAGGTAGACGACCTGGCCTTTGCCGCCGGTTTCAATTCGCTGTCGGCGTTCTACAGTGCCTTCCGCCAGCACACCGGCCAGTCGCCCAAGGCCTACGTCAAACAAATTTCCCTGCGTGCACGCGCGCAAGACAACGAATAACCGCCGGCCCTAGGATCAGCCCCATCGAAACGTGGTTGGGGAGCTTGGCATGCCGGCATGGCGCAACATCAGTTTATGGATGGACCAACTGGACGACCCGCTGGTGGCGCGGCCGACCCTGGAACACGACTTGGACGTCGATGTGGCGATTATCGGCGCTGGCTACACCGGGCTTTGGACCGCCTACTACCTCAAACGCCAGGCGCCTGAGCTGAAGATTGCGATTATCGAGGCTCAAACCGCCGGTTTCGGTGCATCGGGCCGCAACGGCGGCTGGCTGATGGGCAACCTGCTGGGCGAAGATCGCCTGCTGGCCGGCCTGGCACCTGAACAACGCCGGGCCTCATTCGACCTGCTGCACAGCATTCCGGATGAAGTCGCCCACGTGTTGGCCAGCGAAGGCATCGACTGCGACTACCGCAAGGGCGGCGCGCTGTACTGCGCGGCCCGTTACCCCGAGCAGGAGAGCAGCCTGCGTGCCTACCTGGACAAGCTCTACGCCCAAGGCCTCACCGAAGCCGATTATCGCTGGCTGACCCCACAGCAGTTGGCCGAACAGATCCGCATTGCCAAACCCTATGGCGGTATCTATGCACCTCACGTCGCCACGATCCACCCGGCCAAGCTAGTGCGCGGCCTGGCGCGGGCAGTGGAGCGCATGGGCGTTACGATTTACGAAAAAAGTCCTGTCACCCAGTGGCAGTCCGGCAGCCTGTGCACTGATAAGGCCAGTGTCCGCGCCGCTTGGGTAGTGCCCGCCGTCGAGGGATACGCGAACACCTTGCCGCCGTTGGGCCGCTACCAGTTGCCGGTGCAAAGCCTGATCGTCGCCACCGAGCCGCTGCCCGCCAGCACCTGGGACGAGATTGGCCTGCGTCACGGCCAGGCATTTGGCGAAAGTAGCCGCCAGGTCACTTATGGTCAGCGCACGGCAGACAACCGACTGGTGTTCGGGGCCCGCGGCGGTTACCAGTTCGCCGGCAAACTTCGCCACAACTTCGATTTGACCGATAGCGAAGTGGAGCTACGTCGCTATCTGTTCGGCGAACTCTTCCCACAGCTCAAGAACGTACGGATTACCCATTCGTGGGGCGGCAACCTTGGTATGTCGCGCCATTTTCGACCGCACATGCTCTGTGATCACACCACCGGCATCGCGCTGTCCGGCGGTTATGGCGGGGAGGGCGTTGGAGCCACCAACCTGGGTGGCCGCACTCTGGCGGATTTGATCCTCCGTCGCGACACGCCACTGACCTATCAACCTTGGGTGATCCGCGAGCGCGGCCTTGATGCGCTCAAGGCCTGGGAACCGGAACCCTGCCGTTGGCTGGGTTACAACGCGATCATTCGCAGTTTTGTCCATGAAGACCAAGTGCTGGCCAACCCCAACACCGCCCCTTGGCGCCGCAAGCTGGCGACCGGCTTGGCCGGATTCATGGAAGGGTTCATGCACTGAGTCGTTTCACTTACACGGGAAAAACCCATGAGCATCACGCACTTCAAAGACACGCTGAATGCCCACCTGCCGGACTCGTCACCCGTGGCCGTGCCCCTGGGCGAGCCGATTGCGGTGGCCTCGACCTTGAGCGTAGAGCGCAGCGACGGCGTCGAAACCGGCATCTGGGCATGCACGCCGGGTCGTTGGCGTCGCCAGATCAAATCCCAGGAGTTTTGTCACTTTATCCAGGGCCGCTGCACCTTCACCCCCGACAACGGTGAAATCGTCCACATACAAGCCGGCGACGCACTGATGTTGCCGGCCAACAGCACCGGAATCTGGGATATCCAGGAAACCGTGCGCAAGACCTACGTACTGATTCTGTAACGCTTTGATCCTTGATCGCCTGCCATAAAAACAGCCCTAAAACCGCCAGGAAATCGAACCATGAAAGCCATTGCCCTGTTGCCCTTGATGTTGGTGGCCTCTATCAGCCAGGCCGCCGAGACGGTGAAAATATACAACTGGTCCAGCTACATTGCGCCAGACACCACGAAGAACTTCCAGAAGCAGACCGGGATCGGTTTCAGCTACGACGTGTACGACAGCAACGAAACCCTCGACGGCAAGCTCATGACCGGCAACTCGGGTTACGACGTGGTGTTTCCGTCCAACCATTTCATGGCCCGGCAGATCCAGGGCGGCGCCCTCAAAAAGCTCGACAAGAGCCAGTTGCCCAACTGGAAAAACCTCAACCCGGTGCTGCTCAAAACTCTGGAAAACAACGATCCGGGTAATGCCCATGGCTTCCCGTACCTGTGGGGCAGCACCGGCATCGGCTACAACATCGACAAGGTCAAGGCCGTGCTGGGGGATAACGCCCCGGTGGACTCCTGGGACCTGATCTTCAAGCCCGAATACATGGAAAAACTCAGCAAGTGCGGCGTAGCCATCCTCGACAATGGCCCGGAGCTGTTGCCTATCGCCCTCAATTACCTGGGTTTGCCGCCCCACAGCAAGGAGCCCGAAGACTACAAAAAGGCCGAGGCCTTGCTGATGAAAGTGCGGCCTTACGTGGCGTATTTCCATTCCTCGAAATACACCGGCGACCTGGCCAACGGCGACATCTGCGTGGCCGTCGGCTTCTCCGGCGATGTGCTGCAAGCCGAGAGTCGCGCCAAGGAAGCCAAGAACGGCGTGAAAATCGGTTACCAGATCCCCAAGGAAGGCGCCGCTATCTGGTTCGACATGGTGGCCATGCCTGCGGATGCCCCCGATGAAAAGGCCGGCTACGCGTTCATGAACTACCTGCTTGAGCCCCAAGTGATGGCGGACATTACTAACTCCGTGCATTACGCCAATGGCAACAGCGCGGCGGACAACCTGGTCGATCCTGAGATCAAGGCAGACACCAAGATCTACCCAAGCGAAGCCATGATGGGCAAGTTATTCGCGCTGGAATCAATGCCGCTGAATATCGACCGGATTCGCACGCGGGTGTGGAATACGATTCGTATGGGCCGCTGATCAAACGCTGTCGAGTACTGCAAAATATATTTGAAAGTGTTGCTGGTCTACGAAGCGTGGCCAGCAACGTTCAGTTGAATTATTAGACTAAGGGATGTTTTGCTGTTTTCCGGAAACGACAGGAAAAACAGTTCAAGTTGGAAGGGAGGTATCAGTGTGAGAAGTTCTCGTCCGCAATTCACGAAGCTTCTTTATTGATCATTACATGAAAAGGTACCTCATATGTCTTCAGTACAAAGTTTGCCAAATAGCGGAACGTGGACTCGTCCCGAAAACAGCCTTCCTGTATTGCGTGGCACAGACGCCCGTGAACGCCTGAACGCCAGGCCCGACGAGGCTTCGGTGCTTGTCGGTGGCGGTGGCAGTGACCAGTTGGTGGGCGCGCGAGGTGCGAATACCTTCAAGTACGAACACTTAACAGACTCTACGAGCAATGATCCGGATACTATTTTCAACTTCAATCCAAGGGAGGATAAAGTTGATTTGTCTGACATGGTAAAGAATAACAAGATAAAGATAATTCATATTCGGCCTCGCGCACCCGCTGAAGTAGGCGATGTACAGTTAAAGCACAGCCCTTTTGGTTGGAGTACGCTGGATATGAAAGTCAATGCGCAGGGGCCTAACTTCTCCATCCGTATTGATAATGTAAAGTTGTTGGCCGATCACGTTAAATTCTTTAGTTAAATCCACTCACCGCAAAATGGTCAGGCAGCGTGTGCTGCCCGGCCGTTTTACGTCGATATCGCTCTACGGATTTTCCAGATCATGCCCCAGCGACTGGATAAATAACGAAAACAGCTCCGGCTGCGATGAAATATCCAGCTTTGCGTACAAATGCCGACGGTGCACTTTCACCGTGTCCGGCGAGATATTCAGGCGTTCAGCCATGGCCTTGGAGGAAAACCCGCGCAGCACCAGGCGGGCGATTTCCAGCTCTCGGTCCGACAGCACGCCACAGCCGAACTGGCTTAAGGCATCCCTGATCTGGCTGTCCATGGCCGGGGCGCGCTGGGTGCTTTGCTGCCAATGCTGCTGCATCAGCGGCAGTACCCAGGCCGCCATCATCGTCATCAGCCCAGTGTCTTCTGCACTGAACCGCCGCTGCATCCCCAACGACAGTGACAATGTCCCCATCCCCGGCAGTTGCAGGATCAATTGCACCTCGTCTTCCAGCACGTTGTCATGGAAGTAATTGAGGAAGTATTCACTCTGTCGGAAATGGTCCGGCGCCACTTCTTCCAGGCGGTATACACCGCTGGAGTACCCTTCGCGACACGCCTGGAAAAACGGATCGAGCAAATACAGGCCATTGAGGTACGTCAACATCGACGCCGGTTTGCTGGTGGGCTGGGCGTCGTATTCTTCAAGGGCTTGGGGCGCGCCCTCCAACGGGTAGAAAATCGCCAACGCGTTATCGAAGGGCAGGCATTGGTGCAACAACAGCACCAACTGTTTCCAGAAACCCTGGGTACCGATGTGCGCGACGGTACGGCCCAAGCCAGCGTGCATGCCGACCTCACGGAACAGGCTCATATCACAGGCTCCCGCCAGCAAAAGATCGCTCAAGGGTTCGGCTTTTGCCGGGAACCGTCAAGGGGAGTACGCCAATAGGGGAATTGGCTGACAAGGTCCTGGGCGATAACGTCTTCATCATCCAACGGGAAACATATCCCGAAAAACATCATTTTTCGTTTCTGCCTCACACCAAGAACAACGACAGAGGATAACGATATGAGCACTTCCCCCACGCCTGACGGCGTGTTGAAACCTACCCTTAGCGTTTTCGATGTAGTGGCCATCACCGTTTCCGCAGTGACGCCGGCCAGTTCCGTGTTTGTGATCGCGCCCTTTGCCATCCAGCAGGCGGGCAGTGGTGTGTTCCTGGCGTTTGTGATGGCCGGCCTGCTCGCGCTGATGTTCGCGTTTTGTTATGCCGAACTGGGTCGCGCCCACAACAGTGCCGGTGGTGAATATGTGTACGCCAAGCGTGTGTTCGGTGGCATGGCTGGCTATGCGACCTTTCTCACGGTGCTGGTGATGTTGCTATTCATCCCGCCGGTATTGGCCACCGGGGCCGCGACCTATCTCAACAATGCTTTGGGCACGACGTTCGACTCGCAAACCGTCGCCCTGGTGATTGTGGTGTGCAGCTACGCCCTGGGCATTCTCAATATCAAGCTCAATGCCTGGATTACCGGCACCTGTTTGCTGCTGGAAGTGGCGGCGCTACTGGTGATCGTATTTATCGGGTTTGGTAACCCGGTGCAGCCGGCGAGTGTGTTGTTCCAGCCCCAGATCGTCGAAAACGGCGTGCTGCATCTCGCGCCGTGGGCCTTGGTGATCGGTGCGGTGGGCATAGGTTTGTTTTCCTACAATGGCTACGGCCCCGCAGTGCTGCTGGCCGAAGACATGAAGTGCGGCGGCAAAGGCGTGCACAAGGCCGTGTTGTGGTCCCTGGGCTTGGTGGTGGTGATCGAACTGGTACCGATCACCGCACTGCTGATCGGCGCGCCGTCCCTGAGCGCAATGATCAGCAGCCCAGACCCCATCGGCTACTTGCTCACCAGCCACGGCAATGAAACCTTGTCGCGCTTGGTCAGTGCCGGGATCTTCCTCTCTGTATTCAACGCGATTGTCGCCATCGTGATCCAGATTGGCCGTGTGGTATTCAGTAGCGGGCGCGATGCGCTGTGGACGCCGACCATCAACACACTATTCACCCGCATTCACCCGCGCTGGGATTCGCCCTGGTTGGCGACGCTGTTCCTGGCGATCCCGTCGGCGCTGCTCAGCTTCAGTTCCAACCTGGCGGACCTCACCTCATTCAGCGTGTTGCTGATCATGCTGGTGTACCTGGTAGTGGCGTTGAGCGCGTTGATGAGCCGCGTGTTGCTGCGCGACCGCGAACACCCGTATCGCATGCCGCTGTGGCCGTTGCCGGCTCTGTTGGCTGTCATCGGTGCAGGTTACTTGCTGGTGACCTTGATCTATGCGGCGTCTGTGCGCGACATCATGATCATCCTCGGCTTGCTGGCCTTGTCGGTGATCTTCTATTGCATCAGCGGCCGGTCGAGTCCGGTCTTCCAGAAATTGTAAGGAGCGGTTATGCGCGCACGTCAATTGGGCATCTCTTTGGGGCTGGGCACACCCGGTGAGTTGAATGCCATCACCGATGTACCGGGCGTGCGGGTGGGCCACAGTACCCTCAACACCCGTATCGACGGCAAGCAAGTGCGCACCGGTGTGACGGTGATCCAACCGCGCGCCGGGGAAGCGCGCCAGCAACCCTGCTTCGCCGGCTACCACGTGCTCAATGGCAATGGCGATGCCACGGGCCTGGAGTGGATCAGTGAAGCAGGGCTGCTGACCACACCGCTGGCCATCACCAACACCCACAGCATCGGCATTGTGCGCGACACCTTGATCGCCCTGGAGCGCGAGCGCCTCGCGGACCCGGCGGTGTACTGGTGCATGCCGGTGGTGATGGAGACCTACGACGGCCTGCTCAACGATATCTGGGGCCAACATGTGAAACCCGAACATGTGCGCGAAGCCGTCGTCAACGCCGAAGCCGGTCCGGTACAAGAGGGCGCGGTGGGTGGCGGCACCGGAATGATCTGCCATGAATTCAAGGGCGGTATCGGCACGGCGTCGCGGCGTTTGCCGGCGGAGCAGGGCGGTTGGACCGTCGGCGTGCTGGTCCAGGCCAACCATGGCAAGCGCCAGGAGCTGCGGGTGGATGGCTATCCGGTGGGACGCCGGTTGATGGACATCCCATCGCCCTTCACCGAGCGCGGTACGCCGGGCATGGGCTCCATTGTGGTGATCCTGGCCACCGACGCGCCGTTGCTGCCGCATCAATGCCAGCGTCTGGCGCAACGCGCCTCCATCGGCATCGCCCGTACCGGCGGCGGCACCGAAGATTCCAGTGGCGATCTGTTCCTGGCTTTCGCCACCGGGAACCAGGACCTGCCTGCCGCGGATTACGGCCGCAAGGGCCTGCCGTTCAGCAGTGCGTTGCAGATGGTCAATAACGACCACATTTCGCCGCTGTTCAGCGCCGCAGCAGAGGCGGTTGAAGAGGCAATCATCAACGCCATTCTGGCGGGTGAAACCATGAACACCGACGATGGCGTGCAAGTCCCGGGTTTGATGGGTGAGACGCTGTTACAGGCATTACACGATACGGGGTGGAGTGTGTCCCGGTAATGGGGGACAACGCCTATTATTAGTTGAAGTAATGGCTGTTTAATGTTGCCAATGACACCGTGGCAATATAGTGGATCCAATTATTAACTGTGCCGCTCAACTTGGGCGGCATTGGTGCTATTTAATATTTAAATACGTGCCCGCTGCTTTTTGTCGGACAAAACCAAGTTGCCCCAATAAACCCGGCACAAAAGTTTCACTAGTTGGCAGTTTGCTACTTTTTTACGGCGGAAATAGATGTAGACGAAAGATTTCAAGTTGTGTCAGTTTTCTTACGCCTTCAAAAGAGGCGAGTGATAGGACGATCTCGCCCGCGGGGTTCCTATCGATCAAAGACTGATGCACTTGCAAACAAGGAAGTACGTTTATGTCCAAAGTAAAAGACAAGGCTATCGTGTCGGCGGCGCAAGCCAGCACCGCTTACTCGCAAATCGATAGCTTCAGCCATCTGTATGACCGTGGCGGCAACCTCACGATCAACGGCAAACCATCCTACACCGTCGACCAGGCCGCCACCCAGCTGCTGCGCGACGGCGCCGCGTACCGGGACTTTGACGGCAACGGCAAGATCGACCTTACCTACACCTTCCTGACCTCGGCGTCGTCGAGCACCATGAACAAACATGGCATCTCGGGCTTCAGCCAGTTCAACGCCCAGCAGAAAGCACAGGCCGCACTGGCCATGCAATCCTGGTCGGACGTGGCCAACGTCACCTTCACCGAGAAAGCCACCGGCGGTGACGGCCACATGACATTCGGCAACTACAGCAGCGGCCAGGATGGCGCAGCGGCGTTCGCCTACCTGCCCGGCACCGGTGCAGGCTACGACGGCACCTCGTGGTACCTGACCAACAACAGCTACACGCCCAACAAGACTCCGGACCTGAACAACTACGGCCGGCAGACCCTGACCCACGAAATCGGCCACACCCTCGGCCTGGCTCACCCTGGCGACTACAACGCCGGCGAAGGCGCGCCGACTTACAAAGACGCGACCTATGGACAGGACACGCGCGGCTACAGCCTCATGAGTTACTGGAGCGAGAGCAACACCAACCAGAACTTCAGCAAAGGCGGCGTTGAGGCCTACGCTTCCGGCCCGCTGATCGACGACATCGCAGCAATCCAGAAGCTATACGGCGCCAACTACAACACACGCGCCGGCGACACCACCTACGGCTTCAATTCCAACACCGGGCGTGATTTCCTCAGCGCTACCTCCAACGCCGACAAGCTGGTGTTCTCGGTGTGGGACGGTGGCGGCAACGACACCCTGGACTTCTCCGGTTTCACTCAGAACCAGAAGATCAACCTCAATGAAGCCTCGTTCTCCGACGTGGGCGGCCTGGTGGGCAACGTGTCCATCGCCAAGGGCGTGACGGTCGAAAACGCCTTCGGGGGTGCGGGTAATGACCTGATCATCGGCAACAACGCCGCCAACATTATCAAGGGTGGGGCCGGCAACGACCTGATCTACGGTGCTGGCGGTGCGGACCAACTGTGGGGCGGCGCCGGCAATGACACCTTTGTGTTCGGTGCCAGTTCCGACTCCAAGCCTGGGGCGGCGGACAAGATCTTTGACTTCACCTCGGGTTCGGACAAGATCGACCTCAGCGGCATCACCAAAGGTGCTGGCCTGACCTTCGTCAACGCGTTCACCGGGCATGCCGGCGACGCGGTATTGACCTACGCAGCCGGTACCAATCTGGGTACGTTGGCCGTCGACTTCTCCGGGCACGGCGTGGCGGATTTCCTCGTCACCACCGTAGGCCAGGCAGCCGTCAGCGACATCGTGGCGTGATACAAAGGCGCGGCGTTTCGGCGTCGCGCCTCCAGGATGGAGCGTGAAGATGCAGCGTTTTTTCAACTTTATCGCCTGCGTATTGCAGGTGATGTTCGTGTCGGCAGGAGCCCACGCAATGGCGAGCAGTCTTGTTTTACCTTCCAGCGCTCAATTGGCCGGGCATTGGCAACTGCACCAACAGGATCAGGTGTGCGCCCTCGACCTGCTCGAACAGGCCAACGCGCTGAGCGGTGATGTGGCCTGTGCCGCCCAATGGCTGGGCGACACCCCTCTGACCTGGTCGCCCACTCCGGACGGTATCTGGCTATTCAATGCCGAAGGCAGCGGCATCACTCATTTGAATCGCCAGAAAGAAGGGGAGTATCAAGCCCGGACCCAGGCGGGCGTCGTGGTTGAATTAAAACGAATGCCTTAGTTATCGCTATAACTTTATAACTCGATTTTATTAGTTGGCCGGCCTTTATCAGGGTTCGGGCAACTTATGCGCGAAATTTGGCTCAAGGAAGATCAGAACATATGGCCAAGCCCTTTGCGGTGGCGCCCTTATTCAAGGCGCTGGGTGAATACAAGAGCATCTTGATCAGCGTTGGCTGCTTTACGGCATTAATTAACCTGCTGATGCTGGTGCCGTCGATTTACATGTTGCAAGTGTACGACCGCGTGCTGTCCTCCCAGAACGAAACTACCCTGGTGATGTTGACGCTGATGGTCGTGGGCTTCTTTGCGTTTATTGGCACCCTGGAAGTGATCCGTAGTTTCATCGTGATCCGTATCGGCAGTCAGTTGGAACGGCGTTTCAACTTAAGCGTGTACAAGGCCGCATTCGAACGCAATCTGCAACGCGGCCAGGGGCATGCCGGGCAATCCCTGGGCGACCTGACCCATATCCGCCAATTCATCACGGGGCCGGCGCTGTTCGCGTTTTTTGATGCGCCGTGGTTTCCGATCTACCTGTTTGTGATTTTCCTGTTCAACGTCTGGCTTGGAGTGCTGGCCACCGCCGGTGCTGTGCTGTTGATCGGCCTCGCGTGCCTCAACGAATACCTGACGAAGAAGCCATTGGGTGAGGCCAGTGGTTTCTCCCAACAGTCGACGCAACTGGCCACCAGCCATTTGCACAACGCCGAAACCATCCAGGCCATGGGCATGCTCGGCGCGCTGCGCAAGCGCTGGTTTGCGGTGCATGCGCAGTTCCTCGGCCTGCAGAACAAGGCCAGTGACACCGGTTCGGTGATCACCTCGTTGAGCAAATCCTTGCGGCTATGCCTGCAGTCACTGGTACTCGGCCTGGGCGCATTGCTGGTGATCCGGGGCGATATGACGGCAGGCATGATGATCGCCGGTTCGATCCTGATGGGCCGTGTGCTCAGCCCCATCGACCAGTTGATTGCGGTGTGGAAGCAATGGAGTTCGGCCAAGCTGGCCTACCAGCGGCTGGACGAATTACTGCGCGAGTTCCCTCCGGAAGTGGAGCAGATGAAACTGCCCGCACCCAAGGGCCAAGTCAGCTTCGAGCAGGTCAGTGCCGGCCCGCCGGGTAAGCGCGTTGCGACGTTGCATCAAGTCAGCTTTACCTTGGGAGCGGGCGAAGTGCTTGGCGTGCTCGGTGCCTCGGGCTCCGGAAAATCCACCCTGGCCCGTGTGCTGGTGGGCGTGTGGCCGACCCTGGCCGGCACCGTGCGCCTGGATGGCGCGGACATACACCGCTGGGACCGCGACGACCTCGGCCCGCACATCGGCTATCTGCCCCAGGACATCGAACTGTTCAGCGGCAGCATCGCCGACAACATTGCGCGCTTTCGCGAGGCGGACCCTGAGCTTGTCGTCAAGGCCGCACAACAAGCCGGCGTGCATGAACTGATCCTGCGCCTGCCCCAAGGCTACGACACAGTGCTAGGGGATAACGGCGGCGGCCTGTCCGGCGGGCAGAAGCAGCGCGTGGCCCTGGCCCGTGCGCTGTATGGCGGGCCACGGTTGATTGTGCTGGATGAACCCAACTCCAATCTCGACACCGTGGGCGAAGCGGCCTTGGCCACTGCCATTGTGCAGATGAAAGCCCAGGGCAGCAGCGTGGTGCTGGTCACTCACAGGTCTTCTGCGTTGGCCCAGGCCGACAAGTTGCTGGTGCTCAACGAAGGCCGTTTGCAGGCGTTCGGGCCAAGCCAGGACGTGCTTAGGGCGTTGTCCGGCCAGCTGGAAGCGCCGAAGGACAAACCGGGTGTGAGTTTCAGTCGTCAGTATCAAGCCGGAAGGAATCCAGGCGCATGAGCAGCATGACTTTCGAACAACGCGACGCGGGTTTTTTCGCCCGCATGGGCTGGCTGCTGACAGTGGTCGGTGCCGGTGGTTTCTTTCTGTGGGCCAGCCTCGCGCCCCTGGATCAAGGGATTCCCGTGCAAGGCACGGTGGTGGTGTCCGGCAAGCGCAAGGCTGTGCAAACGCTCAGCCCCGGCGTGGTCAGCCGTATTCTGGTGCGTGAAGGCGAGTTGGTGAAACAGGGCCAGCCGCTGTTTCGTCTCGACCAGACCCAGAACCAGGCCGACGTGCAATCGCTGCAAGCCCAGTACCGCATGGCCTGGGCCAGTGTGGCGCGTTGGCAGAGCGAGCGCGACAATCAATCCTCCATCACCTTTCCCGCCGAGCTGAGCAGCAATCCCGAGCCTGCCTTGGCCTTGGTGCTCGAAGGCCAGCGTCAGCTGTTCAGCAGCCGCCGCGAGGCCTTCGCCCGCGAGCAAGCCGGCATTCGCGCGAATATCGACGGCGCCACCGCGCAACTCGGCGGCATGCGTCGTGCCCGCAGCGACTTGACCGCCCAGGCCCAATCCCTGCGTGATCAACTGAGCAACCTGCAACCCTTGGCCGACAACGGCTACATCCCGCGCAATCGGCTGATGGAGTACCAGCGCCAATTGTCCCAAGTGCAACAAGACCTGGCGCAAAACACCGGGGAAAGCGGCCGGGTAGAGCAGGGCATCGTCGAGTCGCGTCTCAAGTTGCAGCAGCACAGCGAGGAGTACCAGAAGGAAGTGCGCAGCCAATTGGCCGACGCGCAACTGCGCAGCCTGACCCTGGAGCAACAACTGACCTCTGCCGGGTTCGACCTGCAACACAGCGAAATCAACGCGCCGGCCGACGGCATTGCGGTCAACCTCGGCGTGCACACCGAAGGCGCTGTGGTGCGTGCCGGTGAAACCCTGCTGGAGATCGTGCCCCAAGGCACACGTCTGGAGGTGGAAGGGCATCTACCGGTGCATCTGGTGGACAAGGTCGGCACGCACTTGCCGGTGGATATTCTCTTCACCGCGTTCAACCAGAGCCGTACGCCGCGCGTGCCGGGGGAGGTCAGCCTGATTTCTGCTGACCAAATGCTTGATGAGAAAACCGGTGCGCCCTATTACGTGCTGCGCACCACGGTGAGCGAGGCAGCGTTGGAAAAACTCCAGGGTCTGGTGATCAAGCCGGGGATGCCCGCCGAGATGTTCGTGCGTACGGGCGAGCGCTCGCTGCTCAATTACCTGTTCAAACCGCTGCTGGATCGCGCCGGCTCAGCGTTGACCGAGGAATGAACATGAAACCTGTGTTTATTGCCTTGTTGTTCTGCTGCGCCAGTGCCCAGGCTGCCATGGGCCCGTTTGATGTCTACGAGCAAGCCTTGCGCAACGACCCAGTGTTTCTTGGCGCGATCAAGGAGCGCGACGCCGGCCTGGAAAACCGCACCATTGGCCGTGCTGGCTTGCTGCCCAAGCTGTCGTACAACTACAACAAGGGCCGCAACAACTCCCAGGCCACCTTGCTCGACGGGCGCGGCGGCAATTATCACGACGACCGCAACTACAACAGCTACGGCTCCACCTTCAGCCTGCAACAACCGCTGTTTGACTACGAGGCTTATGCCAACTACCGCAAAGGCGTGGCCCAGGCGTTGTTTGCCGACGAAAGTTTTCGTGACAAGAGCCAGGCGCTGCTGGTGCGGGTGTTGACCTACTACACCCAAGCGCTGTTCGCCCAGGACCAGATCGACATCGCCCGAGCCAAGAAAAAGGCCTTCGAGCAGCAGTTTCAGCAGAACCAGCATCTATTCCAGCAGGGTGAGGGCACCCGTACCGACATTCTCGAAGCCGAGTCGCGCTACGAGCTGGCCACCGCCGAAGAGATCGAAGCGCTGGACGAACAAGACGCGTCGTTAAGGGAATTGGGCGCCTTGATCGGCGTGCAGAGCGTCAACATCCACGACTTGGCGCCGCTGAACCAGGATTTCGCCGCATTCGCCCTGAGCCCGGCCAATTACGACACTTGGCATGAACTGGCAATCAGTAATAACCCCACCCTCGCGTCTCAACGCCAGGCCCTGGAGGTGGCGCGCTACGAAGTGGAGCGCAATCGCGCCGGGCATTTGCCCAAGGTCACGGCCTACGCGAGTTCACGCCAGCAGGAGTCCGACAGCGGCAACACCTACAACCAGCGCTATGACACCAACACCATTGGCGTGGAAGTCAGCCTGCCGCTGTACGCGGGTGGCGGCATATCGGCCTCTACTCGCCAGGCCAGTCGCGCCATGGAGCAGGCAGAGTACGAGTTGGAGGGCAAGACTCGGGAAACCCTGATCGAACTGCGTCGGCAGTTCAGTGCCTGTTTGTCGGGCGTGAGCAAGCTGCGTGCGTACCAAAAGGCGCTGGCGTCGGCCGAGGCGCTGGTGGTGTCGACCAAGCAGAGCATCCTCGGCGGTGAACGGGTCAATCTCGATGCATTGAATGCCGAACAGCAGCTGTACAGCACCCGTCGCGACCTCGCCCAGGCTCGCTATGACTATTTGATGGCCTGGACCAAATTGCATTACTACGCCGGCAACTTGCGCGACACCGATCTGGCCAAGGTGGACGAAGCGTTCGGGCCCGCACAGCGTTAACCAGCTTTCTCGACAACTCCAACAAAAGAGAGGCAGTACCATGGGTGTATTCGACTATAAAAACCTGGGCGCCGAAGGCTCCAAAGCGTTGTTCGCCGATGCCATGGCGATCACGCTGTACACCTACCACAACCTGGATAACGGCTTTGCCGTGGGTTATCAGCACAACGGTCTAGGCCTTGGCTTGCCGGCCACCCTGGTCGGCGCGTTGTTAGGCAGCAGTGATTCCCAGGGCGTGATCCCCGGCATTCCCTGGAACCCCGACTCGGAAAAAGCCGCCCTGGAGGCCGTGCAACACGCCGGCTGGACACCTATCAGCGCCAGCGCCCTGGGCTATACCGGCAAGGTCGACGCCAGGGGCACCTTCTTTGGCGAAAAACCGGGCTACACCACGGCCCAGGTCGAAGTGCTCGGCAAGTACGATGACGCCGGCAAGCTGCTGGAAATTGGCATCGGTTTTCGTGGTACTTCAGGCCCACGGGAAAGCCTGATCAGCGACTCCATCGGCGATCTGGTCAGCGATCTGCTCGCGGCCCTGGGGCCCAAGGATTACGCGAAAAACTACGCCGGCGAAGCCTTCGGCGGTTTGCTCAAGAACATCGCTGACTACGCCAGTGCCCACGGCCTCAGCGGCCACGAGGTGGTAGTCAGCGGCCACAGCCTGGGTGGCCTTGCGGTGAACAGCATGGCGGACTTGAGCAACGGTAAATGGGCGGGCTTCTTCAAGGACGCCAAGTATGTGGCCTACGCCTCGCCGACCCAGAGCAGCGGCGACAAGGTGCTCAATGTCGGCTATGAAAACGATCCGGTTTTCCGTGCGCTGGACGGCTCATCCGTCAACTGGTCGTCGTTGGGCGTGCATGACAAGCCCCATGAATCGACCACCGACAATATCGTCAGCTTCAACGACCATTACGCCTCGACGCTGTGGAATGTGCTGCCGTTTTCCATCACCAACCTGCCGACCTGGATCTCCCATTTGCCCACCGGATATGGCGACGGCATGACGCGTGTTCTGGAGTCCGGGTTCTATGAGGTGATGACTCGCGACTCGACGATTATTGTCTCCAACCTGTCGGACCCTGCGCGGGCCAACACGTGGGTGCAGGACCTCAACCGCAACGCCGAGCCCCACAAAGGCGACACCTTCATCATTGGCAGCGCTGGCAATGACTTGATCCAGGGCGGCAAGGGCGCGGACTTTATCGAGGCCGGCAAGGGTAACGACACGATCCGTGACAGCAGCGGGCACAACACGTTTTTATTCAGCGGGCAGTTTGGCCAGGACCGGATTATTGGCTATCAGCCGACGGACAAATTGGTGTTTACGGACGTGCAGAGCAGTGGCGATTATCGTGATCACGCCAAGGTGGTGGGCGGGGATACCGTGATCAGTTTTGGCGGGGATTCAGTGACGCTGGTGGGAGTGGTTGGGTTGTCGGGGGAGGGGATTGTCATCAGTTAAAACGGTGGGAGGGGGGTTGCTCCCGATAGCGGTGGTTCAGTCAATGGAGATGTTGACTGGAAGATCGCCATCGGGGGCAAGCCCCCTCCCACATTTGGGCAGTGTTGGCAGCGGAGAATCAGTCTTCCTTGCGCATCAGTGGGCAGCGGACGCTATTGGTCAAATTGGAACGCGGTCAACCCTGTGGGAGGGAGCTTTCCCCCGATGGCGGTGGCTCAGTCAATGGAGATGTTGACTGGAAGCCCGCCATCGGGGGCAAGCCCCCTCCCACATTTGGGCAGTGTTGGCAGCGGAGAATCAGTCTTCCTTGCGCATCAGTGGGCAGCGGACGCTATTGGTCAAATTGGAACGCGGTCAACCCTGTGGGAGGGAGCTTTCCCCCGATGGCGGTGGCTCAGTCAATGGAGATGTTGACTGGAAGCCCGCCATCGGGGGCAAGCCCCCTCCCACATTTGGGCAGTGTTGGCAGCGGAGAATCAGTCTTCCTTGCGCATCAGTGGGCAGCGGACGCTATTGGTCAAATTGGAACGCGGTCAACCCTGTGGGAGGGGGCTTGCCCCCGATGGCGGTGGCTCAGTCAATAAAGATATCGACTGAAGAACCACTTCACTTTTCCTTGCGCACCGTCGCCACATCGTCAGCTTTGACACGGATGCGTTTGCCGGCGATGTCGGTGAACTCATAAAAACCATCGGCGGTCTTGGCGTTTGGGGTGTCTTTGGTCAAATACTGCGTGCCATTTTGCAGTGTCACTACGGTTTGCGTCGCGCAACCGGCCAATACCAGAAATGTGAGTGCAACCAGTGGCAGACCCAAATTCTTCATGTTCATAACCCTTACCTTAACCCTGAAAAGTCCCGCAGCGTGCGGCTGCGGGCCGCAAATGTTACGCCATCGACTCCACCATCTGATCACTTTTATACAAAAAGTTGCGTGAGCCATTTATCTATTACCGATTGCAACACAGCATCGGGACCGGCACTCTGTATGCATAACCAGTATTTGACTCGCTTGCGCCATGACCAACCCCCTCGACGACCCGCTCTATTACCTGCACAACTTCCGCCAGGTCATGCAATGGCTGGGGCAGCGCTATGCCGATCTGCTGGACCCTGACGAACAGCATTTCATTCAGCAATTCGACAGCTTGCCGCAGCCGTCCCAGGCGTTGTTAGTGCGCATGGTAATGCGCAAGGGCGTGCACTTTCGCGCGGGGAAACTCAGCTATCAGGAGGTCGGTTGTACCCACGCGGCTGCAACGCCATTGCGGCAATTGGGTTGGGTTGATGATCAATGCCTGTTGGCCTTTGAAGAGGTGTTCGCCTTGCTGCAAAAAGGCGAAATCCTCAGCACGTTCAAGCCGTGGATCGACCAACCCAAAGGCAAGAAGGCCGACTGGCTTGAGGGTCTGGCGGCGCAGTTCAGCGAAACCCGCAGCTTTGCCCAGTGGTGCCCGCAGCTTGCCGAACCGCTGTACAGCCTCACCGTGATGGACCTGTGTGACCGGCTGCGCTTGATGTTCTTCGGCAATCTGCACCAGGACTGGTCGGAATTCGTGCTGGCAGACCTCGGTATCTACACCTACGAAAAAGTGGCGTTCTGCGCTGAATCCCGGGGTTTGCGCAGCCGTGACGACGTGCACGGCGTGCTGTTCCTGCACCAATGCCAGCACGCGTTTGAAACCGGCACCGCGCTGCACGACGTGCTGGCGCAGGTGGCCACGCTGACGACCGACAACCCCTGGCTGGAAAAACGCCGGGCCAAGCTGCTGTTCCAGATGGGGCAGTATTGTGAGCGCAGCGCCGAGTTGGCCTTGGCCGAGCAAATCTATCGTACCTGCGCCTACCCTGGCGCCCGTGCGCGATTGATCCGCGTGCTGGAGCGCCAGGAGGACTACGCCCAGGCCTTGGTTCTGGCGAGTACCGCGCAACAGGCGCCGGAAAGTGCCGCCGAACAGCAACACCTGCTGCGCGTCATGCCGCGCCTGCGTCGCAAGCTGGGTGAGCCCAAGTTGCCCAGGCTCAGACCACGGGAAGTCATGCGCCTGGACCTGGAACTGGCACTGCCGGAACCCTTGATGTCGGTGGAGTACTGCGTCCAGGCTCATTTGAGCGCGCCCGATGCGCCGGTGCATTACGTGGAAAACGGCCTGATCAATTCGCTGTTCGGGTTGCTGTGCTGGGACGCGATCTTCGCACCGCTGCCGGGAGCGTTTTTCCACCCGTTCCAGCGTGGCCCGGCCGACTTGCACAGCGAAGACTTCCACCAGCGCCGCGCCCCACTGTTCGCCGCGTGTTTCGAGCAACTGCAGGATGATCGGTACAAGGCCCTCATTCGCCAGCGCTACGCCGCCAAGTGGGGCATTCAATCGCCCTTCGTATTCTGGAATCTGCTCAGTGAAGACTTGTTAGAGCAGGCCCTGGAATGCTTGCCCGCCGAACACCTGCGCTACTGGTTTGAACGCCTGCTCCTGGACATCCGCGCCAACCGCGCGGGCATGCCGGACCTGATCCAGTTCTGGCCTGCGCAAAAGTCCTACCGCATGATCGAAGTCAAAGGTCCGGGCGACCGTCTGCAGGACAACCAACTGCGCTGGCTGGAGTTCTGTGGCGAGAACCAGATGCCGGTCACCGTCTGCTACGTGCGCTGGGCGGAGCAACCGGCTTGAGCTACAACGTGGCCGTGCGCGCATTGTGTGAGTTCACGGCCAAGGTCGGCGACCTGGACTTGCGCTTTACCCCGTCGCCCAGCGCCCAGGAAGGTATCGTGGGCCACCGCACAGTCGCGTCGCGCCGCAGTGCGCACTACCAAAACGAAGTAGCACTGGAAGGCGAGTACCAACAACTCAAGGTACGGGGCAGGGCAGACGGCTACGACCCGGATGCCAATCGCTTGGAAGAAGTCAAAACCTACCGCGGCGACCTTGATGCCCAGCCTGCCAACCACCGGCAATTGCACTGGGCCCAGGTCAAGGTGTACGGCTGGCTGATGTGCCAGAAGCTAGGGTTGACGGAAATCGACCTGGCGCTGGTGTACTTCGATATCGTCGGCGAGGGCGAGACCCTGCTCAATCAACGCTTCCACGCGCCTGATCTGGAGAGGTTCTTCAACCAGCAATGCACGCTGTTCCTCGGCTGGGCTCAACAGGAAATGCAGCACCGCGAAGCGCGCAACACCGCCGCGCAAGCCTTGAGTTTCCCCCATGCTGACTTTCGCCCCGGCCAACGCACGTTAGCCGAGACGGTATACAAAGCCGCCAGCACCGGGCGCTGCCTGATGGCCCAGGCGCCCACTGGCATCGGCAAGACCATCGGCACGATCTTCCCGCTGCTCAAGGCCTTTGCGCCGCAGCAACTGGACAAGGTGTACTTCCTCACCGCCAAGACCCCGGGCCGAAAACTTGCCCTCGACGCATCGCAGGTGCTGTTCACCAGCAGCCCCGGCTTGCAACTGCGTGTGCTCGAATTGGTGGCGCGGGACAAAGCCTGCGAACACCTGGACAAAGCCTGCCATGGCGACTCATGCCCCTTGGCCAAGGGGTTCTACGACCGTTTGCCCGCCGCGCGCATTGCCGCCTCCAAGGTAAGCCTGCTCGACCAGCGCAACCTGCGCGCGGTCGCCCTGGCCCATGACGTATGCCCTTATTACCTCAGCCAGGAAATGGCACGCTGGGCCGACTTGATCGTCGCCGACTACAACTACTATTTCGACTTCGGCGCCATGCTCTTCGGCCTGGCCCAACTCAACCAATGGCGCGTCGCGGTGCTGGTGGACGAAGCCCATAACCTGGTAGAACGCGCACGCTCCATGTACAGCGCAAGCCTCGACCAGCACAGCCTCAAGAGCCTGCGCGACACAGCGCCCGAGCCCCTGAAGAAACCCTTACAGCGCCTCAATCGCGAATGGAATGCCCTTCACAAAGACCAGCTCGCGCCGTACCAGGCCTACGCCGCGCGCCCGGAAAAGCTGCTCCAGGCCTTGAGCCTGTGCACCAGCGCCCTGGGCGATTACTTCAACGACCACCCCGAAGCCCTCAGCGGTGACCTGCAAGCTTTCTACTTTGAAGCGCTGCAATTTGCCAAAGTCGCCGAGCTGTTCAATGAACACTTCATCTTCGACATCCACAAACGTCAGCTCGGCGGCAAACGCAGCAGTTCCACCCTGTGCCTGCGCAACGTGGTGCCCGCCGAATTCATCCGCCCCCGGCTCACCGCCGCCCGCAGCAGCGTGCTGTTTTCGGCGACCCTTAGCCCTAGGCACTATTACGCCGACCTGCTCGGCCTGCCGACGGACACTGCCTGGATCGATGTGGAATCACCGTTCAAGGCCGAGCAATTGCAGGTGCGGATTATCGATGAAATTTCTACCCGCTACGTGCATCGCGAGGCCTCGCTGGCCCCCATTGTCGAGCTGATAGCCCGCCAGTTCGGACAGCAACCGGGTAACTACCTGGCGTTTTTTTCAAGCTTCGATTACCTGCAGCAGGTGGCTCAACTGCTCGCCGAACGACACCCGCACATCACCCTGTGGCAGCAATCGCGGGGTATGGCCGAAACCGAGCGACAGGCGTTTCTCGACCAGTTCACCGAACACAGCCAGGGGATCGGCTTTGCCGTACTCGGTGGTGCGTTTGGAGAAGGCATCGACTTGCCCGGCGCACGCTTGATCGGCGCGTTTATCGCCACCCTGGGGCTGCCGCAACTCAACCCGGTGAACGAGCAGATGAAGCTGCGGATGGCCGCGATTTTTGGCGCGGGGTACGACTACACGTACCTGTATCCCGGTATTCAAAAGGTGGTGCAGGCGGCGGGCAGGGTGATCCGCAGCCAGCACGATCGGGGAGTGGTGATGTTGATGGATGATCGGTTTGGGGAAGGGCGGGTGCGTCAGTTGTTGCCGAAATGGTGGGTAGTCGGCTGATGGTTAGACCCGGCGTATGGTTGGCGCCAAGCATAGTAAGGAGCGCTCACAACTACGTGCTCATTCAGAATTAACAGGTGCTGATAGCGAGCGCACCGTTCAATCATCGGGTCATTACCACTCGTCGCCACCTGTTAGTTCTGACAGTAGGCAACCCAGGGTTTGAAGCGTTTGATGCAGGTAAGCCTCCCTCACGGCGCCCTGCGAGTACTTTTGCCATGACCCGGAAAAAAAAACCTAAAGCCCTCTTACCCCCCATTGAAGTGTCGCTTTTGGAGCCTCCCTTCGAAGGCGATCCTGACGGCGCCCACGGTGGTATCGGCCTTCGGCATACGGAGGTTGATTTCATTGTTTACCTCAGAAACCCCAAAGACGGGGTCAACCCCGGTAGCGTTGCGTATCTCTATTGGGGCAACCGCAATGTTCCCGTAGCGTCTACCCAGATTCGCGAGGGTGAGGAACACCTGGACCGTATCCCTTTGACCGTCCCTGGCCACAAAGTCGTCCAATATTGGGCCAACCCGGTATTCGGCAAATTAAGACGTGCCAGTGGCAATGAGTCGTTTACCGAAGAGCGCAAGTACCGGGTTAGCCTGACGCGCCCCGGGGACCGTGACCCCAATAGCATATTGCCCGGCCACCAGGGGCTGGTGTATGTGGTTCCACCCTCCATATTGTTGAATGGCGTCAGCGAAGTCGATGCATTGGCAGGGGTCAATATCATCATCCGCCATTGGATTCACATGCATGCCTACGACCTGATCATTCTGGTCTGGGGGTCTCAGCGGGTACTCCATCGTGTGCAGCCTAACGAAGTAGGCCGTGATATTACGCTGACCGTTGACTACGCCACTATCAGTGCCGCAGGCAACAGCCGGGACACAAGAGTGGGGTATCAGGTCCGCGACGCCGGGGGTAACCAGCCGGATGAATGGGCACGTTGGTCGGCGACAACGTTGATTGATGTGCACCTGAATCAGATCCGCCCGGAAGCGCCGTGGCTGGCATTTCCAGGCACCGGCACCGACACAGTGATTGACCTGGCCGAACTGGGCAGTTGGGATGCACAAATCCAAGCGTGGATCACCAGTGCAGAGGTCGTCGCCTATTCAATACTGATGCTGATCTGGGCGGGTGTGGACCGCGAAGGGAACTCAATTCCTTATACAGAAACCAGGTCGCTGAATTCGGCAGGGCTCTACACATTCAATGTGCCTAATGCGCTGGTGGCTGCCATCGCCGACGGCTCCGTCAGCGTGCATATCGTGTTTCAACAAGGGACGATTGAGCAGCCCTCTAAAAAGCTTTACCTGGATGTAGTCGGCGAAATCGTCAGATGGCCGGCGCCGCAGATCAAGGAGGACCTGGGCGGCCACATCGAGCCTGATTTCGCTGCAACCGTGTATTTCCCCTTGCAACCCATTTGGCCGGCAAACGGCTATCTGGAAGTGATTTTCCGGGTCAGCAGCCCCGATATCACCATCGAGCATCGGGTGGGGCGCGAAGTCGACGATATTCCAGCCAATCCCGACGGGGACATGGAGTTCATCGTATACCCTGACGAGCTTTCGCGTTTTGACGGACACCTGGTGGAAGTGTTCTACGCCCACACACGCCCTGGTAGTCGCCCGCAGGAATCCTTGCGGTTGCAAGTTGTTGTGGGCCAGCTTCAACGCACGATGCCTGCACCTATCATTGAGAAGGCGATCAGTGGTCAGTTGAATCCGGATGATATTGGCGCCTATGCCAAAGTGTTTGCACCATTTGCAGAAACAAAACGCGATGACTGGATCAGGATGCACTGGGTCGGGCCGAAGGCGCGTATCGAGGTGCCGGTGCAGGTGCCCGTAGACGGTGCCACCACCGAGCATTACATCGAAAGCTACTACGTCACCAGCAACCTGAATGAAACGGTGACGGTGTTCTACACGCTCAAGCGCGGCGATGAAGTTCCGCGTTACTCACAAACTACCGAGGTTCTGGTGAGCCAGGGTGTGGGCGAGCTGCCGTCGCCGACCTTGCTGGAAGCACAGGTGACCGGCCCAGGGACCGCTACGCTGGAACCGCTCAAGGTACAGAACGGCACCAAACTGGTGGTGACCTACCTTGGTATGCGGGGTACCGACTCCATCCAGGTCACCATGATCGGTGCAGGCAATGCTGGCTCGCCGACCATTCCGGCCAAACCCGGTAATGAAGCGCTGCAGAAGGTGGAGTTCGATATCACCAAAGCGGCGATTCACGCCAACATTCGTAACCAGGACACCACCGTGACATTCCAATACGGGGTGACGCGCGCAGGTGCAACGGTTCATTCAGACATATTGACGGTGACGGTCAAGGCGATACCGCTCGCCGAGTTGGTAAAGACAGTTTTGCAAATCAACCAGGCCAATGCCGACACCCAAGTACTGGACCTGAGCGCCTTTACTGGAGACGCCAGAGGCACGGTCGGCATCTGGCCATTTATCACGGCATCTTACCCCGTGTGGTTGAGGTTGCTGGGCAAAACAGCCAGCAACGTTGACCATGATCGTTTGGTGTACAACGGGGCCGGGGCTTCGGCGGTTAACTCGACCTGGATCGCTAATGGGAAAATAGAACCCAATTTGCCGCGGTCCTACCTGCAAGGGTTGGGTCATGGCACTGTGCTTAAGATGGAGTTCAAAGCGGCGGTGAGTAGCAGTAAGGCCGAAGCTGAGGCTCTGACTTTTCCGATAATGGAGTACCGGGTCAACACCTTGCCAGCCGAATTTCCTGTCCCAAAATTAACCCAGGCAACCGGTACGGGGGCGGTGTTGACCCTGGCGCCCTTGAATGCACAAAGCGGCGGCACAGTCTCGGTGGAATACACGCCGATGTACACGACCGACAGCATCAAGGTCACGATGGTGGGGACTGCCGGTGCGGGTTCGCCAGTTATTGCAGCCAAGCCCGGGTTGACCAGTGGCGTGGTGACATTTGCTATTCCTGCAACTGCGATTGCCGCGAACATTGGCAATATCAATAAGATGTTCACGCTTAAATATGAAGTGACGCGTGCGGGAGTGGTGCGTTCATCGCAGGTGGTGACAGTGACGGTGACGCCCATTCCTCAAGCCGAGTTGGCAAAAACCGTGATCCAAATGATTGAGGCGAACCAAACTACCAAGGTATTAGACCTGTCAAGCGGTACGGCTAATAGAACGCTCCGGGTCGGCAACTGGCCCTTCATTGCGACTAGTTCTCCGGTTTGGATTGAGTTCAGAGGTTTCAAGAATGGAGGAGAGGCGCACAACCGCACTCACTGGAATGGTGGTGCTTCAAATGTCAATTCTACTTGGTTCAGCCAGGGGTGGTGGCAAAGTGGAATAACCTATGCGTCGTACTTGAAAGAGTTAGGGCACAACACCAAATTGACGCTGCATTTCAAAGCGGCGTTAGGCACTGGCCTAACGGAGGCTGACGCTATTGTATTTCCAGTGGTGGAATACAACGTCAATACACTGCCGGCTCAGTTCCCAGTGCCTAAGTTAACCCAGGCTACCGGTACGGGCGCATCTGTATCTCTGGCGCCATTGAATGTATTAAATGGCGGCACGGTGGAGGTGAGATATGCGCCGATGTATACCACTGACAGCATCAAGGTCATGATGGTGGGGACTGCCGGTGCGGGTTCGCCAGTTATCGCAGCCAAGTCCGGATTGACCAGTGGGGTGGTGACATTTGCTATTCCTGCAGCTGCGATTGCCGCGAATATTGGCAATACCAATAAGACGTTCACGCTTAAATACGATGTAACGCGTGCCGGAGTGGTGCGTTCATCGCAAGTGGTTACAGTGACTGTGACGCCGATACCCGACGCTAACTTGCCCAGACCTTTGATCAATGGTGTCGCCCATAACGGAACGCTGGATATCGCCGCGATGACAGCAAATGCTTCTCTTGCTATTACACCTTGGCCATTGCAGGTCGCTGGCAAGAAGGTTTGGCTGACTTTCCACTGTGGGGGCGCAAATCCTAACCCCTATAATGTATGGACGGGATATGCACACCCATCTGCTTCAGGTATCGATCACTTTGTATTGTTAAGCTGGCTCAAAAGTTGCCCGAATGGAAATCAAATATGGGTTGATTTCAAGGTGGCATATGATCCGAATGCGGTTGAAGCAGGTGCGGTTAGTTTTCCAAGGACGGTTTATACAGTCAAAAGCGTAAATGTTGTTGATAGTACTGATTTTAATAATGGAAGCATGAATAACTGGATTAATTACTCCAGCTCCGGTTCAATTGTTGGCAGTGGTTCCGGAAGATACTGGCAGGGTAACGGAAGTGGACAGTTTCCGTGCGGCATAGTTAAATTTTTTAACTATGGTTATTTGGCTGCTGGGTATCCATATAGAATTACTATCGACTTCGCTGTCAGCTCTAACTTGGGGTGCTTTGTTTTAGTTGAAACTGAAGGGGTTGCAGGCGCTCAAAGAACTACTTTAGTTGGGTCGAGCTCTTGGAGTACTCACTCTTTCGATTTCGTCCTACGAGAAAATTCAAGCAATCGTCGCCTAATAATTACAATTATAAACTTCAATGCTGGCGGTAGTACGCTTTTTGTGCTTGATAATATAAAGATAATCAAGCTGTAAATATTTTCACTGAAAAATTATGTGTGTTCAATCAGTCGAAGAATGCGCAGTAGTAAACCCGGACATTCTGTCCATTACCCCAACATGTCTATATGTGAGATAAAGATATGCATATTGTTGAAAGCACTGACTTTGAGAATGAAGGCATGAATGGTTGGGAAAATTTCTCCAACTCCGGTTCGATTGTTGGTAGTGATCCCCGAAGGTACTGGCAGGGTAACGGAAGCGGGCAGTTTCCATGCGGCATAGTTAAGTTTTTTGACTATGGTTATTTGGTTGCCGGGGATCCATATAGAATCACTATCGATTTCACGGTCACTTCTAACTTGGGGTGCTTTGTTTTAGTTGAGACTGAAGGGGTCGCAGGCGCTCAAAGAACTACTTTTATTGGATCGAATTCTTGGAGTGCTCATTCTTTTGATTTCAGCCCAAGAGTAAATTCAAGCAATCTCCGCCTACAGATTACAATTATAAACTTCAACGCTGGAGGTGACACATCTTTCTCTCTCGATAATATAATAATAATCAAGCTGTGAATCCTTGCGTTGAAGAAGATGGTGCGCACTCGAAGAGTGCGCACTATTAACGATTCATATATGAAGATTCTGCCCCGACACACGCCCAAAAAATACAACCGCTATATCTGTTAGGCGATCATACAGAATGCCTTAAGTATCACGTCCTCTCATGGCGGATCATCGCCATGATCGGCACACCCGACGCTCGGTAAGTGCGTATTGGTCGCGCTCTACCAGCATGATTGGCCAGCTCTGTAAGGTGTGGGCAGTGGCAGAGGAGGGGCAGTTCGAGCATAGACTGCATCTATTTATTAATGCAGGTAAGACCTCGCTTCTCCCCAACACAAAAGCGGAACCCAAGCGGGCCAATCACCCGAATAAACAGGCAACTGGCCGAAACTCACTCAAACAACTTCCAAATAAGAACTATGAACCGCCCCCGCCAACTCCCTCACCGTCTCAATAAACTCCGTCAACCGACTATGCAGCCCATCCTCCAGAATCTCATCAATCCCCGTATACCTCAGCCGCGCTTCAAACTCGGCGGCCAGGCGTTGCGCCGTACGCCCATAACTACCGGGCAAGTCCGCGAGGATATGACTCAACTCCTCGATACACGCATGCAGTGAACGCGGCACATCACTGCGCAACAGCAGTAACTCCGACACCGACCGAGCATTCAGTGCATTCGGGTACAGCTCGGTATATGCCTCGAATGACGACAATGCGCGGAGCAGGGCGCTCCACTGGTAATAGCCGCGTGCCGAGAGGTCGCTGACTTCTTCGGACTCTTCGCCGAACATTTCGTAGCGCGCATCCAGCAGGCGCAGGGTGTTGTCCGCGCGCTCGATGAAGGTGCCGAGGCGGATGAACCGATAGGCGTCGTTGCGCATGATGGTGCCGGAGGTCGCGCCGCGGAACAGGTGCGAACGCTGCTTGACCCAGTCACAGAAGTGGCTGATGCCGTGCCGCGCCAGGCCGCCGGCGGCGATGCTGCGCATTTCCAGCCAGGTGGCGTTGAGGTTTTCCCACATGTCGGCGGTGATGCGTCCGCGCACGGCGTGGGCGTTGCCCCGGGCGGCGCGCAGGCAGTTGTAGATACTGGCGGGGTTTTCTTCGTCGAGGGCGAAGAAGTGCAGCATGCGCTCGGCGTCCAGTTGCTTATGGCGTTCCAGATAACTCTCCAGCGTGCCGCTGCTGAGCAACGACATGGCCAGTTCGTCGAGGCCATCGCTGCGTCCGGCCTGGGGCATCAACGACAGCGAATAACTGACTTCCAGCATGCGCGCCAGGTTCTCGGCGCGCTCCAGGTAGCGGGACATCCAGTACAGATCTGCGGCGGTTCTACTCAACATGATTCAGCCCTCCACCACCCAGGTGTCCTTGGTTCCGCCGCCTTGCGACGAGTTGACGATCAACGAGCCTTCACGCAGTGCCACCCGCGTGAGGCCACCGGGCACCAGGCGGGTTTCCTTGCCCGAGAGCACGAACGGCCGCAGGTCGATATGACGAGGGGCAATGCCGTTTTCGACAAAGGTCGGGCAGGTGGACAGGCTCAGGGTCGGTTGGGCGATGTAGGCATGGGGCCGCGCTTTGATGCGTTGACGGAAATCCTCGATCTCGGCGGCAGTAGACGCGGGGCCGACCAGCATGCCGTAGCCGCCGGAGCCTTGGGTTTCCTTGACCACCAGTTCCGGCAGGTGGGCCAGCACGTGGGACAACTCATCGGGTTTGCGGCACTGGAAGGTCGGTACGTTCTGCAGGATCGGTTCCTCGTCCAGGTAGAAACGGATCATTTCCGGCACGTACGGGTAGATCGACTTATCGTCCGCCACGCCGGTGCCGATGGCGTTGGCCAGCACCACGTTGCCGGCGCAGTAGGCGGCCACCAGGCCGGGCACGCCGAGCATCGAGTCCGGATTGAAGGCCTGTGGATCGAGGAAGGCGTCGTCAATGCGCCGGTAGATCACGTCCACGGCTTTCGGGCCGTCGGTGGTGCGCATGAACACCTTGAGGTCGTGCACGAACAGGTCGGCGCCTTCCACCAGTTCCACGCCCATTTCCCGGGCGAGGAAGGCATGTTCGAAAAATGCGCTGTTGAAGCGGCCGGGGGTCAGCACCACCACGTTGGGGTTGTCCAGGCGGCTTGAGCTTTTGAGGGTTTTGAGCAACAGGTTGGGGTAGTGGTCCACCGGTGCGATTCGCTGCTTGGCGAACACCTCGGGGAACAGGCGCATCATCATCTTGCGGTCTTCGAGCATGTAGCTCACGCCGCTGGGGGTACGCAGGTTGTCTTCGAGCACGTAGTAAGTGCCGTCGCCGTCGCGCACCAGGTCGACGCCGGAAATATGCGAGTAAATGTCGCGGTGCAGGTCCAGCCCAACCATGGCCTTCTGATAACCCTCGTTGCCCAGCACCTGGTCGGCGGGAATGATCCCGGCCTTGATGATGCGTTGGTCGTGGTAGATATCGGCAAGGAACATGTTCAGCGCATTGACCCGCTGGATACAGCCGCGTTCGATCACGCTCCACTCACTGGCGGGGATGCTGCGGGGGATGATGTCGAAGGGAATCAGGCGCTCGGTGTCCTGCTCGTCACCATAGAGGGTAAAGGTGATCCCGGCGCGGTGAAACAGCAGGTCGGCTTCGCGGCGACGCTGGGCCAGCAGTTCCGGCGGCGTGTTGGCCAGCCAGCGGGAGAAATCCTGATAGTGCGCACGGCATACGCCATTTGCGTCATTCATTTCGTCAAAGAAAGATAGAGCCATTCCAGTACCTTGTCAGTGCCCAGGGTTGCGTGGGGGTGGCACTGCCGCTTCAAAAAACGCATGTTTTTATGAGCCTGTGGCGCAGAGTGCCAGCAGGCCTGGTCCTTACTTTCTTATGGGGTCGGCTCTGGGTCGGGCGGTAACGATTGCTCCTGTATCCGGGCAGATGAATGGGTTAAGCAATGCGTGTGCCGGAATGCCCTTGAGGTGACTGGGTTTGCTGTGGCGAGGGGGCAAACCTGCTCGCCACAGCGCGCCCAAACGCCATAAAGCCTGCTGGCCGAGTCATCCCCTCCCAGCAGCGAGCCCTTCCTGACGGAGCCCATTCACCATAAAGAGGCAATGGGCGCCCTGGTGTGGTGCATGAACAAACTTGAACTTCATTCGCGCCCGGTTCTTCTAACGAAACTCGAATCCTTGTGGAGCACGCCCGTGCCCAGAATCATTTCACCCGACACACCCGAATCGAGCCTGGACGATCACAGCGAGCACACCGCCAAGATTTTCGGCTCGCCCAAGGACCGCCTGGACTTTTACCGTCGAGAAATTCAGTACGAAACCTCAATCCTGGCCAACCGTACCGACGCCTATCTCACCGCGCAGTCGTTTCTGGTGATTGCCTTTGTCTCCGGCATGGGCAACCTCAACCCCGAGTGGGGCAAGTTGTTTACCCTGGTGGTGCCGGTTTTCCTCGCTGCGCTCGGGATTCTCAGTTCCTTGAACGCCTGGCCGGGCATCCGCGCTGCGTATGACATCATCGATCACTGGCACTTCAAGCAGAGTGAGTTGCTGCGCAGCGAACCGATAATGGGCATGGCCTATGACGAATCACCGTTGTTTTCCGAGATGGAGTCTTCCCATAAGGGCTACCGCAAGTCGCTGCTGTTCTCCATGCGCGCTCCGTGGCTGTTCATGGTGTTCTGGTTGCTGCTGGGCATCTATGCGTTTTATATCCAGGTCGACAATCCGATCCGCTAGGCAATTGGACGGAACTTCAACGCGCAGCGCGGCGCCTTAACCTTACAGATCCCAGTGAGAGGTGACCCATGAGCACATCCAACGATCCACAAGTCAGTAACCGTAACGATCCGGCGATTGACCGCGGCGAACCGGCCCCCGGCACCAGCGCTGACGCCCCCAAGGACCCCAAGGCCAAGAGCGATCCCAAGGCGAAGGACAACGACTACAGCCCTGATTTCAAGCCCGAGCGCGAGCCCAAGCCTGAAACGGATGCAGATATCGACACCCAAGGCGGTTAGAGGAGAAGGTCATGTCTAAAGAACTCGACGAAGAACTTAACGACCCAGGCAATGAAGATCCCGGGTCACTAATGGATGATGCCGAAGTCCCGCTTAATGATCTGGATGAAGCAGCCGATCTGGGCAACACCGAAGCTCAGGACTGAGCCCGTTACTTAAGACGCTCCAGCAATAGCCGCTCCAGCGTTACCACCGGCAACGGCCGGCTGAACAGATACCCTTGAATCTGATCACAGCCGGCCTCCTTCAAAAACGCCAGTTGCGCCTGGGTTTCCACGCCCTCGGCCACTACGCGCAATTTCAGACTGTGCGCCAGTTCAATGATGGTGCGGGTGATCGCCGCATCCTGCGGGTTGGTAGTGACCTCGCGGATGAACGCGATGTCGATTTTCAGCGTATCGATGGGAAACCTGCGCAGGTACGCCAGGCTTGAATAGCCGGTGCCGAAGTCATCAATGGAGATCTTCACGCCCATGGCGCGCAAGCGTTGCAGGCTGGCGATGGTGTGCTGGGTGTTTTCCATCAGCGAGCCTTCGGTCAGTTCCACTTCCAGCCAGTGCGCCTCAACCCCGGTGCTCTCCAGGCTATGGGCGATATCGGCAATCAGGTCGCCCTCGATTAACTGATGGCCGGACACGTTGACCGACACTTCTACCGCGCCGATGTCACTGCGTTGCCACTCGGCAATCTGCTGGCACACCTGCTCGATCACCCAACGCCCCACCGGTACGATCAGGCCCAGGCTTTCCAGGATCGGCACGAAGACCGCCGGGGACACCGCGCCATAATCGGGCCGGTCCCAGCGAAGCAAAGCTTCCAGTGCGCAGATATTGCCGTTGGCCAACTCGACCTTGGGCTGGTAGTGCAGGGCGAATTCGCCCCGCTCAATGGCCTCACGCAAGGCCTTCTCCATGTCTACGCGGACCAGATCATGCACATTGCCCTGGGTGGTATGCACGGTGTGCTGGTGCAACCGTTGCTCCAACTGCTCGCTGCGTTGTTTGAACTGGTCACCATGGGCCTTGAGCCGCAGCAGGTTGCGCACCCGCAGCCAGAGTTCCAAGTGCTCCACTGGCTTGCTGAGGAACTCTTCGGCGCCGGTTTCCAGACCGCTGACCCGAGCGCTGATGTCGCTCAAGGCCGAAAGCATGATGATCGGGATGTTCGCCGTGGCCGGGTTGCCCTTGAGCTGGGTGGCGACTTCATAGCCGTCCATGCCCGGCATCATGATGTCCAACAGGATCAGATCCGGCGGTTGCTGCGCCACCAACTGCAACGCTTCTTCACCGCTGCAGGCGCTCAGGGTCAGGTAGCCCTCGTGTTGCAGCAGGGTTTCCAATAGCTTGCGAACCTGGGGTTCGTCGTCAACTATCAACAGCGTTGCGGGTGAGCTGGCCATGGAGAGGACTCATTCAGGAGGTGTGAGGGTTGGGTTCAGCAGGGTGTCGATCTCCTGGTACAGCTCCTTGTAGCGCAGGGGTTTGCTCACGTAGGCGTCGCATCCGGCGAGTCGGGCTTTTTCCCGGTCTTCCTTCATCGCCATGGCGGTGAGGGCGATCACCGGGATGTGAGCGGTGTGAGGGTCTTGCTTGAGCAGGCGAGTGGCTGCCAGGCCATCCATGCCTGGCAATTGAATGTCCATCAAAATCAGAGCCGGCTGGTGTTCGCGGGCCATGGTCAGGCCGCTCTCGGCGTCGGCGGCCCACAGCACAATGTGGCCGGCGTTGACCAGCAGTAAGCGCGCAAGACGCATGTTGGCTTCGTTGTCTTCGACAATCAGGATGTTGGCCATGTGGCCTCCACAGTAGCGGCGGCGCGGTGCAGCGGCAGCCACACCACAAAGCGTGCGCCCAGGCCTTCGCGGCTGGCCACGGCAACGCTGCCGCCCTGTAGATCGGTGAGCTGCTTGACCATCGCCAGGCCCAGGCCGGTGCCTTCGAATTTGCGTGCCAGGCTGCTGTCGATCTGGCTGAACGCCTTGAACAGCTTGCCCATGTCATCCGGGGCAATCCCGATACCGCTGTCGCTGACGCTCAACTCAAGAAAGCGGCGGTGCGCGCTGGGTTGCAGGGCAAAGCCATGCACCGGCCAATCGCCGGCGACCAGCCCCACCTCATCGCGACTGACCTCACGCACCGCCAGGGTCACGTCGCTGCCGTGGGCGCTGAACTTCACCGCATTGGCCAGCAGGTTGTAGACGATTTGCTTGGTTTTGCGCAGGTCCAGGATCAGCGTGCCCAGGTCGTCCTGGCTGTCGAGTTTGAGTTGGATACGCTGCAGGGCGGCTTTTTCGCGCACGATCAACAGGCTGTTGGCCAATAAACCGGCCAGCTCCACCGGCTCCAGTTCCAGGTCCATCATCCCGGCCTCGACCTTGGACAGGTCAAGGATGTCGTTGATCAGCGAGAGCAAGTGCTGCCCGCTGGTGAAAATATCGCCGATGTACTCGCGCTGGACATCAGTCATGTCGCCCACCAGCCCGTCCTTCAGCGCCTCGGAAAAGCCGATCACCGCGTTCAGCGGCGTACGCAATTCGTGGGACATGGTCGCGAGGAACTCGGACTTCATGTGGTTGGCGTGTTCCAGCTCCAGGTTCTTTTCTTCCAGGGCGCGCTCAAAGCCTTTGCGCTCGGCTTCTTCCTGTTTGCGCGCAGTGTTGTCGGTACCGATCAGCAGGTAGCCGATGATCGTGTCATTGCGATTGCGCAACGCCGTCACCGAGACCATCGCCGATAGCCGACTGCCGTCCTTGCGGATATAGGTCAGCTCGTAGATGTCCTCGATGCCGCGCGAGGCCTTGAACACGAGCGCTTCGAACCCTGGGGTGATCGGCGTATCCAGTTCCTCGCTGAGGGCCGCCGCGCGGGTGATCAGCTCGGCAGGGTCGGAAATGTCAGCGGGGGTGATGCGGTTGACCACATCGACAGCGGCATAACCGAGCATGCGTTCGGCGCCGACATTGAAGATCTGGATCACGCCTTTTTCATCGGTAGCGATGCTGGAGAAATAAGCGCTATTGAAGATGGCGTCTTGCAGGGCGCCGGTCTTGAGCAGGGTTTTCTGGCGTTTGAATTCGACGATTTTTTCAGCGCGAGACTGCGGTTCGCTGGGGTGGTCGGTTGAGCTTTTATCCATCGTGGTGGGGTTCCGTGAACGTAAGGCCCGCCATCGTCAGTGGGCGAGGGCGCAGAGCATGCTCACAGAAGATCGCGATGAAGCGACGAGGAGGAGATGAGGTCCTTGGACAATAGCAGACATTATGGCGATTTGATGTCTTGGTCTATCTCTTCGGATTGGAAGGCACTCATATGAGTGCCTTTGAGGCTTGTCGTTAATGAATCGTTTCACTCATGGATAAACGACCTGCGCCAGCGCTGGTTTACCTCAGCGCAGACCGAACATGAATTCTCTTTGTGGGCAATTGCTGCTTCTGGCCTTAACGGCCATGTTGAGATTGCGCAGTTCGTTGCAAATCTGCGCGATGTTTTTCGGCGTGACGTAAAGGTTGTTGGAAAACCACAGGTGCTTGGCAGTGGGTAAGTTTTTCAGGGCTCCGCCCGCCGTGAGTATTCGCAAAACGATGGTGGAGCAGTTTTTGCGGAACAAATCGTAATGGGCGTTGGTTTTGTTCCTGATTTTGAACCATTCCGCCCGCATGTTCGCCACGTCCAGCCCGGAGACTGTATAGACCAGATGGGGAGGGCTGCCTTCGGCGCTTATGTCCGACTCCAGGAACAGGTTGCGTCCTTGCGGCTGCTTGCCTAACCACTGCGCGTCAGTTTCCGGCCACCAACTCACGTAGTTGGTATTGACATGCTCGATCGCACCCCTGTCGACATGCCGTGCCTCTCTATTTGCATACGCGTAGTAATTGCGCTCTATATTTTTTCCGATATGTGGGTCGCCGATGTACAGGGCGGCGTGGCCGACGTTTGTCTCTTGCTTAGCAAATACGGGAAACCAGATATAAACGACGGCGCTGGAAAGGGGCATGGTCTTCGATTTATTCCGCGTGAATGAGGGGCGCGCATTCTAGTCAGGTCATCTGTCTTTGCCCCTTACCCTACGGGCATAGGGTTGTAACCAAATCCATCCTGCTACCCGCAAGATTTCACCAAACAGCTTGGTGAAACGTTTCTTCAATGACAAAAATGCCTAAGCAAGCGCTTGCGTACGAAAATGTATCTGGATTAGAGTCGGCCTCGCTTAACCACAAAAATAATAAAACCAGGAGCTCAGCCATGAGCCTTGAATCCTTGCTTGAGATGCAGGGCATCAGTAAAACCTTCAGCGGTTTGCGCGTGCTCAAAAGTGTCGGCCTGAAGGTCTACCCCGGCGAAATCCACGCCTTGATGGGGGAGAACGGCGCCGGCAAATCGACGCTGATGAAAATCCTCTCCGGCGCCTACCAGGCCGACCCCGGCGGCGAAATTCGCATCAGCGGCCAAGCCATCGCCACTTACAACCCCGCCACCGCCAAAGCCCTCGGCATCGCCGTGATCTATCAAGAGCTGAGCCTGTGCCCGAACCTGAGTGTGGCCGAGAACATCTACCTGGGCCGTGAGCTGCGCCGAGGCTGGACCATCGACCGCAAAGGCATGCAGGCCGGCTGCGTCGAAGTGCTGCAACGCCTGGGAGCTGAGTTCACGCCGGCAACTCAGGTCAGCAGCCTGTCGATTGCCGAGCGCCAACTGGTGGAAATCGCCCGCGCCTTGCACGCCCACGCCAAAATCCTGGTGATGGACGAACCCACTACGCCACTCTCGTCCCGCGAGACCGATCGGCTGTTCGCGCTGATCAAGCAACTGCGCAGCCAAGGGTTGGCGATCATCTATATCAGCCACCGTATGGCCGAAATCTATGAATTGTCGGACCGCGTCTCGGTGTTGCGCGATGGCCAGTACATCGGCGAACTCACCCGCGATGCGCTGTCGGCCGAGGTGCTGGTGAAGATGATGGTGGGCCGTGACCTGTCCGGTTTCTATAAGAAAGAACACGCCGCCTACAAACCCGGCAACGTGGTGATGCGCGTGCGCGACATGGCCGATGGCAAACGCGTGCGCAACTGCAGTTTCGATTTACACGCCGGTGAAGTGCTGGGCATCGCCGGACTGGTGGGGGCAGGGCGCACCGAGCTGGCGCGGCTGATCTTCGCTGCCGACCCTCGCACCAGCGGCACCCTGGAAGTGGTGGGCAAGACCGTCACCCAACTGCGCACCCCGGCGGACGCGATTCGCGCCGGCGTGGTGTACCTCACCGAAGACCGCAAGGCCCAGGGCCTGTTCCTGGATATGAGCGTGGCCGACAACATCAACGTCTGCGCCTGTGTGCCGGATGCCCATGCCGGCGGCTTGCTGGATCGCGGTCATGCGGCGCAGCGCTCGAATGACGCTATCAAGTCCCTGTCGATTCGCGTCGCTTCGGGCAAGGTCAATGTCGGCGCGTTGTCCGGCGGCAACCAGCAAAAGGTGTTGCTGGCACGGCTGTTGGAGGTCAAGCCCCATGTGCTCATCCTCGACGAACCGACGCGGGGCGTAGACATCGGCTCCAAGTCCGAGATTTACCGCATCATCAATCAACTGGCCCAGGCCGGCGTGGGCATTGTGGTGATTTCCAGCGAACTGCCGGAAATCATCGGCACCTGCGACCGGGTGCTGATCATGCGCGAAGGCCAGTTGGTGGCCGAAGTCGGCGGGGCTTCCGGCCACGCTATTTCCCAGGAACGTATTATTGACCTCGCCACCGGTGGCGATCAGGTGGTTGCCCATGGCTGATTCGATGATTGCAACAACAGGCAAGGCAGAGCGCGTGCGCGAACTGATGCGCACGGTCGGCATGTTGCCGGTGCTGATCTTGCTGCTGGTGGGCTTCGCCCTGGCCAGCGAGAACTTCCTGACGGTGCAAAACCTGTCGATCATCACCCAACAGGCCTCGGTCAACGTGGTGCTCGCGGCGGGTATGACCTTCGTGATCCTCACGGCGGGCATCGACCTGTCCGTGGGGGCGATTCTAGCCGCGTCCGCCGTGGTGGCATTGCAAGCGTCAATGTCGCCGCAGTTCGGTATGTTCGGGATTGCCGCCGGGATTGGCTTTGGCCTGTTGCTGGGGCTGGTCAACGGCGGGCTGATCGCCTTTATGCGCCTGCCGCCGTTTATCGTCACCCTCGGTGCACTCACCGCGATGCGCGGCCTCGCACGGTTGCTGGCGGATGACAAAACCGTGTTCAACCCCGACCTGCCCTTTGCGTTTATCGGCAACGATTCGATTCTTGGTGTGCCGTGGCTAGTGGTGATCGCCGTGGCAGTGGTGGCGTTGTCGTGGTTCATCCTGCGCCGCACCGTGATGGGCGTGCAGATCTACTCGGTGGGCGGCAACCCAGAAGCCGCGCGGCTGTCCGGGATCAAGGTGTGGAAAGTGCTGCTGTTTGTCTACGCCATGTCCGGTGCGTTGGCCGGGCTTGGCGCGGTGATGAGCGCCTCGCGCCTGTTTGCCGCCAATGGCCTGCAACTCGGGCAATCCTATGAGCTGGATGCGATTGCGGCGGTGATCCTCGGCGGCACCAGTTTTACCGGCGGCGTGGGCACCATTGGAGGCACGCTGATCGGTGCGCTTATTATCGCGGTGCTCACCAATGGCCTGGTGCTGCTGGGCGTGTCGGATATCTGGCAGTACATCATCAAGGGCATCGTGATCATTGGCGCCGTGGCGCTGGATCGTTATCGCCAGTCCGGTGCGCGGACCTGATTTCACTCATACAACAATCACAAGAGAGACTCCCATGAAGCTTAAACACCTGTTTCCTGTCATTGCCTTGGCCGCCCTGATGTCGCAAGCAGTGGAGGCCCGGGAGCTCAAAGCCCTCGGCATCAGCATGGGCTCGTTGGGTAACCCGTATTTCGTGACCCTGGCCGACGGCGCAACCGCCCGCGCCAAGGTGTTGAATCCCAACGTCAAGGTCACCTCGGTGTCGGCCGACTATGACCTGAGCAAGCAGTTTTCGCAGATCGATAACTTCATTTCGTCCAAGGTCGACCTCATCCTGATCAACGCCGTTGACCCGTCCGCCATGGCCTCGGCGATCAAGAAAGCCCGCGACGCCGGTATCGTCGTGGTCGCGGTGGATGTGGACGCCAAAGGCGTGAATGCCACCGTGCAGACCGACAACGTCGAAGCCGGCAAGCTCGCTTGCCAGTACCTGGTGGACAAGCTCTCGGGCAAAGGCAATGTGATTATCCAGAACGGCCCGCAAGTGACCGCTGTGACCGATCGAGTCAAAGGCTGCAAGGCTGCACTGGCCGGGGCGCCAGAGATCAAGGTGCTCTCCGACGACCAGGACGGCAAAGGCTCCCGCGAGGGCGGCTTGAACGTGATGCAGGGTTACCTGACGCGCTTCGCCAAAATTGACGGCCTGTTCGCAATCAACGACCCGCAAGCCATCGGCAGCGACCTGGCGGCCAAACAGCTCAAGCGCAGCGGCATCATCATTACCTCAGTGGACGGCGCGCCGGATATCGAGAACGCCCTGAAGACCGACACCCAGATCCAGGCGTCCGCCAGCCAGGACCCATGGGCCATGGCCCAGACTGCCGTGAACGTGGGCAATGACATTCTCAATGACAAAGCCCCGGCCGAAGCGGTTACCCTGCTGACCCCCAAACTGATCACCCGCGACAACGTCGGTACGTACAGCGGTTGGTCCAGTAAACATTGATCTATTGAGAGGAACGGCGCCGTGGTCACCATGGATGACGTGGCAAGCAGGGCGGGGGTGTCGACGTCGACCGTGTCCCACGTGTTGAACGGCACCCGCAAAGTCAGCCCGGCCACGGTGCAGGCGGTGCAGCGGGCGATCCAGGCGTTGGGGTATATCCCTAATACCCTGGCGCGCTCGCTGGCCCGCTCCAGTACCAACACCCTTGGCGTGGCGATCTCGGCGTTGTCCAACCATTACTTCAGCGAAACCGTGCACGCGATTGAAACCGAGTGCGCCAAACACGGCTACATGATGCTGTTTGTCGATACCCATGATGACCCGGAGCAGGAATTGCGGGTGGTCACGGCGCTGCATCATCGACGGGTCGATGGGATTGTCCTGGCGCCGTCCAACGGCTCGATGGCCCTGGCGTATTTGCAGGCCAACGAGATTCCAGCGGTGTTGGTGGATCGCATGATGAGTGAGCACTTCGATCAAGTCGGGGTGGAGAATGCCCAACCGACCCAGGCCCTGATTGAACACCTGATTGCCCATGGGCATCGCCGTATCGGTTTCATCGCCGGACGTGCCGGCTTCAGCACCACGGATGAGCGAGTGGCGGGGTACAAAGCCGCTTTGCAAGCGGCGGGGTTGGTGTTTGATCCGCAACTGCTGGTCGACGGCGGCTCCAACACTGAGCCGGCACGCCAGGCCACCGTTCAGTTGCTGGCTTTGGCTGCGCCGCCCACGGCGATCATGGCCGGCAATAACCTGATGACCCTCGGTGCCATGCAGGCACTGCGGGAGGCGCAGATCGAGGTGCCGGGGCAAATGGCCCTGGTGGGGTTCGATGATTTCGATTGGGCGGATTTGTTTGTGCCGCGTCTGAGCCTGATCGCGCAACCGGTCAAGGCCCTCGGCGCACGCGCGGTCGAGTTGCTGCTGCAGCGCATGGCTGCGCCCGGCGCGCCACCCCAGAGCGTACGACTGGCACCCACCCTGCAATTACGTAACTCCTGCGGCTGTGATTGATTGGAATAACGCACGTATGAACAGTCCTGTTTCCCTCGGAATCGACCTCGGCACTTCGGAACTCAAGGCCATCCTCATGGACACCGGCGGTGCTGTACTGGCCCACGCCGGCGTGCGCTTGAGCGTGTCACGGCGCCACAGCGGTTGGTCCGAGCAGGCTCCGGAAGATTGGTGGCAGGCGTGCCTGCAGGCCTTGGACCAATTGCGCCAGCATGAAGCGTTTGCCCGAGTGGCCTGTATCGGGCTGTCCGGGCAGATGCACGGTGCGGTTTTACTCGGGGAGGACGACCGCGTGCTGTACCCGGCGATCCTGTGGGACGACTCCCGCGCCGTGGCCGAAGCCGAACAGTTGGGGCCGACCTTTGCCGAGGTCACGGGCAGTTTGCCCATGGCCGGGCTGACTGCACCCAAGTTGCTGTGGCTGCAACAGCACGAACCTGAGGTATTCAAGGCGATTGACTGTGTGCTGTCGCCCAAGGACTACCTGCGTTTGCGGCTCAGTGGCGAGCGGATCAGCGAGATGTCCGATGCGGCGGGTACGCTGTGGCTGGACGTGGCGCAACGTGAGTGGTTCGCCCCGATGCTGCATGCAACGGGCCTCACGCCTGCGCAGATGCCCCGGTTGGTGGAAGGTGGCGCCGCGAGTGCGTGCGTGACGCTCAGTGGCCTGGGCTTGCCGACAAACGTGGTGATCGCCGGTGGTGGCGGCGATAACCCGGTGGCCGCAGTGGGTATGGGGGCGATCAATGCCGGTGATGCGTTTATCACCCTTGGTACCAGCGCGGCCCTGGTCGCGATCACCGATCACGCTGCCGGTAACCCGGCCAGCGCTGTGCACAGTTTCTGCCATGCGCTGCCCAACCGCTGGTACACCATGGGCGCCATGCTCGCCGGCGCCAGTTGCCTGCGCTGGGTCACTCGGCTCACCGGGACGGCGGATGAGCAAACGCTGTTGAATCAGGTGCAGGCGCAATTCCCGATCGGACAGCCGGTGCCGTTGGATACGCCGCTGTTTCTGCCTTACCTGGCCGGTGAGCGTACGCCCCATAACGATCCATTGTTGCGGGGTGGGTTTATGAACCTCGGTCACGACTGCAATCCCGCCATGCTCGGTTATGCAGTGATGGAGGGCGTGGGCTTTGGCCTGCTGGATGCGTTGCGCGCCGTGCAATCCGCTGGTGCCAGTGTCGGCGCCTGTGCGCTGGTGGGCGGTGGTGCGCGCAGCGAGTACTGGGCCCAACTGCTGGCCAACATCCTCCAGCGGGAAGTCCATACCCTGCACGGCAGCGAACTGAGTGCGTGTATTGGGGCGGCGAAGCTGGGGTTTCTGGCGATGGGGCAGGGCGCGGAGTTGTTGCAGGCGGGTATGCCGGTGAAGGCGCGTTATCAGCCTGATTTGGCTCAGCATGGGTTACTGGAAATGCGCTATGCCAAATTCAAGCAGTTATTGCCCGCCGCCAAGGCGTTGCGTGATTGAAGGGCTGCCTGTCGCGCATATTGAACTACAGTTAAATCTGGCGTCAGTTGCGAGTTTACTGTGCCACGGGCATTTCGCCGGCGCAGTCTCGGAGCGAGTGGAATCAGCTGCTGCAACTGGGTAATTGACTACTCAGGGAGAAGCACGATGCGCTCCGAAAAAAATCCTTCCACCCTTGCAACGTGGCAGAAAGGGGCGCTTCGCCTTGCATTACCTGCCTTGGTATTAATTGCCTTTGTGTGGGTGACTGTTGCGACGGGCACCGCCCGGGCTGACGATGCTCCCTCCCTGATCATCCTTGACAGTGGTGCCCCGAGAACCGTGCTAGGCCAGCCCGCCAGCCTGGGCCGTGGTAACGCAAAATTGTTGCTTGATACACAGCAGTGGCTGGACATTCCGTTGGACCGGAGCGTGACGGTCAGGGTCAAGAAACTTCGAGTTTCCCAGCAGTCCGGGGCCACGGTGTGGGTGGGTGAGGTGCAACCTTCCGCATCCGGGCGTCGTTACATCTCTCCCGGTACTGACCTGTCCCATGACCTGGCCATAGACCCCAAGAACCTGGCGATCCTGATCGCCCATGATGAGCGTGTCACCGGCACCGTTATCGTGGACGGGGTCAGTTATGAAATTTTACCCATGGAGAATGGCCAGGTTGCCGTCTCGCGCAGGCAAGACGCTGACCTTCCTGACCCCCCCACTTGTCGACACCCTGAACGCACGCGATGTGCAGGCAGTTGCGCGCAACGGCGACACGGTGCAGCAGCCGATACGTGTCCTGACGGTCTATAGCAACGATGTTCGCGATGCGTTGGTTGATCCCGTCGCACAAGGCATCAAGCACTTCGAGTATTTCAAGACGGTGGCCCAGCTCAGCGGGGTGACCGGGGTGTTTGAAAATGCAGGTGTGGCGCACATCGACTACAACCAGCCATCCAAACAATGCCTGGGCGATTTGCCCTGCATGAATCGGTTGCTGAGCCCGGTCGGGACGTTAAGCAGTGATATTCGCACCCAACTAAAGGCCCATGTGGTCATCGCAATGCTGGATACCGATGGCGGCCTCGCGTCCACCGCAGGGCCCACATCGCTGAGACAAAGCCATGCCTACGCGACCATGCACAGCGCCCAGACCTACGCCCATGAAGTCGGTCATTTATTGGGCGCACACCATGAAGATGCCGGGACGCCCTATCCGTATTCCCGTGGTTATTGCCAGCGTAGCGTCTTGCCTTACTGGCACACCCTCATGGGGTATTGCGGCGGTGCCACACCGTCCTCGGTACGTATTGGTGTCTATTCCAATCCGCAATTGACGTACCAGGGATTACCCACCGGGGTGGAGGGCGTGAATGACAATGTACGTTCCATCAACAACTGGCATTCGGTAATCGCCGGCTTTTTCCCACCTCCCGATCCAACAGGGGCGCCCATCGCCAGTGGCTTCGTGGAGTTGGGGCAAAAAGACCTGCCGTTTTCCGGTGAGCGTGCCACGCTCAATGCCAAGGCGTCACGCAACCCTGGCGTGGACGCGCTGCAATTCGAATGGTCGCAGCTTGAAGGTGCCCCGGCTGCTGTGATCGACAACAGCCAGTCGGACATGGCCGTCGCACATTTCCCTGAAGTCCAGGTGCCCACCGACTATCGCTTTCGCCTCACCGTCAGGAATGCCACGGGGGCCGTGGACACCACCGTGGCCAGCGTGCGGGTGTATCCGCGCACCCTCGGGGACGCTTGCGAAAACGTAGCGCCATGGGACCCCGCGCAGGTGTATTCCGTGCCCGGCCAGCCGGTAAGTTACCAAGGCAATCTGTACCGTCTCATCGTGCCTGCGAGCGGTAGTTCTGCGCGACGTGCACCGGCCGTCTGGAGCGGATTGGTGGCGCCGATGAACTGGCGGCTGATCAAGACCTGTGACGACGCAAGGACTTTGCAGCAGCGTCTGGCGGCGGTGGACCACTGGGCAAGGGTCAACCGCGACGCGCCGGTGACTGTTGGCTTGCAGCAACAGCTGCACAATTTGCTGGCGCAACTACGCATGGACTGGCCCGTGCCAGCGGCGGCAGGGCGCTTACGTCCGATCGAGTTCGAATCCAAAAACTGCGTGGTCAAGGACGCGACCAACCCCCTCGGGTTGGTGGCGCAGGAGGCTTGTCATGAGCCCAATGCGGCGCGCTGGTTGCTCGATGGCAGTGGACGCCTGCACGCCATGGATACCCCGGAGCTGTGTGTGCGCAACAACGGCAATGATCAGCCAGTGACGTTGCAAGCCTGTGCCGACGACAGCACGCCCTGGGTCCGTCTCAAGGAAGGGTTCATTGACTACCAAGGGGCCGTGGGGCTGTCCCTTGCAAGCGACTTCACCGTAAACCCGTCGGTGGATTACGGTAATTTCCTGGCCAACGTGGGGGGGAGTCTGATCACCAAAACAAAAATCCCGACCAACTCCGTCACTTACACCCGCTTCGGCAACGTTGCCCAGGACGCCAGTTTGCTGCTGGCCCATGCGGGCGCGGACACCTTGAAAGTGGTCGGCCACGTGATGGACAGTGAAGGGCAGCCCGGTACCGCACCGCCCATGCCGCCGATGATTGTAATCAGCGGACCCACCGAGGCCAGCAGTGGTGACAGCGTGCAACTGGACGGCGCGGGTTCGAGTTCCATCAACCCAGGCGCCAACCCGCTGATTTACACGTGGGAAGCGCCGCCCGAACTCGGCGCACACACCGACGGTGCGCGGCTGCAATTCAACGCGCCGACGGTGACCACGCCGACGCCGTACACCTTGGCCCTTCGGGTCGATGACGGGCAGGTCCAGGCCCGTGAAGAGCATGTGGTCGTGGTGCGCAGCCAGGGACAAGGCGGGCCCGAAGGCGAGCTGAACGCTCCGGCGGAGGTGGTGGAAAAAACCACCGCGACCTTTACGGCCTTGGTCAACTCCCCCGGCAACTTGCCCTTGATGTATGACTGGCGGATCCCACCTGGGTTTACGGGCCAGGTGGGCAATACCGCGAGCGTGACCCTCACGGCACCGCCGGTCGCGGCTGACACGACGCTTGAGTTGGCCCTGGACGTACGCGACAGCAACGGCGCAACGCTGAATTTGCACAAAAACGTAATCGTCAAAAAAGATACCCAGTTGGTCGGGGGAACCATCGTCGGCGAAACGCAAGTTCCGAGCGATCAGGCCTTCACCCAGCACGTCGAAATCGGCAACCCACACAATCGTGAACTGACCTACGTATGGACCGTAACATCGCCGCCCGAAGGCGCCTTGACGGTAATAGGCCCTAGCGATCAGCGGGAGATCACCCTCAAGGCGCCTAAGTTGATGGCTAACAAGAATGGTTACGTCAGGGTGTTGGTCCGAGATGGTGTGGGCTTCGCATCGCTGCCGAACAAAACCATCCAGATCAAGGCGTATGAATATCCCCCTTTGATCGGGCGCATGATCTTGCCTAACCATGTCAACGTGGGGGACATCTTCGAGCCCCGGGTGATCATTGATAACCCTGAAGACCGGGATCTGAGCTATCGCTGGTGGGTGAACACCGCCAGCTTCGAATTGTTGGATGCCGACCCCGAGCAGCCCACGGCCCGAGTGAAGGCGGTCAAGTCGAGTAATAACGGTGGGTTGGTGGTTCAGGCCACGGTCAGCGACGGCGGCCTTCGATCGGTGATTTACAACACGCCTCGCGTGGTTGTTGGAGAGCCGTCCGGCGCCAATCCACCCCAAGGTCAACTGAACGGCCCTCTGGAAGTCGTAAGTGGCCAAAGCATTCGTTACCAGGCCGCGTTTACCTCGCCCGTTGGCAATCCCTTGAACTACGCGTGGGTCAAAGGCTCATTGATCGGCGCCACGCCCAACAGCGCCGATCAGACCTGGACCGCGCCGCAAGTGACCACCGATCAAGTGGTCACCGTGGCGGTGACGGTTTCTGACGCGGCCCGCAACAGTGTCAAAAAAGCCGTCGCGGTGTTGGTCAAGGCCAGCGGCTCTGAGCCTGATCCAGAGCCTGATCCGCTACCGCCAGTGGGTAAAATCATCAGCGCGGACGACGTAGAAACCGGTGCATCCATCCTGTTAACTACCGACGCAGCCTCGAACCCGCCGGGCGGCGAACTGAAGTACGCGTGGTCCATTTCGCCGCCACTGGAGGGTACGCTGGTCGATGGCCCGTCGCTGACACTGCGTGCGGCCCAGGTCAGCATGGTGACCCCGGCCACGGTGTCATTGACCGTCACAGACAGCAAGAACGCCAGCCTGAACCTGCGCAAGACGGTGAGCGTCGTACCGTCCGCCAGGCCCGTCGCCCAGATCAGTGGGCCTACCACGGTCGAAGCGGGCAAATCCCTGGCGTTGTCGGCGACCGGCTCAAGTGGGCTCTCGTTACGCTACGCATGGCAGGCAGAGGGCTTTACCCCGGCCGCTTCGGTGACAGTCAGCCCAACGTTCACCGCGCCCACCACTGCGGGCGCGCGAAGCATCGGGCTGACTGTCACCGACGCCGCCAATCGCACGGCCAGCGCCAGTCATTCGGTGATTATCAGCCCACCGGAGCAAGCCGGCGATTGCGCGCCGCCGTGGGTGGCGAGCAAAGCCTATTCGGTCAACAACGAGAAAGTCTCGTATGACCGCTACAACTATGAGGTGGCGCACTGGACGCAAAACCAACGGCCGGATTTGAACTGGGTCATCACAGGCAGCGCCAAACCTTGGCGACGGCTGGCGCCCTGCGCACCCTAGAGGGGCGGTAAACGCCGCTTTACCGGGGTTTTCTTGACGATGGCCGTGTTGGTTTCGGCATAGACGTTGAGGCGGTCAAGCAGGCTGTCGAGATGGTCCATGGTGCGTACATGCAGACGGGCGATAAAGCAGTCTTCGCCCGTCACCTTGTCGCACTCGGTGAACTCGGGGATCGCCTGGATCTGGCGTTCCACTTCCTGCAACTGACCGGGCAGAGGACGGATGCGCACGATGGCTTGCAGCAAATAGCCAAAATGCTTGGGGTCAATGTCCACGGTGTAGTGGGTCAGCACGCCGCGTTCTTCCAGGCGACGCAAGCGTTCGCCAACGCTGGGCGAGGACAGCCCGGTAATACCCGCCAGGGCCTTGAGCGACAAACGCGAGTCGTCCATCAAGGCGGCGATCAGTTGCTGGTCGATGGTGTCAATCATGGTGTTCGCCTAATAAGAAAAGGTGATTTCCGGTGTTTGCCTTTTTTAGTCGCTGGAGCCGATCACGCGCAGATTGCCATAATTGAGCCTCACTTGAGGAGCTCCAATCATGGATACATCGATCCGTCGCGGTTCTTGGGAAATGGTTGCCGCCATGCTCATCTCGGGCACCATTGGCTGGTTTGTGCTGGTGTCGGGCGTGTCGGTGATTGAGGTGGTGTTCTGGCGCTGTGTGATCGGTGGGCTCACGTTACTGCTGGTCTGCGCGGTGCTGGGTTATCTGCGCCTGGACCTGCTCAGTTGGGCCCGGCTCGGGCTGGCGATGCTCAGCGGCGTGGCCATCGTCGGTAATTGGTTACTGTTATTTGAATCCTATTCCCGCGCATCCATCGCCATCAGTACGGCGGTGTACAACGTTCAGCCGTTCCTGTTGGTCATGCTGGCGGCGCTGTTTCTCGGTGAAAAAATCACCTTACAGAAACTGGCCTGGCTGAGTGTGGCGTTTATGGGGATGCTGGCGATTGTCACTGCCCATGGCGAGCAGCAGAGCGGTGGCGGGGACTATTTGACGGGAATCGTCCTGGCGTTGGGCGCAGCGTTTTTGTATGCCGTAGCGGCATTGATCATCAAGCGCTTGAAGGACGTACCGCCGCATTTGATGGCGTTGATCCAAGTGATTACCGGTGCGCTACTACTGGCGCCGCTGGTGCCTTGGAATAGCCTGCCGCAGGCGAGTAATGCCTGGTCGGCATTGGTGGCCCTGGGCGTTGTGCATACCGGGTTGATGTATGTGTTGCTGTACGGGGCGATCCAGAAACTGCCGACGGCCATCACCGGCGCGCTGTCGTTTATCTACCCGATAGCGGCGATCGTCGTCGATTGGATTGCCTTTGGCCACCGCCTGGGCTGGCTGCAATGGCTGGGGGTGGCGGCTATTCTGCTGGCGGCTGCCGGGTTGCAGCGGGGCTGGTGGTGGCCCCGCTCCCGCAGGGTTAGTGCGTGCCCTGAAAGATGATCTTATCCGGGTTGAAATGCTCCACCACGCTGCCCGGCTGCGGCAAGCCAAGGATATGCCCCTTGATCTTGCCCACCACATGCATCTCGCACGGCTTGCAGTCGAACTTCAGCGTCAGCACTTCGTCGCCATGGATCAATTGCATCGGCGCGACCTTGGTTTTCACGCCCGTCACACCCTTGGCCTGTTTAGGGCAGAGGTTGAACGAGAAGCGCAGGCAGTGCTTGGTGATCATCACCGGTACTTCGCCGGTTTCTTCATGGGCTTCAAAGGCAGCGTCGATCATCTGGACGCCGTGACGATGATAGAAGTCGCGGGCCTTCTGGTTGTAGACGTTAGCCAGGAACGACAGGTGCGCTTCCGGGTAAACCGGCGGCGGCGTGGTCTCGGCCTTGCGTCCACCACGGGGGTGAGCCGCGACACGGGCCGCAGTCAGCGTTTCGATCACTTCGCGGCGCAATGCCTTGAGCTGCGAGTTGGGGACGAAGAACGCCTGTGGCGCGTCCAGCTCGATATTCGTCGCGTGATACTCGGTAGTCCCGAGTTGGCCAAGCAGGTCGCGCAGGGTATCCAGCGCCTGCTCCGGCTTGTTGGCCGCGCCGAACGGGCCGGGCAGGGTGACGCTGGCGCTGATGCCTTCTTCACTGGTAGCTGTGATTTCCAGCTGGTCTTCACGCAGGCGCGCGACCCACGACAGGCCGATACGGCGCTCCGCCGAGGTCTTGAGCAGCGCTTGTTGCCAGTTATGGTCCAGGTTGCGGTTCAGCGGATGGTGCGGGCGCAACTGGTGCAGACCGGCCGGCATTTCGTTCGGCTCGACGCGGTAGCGATAGCGCTTCTGGCCGTCTTCCTCGAACTCGCCCTTGGGTTCGGCGATGTTGGCGCGAAAACCCACCACTTCGCGTTTGACCAGCACGTTCAAACCGTCACCGTTGGACAACGGCTCATGGGTGACCACTTGCAGATCGCGCTTGCCGGCTTTTTCCACCGTACCGACCGGCAGGCCGGTGAAGGTCGGCGTGTCGAAGGCGCCGATGTCGATCTTGCGGTCGCTGACGAAATAGTCGGTGCTGCCACGGTGGAAGGTTTTTTCCGGGTCAGGCAGGAAAAAGTGCACGGTGCGGCCGCTGGAAGCGCGGGCCAGGTCTGTGCGGTCTTCAAGCACGTCGTCGAGGCGCTGGCGGTAATAGGCGGTGATGTTCTTCACATAGCCCATGTCCTTGTAGCGGCCTTCGATCTTGAACGAACGCACACCGGCTTCGACGAGGGCGCGGATGTTGGCGCTCTGGTTGTTGTCTTTCATCGACAGCAGGTGCTTTTCAAAGGCCACGACGCGGCCCTGATCGTCTTTCAAGGTGTACGGCAGGCGGCAAGCCTGGGAGCAATCGCCACGGTTGGCGCTGCGGCCATTTTGCGCGTGGGAGATGTTGCACTGCCCGGAGAACGCCACGCACAGGGCGCCGTGGATAAAGAACTCGATGGCGGCATCAGTCTCGTCGGCGATGGCGCGGATTTCCTGCAGGTTCAGCTCACGGGCCAAGACCAACTGCGAGAAACCGGCCTGGTCGAGAAACTTCGCGCGGGCCAGGGTGCGGATATCGGTTTGGGTGCTGGCGTGCAGCTCGATGGGCGGAATATCCAGCTCCATCACACCCAGGTCTTGCACGATCAACGCGTCAACACCGGCGTCGTAGAGCTGATGGATCAGCTTGCGCGCGGGTTCCAGTTCGTTGTCATGCAAGATCGTGTTGATCGTGGTGAAGACGCGCGCATGGTAACGGTGGGCGAACTCTACCAACTGAGCGATATCGCTCACGTCATTACACGCGTTATGACGGGCGCCGAAACTTGGGCCGCCGATGTAGATGGCGTCGGCGCCATGCAGGATCGCCTCCCGCGCGATGGCGACATCGCGGGCAGGGCTGAGCAATTCCAGGTGATGCTTGGGCATGGACATAGTTTTTTTAGTCAGGCTTGTCACGGTTGAGGCGCGCATTGTAGCTGTGAAATGCCTGACCGGCATCAACTCAGGCCTGGGCGGCCATCGCGGTCACTTCCACGCGCATGCCTTCTACCGCCAATGCAGCAACGCCAACCGCCGCACGCACGGGCCAGGGCTTGGCAAAGAAGCGTTTGTAGACTTCATTAAAGGCCGCACGATCGGCCATATCCGTCAGATAAATGGTCAGGTGCATTACCCGATCCATGGAGCTGCCGGCCTTTTCCAGCGCGACTTTCAGCGCTTGCAGGGTGCATTCGCATTGCAGGGAGATATCGCCCAGCTCCAGGCTGCCGTCGGCGCGGGTCGGGATCTGGGTGGAGACCAGGATACCGTTGAAGCCAATTACGTCGGATGAGATGGAGTCAGCATCAGGATCGGGGGTGTAGGACAGGTCGTGGTTGGCCATGGGCGCCTCTCGTTGGCAGATTGCAAAGGCGCCCATGGTCCCCGAAAACAGCCGCGCGGGCAAACCGCAATGCGCGGCTTTTTGACGCCAGAAAATAAACATTAAAACCGCGTAAAGTCGCGTATTCAGCCGCCGATAGCCAGTTACAGACAGCTTCTTCGCACGGTTGAGGGTACGTCATGTTCAATAAAGCAGTTAAAACAGAACTGGCGGCCAGGACGGCCGAAGTCACCGAATACAAAGGACTGTTTACTGCACTCGAACGCTCCATGGCCGTGGTCGAATTTGACCTCAATGGCAAGGTGTTGAGTGCTAACGACAACTTCCTGAGGACGCTGGGTTACAGCCGTGAGCAACTGCTCGGCAAATCCCATCGTGATTTCTGCTTGCCAGCGCTGACCAGCAGCTCGGCCTATGGCCAGTTCTGGGCTGACCTCAAGGCCGGAAAGTTCGTGTCAGGTACGTTTAAGCGGGTGGACTCCCAAGGCAGGACTATCTGGCTTGAGGCCAGCTACAACCCGGTGCTGGATGAGCGTGGCCAGGTGTTGAAAGTGGTCAAGTACGCGTTGGACGTCACTGCCAAGGTTGAACAGGAAGCCGCTACGCGCAGCAAACTGACGGCGTTGGACCGGGCGATGGCCGTTATCGAATTCGATTTGAACGGGCAGGTACTGGACGCCAACGACAACTTCCAGAACGTCATGGGGTATTCGCTGGCCGAGCTCAAAGGCAAACACCACCGCCTGTTTTGTGAACCGGCCCTGATCAACAGCCATGAGTACGCGGACTTTTGGCGGCGCTTGAACAATGGCGAATTCTTCACCGGGCAATTCAAACGCCTTGGCAAACATGGCCGGGTCGTGTGGCTCGAAGCGAGTTACAACCCGGTCTACGACGGCGACGGCAAGCTGATCAAGATCGTCAAGTTCGCCAGCGACATCACCGAACGTGTAGAGAAGTTCGAAGAAGACTCCCGTGGTGCCTCCCGTGCTTATCACATCTCGTCCGAGACCGAACGGTTTGCCGAGCACGGCACCCAGGTTATCCAGGAAACCGCCACGGAGATGCGCCGGATTGCCGAAAACATCGGCTCATCCGCGCGCCTGGTCGGGCAGTTGGGCGATCGTTCCGAGCAAATTACCGCCATCGTCAACACCATTCGCGGCATCGCCGACCAGACCAACCTGCTGGCGCTCAACGCCGCCATCGAGGCCGCAAGGGCCGGCGACCAAGGCCGTGGCTTTGCGGTGGTGGCCGATGAGGTCAGGCAACTGGCCGGGCGTACCAGTCGCTCCACAGCGGAAATCGCCGAGATGATCGGCATGATTCTCTCGGAAACCCGCGACGCGGTGACCAGCATGAACGCCACCCAGGAAGGCGCACAACGCGGCGTCCAGTTGGCGGACCAAGCGGGTTCGGTGATCTTGCAGATTCGCACCAGCACCAGCGATGCGGTGCAGGCGGTGAGTATGTTTGCGTCGAAGCTGGATGAGTCGGAGGTGATTCCCAAGACTGCCATAGGCTGGGTTGGCTAATCGCTGGCTCGCTGTTGATCTTGGTCTCAGGCTTGCTTTTGGGGCTCTTTTCCAAAAGTGAGCCGCCGTTACCTAGATAGTGGATAGGTACACCGAACGGCCGCTATCGCGGGCAAGCCAGCGCTCACGTTTTACGGCGGATTTTTTTGTGGGGGCGTCCTTGAGCGCTGGGCTTAGCTGAACTCAATGCGCCAAACCCTGCAGCGCGATCCCCATCGGAAACGGTGCCTGGTGGGTTGCTGCCTTCATTTGGTTGCGATAACCCAGCGGGCTGGTGCCCAGTTGTTTTTGGAAAGCGCGCCGCATGCGCTCTTCACGGCCGAAACCAACCGTTTGCGCGATCCGCTTGATGGGTTCACTCGTGGTGGCCAACACCCGGCAGGCGGCTTCCAAGCGCAAACTCTCCACCGCCTGTGCGGGCGTATCGCCCGTGGCGGCGACATAGGCTCGCGCAAAGTGACGCGGGCTCATGCCGAATTGCTCGGCCAAGCGCTCCACGCGTAGATCACCGTTCAAGTTGCCCGCAATCCACGCATGCAAGCGCGCCAGGCGTACATCGGGATCAGTGCGCAGAGCGGTGGACTGGGCTTTGAGCGAAGCGCTCAACTGCGGTTGCTCGGCCGAGCGCCACAGGAACACGGTGAAATAGCGCGCCAATGACAGCGCCGCGTCGGCCCCCAGATCCTGCTCGACCAGTCCCAACGCCAAGTCGATGCCTGCGGTGGCTCCGCCGCACGTCCACAAGTTGCGGTCATGCAGGTACAACGCGTCGGTCTGGCAGATGACCTTGGGGTAACGTGCCTGCAATGCTTCGGCGAACTTCCAGTGGGTCACTACGTTGCGCCCATCGAGCAAACCGGCGGCGGCCAATGCGAAGGCGCCGGTGCCGATTGAACAGAGGCGACGGATCGCCGGGGCGCGGCCGCGCAGCCAGGCGCAGGCATGCTCGTTGGCTTCCAGGGCGTCCATGCCGGGGCCGCCCGCGACGATCAGCGTATCAATGTCGGGTGCTTGTTGATCGATTTGTTCCAGTGACTGGGTGCTGGCGCTGATCCCCGACACCGAGCTGACCTGGCCTCCAAACGGTGAAGCAAGCAGCAACCGATACGGCGCCTGTGTGGCAAACGCGCCGCCCAGCAGGCGTGGAATCGCGGCAAACACCTCCAGCGGTCCAGCGGCGTTGAGCAGCAGCAAGTCATCGAACGCTAGCACCACCACCGTGCGCACAGCGATGTCCGACGTGGCAGTAAAGGAGGGGTGTTTGGCATGGAGCGGCACGGCGAGCCTCGACATACTGGATTCAACGCAAAAATGAGGGAAAGACAATGACGTTAAAACCGGGTGCTGCCAAGTACGCTGTACGACAACGCTTGGCCGGGCTGGTGTACTGGGCTGCGTTGTTGATCGTGCAACCGGTGTCGGCTGCGCTGCATGTGGGTGACCAAAGCGGTTTGACCCAAGCCATGCTGCACGCGGCGGGGGAGGATGCGGGGCTGTCGGGAACGTTGGTGTGGCATCCATTCACCGCAGGTACCACGCTGCTGGAAGCCCTGAGCGCTGGAGCCATCGACCTGGGTGTGGTCGGCAACGCGCCGCCGGTTTTTGCCCAGGCTGGCGGTTTTGATATCCGCATCATTGGCGTGGCGAGCGGGGCGCAGAACAATAACGCGCTGTTGTTACCTGAGGGGACCACTGTCCAGCGAGTCGCCGATCTCAAGGGCAAACGGGTCGCCGTCGCCAAGGGCACCAGCGGGCACTACCTGTTCCTGGCAGCGCTGCATCAGGCCGGGCTCACAACGCGGGACCTGAACATGATCTATGCCAGCCCCGTCGATGCACAAAACGCCTTTGCCAGTGGCCGGCTCGATGCCTGGGCAGTGTGGTATCCCTTTGTTGGCCAAGCCACTTCGCGAGGCGCGCGGGTACTGCTGGACGGCAGCGAATGGCCGGAAACCGGGCAGAATTTTACGGTGGCGAGCCTCAAGGCTCTGGCCGACCCTGAGCGTACGGCGCAGGCCGGTGACTTGCTGGCCAGGCTCGCCCGCGCCCAAGCCTGGGCCACGGCGCATCCGGATGCCTGGGCCGAGGTATTTGCCCAGACCACGCGGCTGCCAATCGCTCTGGTGCGCGACATGCTCGCCCATCAAACCTTGCAGTACGTGCCGATTGATCCTGCCGTCATCGCCTTGCAACAGCGTCTGGCGGACCTGTTCGCCGCCGAGCGGGTGATCCCCCGTGCGCTGGACGTCGGGCAAATCTTCGACCCGCGCTTCAACAGCCTTTTACCGACCCCCCACTGATTCGCTTATTTCTGACCTTGTCGACGTAGCCTCGGCAGGGATTCCTGCACCCGGAGAAATCTCATGCACAGCACCACCCTCAAACGCCAGAAGACCGGCCTTATCACTGTCGACCACGCCCGCAGCGCGGGTGGCTACACCTTGTTCGCACCGCAAACCGCCGAGGGCAATGTGTTCCTGATCGACATCGACGGCGAGGTCGTGCACCGCTGGAAGCTCCCTCAGCGCCCCGGCCGCGACGCTGTGATCCTGGGCAACGGCAACCTGGGCTACAACGGCAATCACCCGGATTCCCCGGAGCTGTTTCCCGGTTGGTCGGTGTGGCACGGCGGTGCCTTCAGCGAGGTCACCCCCCAAGGCGAGGTGGTGTGGGAATACACCGATTTGCTGCACCATCACGACGCTCAATGGCTGGACAACGGCCACCTGCTGTACACCACGGTGGAACCCTTGAGTGCGGAGTTGGCCAGCCGAGTGGTCGGCGGCATTCCCGGCAGCGAGGCGGCGGGTGGCGTGATTTATGCGGACGTGGTCAAGGAGGTTGACCGCCAAGGGCAGGTGGTCTGGGAGTGGCGCAGTTGGGAGCATTTGCGGCCCGAGGATTACCCGCTGCACGACACATTCGAGCGTTACCACTGGCCGATGACCAACGCGGTCTCGCCGGGCAGTGACGGTAAGGTCATTCTCAGTTTGCGCAGTGTCTCTTCGGTGATTGCAATCCAGCGTGGCAGTGGCGAAGTGTTGTGGCGCCTGGGCCACGATCTGGTCGCGCAACAGCATTGCCCGACTGAGCTGGAAAACGGCAATGTGCTGGTGTTCGACAACGGCATTTCACGCCCACATGTGAGCATGCCGCACTCGCGCATCCTGGAGATCGACCCGCACACACAGCGTATCGAATGGCAGTACGCGGACACGCCGGGTTATGCCTTCTTCACGCCATTCATGGGCGGCGCCCAGCGTCTGCACAATGGCAACACGCTGGTGACCGAAGCCAACTTTGGCCGTCTGTTCGAAGTCACGCCAGCCGGCGAAGTGGTGTGGGAGTACATCAATCCGCACTTCGCCGCCTATCCCGATGCAGGCTCCCGGGCTTACCTGCCGGGAGAAAACAACGCGATCTTCCGTGCGCACCGTTACCAGCGCGAGGACATTGCCTGGCTGTGAGGGGGGAGGATTACTCTTTGACGTCCATGAACTCTTCAGCCCACGCCACGTAGTTTTCCGGGAGCGTGTAAGTGTGCGTCAGTTCGGTCGCGCTGAGATTAGAGGTGCTATGGGTTAATTGGCGCTGGGCACGCAAGCTGTCGTAAGTGGCTTTGATCGCCGCGAAATAGGCGCCATGCCCGGCAACCACCACGCGCACGCCCAGGCTCGCGAGGCGCTGGGCGTCGTTGAGCTTGGGATTGCCGTAGGTCACCAGCATCAGTGGAACGGTGAGGTTTTCTGCGATTTTTTCCAGATGCTCGAAGTCACTCACGCCCACCATGCAGATTCCATCCGCACCGGCTTTTTGATAGGCCAGGGTGCGCTCGATCACCGCTTCGGTGGGCAACACACCCGCATTGGTCCGAGCGATGATTGAGAGTTCAGGATCGACACGGGCTTCCAGGGCGGCGCGGACTTTGCCAATGCCTTCCTCGATGGAAATCAGGTCGGTGGATTTGCGCCCGAATTGCGCCGGCAGCAGGGTGTCTTCAATCGTTAATGCGGCCACGCCGGCGCGCTCAAGCTCTTCGACGGTGCGCATCACGTTGAGGGCATTGCCGTAACCGTGGTCGGCGTCGGCGATAAACGGCAGTTGAGCGACACGCCCAATGCGCGTGGCCTGCTCAACGAACTCACTCAGCGTGATCAACGCAAAATCGGGCGCCGCCAATACCTGCAACGACGCGACTGACCCTCCCAGGATACCCACCTCAAACCCCAGGTCCGCCGCGATACGGGCGGACATGGGGTCAAATACGGAAGCAGTTTCAACGCAGCTCGGCTTGGCAAGCAATTCGCGGAAGTCACGGCGCAGCGTCGAGTGAGATTTTTTGGGCATGTTCTTTCCTGGCTCTGATCGTCATGTGACGACATATGTCTATTCGTGGTCGCGCGAGATTACCATGCAGGCAGGCCGGGGATTATGACGTTTGAGCATGGGGTATGCGCCAAACAGATGTTGCACGCTGGCGTTAAAATGCTTAGGTGGCATTATTATAGAATTACGTTATGCGTTATCAGTATTTTACAGGTGGCTGGATGGGCCTCATCGTATGAGGCAGATTATTCCTGTGAACACTACCGAGACCGCACGCGCGGATCGACTTGATCTGCCTGACAAGGCATCTGGAGACGAACGTGCGTTACCTTTCAAAACTGGCGGCCGGGTTAGCCGCCGCACTGTTGAGCCTGACCGCGAACGCGCAAACGCTGGTGGTCGGCGACCAAAGCTACAACGCCCAAGCCGTCATGGAAGCGGCGGGGGTGCTGGACGATCTTCCCTATACCCTTGAATGGAAGCAATTCACCGCCGGCTCGCCAGTTGCCGAAGCGCTCAACGTCGGCAGCCTCGACATCGGCCTGCTGGGGGATGCGCCTGTGCTGTTCCTGGGCGCATTGGGCGCGCCAATCAAGGTGATTGCCGTCAGTCGGCAAAATCTCGACGGCGTGGCGATTCTGGTTGCGAAGGATTCGCCGATCAAGAGTCTCGCGGACCTTGCAGGCAAGCGCGCGGCCATCTGGAAAGGCTCCTGGAGCCAGCAATTATTGCTGACAGCGCTGGACAAAGCCGGCGTGCAGCGCGACGCCCTGGAGTTGCGTTACCTGAGCGCGTTGGATGCCTCCCACGCGCTGGAAGGCGGCTCGGTTGACGTCATCGCGACCTGGGAACCCTATGTGACACAGCAGGAACGTCAAGGCGCGCGGGTGCTGGCCACGGCGCAAGGGCTGATTCCAGCCCAGAGTTTCATTGCCGCCAACGCCAGTGCTGTGGACGCCAAACGGGCGCCCATCAGTGATTTTCTCCAGCGCCTGAAGAAAGCACGCGACTGGGCTCGCCAGGCGCCGGCCAACACAGACGCCTACGCCGACGCGTGGGCCAAACGCACCCGCGCGGATGCTGAAATCGCCCGTGCCTGGTTTGCCCGCGCGCGCACCACCGTCGAGCCCGTAACGGCCCAATCTCCCGTCGAAGCGCAAAAGACCGTGGACTTTTTTGCCGGCCAGGGACTGGTCAAGTCTTTCCCTGCTGCCAGCTTGTTTGATGACTCGTTCGCGGCGTCTTTGCAGCCCGCCGTCGCTACTAAACAGCCGTGAACGCCTCAAGGAATCCTCTGCAAATGACCAAACGACAGCTCAAACTGGGTGCCTTGACCATGGGCAGCGGCGGTCCAGGCCGACACAACCTGTGGCTCGACCCTCAATTGCCGGTCGATGCGAGCGTCAACGTCGACTGGTATATCGACATCGCGCGCCAAGCCGAGGCGGCGCTGTTTGACTTGATATTTATCGTCGACAGCCAGTTCATTACGCCGGGCTCACCGTCCCATTACCTGAATCGACTGGAACCGCTGACGCTGTTATCGGCGCTCGCCGTGAGCACTCGACACATTGGCCTGGTGGGCACGCTGACTACCTCTTATAACTCGCCGTATAACGTCGCGCGGCGCCTGGCGTCACTGGACCTGATCAGCAAAGGCCGTGCGGGTTGGAATGTGGTCACCAGCGGCGACGCCGGCACGGCGGGCAATTACAGCCGCGACGAACATTACGACTACGACACACGCTACGGCCGCGCGGCTGAACACGTCCAGGTGGTGCAGGGGTTGTGGAACTCCTACGAGGACGATGCATTCGTGCGGGACCGGGCGACCGGCCAGTTTCTCGATCCGAGCAAACTGCATAGCCTGAATCACCAGGGCGAACACTTTTCGGTGGTCGGCCCGTTGAATATCCAACGTTCAGCGCAAGGCCAACCGGTGATCTTCCAGGCTGGTGATTCGCAGCAGGGGCGCGACCTGGGGGCTGCGACGGCGGATGTGATCTTCACCCATGCCGCCAGTATCGAGCAGGGCCAGGCTTTTTATCAGGATATAAAGGGCAGGGCGGCGCAACAGGGGCGCGACCCGGAGCAATTGCTGGTCATGCCGGGCGCTGAAATTTATGTTGGCGACACTGACGAGCACGCTCGGGAAATCGAGCAGCACTATCATCAGACCGATCACAGCTTTGAGCTCGCCCTGAAGGAGTTCGGGCGCAATTTCGGCTGGCATGATTTCAGCCAGTACGACCTCGATGCACCGTTTCCCCAGCAAAGCCTGGAGGCTGCGCGCAGCAGCTTCTTTACCGCTGCCAAACGCATTGCAGACCAAGCGCGCGAGAAAGGCTTCACGCTGCGCCAGGCCGTAGAGTTCGGCCGACAACTGCGTCCCGGTGCATTCGTGGGTACGGCTGAAACCGTCGCGCAGAAAATGGCCGAATGGTTCGAGGCGCGGGCCGTGGATGGGTTCAATATCTACATCGGGCACCCCGAGCAATTCCATCGTTTCACCCAGGAAGTCATACCGTTGTTGCAGGCGCGTGGTGTCTACCGCACCGCGTATGAAGGGACAACCTTGCGTGAAAGCCTGGGATTGGAGATCCCCCGGTTTGAGCGTCGCGGGTCGACGTTTACGGTGGACCCAGCAACCGGGTTAGAGTGGTCATCCGTTACCCGTTGATATGTGAAAAATGAAGCGTGCGTTGTTTGTTTCTCTGGATGGTCCCAAGGGCGTCGGCAAGACCACATTGTTGGAGGCCGTGACGAAAGCCCTGAGGGTCGACCACCACACAGTGATCCGGCTGAGCGAGAAAAAAAGCGATCCCTACAGGGCTGAAACCATGGCCCTGGTTAATCAATTCGTCAGAAACCCCAGCAGGGAGTTGGAGCTGACGGTGTGCGAGCGCTTTGCTGATAGCCGCCGGTGGATTTCCCAACAGGTGCTGCCGGAACAGCCACCGGGCAGCATCATCCTGATGGATCGCTGGTACCCGTCAGAAGCGGCGTTTCGCCGGCTGGTGCCGTTTGTAGAGATTCTCCAGCTGAACCGTGACCGCAACGTGCAAGTGCCAGACCTGCACGTTGGGGTTGTCACCGCGCCTGAGATTTCATGGGCGCGAGCGGCAGCACGAACGCGCGGGTTGAGCAGTACGGTCATGCATGCGCTGGAGGAACATGTTGCTAGCACCGAGGCGTTTGAGCAGGCGGCTGCCGATCATGACTGGGTGCTCTGCCGCAATGAAGGAACGATCGAAGAGGCAACCATGCAGGTGGTTGCTCATATCCAGAGAGTCCTTCGTGATGCTTCGCCTCTACCCAATCAGGGTTAAGGGATGCGCTATCGGATATCAGCCAGACAGTGACGATTTACCCCAGGCATACAGCAACAGCCTTTAAAAATGCGCTGTCCGGCTACTTCGGATGCCGTGGATTTTTAGAACCTCAAGATCTCGAATGTTGCGCGCAATCCTCCGCATTCACGGTTTTCTAAACGCACGCTCCCTCCCAAACGACTTGCGATGGACCGGACGATGGTCAGCCCCAGCCCAGCGCCTTGATCATTTCCACGACTGTAGAACCGCTCAAAAAGTCGATCACATTCTGCTTCATCGATGCCTGGCCCCTCGTCCTCAACACATAATTCGTAGTGATCCTGGTTTTTCATCAACCGCACGGTAATCACTCCCTGGGGAGGGGAAAAGTTGGCGGCATTGGTGACCAAGTTGTTCAAGGCAATATGTATGACGGCTGCATCGACCTTAACAAGGCAGACCTCTTCCATGGGTTCGAACACGAGTTCAAGCCCCTTGCTCAGCAGCCAGGGTGTCATTTGCACCAGACCGCCCCGAATCGTCGCCACTAGATCGATGCTCTGCGCCTCATGAGTTTGGGGTTGCGGTTCGATACGGGCCATGGTCAGGAGTTGATTGACCAGGCGAGTGGTACGGTCCACACCTACGATCAGGTAATTGAGGGATTCGCGCCGATCTTCCTCACTGACGGCCTCCACGAGGTTTTCTGCGTGGACCTTGAGCACGGCGAGCGGTGTGCGCATTTCATGGGCGGCATCCGCGATAAAGCGTCGCTCACGGCCCATCACCTCCTGGATCTGTGCCAGCACACGATTCAGGGCGGCCTGCATGGGCTCCAGCTCAGTAGGCAGCGGATTCAACTGCAAGGGTTCGAGAGAACCTGAATGCCTCGCTCGCAAGGTTTCAGCCATATTGCTCAACGGTTTGAGGCCCCAGCCAATGGCCAACCAGATCACTGCGGCAAGCAGCAGGCTACCTATCAGGTTAGGTAAAACCGTATGACGGACGATGCGATCCACCAGGTCGGCACGCACATCGTCACGCTCTCCCACCCAAATTTTCAGATTGTATTGGGCATCATCCAACACAAATGCGCGCCAGGTTCGGTTGTTGATATCCGTGATGTCACTGAAACCCGGTTTGACCGGAGGCGAACTAAAGGACGGCGCACTGGAGGTGTGCACCAGCAACGTGCCATCCGCGTTCCACACCTGAAAAGCGATTTTGCTTTCATACGGGTGGCCATCCACTCTGGGCGCGGCGAGCCCCAATGCCTGGTTGAACGCCTCATACAGCTTTGCGTGCTCGTTGCTCGCCATTGGCATGCGCATGACGCCCTGCAGCAGACGTGCGTTCTGCGCCAGCTGAGCGTCGTATACCTCGTCGATTTCATGATTGCTGTCGTGGAGATTGACAACGGTCATGAGCAACAGCCCGAGGAACAACAGACCCAGAATCAACCTGAGCGTGCGTCGCCGAATAGACGTCATGGGCGCTCTTCCACCAGGTAACCGACCCCACGGATCGTGCGGATCAGCTGGCTCGAAAACTTCTTGCGCAAGTGATGGATATGCACCTCCAGGGTGTTGCTTTCTGCCTCTTCGTTCCAGCCGTAGAGTAACTGCATCAGTTGGTCGCGCGTCATCACCCGACCCGGCGGGGAAAGCAACTCATGGAGTAACTGATACTCCTTGGGTGTCAGGGCGACCGCTTCGCCCTGATAGCTGACTTGTTGAGTTCCCGGGTTCAGGCTGATGCCTGCGTGCTCAATCAACACCTGGGCGCGGCCCGCACTGCGTCGCAGCAACGCCCTGAGGCGTGCCTTGAGTTCTGCCAGGTCGAACGGTTTGATCAAATAGTCGTCGGCACCGGCGTCGAGCCCTGCGATGCGGTCCTCTGTGGCGTCCCGAGCGGTCAGGATCAAAACCGGCAGATTGGAGCCACTGTCACGCAAGCGGCGCAGCACTTCGAGTCCATCCATGCGCGGCAAGCCAAGGTCGAGTACGGCCAGATCAAACGTTTCACTGAGCAGAGCATGCAAGGCGCTACTGCCATCCTGTAACCAGTCGACGGTATAGCTTTCTCGTACCAGCGCCTGGTGAATACCCTCGCCCAGAGCGACGTCATCCTCGATCAATAATATGCGCACACGGACTCCTGTCAGCCGAGTTTCTTGGTTATATCCTGCAGCAACGCTTCGATTTCCTTGCGCCGTCCAGCGTCAGCGGTTTCGCGGCCTGGCCTTGGGGCGGCCAGCAGTGCTTTTTGCAGTGCCGCGTGGGCGTCCGTATAGCGCTTTTGACGGTAGAGGTGATCACCCCAGAAGTACAGACTATCGATGCCGTTCGGGTTCAGTTGCAAGGCTTGCTTGAGTAACACCTCTGCTTTGTCCGAGTCGCCGAACCCAATGGGCCAGCCCGGCACGCGATCGTACAACGCAGCAAGGCTGGTATAAGCCGAGCCTTGCAAGGCTTTGGGGTCCAGGGCGATGGCTTTTTCAAGATCGGCCTTTGCCAGCTTGACCTTGCTCAGGGCACCGAGCCCACCCTGGGCGCCGGCCCAACTGCTGGTGACAATGCCGGACCATATCCATGCCTCGGCGACTGACTGGCGTTCCTGAGTAAAGGCGTCGGCCTGCGTGGCGAGCTGTTCAAACGCAGCAGTACGCTGGTCTGCGGGCAGTTCGTATTGGATATGTGCCCAACTTTGCTGAATATTAGCGAGGCGCTGCTGGTCAGCAGCATCAAGGGCCCAGACGTTATGGCTCATAGCGCCGAGCAACAGGCCAAAGAGAATTTTTTTCATGGTTTAGGGTGCTCACTGTCGTTTTTTTCACTGAGGCGACGGACCAGAGGTAACTGTTTGCGCAAGCCTCGGTCCACCAAGTTGGGCAGCAGGCTGTTGAGGCGCACAAAAAATCGCTCTTGCCATCCGAGGTACAAGTCGCGGTGGTCGCCGGCAATTGCGCGGATCACTGCGGATGCGACGGTTTCCGGGTCGTCGACATTGGATTTGAGGGCATCATTCAACGCCTGCGCAGCCGGACTATTCATGGGGGTGCGGGTGGCCCGGGGCGCGACGTATAAAACGCCAACACGGGTGTCTGCCAGTTCTCGGCGCAAGGCTTCGGAAAATCCGCGCAACGCAAACTTGCTCGCGCAATAGCTGGCATATCCGGGATAGCCGATAGAGCCGTACGTGGAGCCAACGTTGACGACCATCGCGCTTGGGGCTTGCTTGAGCAGCGGCAGCAGGATTTTGGTCAGGCAGATCGGTGCGCTGATGTTTACCGCCAGCATTGCATTGATGTCGCTGTCCGCCAGTTGCTCAAGCATGGCGAAGTGGTTGATCCCGGCAGCGTTTATCAGCAAGTTGACCCCGCCCATGGCCTCGGCCGCCGCCAGCACCTTACGACGATCTGCCAGAAACGTGAGGTCGGCCCCCACCCACAACACCTGGTTCGGATACTGATCAAGCAACGGCACCAATGACTCTCGGTTCCTCGATACCACCAACACAGAGGCGCCGCTGGCGCACAGGGCATGAGCGATCGCCAGACCGATACCGCCGCTGGCGCCGGTCAATACCGCACGGGCCTCAGACAGGCGCATGCAAACGCTCCCCGTCACGCGGCAAGCCACGAAACATGTCGGTGTAGAGGGTGTAGACGACCTTGGAGGCGTGTATGACCGCAGCCTGATCGCTCGGGTCGTCCAGTGTGTCCATCAATCGGCGATAAGTTTGCATATGTTCAATATCGAGCGAGCCATGGGAACTGAGGTAGCTGAACGCCGTTTCCGGTAACTCAAGGCGTTCGCGAATAGCGCCTGCAGCATGGGTCGCCAAGGCGATGCTGGTACCTTCAAGCACGTTGACCATACCGAACAGGCCTACTGGGTTATCCCGGGCGATGAGGTCATAGAGGAAGCTGATCATCAGCTCAATGGGCAAGGACGGACGCCCGTCACGCACTGCATCCTTGTCGCCGCCGCAGGCATGGATGTCGTTGAGTACCCATTGTTCATGGCCGTATTCGTCTTCGATGTATTCGCAGACCGCTTTGCGCAGCCACTCCAGGCGCGACGGGAGGCGTGCACCACAGGCCATCATCAACGGCACGGTGTGGCGTACGTGGTAGTAAGCCTGAGTCAGAAAGGCCCGATAGCTTTCCAGGCTGACCCTTCCCTCAAGGGCATCACGAATGACCGGAAGGTTGAACAATTCGGCCCGTTCTTTTTGCGTGGCCAGTTGCAGCGTGTCAAAAAAACTCATGATTCAGATTCCTCGGTGCGTAGGGGAGCAGTCAGTTGTGTCTGGTAAAGCTCGACAATGGCGTCGCGGCGGGGTCTGCCGTTGGCGGTCAGCAGGCCATTGGCGGGCGTGAATGGGTGGGGCAGGCGGGTCCAGTGATGGACTTGGGCGTAATAGGGCAACGCCTCGTTGGCCTCGGCAACTGCCGCCGCCAACGCCTCATCGGTGCAATCGGGTCGATGAGGCCACAACAATGCATGGTTGCTTGGCATGGCTTCGCCATACACGAATGCTTGGGCGATGTGGCGGCGCTGTGTCAGTTCGGCCTCAACCCATTCAGGGTTCACGTTGCGCCCGAAACTGGTCACGAATTGATGTTTCTTGCGCCCCTTCAGGTAGAGGAAACCTTCATCGTCAAATTCGCCGATGTCGCCACTGGACCACCATTCATGGGCGTGAGGCGGCTCGCCCAGATAACCCAGCAAAGTAGCGCCCTTAATCAGTACTTCGCCGTCCTCGGCCAGACGCACCTCAACGTGCGGCAGCGGTTTTCCGACACTGCCTGCGCGGCGCGCCCCTGGGCTATTGAGGCACACCACCGATGCGCATTCCGACAGCCCGTAACCTTCGTAAACCGGCATGCCAACGCGTTGCGCACGGTCCAGAAGTTCGTGTGAAACGCGCGCGCCGCCCACTGCTGCAAAATGCAGCGTCTTTGGATTGAAGGCGTTCTGTTCGGCAGCAGTCACCAGCAGTAACAGCAGCTGTGGCACGAGAATCAGGCTGTCGGGGGCGCGAGAGGCCAGGCAGCCGAGCAGTCGCGGTACATCAACGCCGCTGGCGCCCTGAATACCCAAGGTTGCCTGACTGGGCAGGCTAAGGGTTGCGCCCGCATACAGCGCGGCATAACAGCCGATGTTTTCCAACAGGATCGCAAGGGGCAGAACAGCAAGGTGGTGCTGCGGATCGTTGGGCCGGCTCGCCTCATACAACTCACGCGCGACGCACACAATGCTCTCGGCGCTGAGGCACACGCCTTTGGGGGTGCCGGTAGTGCCCGACGTAAACGTCAGTTTCGCGGTGCCCTCAGGCATCAGCGATGGGCCGTGAACAGCCTTACGCCAGAATTCGCCGGTTTTCTCGAAACCCGCTGTTTGCAGTTCAGACTCCAACTCGACTTCTGCGATTAACAGTTCTGCTTGGCTTTGGTCCAGGCAATGCTTGCGCTGGGAGGGCGTGAAGAACGGTGGCAGCGTTAGGCACGTCAGCCCTTCGAACAGCGCGGCCAGATCCCATATCAGCGCCTCGACGCCGTTATCCAAAGCCAGCGCGACCACCTTGACGCTCTCGTCACGCAGGCGTTCCTGGCGATACACGATCTCGGCATACAACGTGGCGTAGTCCAGCTTCAGCTCATCGCCCCATAAAGAAATGGTGTTTGTGTTGCGCTCAGCATGGCTGCGCAGGGTTCTCTTGAAATGCTCGACTTCAGGCGACATGAGTGGCCTCCAGGAGTGACGTGGGCAAGCCCAGGCGATTGAATAACCCGATGTTGCGCAAATGGATAAAGCCCGCGCGGATATTGCCGACATGCACCCAGGGCTTGCTTTCGTAATAACTGCCCCAGCTGTGGCGGTCATCGCCGAGCCGCGCCGGGTCGGCGGCGCACAGCGTCACGGGTTTTAAACCGAGGCGATGGAAGCTGTTGACCAACCCGATATTCCCCGTGAACGCCACCCACTCAAGCCCCCCCAGGGCCAGCATGTAAGTGAGGGTGATGATGCTCAGACGCGCGCTGCCGTTGTCACTGGCAGCCAGGTTGCCCACCTCGACGATGCAGGCGCGGTCAACCGGCCGGCCGGCAGCGGCGGCGATCAGTGGATCAATCGAATCGTCTAGATAGCGTTCGAGAAAGAGGGGTTCTTCGCTGGCCAGGCGTACGCCAGCGACCGCGCACAATTCTCCGGCCGCATCGCTCATGCCAAACAGTTGCGGCATGAAATGACGAATGTCAGCACCGTGTGCCTGACGAAAGCGTTGCTGCACAAAGGTTTCGAAGTGAGGCCTTGCCGCATCGCTGGGCAGGGCCCGAGCCATACTCAGCGGTGGAGAGCCGGCTTGGCCGAAGTGGAGTGGTAATGCGATGTGCCAGTCGAAATCGGCCATTGGACAACGTCTCCCCGGTAGGTTTGGGAAGAGTATCGAGGGCATTTCTTAACGAAGTCTGAATGTGGCAAAAGCCGATGCAAACGCACCTTCAGATTACCTTAAGGCTTGATGGGCACTGTGCTGGCATTCGATTAGGTGACACGTCGGATCGTGGCCGGGCGAATGACTTGCCCGCGTTAATTATTCAAGAGGCGCATCATGACCCCAGACTCAACTGACCATCGTTACGGAAAACTGTCGATCACCTTGCACTGGTTGATGCTGGGACTGTTTGTCGGCGTGTATGCCTGTATCGAAATCAAAGGGCTTTTGCCACGGGGTAATCCGTGGAAAGCGATGTTCCTTGGGTTGCATGGGGTCTTCGGATTGAGCATTTTTGCTCTGGTCTGGATACGCCTGCTGGGTCGCCTGACACCTCGGCCACCGATAACGCCACACTTACCGGCGTGGCAGACTGGGGTATCGCACCTGATGCATCTGGCCCTGTATGGCCTGATGATCGCTACGCCCGTGCTTGCCTGGTTAATGTTGTCTGCAGCAGGTAAACCGATGCCTTACTTCGGGTTCTTTTTACCCGCGCTGGTCCAGCCCGATCCAGACTTGGCCAGGCAGTTCAAACATTGGCATGAGCTGCTCGGTAGCAGCGGCTATTGGCTGATCGGTTTGCATGCGGCTGCAGGGCTGTTTCATCACTACTGGGTGCGGGACAACACCCTGACGCGGATGCTACCGAAACGTTAGTGTTCTGGGGCTTGAGCGCTTATCGACTTAACGGTTGCCGCACTACTCAATAAAGGGTTGAGTCAGTCTTTAATTTCCGTCGTGGGCGCTGAGGTCCGTTTCAGGGATTGGCTTGCACAGCGGCATGAACCAGCGCGTTCGTCTTGCCAAAGAGCGCGTTGCCATTCTGTGATGGGTTCACTTGACGATAGTTGCCATAAACGATGCGCACGCCCTTAAGTAGGGTGATCGCTGATACAGCGATTACGCGGCGGTGCTCACCATTGTCGGCGAGTATTTCACTTCCCAGAATGAAATAGATGGCTTCGTCGTCCGCCTTTAGAACCTGGGTGCCCATCATCCTGAAGTCCGCTCCGGTTACTAAGCTATTGAGTCGAATCTGGGCGTCAGCATTCGTGCGCGAGAAGAGGGTTGGATCTTTAGACATTGCACTTCCAAGTGTGCGGACAAACTCCTTACGGCTCACGCCCTCCATGGGCCGCAGTTGACCATCACGGTCCAGGATGACGCCCAACACCACCCAGTCGGATGAGCTCACTAACTCGGACGGTGCGTTTTTTCTCCACTCTGCCACCTCTTCGCACCTCAAAAACAACGCCAAAATGCGGCTCGACGGCCCAGTGGCCTTGGCTGTCAGTTCAACGAACTTTTGCTCTCCGGGCGTTTCGCCAATCTTGCAGTAGCCTTGAGGCGAAGGCAGCTCAATCGATCTGCCGCCCACTGTGTATTGCTCAGAGTGGGCATCAGTCGCTGCAGTGAGCGCGATTGCGATGCTCGCGAATCGCACGAATAAAAGAAGGCGAACGTTTAGGCGAATGGTCACTTGTTTCTATCCCTGATTGTGGCCTCCGATGAATGTAGCAGAGCGTGACAAGAAGAAATCATTCTCCCAAGTCACGCACATTCCCGTTATTGAGGCTCTGCTAGAAGCGCCACTCTTCGGCCCGAACCAGCCGGCAGAACGGCCCATCAAGGGTTGCATTGTGATGAGCAACGATTTCCTTAGCGCTCATCACTGGCGTGTCTGAACAAGTATGACCTTCGGCAACGAGTACCGCATCGAAGCCAAGATCACGAGCAGCACGGCAGGTGCTGTCGACGCAGTATTGAGTTTTCATGCCGGTGATGACCACACCAGTAGCTCCGCGAGACCGCAAATTGTCTGCCAGCTCAGTCATTTCAAAAGCGTTGGGCCGCCGCTTTTCGAATACCACCTCTGTACCCACCAGGTTGAGTTCCTGCGCAAGTATCGTCAACGGACTGTCGGGGCCGATGGGCGATCCAGCGGGCCCGACGTGGCGCGCGAGAAAAATCGGAGCGCCAGCGCTGCGGGCGTTGTCCATCAGGCTATTCACTGTTTCCAATAACGCTTCGCAGCGCCATGGTTTTTCCGGGCCGTGAACAAGCCCGACTTGGATATCGAGTATCAATAGGGCGTACATGGGTGCATCTCCTTGCGTTTGAACCAGCGACACAAGGGCATAAAAAAAGGCCCTGTCCATCGCTGGCGGGCCTTTGAAGTTCGTAGTCTATTGGCTCACGACACCTCGCACGCTCCGCATACAGCGGTCGTGGTGGTGGTAGTCGAGGTGAGGCAATAGTGAGTCATGGATCGACACTAACAATCTCGCGGCGAGCTGACAAGCCAGGATCCCAGGCTGAGTGCGTTTGGCCGACTAGACAGTGCAAGTCTGCGGCCATCTGATGCCTGACGTGCCATGGTCGTTACCCACAGGCCGACAACCACGTGCAGGAAGCACGGTTCAGTTCAAAGGCGCAAATTGGAGCTAAGGAGGAGGGCAGTCACCTGCCATTAAAGGAACGCGAAATTGCAGCAGCTGCTCTGATTCGCATACGTCCCTGTGCGCGGCCCTGTCGGTCGGCCCCTGGAGATTCAAGGTTCACTTCCTGTCTACCAAGGAAGGCGTTCTCCGTTATAGGCAAAGAAATTACCGCTGTCAGCAGGCCCTAAGCGGTCAATCAGAGATAACAGCTCATGCGCCGCAATGTTTGCCGGCCTGGCTTCAGAGGCACCTCGAAAGGGGTGTGACAGGCCTGAAATAACCGTGCCGGGATGAAGACTTAACAAGCGCGTCTGAGGCCGGGTTCGTACCAGCTCGATGGCGGCCGTTTTAATCATCATGTTCAGTGCCGCCTTGGAGGCGCGATAGGCGTACCAGCCACCCAAACGGTTATCACCGATGCTACCCACCTTGGCAGAGAGCATCGCCATAGCGCCTCGTGGGTCAAGCAAGGGCAAAAAGTGACGCAAAACCAGCGCAGGCCCGATGGTGTTGACCTGGAATATCGCCTGGAGCGTATCCGCTTCAATAGCGGAGTAGCTCTTTTCAGGTTTGATTTCGTCGCGATGGAGCAAACCGGCAGCATGCAAAATTAATTGGTAGGGGGCTTCTTGAGCTAATTCGGAGGCCGCGCTGGCAATACTGTCGGCCTCTTCCAGATCGAGGCATGGAACACTGTTACGCCCCAGCTCACGCACATACGCGCAACTTGGATCCTGATTGAGCAACTCACAAAAAGCCGAGCCGATCGCTCCACTGGCACCTATCACGAGGGCACGATAGCCCTCACCAAGCGAGTTCATCTTGAAGGGACTGTTCATCTAGGCGCTCCCGCGGTCTGGTTCGCTTTGTTGGTGTTAACCCATTCGTCCAATCAGCTGTAGAAACTCCTGACGCGACGCGGACGACTCGCGAAAGGCTCCCAGCATCACCGAAGATGTCATCACCGAGTTTTGCTTCTCCACGCCTCGCATCATCATGCACATGTGCTTAGCCTCAATGACCACTGCCACGCCGGCCGCATCGGTGATGTGCTGAATGGCGTCAGCAATTTGTTTTGTGAGGTTTTCCTGGATCTGTAAGCGGCGGGCGAACATATCGACCACTCGGGCCACCTTCGACAGGCCCAATACCCTTCCAGTAGGGATGTATGCCACATGAGCCTTGCCGATGAAGGGCAGCATGTGATGCTCACACAATGAATACAGTTCAATGTCGCGCACGATGACCATTTCATCGTTTTGCGATTCGAACAATGCGCCATTGATCACTTCTTCCAGGCTCATTGTGTAGCCATTGCACAGGTACTGCATTGCTTTGGCTGCGCGCTTGGGGGTGTCCAGCAGTCCTTCACGCTCAGGGTTCTCGCCTACGCCGACGAGAATTTCACGGTAGTGTTCGGCTAATGATGGGCTCATCTTGATTCCTCGCAGCCATGCTGCGGTTTAAGTGTCGGCAATCCATGGCGGTAGGAACATATCTGCTGCGCACGATCTGACGCAGATGGCACGGGGGTCGCCAGATCAGCCATGCCCCACCTTCTTCGTCGGGACCATGACAACGCAAAGCGTTCTAGGTCTGCTTTTTTTTCAAAATGGCCTGCTTGTCTGATGCGGGTTTTGACGCCGGCACCGCGCACTGCTGATCGACACAGCGGCGGCCACCCTCTGGATGAGGTAACCACGCCAAATGGGGGCGTAAACGGCAGAAAAGGCGATAACCGAATTCAAACAGCGGGCGCAATGCACGCCACGTCAGTGGCGTGGCCCAAAAACCTAAGCCAGCCGCTCGCCAACTCCACAGAGTGGCATCCAGGCCGCTAACCCAGCGGCCATCAGCGAAACGAGCGTGCAGCGAGGACTGCATGTGCTCGAACGTCAACCCAAGTGCCTCGGCATCGAATGCACCGCTGCTGATGTCCACAAAAAGCAGTCGATCCGTTACGGCGCGTCCTCGCAGGAACTTGATTTCTCGCGCACACAGAGGGCATTCACCGTCAAAATACAGCGTCAACGGCCACTTCATTTTCTTGTACATCGTAATAGACCTTGTATAGGTTTATACAAGATAGGCTGAAAGAAACGGACTGACAATGGGCACTGTGCTGTAGCTGCGTGATGGGCACGCCCAGTGTTGTGAAGGGATCGTCCGCCCCTTCGGCATCAAGCTTCCAGAGGGCGGGCCACAGCTAAGTGTCGTTGCGGAGAAGGGAGGAGGGGGCAGGCGTAAATTGTTTCATGTAGCTTGAGTACAAGAGGGCCTGTGACGGCCCTTTTCTGGTCAACGTTTGCTGCGCCGGCAGCGCTCCGAGCAATAACGGACTTCGTCCCAGCAGCGCGCCCATTTCTTCCTCCAAGTGAAGGGAAGACCACAGATCACGCAGGTTTTTACGGGAAGCTCACTCTTTTTCACGGATATTACTACCGGCTGGTGCGATCAATAGATCTCGTGGATAACCCGCCGAGATCGTGGCCCTGGTGCGAGTAATGCTCCCTATGGCCGTGAGACTTCCGTTTCTCATCAATCCTTGCTCGGTACTCCCGGCACATCCATGTTGATCTTGCGCCAAAAGGCTTCAGAGAAGCTGTACACCGAGAAGGCAATCAGCCCCAAGGCCATCACCATCAAAATCAACCAACCAGCAGGTAGATTTTGGAGCGCATCCAGCGATTCCTTCATACCAGGTGGATCCATGGCTTGATAAGTGGAACCACTGATGGCCAGTAACAACGCAATTTCTAAAAACACGACTCCGCGGGCGATTAGTCCGAATCGTGATACCGGGCGGACGTATCGCATGACGTCTTCATCGGCCTCAAAATATCTCTCGAATGACGCTTTCCATCCCTTGATGATGTGAGCAATACCAACCCCAAGCGGAACGAGTGCGATCAGGTATACCAACACATTCGAGTGATCCCATGACAAGAGATGCGCTAACCAGTCTTTGGTTTGCCCTCCAGAATCGCCCGAGCTTTTAATACCGCTAATGAGTAGGCCCAACGCAAAAAACGCTAGAGCGCCGTTGAACATACCTCCCGCGAACAGACCAGCGCGAATCACCAACCCTTTGAATTTCTTGCCATGATGATCGACATCGCGTGTAGCTTGCAGGATGCGCCACGCCGCAAATGCGAGGAGGCCAGCCACCACAAGGCCAACTAGAAAATAGCCAAAGGGTTGGCTTAGCAGTGCTTCCAGGCTTTTGTGGCTGTCCTTCGGTTTCGTCGAATCTTGTGCTGCCAGCAGTGCGAAGATACCGATGATCAAATAAAGCAATCCCCGAGCGGCGTAGCCTCCCCGAGCGAGTATTACCAGGCTATGTTGCGCGGACATTCGATGTATTCCTGAGGTCTGATACAAGAGCAGACCCCTATCGCTGGGTGGGGTTCTATTACCAAGTCGAAGGGTGAAGTGATTTAAAAAACCCCAACGCCGGCCGCTGTCGAGATTGCCTCGCCCACGCGGGTCTTTTGGGCCTACAGTTTTGAGTGTCACTCACTGTAAGGAATACATACGTCCGGCACTTGCTGTTGACTTCGGGCAATGTGCATCCCTCAACGAAAGCTGAGGCAAGGGATGGGAAGGGTGCTTCGACCGGTTTTCCTTAACGCCATTGGCGGCGGCGTCCATCGGCCAGGCTACCTTGTTGCGCATGTCCGGGATTCTTCGAAATCGCATGGCCGTTGCCCCATTGATACAAGAGCCCAAGCGTCAGCTGCAGAATGAAAAAAACCGAGCACTTACGGCGCTTTGATCAACTGTTGGCCGACAGCCCTGACTTTCTGGTTACTCGTGCGTATGCCCAGTTCAGAACGCCGAATACTCTGGTGAGTTTAGAAGGCGCCCGAGGTGTGTGGTTTCGACGTAGCAAGCCCCAGAAGCTTTGCTCAGGATTCTAGCTACGTGCCAACCAGGCAAAATATCGTTGGCAGTACCAGTCGCTGACAAATGGACGGCTGGAAGCGGTGACAGCCTGCAGCTTGGCGATCGCATCGGCATTTTTTGGAAATTGACTGATGCCTGATGGACGCCATTCAACGTGAGTGCAGAAAATTGGGAAAGGGACAGTAGACGTTGAGGGATATATGGCCGATGAGCATCTCTACGTAATATCCTGTTTTACTTATAGGCGATGTATTTCGTTCATGAACCTCTTAACCCCAAGTCTAGGTAGGTATTAGCCTTAGCATTAGATGCGAATGTTCATGGTCACATGTTCATGAGAGACTAATTGAAGGGGCGTGACAAATCTTTGAGCCCCCCGCCTTTTGGCAGACAGAGTCTGTTAGCTGCTCAAACGGGCGAGGCTGGCCAGGGAGGTGCAAATTTTGTAAGAGGGGCAGAATGAACGGTGGCATCATGCGGATGCGTGCCACCAGTTACACTTCACTAATGTTAATAGTGGCTGTTTTAATTACACAGCGGACTACGGGTACGGACAAGCCTTTACCTCGTATTTCTTTTCGCGTGCCCCAGCATATCGGACTTCAAGCTCGATCTTTTTTCCGTACTTCTTCAGGAGCGAGAAGAACTCCGTTTCATCTGCATCGTTATTCAGCTCAATGCATCCGTGGGTGCCCTTCTGCTCACCGCCATGGATGTACATACCAGTGCGGATCACTTTCAGACAAGACTTCATCCTGTCAATGGTGGAAGCATAAGGGGCCAGCCGAACACGGTGGGAACCCCAGTCGGGGGTAGGTTGGAGGTCCTCTATAACCGCAGGGTCAATAGCAAAAAAGCCTTGTGGTGTTGGGCCGACATCTTTTGTAGCCTCATCGGCACTCTCGTCTTCAGGCCCCGAAAATGCTGACCAGCTTTTGGCGTTGGAGCCATGCCAAGTCAAGCTATAGCCATCGAAGGTAAGTCGATCCAAGCCAGTGACAGAAAGTCCTGTGTTAGCGGCCCCAACCGGCTCGGCAACCTCCAGATCTAAACTTAACTTTGGCGCCGGCGTTGTCCCCGGAGTCTTTGACTGAGCTTTGTTGCTTCGCTTTGACATCTTCAACCTCCCTTGCTCTATTTATACGTAGAGGTGCATCAATGAGTCGACGAATGTGTGTAAGTCGGTATTTCCAGAATAGATCCTGACCTTCATTGTATAAGGCTTAGGTCGGCTGAAGGTCCTCATCGCGGGACCGCCGCACAACCGCTCCCACAGGGACTGCGTGTGCAGATCTCATGCGGGAGGTGGCCACCGCCCTAGGGTAATGTGAACACAGTGTCCTCGGCGTAATACTGATAGTTGTCTGAGTTGTTTCTTGCCTGGGCGGGTGTCTTTGCAGCCAGCGCTTTGGCTTTTGCGACGCCGTATACCTCTGGATGCAATCCAACACCGGAAAGATGCGTCGCTTCATGAATGATCGTGCCCATCTGGGAGTCTGCTCCGGAGACTCCAAGGTTGAAGAAGTCGGGGGGCAGAAAGATCGCGCCAGGCGCGCTGGGGTGAACGGCGGCCAGGTCGCCTGAATCCCATTTGAAGGTCAGGTCATTGCTCACAGGACACCAGACCTGGACAAACGCGACATTCCCCAGGGTGGCTTCATACTTCACGCGGACCTGCGCAGCGGTGGTGCTGTCGAGGGCGCCAAACCACTTGATCTGGCGAGCGGCATCACCAGACGACGGGCTCTTCAAAGTATTGATCGCTTTGTTCAAGGCTTTCTTTGCTTCGGCAATAGCACTGCTGGCAGCTTTTGCCTGTACATCCGTGCAGGCTTTCTTGTGCTCCGAAACGTCTGCGAACGAAGCACTGGCGCAGAGCATGAGCAGCACGCCAAGGGCGCTGGATGGGTGGAACCGCTGGGGTTTGTTCATACACCGCTCCTGTATAGCCGTTGGTTTTGCATGTCGGGTCATCAGATGTCGAGCTGGACGACCATGGGTTCTGGCAAATAGACCAGTGGACCATCGCTGCCGGAGTGACCGGAACCAGGGGCGGCGAGCGAGTTCGCATGTGCCGAGGCAAGGCTGACGCGCACTGCGAATCGGGTTTCCGGCTCTTCCTTGGGGATCACTAGGGTCATCGTCCAGCGTGTCCAGCCGGAGGGTATGTCGGGCCGCCTGGTATCGCCGAATCCGCGCCTTGTGCTGGCAGCGAGGCTGGTGGTGACGACCGGGTCCGCGTTCGAGTCGATGACCATCAGCGGTTTGTCGCCGTCGCTTCCCAGGCGCTCCAGCTCGACAACCACGAGCGGTTCGGCAGCGCGCCCGGCAATATCCTTCGCTGTTTCGGCACCTTCGAGGCCCACGGTCATGGGTGCCTTCTCGGTGTAGCCGGGCCCCATCGCGATCACTTCTACTTCGCCCCCTCTGCGTATGGCCGAGAAGGTCCAGGGTTGATGCAGGAAGAATGCATCTGCACGGACGCTCCGGGAAAGCTTGCAGCCTTCGATAGCATTGGGCTGGTAACGTACAAGGCAGAGCTGCACCCCGACCTTGTAGGCAGCGGTGGGGGTGATTTCCATATCGCAATACCAACGACCGGTGCCGGTATGGAAACGGGGCGTCAGCAAACCCAGCAATACACCATGGGATTCGGACAGCGGTTCTGCCTGATCTTCCTTCAGTTCCCGATACATCAGGGCCCTTTGCGTCACGGTGCCCACGACCTGCGCCGGACTGAGAAATGTCGCGCTGGCGAGATCGGCGGGTGGCACCACCACGGCCTGGGCAGGCGCCATGGTCATGTCACCACCCCAGCGACTGAGCTGTGACAGCAGCCAGTCCGGATGCTTTTCCTGGGCGGGATCACGGCAGACGATAGCCAGTTGTTCACCTTCACCCGAACTGAACCAGTCCGGGCCCAACCAGCAGCGATAGATGTGGCTGAGGGTCCGCCCCCTGCCCTGATGGCCGGGCACAGGCAGGTCGACAGACCTGCCCAGGCGACGCTGATACAGCGTGCCCTTGTCCTTGAGGAGCGTAGGCTGAGCGGGTGGGCGGGTCGCCATTAGCCAGATTTCCTCGACACCCTCCGGGCGTGGACCGCCCTTGAAGAAGGCCTCCAGGTCCTGCGCACTCGCGCTTGAGATGACCTTGTCCTGTGGCCCGGCGGAAGGCCCCTCGAAGCGCGACCGGGCGAGCAGGCGCACGACCAGGCGACGCGCTCCGTCGCTACGGAAGTCTGCCGCAAGGTTACGCAGGTTGCCCATCTCATCGGTAATCAGGTCGATGACGTTGGCGCGCTGGAGGTAGGCCACCTCGTTTTCTGCGACCTTAGGTGCCAACGGCGCAAGGGCTTCGATGGTGAACAACCGCCCGGTTGTAAGCACAGGGTTGAAGGCCCAAAGCCCTTGCTGGTCGATCTCCCAGGGCAACTCGTGCTCCGTGGTCCTTTGCACCGCAACCTTGGGGTCGAAATTCAGCCAGATGCATTCTGCCCAGACCGCCTTTGTGGACTTGCGATCAACGATGACCGCACCCCAGGCGAAGGTGGACGATGCCCCGCGCTGGTCGGCACCCCTCGGTGCGACGGCGATTGTCTGCCACGCGGATTTATCGATTGTGCGTGTACATCCCAGCTGCAGGAACGACGGGGCGTGCAACGGCAAGGCCACGGCGTGCTCGATACGAAACTGCAGCACATCACTCAAGGTATTGATGCGCATGGCGCGGCATTGCTCAAGCCACCAGTCCTCACGGACTTCCGGATTATCGATGCTGTCGGGGAACAGGGTCAGGGCCTTTCCCGCCTGGTTCGCGCGGGCAATGGCTTGCCCGATGGCGGCGCGCACAATGGAATGATTCATGCCCATCTTGGCCGTGCGGTTCAGCCAGATCTCCAGGGTCAGCGTATCGGCAGGAGCCACTTCAACGCACAGTGTCGGAACCGAGATCACCTGAGTGCCAGACCTGAATTCCGTGTATCCCAGGTTGCGTAACCGGCTTTTTCCCGTGCGCACGGCCTTAACTTCGAGCTTGATCGGTTTGAGCCTGTCCGGATCGAAACCGCGGCTGCTGGAGCCTTTTCCCTTCGCCTCGGGCCTCCAGAAGGAAAGTTCGCCATCGGCCGAACTCGCCTCAATGGAAAAAGGGGTGGTGGCCTTGCTGGCTAGCAGCCGGGTGCCCAGGAAACACAGTGTTCCGTCCACATAGTAGGGCACTGCGGGATCCGTTTTTGGTGGTTCGCGGAGCTTGAACAGCATCGCGTGATCATATTTCGGCTGGCCTGCGAGCATCGGTTGATCCGCGCCGTACAAAGGGAAATCTCCCTCGTTGTCGCGTTCCAGCATCAGATAGGAACCACGTCTGACCCGCCTCAAGGCTCGCTCACCGGCGGCATGGCTTGACTCGGCGCCCAAGCGCACCGGGTCGAACTGCCCCAGTTGCTCGGCGAGGTCGAATGCGATTCTCGGCGAGACGAGCATCCGCACCGCCGTTTCACCGGTCTTGAGTATCAGGTTCTGGCTGGTCGGCAGGTCATCATCCACACCTGGACTGACCAGGCGTTGTCCCTCTGGAACCAGGACCGTGGGTACCGGTGCACGCTCCACCGGCACAAAGGTGTAATCGGCGCACGGGTCGTCGGGATCACCCAGAGCGTGGTCCTTCGCATGGCTCTCTGCGAACCCGCTGGTGACGCTTGAACCATTGAGTTTGCGCGCGCGCAACATGAAGCGATAGCGCCCGCCGGCCCGCAGTATAGGCCCGGGTTCCGGAGCGTAGTCATAAGTGACGGCTACCGGAAGTTCGTCATCCTGCTCTGGCGGCTGGCCGCCCTGTTGCCGTATAGCCGGAAGCCCGATGTTGCTGCCGTCCCAACTGACCAGCACTTCAGACACCATGAGCACATCGCGCTGGGATGGCGGGGCGGTGGTGCTTGCCGGTACGTCCTCGCTCCAGCTGCGCCCGGCGGGCAGGATGTAGCCTTCGTCGCGCTCCTTGAATTGCGGGTACGAAATGGCGCCTTTCGGTAGGTTGAACGCCTCGCAGATGACATCGTAGGCAAGCTTCCGGTTGCCGGCAGGGTAGACCGTGCCGCCGGGCGCGACGAGGTCGACGCGGTAGCCTTCGACTAGGTCCTCGGCATAGAACAGCTTCGGCTCGCCAGGCAGGGGCGGCGTGGCCCGGCGTTTTTCGGCGATTTGCGCAGTGACCATCGGTTCGGTGTCCAGCACCATCAGCCCTCGCGTTCGCAGCCCAGCCTCGCCGGCAGGAACCAGGTCAATCGGCGCCCCCATGCGCAGCGCACCTCCGGTGGCTTGCAGCCCACGAACACGGCTGAGGAACCCGGCGATCGCATCGATGACCTCGATTCGAAACCGTTTGGGCCCGTGGTCCTTGCCGCCCTGTGGGATGTTCAAACGAACCACGCCCCGATGAAGCGGTAACGAGGGAACCAGCGTCGGATTGGATTTTGTGAACACGCTTTCAGGACAAGGCTCGAAGAAGTTCTCCTGGTCGTTATCCAACTCGAACTGCAACTCGAACGCGGTGTGTGTAACACGGGGGGACTTACCACGGCCAGACAGCTGAACCGAAACCACGCCCCGCCCGGCGTTGCGAACGCTTGGCGGCACGCTGTCCAGCGGTATACGGAAGTCGACGATCAACTGGACGAATTTGCGCAATGCCGGGTGAGCCTGCAGCGAGGCGACATGGCGTGCGGCGAGTTCCCGCGCCTCCTGATCGCTGAGCGGGGTACTTGCTTGATGGAGGGCGGCCGGGGCGGGGGCTGCCCCCAGTTCTTCGTCCGTGTTCATCGCACGGCGGAACGCTTCCACTCCCTGCCTGACGCCCCAGGCCAAGGCGGGTGCAGCACTGGCGGAGCCGACGGGTGCGCCCAAGGTAGAGACCGGGGATTGCGGGCGAACCGTTCCGAAAACCGATGTGGGGTAGGGGGCCTGAAATAGGTCGTCAACGCTTTTGGGAACTTCCGTTTGCTCTGCCTCCGCGAGAAACGGGTTCCAGGGCGTGGTCGACGCTGCGGCAGTCCCAGGCGTGGCTGCCGCATCGATCGCCTGGCGAACCTGCCTGAAAGTGTCTTGCAGTGCGGTGGCTTGAGCGGGCGTCAGTGGCGCCAGGCCCAGGCCGGTGTCGATCCCGTCCTTGTGGCTTATCGAACGCGTGCGATCCAGGCTGTCGCCAAATGGCGTGTCAGCGAACAGCTCACGACCCAGCAATGCTTGTGCATCGTGACGCCGCACTGCGGCGGCATTGGGATCGTTGCGCCTCGCTTCGGCGATATCGCCCTCCACGACGCCGTTCATCACGCCGTGGATGCTGCGATAATGCGCCGCCCTCAATGCGACCTCTACGTCGGCTTGTGCTTGCGCCCGTACAATGCGGGCGAGCATCGAATAGCTGAAGAACTCGATATCCGCGGGGCGTTGGCCAGACTTGAGCATCATCAGCTGATGATACGCGTGAGCCACCTCCGGTCTTTTCCAGACGCAGCGCCACCACTTTTCCGCGTCCTGCGCCGTCATGCCTGCCGGAAGAAATTCGGGGAGCGGTACTCCCTCAAGCTTGATCAGGGGATCTTTGGGGGGGGCCATCGATACCTCGAAGTTCAGCGTCGGAATAACCGCTGGCCACTCGAGCAGCGGCACGGCATTTGAGTCCTGGGTAGGGTCAGGCCGTAGCACGACACTCAGGCGCAGGTACGCGTTACCGTGTGGGTCCTTGGCAACACCATCCGGTATGGCGGTGCATTCTACGTTGGCGAAAAGATTCATAGTCCTGGCCACTGTTCGACGAAATGGGCGCGGTAGGCGAGCCAGTCGCCCAGTTTTTCCGGAACTCCGATGGCAGCCAGTGCCTTTGCCGAGCCGCCGGCGATGTTGTAGCTGGCCTTGACGCTATAGCCGACAGAAACCAGGCCGACCCTGAAGCTGAAGCGGTAGGTGGCTGCGCCCTTGACGGAGCCGGTAGAATTGTCGTGAACAATCTTCACTTCGATGTTCACGCTGATACCGAAACAGGCGACCTGGCCTTCCCCCACGGCGTGCACGAAACCTTCGAGACGCTGGGTGCCGTCCACCTTGGCGAACAGGTAGATGCCCGAGCTCACGCGGCCCTGGGCACTCAAAGGACCAAATGTGATGTCGGTCGCGGCACCGAATTCGAGCTGGATCTCAAAGGCGACGATGCCGCGAGCACTGGCCGTGAGCGCCACGAATCCACCCCCGTAGTAGCACGGTGCGACGATCAGGCCGAACGGGCGCTCCCGGCTGGCGAAGGCAAAGCGGAAGATCGCCTGGCTGTCGTTGAACGGCAGCAATGCCGAGATATCCAGCGCGGTGTTGATGATTGTCAGCGTGCCCAATTGGATCTGTGGCGCGCTGAATGAAAAGCCCACCAGCACACCGGGAGGATCGAGGTTCGGTGTGATGTAGAAGCCTCGCCCGCCGGGTGCCATGAAGGGCTCGAGGAGCTTGAGGAACTGAAGTGCCGAGCCGGTCTGGACCGTGGCGATGCGGGTGCTGAATTTCGGCGCCGAGCCACCCGACGCCCCGAATCGCGTATCGGTGAAGCCGATCCGGATCAGGTCCGCCGAATTGCCCAGCAGGTGCAGGGCGAAAGGCTGCAGGGTTCCACTGATGCTCATGGAACGGTCCTTGGGCTGCAGCAGATCGACGTCTATGTGGGTGTCAATTACCAGATCGGGCAGGTTTTCGTCCCCTTCATCCTTGAGCGCAGCGTTCTTGCGCGGTTGGAAGATCGGGTTGGCTTGAGTCACCGGCTTGAGCTTCGCGTTCCATTGGTAGCTCAGCGTTACCCGTGAAGGGACAAGTCGGCGAATCGCATCCTCGATCGCCCGTTTCGCGTCTGACAGGTTGAAGATTGCACCAATCTGCCCGCGGGCCACGGCATTGAACAGCTCACTGATGACACGCGCCGTAATGACCAGCCCTTTTTCATGGTCGTTCCAGTGCGCCAACAGGGTAATTGCGGTTTCCGGGGCATTGACGACGTCCTTCAGTTTGACAAGGTCTTCGCTCAGTGCGGCCCGTGCCATTTTCAGTTGCGCAAGTGGCGTAGCGGCAAGCAGAAGTATCAGGTCGGGCGCACCCTCGACCACTTTGAGTGAGTCATCAGCCAACTCGAGTACGAAACTGTGCAGTTTGATCAGGGGGGCGCCAATACTGCCTGTCAGGCCCGCAACCAGCGCGGTCGCCTGCGTTCTGACGCTGGTGGGAAGTGCGGTGAAGTCCGTCAGGGAAGCCAGCAGGGTCCGTTCAACCAGGGCCAGTTGATGAGCGAGCGTGTTTACGGTGCGCAGGTCGTCGACGGTAAAACCGGGCGGATTCGGCCGGGCTTCCCTATCGGCGACCAGCTGGTTGAGTTCCTTGCCGAGCTCGAAGAGCCTGGACCGCACCGCCGCTATCCGCGCCGGCACCTCTGGGTCGAGCCCGCCCAACGCGCGGTCCAGCCTGCTTGCAAGCTCGGTGACGGGTTCGTTCGCCACTTGAACGAGCTTGGCCAAGGTAAAGCGCAACGACATTAATGCCAATTCGCGGAGTACTTCCTGAAGCGCAATGATTGCTTCGCCCGCCTGAGCGGCGGCCAGGTTACCCAGCGCCACGCTGACCAGCAGGGCCTGCTCTGCGCAGCCGTCAATGGCGCTCAGGACGCGGGCCCTGACATCGATGAACCCGGCGATCATTGCGGGGATTTTGCCGGGGGTTTCACAGAAGGCGTCGAGGCCAGCGGCGAACAACTTACGCTGGGTTTCCACTTCAGCGGTCAGCCTGGCCACTTGCTGAACGGCTGTTCGCAGGCCGGCGTTGGCTTCGCGCACAGCGTCGATTTGTGGCGAAGCGCCGAGATTGGGCAGGCTCAACACCAACAGGCGCTCGTCGATCACCTTGAGCGCCTGGAGGATTTCGCCCGACAAAGGCACCGCCTTCAAAGCCAGCTCGGCTACCTGGACCAACGGTTTCGCTGCGCTGGCCACCGCCTTGCACATATCGCTGGCTGCCAGGCCGGCAATCTCGAGCAGCACCTGTCCATTCGCTATGGCCTGTATCACCGAATGCAGGGCACTGGCGCCCATCTGCGCGACCTGGGTGACCATCGAATCCTTGAGATCGACGACCTCGGCCAGCTTGTGCATGTCCGCCATCATGCGAAGCAGTGGTAAGGTGAATGCGTCGGCAAGGGGGGCTGCCAATACGGCGGCCGGGATATTCGACGGGTTTTTCAACAGGTCGTCGACCAGGGACTGAAGCATGTCGCGGGTGAATTGCGCGGGTAGCGTCGGCGGCTCGGTCAGGGGGGGACGCAATGCGCCGAAGAACGCGTCGAAGAGGTAGAGGTTCGTCAACACCTGGTCGGTGAAACAGGCATCGAGGATCGACTTGACCAGCGGGGTGACGATTTCCCTCTGTAATGTCTTCAGGCTTTCTTGAACGGCCTCGCGCAGCTCCTTGTCAAGGCTGCCGTGCAGCTTGTCGAAGACGTTGCGCAGTTCGCCCAGTACCTTGCGCAGCGGTTCCGGAGATGGATTGGCGATGACAGCGTCCACTGTCGTGCGCACCTCTCGCCATTGTGACTGCACGCAGGAAGCGAACTTGGGCAGCCTGGCCAGGTCGACCGGCTGGACCAGTTCGTAAGCCAGGCCTTCGAGGCCTTGAGTGAGGTCGGGATAGAAGCGCCTTAGGTTGGGGTAACGGTCCCCCATCGGGGAAGAAACGCGGGCTTCACCTTCGAGGAATTTGGAAAGTGCGGCTTCAGCCTGGACGAGTGCGGCGATCACTGCGGCGCTTGCTATCCCGCACGCCCCCTTCAGGGCCTCCAATGCTGCAGTTACGCCGTTGCCGGCGGTGCCAAGCGAATAGTCGTAAACCTCTTTCAGTTTCGGCTGGAATTCCATCGTCGCCGCCTGGACCACTTCCTCCAGCCCTATGACCCCCAGCAATTTCGCGCCCTTGAAGAAGCTGCCAGGGTTGAACTCGTTGTTGACGACCTCGCTGAGGTCCCAGGGGGTCTGCCCATCCGAACCCACCGGCGGCTCCAGGGAAATGGTGGGCGTTGCGCCTTTCGCCGCTGCAACATCCGGTACCAATGCTTTTGCTTTCGCGCCAACGATGGCATTGCTGCGGCTGAGGCCGGCGATCGGCGTGGGCGTCTGGGACAACCCACCGGAAACCTCGCCACGCCCCGCGAGGTTCATCACGCGGTTTCCATCGAGAAAGTTCAGATAGAGCTCGGCTGCGTTGCCCCGCGGGTCAAATCCCTTACGCAGGTAGTTTCCATTGAAGCCCACATGCTGCAGCCCTTGAGGTTCTCCAAGCAGGCGATCCAGCGGTTGTACGTGAATGCTCGCCTGGACCATGACCGGGTAGAACGGCGGTTCGTCAGCCCCCTCCATGAATGCGTCCATCTCATATGGCGTATCCTGCGTCACGTTCGCGCCGGGGGACGCTTCGACCATGCGGCTACGTGCCTTCAGGACGATATGGTCGGTTTCGAATGCGGTATCGCCCACCGTTGTCGACGGTGCAAAGACCGTGCGCCCGCCATGGTGGTTTTCCGTGCGGTGTTGCACATCGGCGAGGTTGTTGTAGTACTCCAAGGTGGCCCGCACCGTGGCGGGGTTCTTGACGGCAATGTTGTCGAGGAACAGCATCGGCGCCGAGCGTCGAACGCCCGTATCATCTGCTTCGAATTCAAAGTGGATGAGCGTTTGTCCCGCCTTCGCCCGGGGCCAGAACACCTTGCCAGTCTCGATGCCAGGGGCAGGCGACATTCTGGGAAAGCCGGGCGGCAGGCCCATTGATGCCTGGTCCAGTTCGGCACTCGGTTCGCTGATCAGCCTGGCATGGCGTACCGGAATCTCGCGGCCCTCGAATGGCTGGTAGATACCCGGGAACGTCTTCTCGACCGGCTTGGGCAGAATGAAGAACCGCTGGATCGACGGCATCATCGCGCCCATGCCTGCAACAGACCACGCCTCGCGTTCGGTCACCTTGATCAGCGAGACGCGGAAACCATAAGGGAACAGGAAGCCTTTGAAGACCACCTCGACGAAAATGTCGCTACCCAGGCTGGTCCGGTGAATATAGCGCTCGATCGAGAATGGTTTGGCAAAGAAGGGTTTGGTTGGCAGCGGGCCGGCAGGTTCGCCCTGCCACTCTAGGTCGATATCGGCGCCGAACCCGGTCAGGCGTGCGCCGAAGCGGGTGAAAGGCAGGGGGGACATCACGCCTTCCGGGAGAACCCGCCCACCACTCGTGTCACCCGGAATGGGGACCGTTTGCTTTTCCAGGTACTCGTACTTTTCCCTGGGTAGCCGAACCATGCTCTGCGGTACATCCTGGCCCTGGCGTGTTAGTGCACGCAGGGCTCCCAGGCCGAAGGCCGAGGAAAGCATCACCAGTTGGATGCGATCGTCCGGACTGAGGGAGGTGTTGAATGGGTCGGCAGGGTCGTCCTTAGGCTTCACCGGAGCAGGGGAGGGGATGAGCGTTTGTGGATCGAGGCCGGTTGCCCATATCGCCCGGACCCGAGTCTGGGCAGGTACGGGTGTCGTCCGGGTGGCCAGCGGCGACAGCTCGAGTTGAGCCGTCCACACTGCGCTTGCGTCATCAGGCGCACGGCGGGGTGTCCTGAAGCGGGCGCTGTTGTCTGGCGAGAAGATCAGGCCCGTCACCAATTCAAGCGCCGTTTCGCCTGCAGAAGGAACATGGAGCGATCTGCGAACCAGCTCCTGCGCATCGGTTATTCCGGTGTGAGTACCAATGCCAAGTCTGGCCAGTTGATCATCGAGAGGAAGGTCTCCCACCGCGCGGCCCGAAACGGCGAGTTCCAATTGCCTCCAGTCTGTCAATGCGTCGACGGTCAGGGCGATATCCGGTGGTGTGCCGCTGCCAGCCTTGAAAACGATCCGGCTCGGGCCGCTAGCCCGGGTTCTGGCCAGGCGCGTCGTGTAGCCCGGGGCCGCATACACAGCACGCTGGCCCAGCACCCGGGACGGCGCCGGTGTCGACGCCAGGCCAAGAACGGCGGCCACCCCGTCCAGGTGGTCGCGCAGGATGTTGAAGGCTCCTGGCATGGGCGCGATATCGACGTTATCAGGCTCGGTAAATACTTCTTCGAGCAAGTGCTGCGGATGGAAACGCACTGCGCGTTGGGCAGTCTGCGGCTGGCCGGGCGGAGACAGATCGGGCTTGAGTAACGAGACGCCGTTGCTCACCACGAGCCGGTAGGCGTAGAACAGGAACCCGAGGTCAAAGGCATCCTGGTGCCGACGTACCCTCAACACCGGCGAGTCTTCTGCCAAGCCGTCGGCGCCGTTCCTGGACATTGCCACGTCGACGCGGCTGTGGGCGCCGAGGCAGAGCCTGTTCTGGTAATCTTTCAAGGTGCTCAGGTCGGGCTGGCCAACGCTCAGCGAAGCCTCGACACCCTCGACATCCCCATTGGGCCAGAGAAGCGCAGATCGCTCCAGGTAGTCCCCATTCTTGCGATAGCGACGGAAGTCGACATCGTACCGGGCGTTATCACCGCCGCGCACATGCAGCACCTGTAACACCACGGGCAAGGTGATGCGCTCCCCCTCGCGGAAGTTGCGGTGAAAAGTCGCTGATGTTCCCCGAATGATCGCTGCGAAGTGGCGCCCTTGTATCAATTTCGGTCGGCTGCTCGGCTTCAGCGCCAGTCCATGCCCGCCGTTGACCACATCAATCAGCTCAATCTCTTCAACTTGCATTGTCCTGGCAGGGTCGGGCTTACCGATTTTTAGTCGCGATTCCCCGTCCGCCAGGCGTCGCTGAACGATGAGCATCTGCCCGTTGGTTGTCCGCACGGTTTCGACGATGATTTTCGGCAGCACTGGCTGCAGCCGCAGTGTGCTTCCTCCGACTTCTCCTGCCGCCCAGCCTGCCGGCGAGTTACCCAGCACGAGGTCGTCGAGGGTGGCGCGGGCCTTGAGCATTACTCCATCCGGCAGCAACGCGGCCACATGCCCGGTCAGCGCGCTGCCAGCCGACGCGTCGCTGGCCGGATCATCATCGAAGACGGCGAACGCAAGCGCTGTCGCCTTGCCAGTGTCGGCACCCAGCGCGAAGTCGATCGTCGCTGCATTCATCGGCCGTAGGTCCAGGGTGAACGGGTAACGCAATATCGCGGTGGTTCGGGCCCCGGAAATCACCAGCGAACCTTTAGGTAGGTGCTTGCCAGAGGTTTTCTTGATCTCGATGGGAAAGCCTTTGCCAGCGAACCAGGCTTCAAGATCAATCCAGGTGACCAGGTTCCCCCCATACGCCCATTTGATTCCCCAGCGGCCGGACTGATTGCGGATGCTTATCTTGAAGGCAGCCAGGAGATTGGTACCGGCAAAGTACCCAGCTATTGAAATCTCACTTTTGCCAAACGTGATTTCAGATGAGGCGGAAAACCAGCCCTGGTCCAGCCGCCAGACGCTCTTGTTGGTGTCTGTTTCCCAGATAAGCTCGATCCTGCTGCCGTTTCTTCTGAATACCGGTTCAGATGCCTTTGCCGACGCAGCGCCGGAGAGAATCAGGGGGGTCGTTCCGCAACCGACTATGAAGGCGCGGCGCCCCAGCTTGAGCTGGGCAATGCTCGCTGTTGACGGAGGTACTCGTCGTTCCAGGTCGTCATCAGACATGATCTCCCTCCGTGGACAGTGCCATGATTGACGTCCGGCGCCGGTTGTCTGATGGCGCACTGATGTCAATGAACCATCTTAGCCACCATTCTTGTTTGTGCAATGTTCCGCAAGCAGTGCACTCCGAAACGCGAGAGATGAACTGAGAGATAACTCGGGATTTGCTGAGGGATCCAAGGCTCTGAGGACCCACCTGGAGACCGAACGAAACGGGCGTGAAGCATACAAGCTGAAGCTTCAGCGCATGAGTGATGAGGGCGGGCTGTGTTGCGAAGCCTGCGATACAGATTCCTATGCTCTGTTGGGGGTGAAGGCGACCCGAGTGATTGAGTGCCATCACCAATTACCGCTTTCACATGAGAATCACACAGGAGAGACGAGTCCAGAAGATTTAGTGCTCTTGTGCGCGAACTGCCACCGTATTGCTCACACAGACGACAACAGGTGGTGATGCGACCACGCTTTACCGTCAGGCGTACACCCTGAACAACAACGGTTCCACGAAATTCGCGAACTGGGTGGCTTACAAAATCACGAAGGCGACTCCGGCCAGTGGCCGGCCTCGGAATTGGAAAACAGACCCCGATATTCCTGCAGGAGAGACGCTCAATCCGGTCGATTACAACGGCGCGAGTGTCGCTTTGAAAATAGACCGCGGGCATCAAGCCAACTTGGCCTCTATGGGAGGCGTGTCTGACTGGCAGGCGCTCAATTACTTGACCAACATTACGCCGCAGAAGGCTGATCTCAATCAAGGTGCGTGGGCACGATTGGAGGATCAGGAGCGGAACCTCAGCAAGGCAGAAGGGGTGGATGCGGTGTATGTGGCTACAGGGCCGCTTTATGAGAGGAATATCGGTTCGCTGCCAGGTACCAATAAGGTGCATACGATTCCGAGCGGCTACTGGAAGGTCATCTTTGTCGGTAGTACTCCTGTCGGTGGGCAGTATGCTGCGTTCATCATGGAGCAGAGCACGCCGCGTGCTGCTAATTTCTGCGATTACCAGGTCACGGTGTCGGAGATTGAGGAGCGCTCAGGGCTGATCCTATGGAGTGCGTTACCACAAGACTTTCAGGCGGGTTTGAAGACGGAAAAAGGCGGTCTGCTTTCCAGATTCGGCTGCGTGACGCAGACAGACGCTCCTACTAGTTAAGAGATGAGCAATGAGTAACAGGTCATCGTCATGATGTTAAACCTGACGAAGAGATCGTTGAGGTTACGTAAGTAATTGAATAAATAGCTCAATGAAACGCCATGTCTGCGACGAGCTCTTACGCTTGGCGCGGTGAGGAGTAGTTTGGCATCTACGATCGGTGGTATGCATTGCGGTGAAGCTGACCCCAGAACGGATTTGTATATTATGGTTTGGAAAAAGTTTTCGAGCTCAATCGATTCTTAGCTCTGGGGAGACCATTGAGTAATCACTACAGAAGCCTTGTATGTGATGCTTAATGCCAGATTGCATTTTGTTCGAAATTTGATGCAGACTTCTTTTTTTGAATCGCAAGACATTTAAAAAGCCATAATGGGACTTGATGAGGTAGGGTTTAATTTAAGGAATTCAGGATGCGAATGAAAAAAGGGGATCTATGTTTTGTTAGCTCGGATCCGTGGGAAAGCTTAATGCATTACAGATTTGTTGAGTACGATGAGCAAGGGGGGAGAGTGATAGCTACTGTTCGCCAGCCACGATCGCGGCGCATACTTTCTAGTAGTGAGGATTTAAGGTTGCACCCTTTCTCAATTAGAGCCAATATCGAAAGCCCGCCCGATCAAGAATTGTATAGCTTTATTCTGGATTTGACGAGTTCACTAGCAGGGCAGAACAACAAGGTTTCTCTAGCCGATGCTGTTGATAGAATTTGCAGCGATAAGCGAGTGACGGTTTCGAAGGAGCACGTTGAGTTTGTACTTAAAGCTTTTGTTACGGAAGGGTTGATCAATGTAATAGTCGGAAAAGGTACCGCGGGCAAGGTGATGTTTTTAGAGTTGGGTAAGTATCAGCAGGAAATGGAAAGACGGCGAGCCTTTGCAGCCTCAATGGCGAGCGAACTGGAAACTCTAAGCGAACGTATAGGTCTTCTGGTATCCCACGGACCTACTGTTGGAGCCTATCGCGAACAGCTATTGATCAACATGCTTCGTAAGCATTTACCAAAGCGGTATCATATCGCCTCAGGCTTTATATATGGTTGTCCAAGGCAGTTTGATGTTCTCATATACGACTGTATTGAGTATGCGCCATTATTTAGAGAAGATGATTTAGTGGTGATTCCGGCGAACGCCGTACGAGCTGTTATTGAGGTTAAAACCACCTTGAGTGCGACGGAGCTGAGAAAGAGTTTGGATATACTGTATCAGGTAGGGCGACATGATGACGGGTATCCACCTATATTTAAAGGGGTTTTTTCATTTAAAAGTCCGATGTCGGAAAAATCGATATGTAGTAATATTCATGATTATTATATGAATGGGTATATGGGTCGAAGCGAGCTGTATGGGCTTGTTAACAAGCCATACGCTCATATTACATGTGCATGCATATACGGCAAAAGTTACGTATTTTCGAGTTATCGCAAGACGAAACTAAATGAATATATACCCGCTCTGTATACCAAAAAAAGCAATACCGGCTTAAAGAGTCAGGTGGCTTGGTTTATGCAGGAGCTTCTTGCGCACCTCCGATATGACGCTGCGAAAAATAACTATTTTTCCTATATCGATGACATGCTTGGTAGCGACACGCTTGTCCAACGCCATCAAGATATTGCAGACCCGGAATGGGGTCCTTATGCGGCCGTTGTTGACAGCGATCTCGATGATTCTGAAGTTGAAGCTTATTTACGGAATCAGGAGCAACGTATTACAAATATCCAATCTTGGCTTGCAGGTACTGAAGACTCCTGGAGAAAAGGGTGAGCTTTTCAAGTGACAGATAATACGAGTTTTCACATGAAACTTAGCTCGGCAGGCGGCCAAGCGCGATCGTCGGATCTCGACAACAATCAGAGACACTGTGTGATAATGGCCGAATAGTAGCGCTTCGAGTGCCCGTGATGGGATCAGAATGGACTGAGCCTGCGGATTTGGATGACAGCGGCACTTGCTCCTCGCAAGTGTCGGCTGAGCAGGAAGGCTAAATGACTCAAGAGGCGTTTCGTAGTTTTGGTTGGGTGAAGTGGCTGGGGTCTGGTTGTGCTTCGATAGACATCGCTTCGAACGGTTTGATCGTGATGGGTTGGGGAGGGAAGACCTCTACACTCAATGTGGCGGGGATGCCCAAACCGCCTGAGCTAAATCGATGGTTGGTGCTCTCCCACCTGAAATTGAGCACAGCTTCGGGACCGGTCGTTGCAATTGGTTGGGGCGTCAAAAAGCCTTACCAACTTTGGCGTGCGGCACTTCGTGAGTGGTACGCCGATCGCGTTCAATCCGTTGCAGGATTTTTGAATTCTTTCTTCGAGAGTCTGAGCAAATCTGGCTACTGTCGTCGTTCGCAATGGACGCGCCTTCATGCCCAGCTCGTTGAAAAATCCGCGCAGTGGCCTTCACTGCCAGACAGAGGGCTCGGCGTACTTTCAAGAGAAGAGCGCAAGGTATTGGCGCGTGCCTGGTCATGGGTCGAGAACGGTGAAAGATGCCTGCGCCGATGGCGCGCGCATTATGTGAAAACCAGCCTGGTGAAATACGCCGATCTGTTTGACAAGGTCGAGTTGATGCCTCTGACGCACAAGCAGCGTTTGGCATGCATCATCGACGAGGACAGCAATCTGGTCTTGGCGGGGGCGGGCACAGGGAAGACCAGCACTACGATTGGACGTGTCGCGTTTTTGGTTAAAAGTGGCCAGGCAAGGCCGGACGAAATTCTGCTCCTGGCTTATGGAAACGACGCCGCCAAAGAAATGCGGGAGCGGCTGGAGTCACGTCTAGGCGTCAAGGGGATCGAAGCGCTTACATTTCACTCACTGGGTAAGTCGATATTGCAGCATCCTTCGTTGTCGCCACTGGCTGATGATGAGCCTGCTCGCAAGCGATTTGTACAGTTGGTATTTGAAAGTCTGCAGCGTGCGCCGGCATACCGAAAGTTTCTTCTCCAGTACTTTGAGAATTATCTTTACCCCATCAAGAACCCGTTCGACTTTGCGTCCTTGGGTGAGTATTTCCGTTATCTGGCTGAGCATGAGGTGCGCACCTTCAAAGGAGAGCGCGTCAAAAGCATGGCCGAATGTCGTATCGCCAATTTCTTGTTCAAGATGGGTGTCGAGTACCGGTACGAACCTCCTTACAAGGTGTCCACTCGGACCCTTGAACGACGCCAGTACCACCCCGATTTTTACCTTCCTGATTTCGACCTCTATATCGAGCACTTCGGTGTTGATCGGAAGGGCAATACTGCGCCATACATCAACCGGGCTACCTATCAGGAAGGGATGGCTTGGAAGCGCCAACTGCATAAACAGCACCAGACTCGCTTGGTAGAGACCTTCCACTACGAACAGCAGGAGGGTGTCCTGCTCAAGATGCTGGAGGAGCGCCTTGTGGCTGCTGAGGTAACGTTTGATCCGATGCCCGAGGAGGCCCAGTTAGAGACGCTGCGTGAGTTTGGAGTGGTATCAGCGCTTGCTGAACTCCTGGAGGAGTTGCTGACATGCTACAAGGCCGCTGATTTGTCTTCAGAGGATTTGGAGGCGCGCATCAAGGCAGCGTCTTCTCCAGATCAAATGCGTGCAGCAATCGAGCTGCTGCTTCCCGTGTACCAGAAGTACCAGGAGGAGCTGGAGTTCAATCAACAGATCGACTTTGATGACATGATCGTACGCGCGATCCAGCGTGTTGAAGCGGGAGGGTACACCCCGCCTTGGCGCTTTATTCTCGTTGATGAATTTCAAGACACGTCAAATCCAAGGGCTCGCTTGGTTCGATCGCTCCGACGCCTGCAGCCAGACGGCTCACTTTTTTGTGTCGGAGATGACTGGCAGTCGATCTATCGCTTCACCGGCAGTGACATCACTCTGACGTCCGATTTCGACGGGTTCTTTGGTCCGACTGCGACCAGCGCCCTGGACAAGACCTTCCGGTTCAATGATCGCATCAGTGAGGTCGCCAGCCGATTCGTCATGCGCAACCCCGCTCAGCTGTTCAAGGACATGTCCACTCACGTCGAGGAGAAGGATCCAGCAGTCTCGTTGTTTCGCACGGATCTAAAAGATGTGGAGGCACTTGATGAGGTTCTCGCTCGCATTGATGCTCGATCGGGCGCTGGGGGGAGTGTCTACATTCTTGCCAGGTTTACGTTTTGGTTGCCGGATCAGAGCAAGCTGGAGCAATTGGCCATTTTGTACCCGAAACTAAAGATCCGGGTGGACAGCATTCACTCATCAAAGGGGCAGGAAGCTGACTTTGTGGTGTTGCTGGGCAACAAGTCAGGAAAGTTTGATTTGCCATCGGAGAAGACTTCCAATCCTCTGGTAGACGCATTGCTTCCCCCTCGTGAAGCCTTCATTCATGCGGAAGAAAGGCGCCTGTTCTACGTGGCGCTTACTCGAGCAAAGCGCCGGGTCTATCTCATAGCCGGCGAGGGCAAGGTCTCCAGCTTCATCAAGGAGCTGCTTGACGATCAATATGATCTGGAGCTCAACGAGTTTGGTGCGCCTGCTCCAAGCGTCTCTGGTCCACCTTGTCCCGAGTGTGGAACTGGTGAGCTACTGTTGCGAAAGAAGAAAAAAGGTGATGCACATTTTTACTATTGCTCCCTCTCTCCGATTTGCACCCACACTGAGTCGGCTTGTCCAGAGTGCCGTTCGCCCATGCACCGAGAAGGGCGTTACCTGATCTGTGCGCAGAACTGCGGTGGTTGGATTGCGTTGTGCACACAATCGGGAGGTCGAATGGTTTGGCAACAGACGGATAGACCATTTTGGGGGTGTTCGGACTATAAAGGTACAGAGCTCGGCTCTTGCAGGCATAAAGAATATCGTATTGATCCACCGGAAGGTTGCAAGGCCCCGGCAGTCATTCAATAGGCATCGCCAGGGCAGTGGTTAAAGCTCGAAATCACTACCCACGGAAAGTTTCAATGTCGTTGAAAAACCGCTTCACATGTCATGGAGACATTCAGAAAAATGTATTGGTTGGGGCTCTTCGAATACAAATCTAAAAAAGCGCTTCTGGATGCGTTGAGGATCTATTTGAAAACAGCTACCGCTGGCGTGGTTACCAACAAGCACGCGATCAAAAGATTGCATCTGCTCATTGCGATGCACCCTGATGCGGAGAGAAAAATCGGAGTGGGTGTCGACCATTTCAAAATCAAAAGAAATGCGCTGGGTGCTGGCAATGGTTTTTGGTTGGTCCGCAGTGATGGGAGCGAAGACAGCTTCTCTTACGAGCGTTGCATAACCGGCGTTCCCCAATCGCCACATGAAAAGGTATGTGAAGCGCTGAGGTTTGTGGTGCGCCCGCAGATGCAGGCGTTTCGTGATGCGTTAGGTCTGCCAGTCAAATGTTCAGAGACTGGTAAGAATATCATTCACCGAAAAGATCTGCATATCGATCACAAGGCAACCTTCTGTAATTTGCTCGAGCGATTTTGCCAAGACCAAAAAGTCGATCTGCTTACCTTGGAGACCATAGGAAATGGAGAAACATTGGAGCTTTTGGATAAAGAGATCGCCAGTGCCTTCAAGGAGTTTTCACCAGCACCATGCTGAGCTACAGCCGCTGTTGAAAGACGTGAATCTCGCGAAGGGTGGTCGCTTAGTCTTTCGAAAGGCTGTGGGCACCTGAACGGATGAACAGTTTATAGACCACACGGTGCCTGGCAGCTTTCAGATGCCTCGCATCTCAATAGTATGACGTCCAGTCGGTAATGATGAGAAATGGAAAACAATCAAAGAGACGCCCAGTGGCTGGGCGATGAGGATGCTCATCTAGGTCCGGCAATTCGAGCGGCGCTCGGCATCCTGCTAGAGCAGGGCGACTGGACTTGGTGGCATGAACCATCGCATACATTGGCGTCACTCGGTAGTGAATCGCCCCGGGTTTTCTAGACACTCTCAAGGCTCGCTGCGTAACGCTTTTCA
>PJQF01000029.1_pt1 | contig 106164 bp, 94 predicted proteins | sample 1503741 | NCBI WGS metagenome assembly PJQF01 (sample SAMN07775949, study PRJNA414020) | Biofilm metagenome, whole genome shotgun sequencing project. | isolation source: biomolecule (vanillin) treated reverse osmosis membrane biofilm | place: India: Nagpur | collected 2017-03-21
GGACCTTGTCCTTGTGGGCAATCATCATCGCGTCCTTGGTTTCCACCACGACGATGTTTTCCAGGCCGATCACCGACACCAGTTTGCCGTTGCCGTGGATCATGCAGTTCTTGCTGTCCTGGATTACCACGTCGCCCTTGGTGACGTTACCGTTGGCGTCTTTATCGTTGACCGCCCACAGCGAAGCCCAGCAACCCACGTCGCTCCAACCGGCGCTCAGCGGTACGACGCAGGCGCGTTGGGTTTTTTCCATCACGGCGTAGTCGATGGAGTTGTCCGGGCAGCAGGCGAAGGTGGCTTCGTCGAAGGACACGGTGTCGGCGTCTTGCTGGCTGCGTTCCAGGGTCAGCACGCAGGTGTCGTAGATGTCCGGGTCGTGCTTTTTCAGCTCTTCCAGGAAGCGGCTGGCGCGGAACAGGAACATGCCGCTGTTCCAGAAATAACCGCCGCTTTTGACGAACTCGACGGCGCGTTTTTCATCGGGTTTTTCCACGAACTGCTGCACGCGGCTAACGCCTTCGGGCAGCAGCGAATCGTTGGTGGACTTGATGTAGCCGTAGCCGGTTTCCGGACGGGTCGCCGGTACACCGAAGAGCACCATCTCGCCACGTTCGGCAGCCACGGTGGCCAGGGCCAGGGCGCGTTGCAGGGCTTTCTGGTCGTCGATCACGTGGTCGGCAGGCAACACCAGCATCAGCTCGTCACGGCCTTCGTTGACCAGCATCATCGCGGTCAGGGCCACGGCCGGCGCGGTGTTGCGACCGAACGGTTCCATCAGGATGCGTTGGCATTCCAGTTTACGGTTGGCCAGTTGCTCGTTGACGATGAAGCGATGGTCCTTGTTGCAGACCACGATCGGGGAGTCCATGCCTTCGAACACCAGGCGTTCCAGGGTTTGCTGGAACAGCGTGTGCTCACCGGTCAGGGCCAGGAATTGTTTTGGGAACTGTTTGCGGGAAAGCGGCCAAAGACGTGAGCCGCTACCACCGGAAAGGATTACTGGGATCATGTGTTTCTCCTTGAATCAATTGGGTCAGAGCCTGTGGGAGGGGGCTTGCTCCCGATGGCGGTGATTCAGTCAGCACATCTGTTACTGAACCACCGTATTCGCTAGCAAGCCCGCTCCCACAAGGGGGAGCGTCAATTTCAAAAGCTAATCAGCGGGTCGACACCGGGCGCTTGACCCAAACTGGCGACAAGCTCGAACCCGAGCCGGTGACATACAGCACCGCCGCTTCACCACGTTCCAACGCAACCGGCTTCACATCGCCGACTTTCTTGTCACCGTCATACAACGCCAGGCTCACCTTCACCGGGTTGATTTCGCGCTCGCCACGGCCTTTGGCAGCCACCGACTTGACCACATCAGTCTTGCCATCGGCGGTCTTCAGGGTCAGGGCCTTGTCGCTGAGGTTCTGCACGCGCACTAGAGACTTTTGCTTGTTCTTGAACGGCGGTTCCTCGATCAGTTGAGGTTGGCCGCTGCCGCTGTTGACCAAGGTGTAGTAGTGATCGGCGGCGAGTTTGACCGGCAGGCTCTGGCTGCCAACCTTGGCGCTGTAGTCACCGCCCGGCATGAAGCTGAAGTCGCTGCTGGCCAGTGGCGCAACCTCGTTGAGATTGGTGTTGCCGACGGTGGCGCTGACTTCCTGGTTGCTGGCGTTATAGATACGTACGAAGCTCGAACCTTTTGGCGCGGTAGGGCCGTAGAGCGCGGCATCACCACCGGCGAAGGCGGACAGGGATACGAAGCTCAGACCGGCAGCAATAGCCAGGGTTTTAGCGAGACGACGAGGAGTTGTAGTGAAAGTCATGTGAGTTACCTCTCTTTCAGTTTTGCGCCCGGTCGGGCGTCTCGGATTTTTGGTGTTTAACTGGGGTGTTCAGTGCCATGTTTTGTTGGCGCGAACCGGCTTGTTTAAGCTGCGCAACCCACTGCGGGTCGGCGTCACCGATTTCGTTGTTGACGGGCAGATAACGTTCAGGAAACTCCCAGATCAGCACCTGTGGCGGGCTGTTCTTGAAGTCATCACTTTTCAGGTAGCTGAGCATCGGCAGGATCGGGCCGTGGCCGTCTTCGGAGTAGTTGATGACGTCGCTGCCCAAGGCTTGCTTGAGCGCACCGACAAAGTTCCAGTTCGGGTTGGCGCTGTAGCTGGTGCCCACGAGTGCCACGGGGGTTTCGCTGTCGGCAAACAGCGCGTCGTCGCCTTTGGTTTCGGCCAGGTGCGTGACGCGTTTTTCCAGCGGTTCTTTGGGCGGCATCAGGTTTTCGAACAGCGGGTCCAGGGGCAGGAACAGACGCAGGTCGCCTTTGTGCGGCTCGGTCTTTTCAGCCTCGGTGACAAAGCGCTGTGGCTCGCCGTGGAGCGGGGTCTTGTCGGCAATCGCCTTGGCCAATTGCTTGGCGGCGACTTCGGCACCGTCCGGTGTCCAGTGGGTGTCGGTGCGCAGGAACACTTGCTTACCGCTCAACTTGGCCTGTTGCAACGGGCCGAGCAGGTCGGGAGCAGGGATGTTGTCTGCGGCAACACGGGCATGGAAGTCCTGGTACAGATTGGCGTGGATGCTCGCCGGTTTTACTTCACCCAGGTGTTCCGGGTACAGGCGCACCTTGGCCGGCACGATGGCCATCACCAGTTGGATGCCTTGGGCCTTGAGCTTCTGGCGTACGCCTTCGACCAGCGCGTAGTTGCCTTGCAGGTTCTGGTCTTCATTGACGGCGGGGTTGAACTCCTCGTCGCTGTACAACCAGTGATCGCGGCCCAGCACCACGCCAGGGCGGCCTTCGTTGAACAGCTTGTAGTCCAGCGCAGCCCACAGGTTGGTGCCGATACGCTTGATCGGGAACTGGTCGTCGTAATGCGTTTCGACGGCCTTGGTCCAGCGACCATTGAGCACCGTCGCGTCGGCATTGGTGCTGAAGCCGAAGAAACTGCGCATCGACCAGGCGCCCAGGGCCAGCAGCACCAGCAGGAACAGCGCGATATAGAGGACGCGGAATGAACGGGTCATGGTCGGCTCCCTCAGAATTGGAAGTAAAGGAACGGCGAGAAACTCTGCGCCGACAATTTCAGGATCGACGCCACGAACAGCAGCAGCACTGCGGCGCGCATGGCGTAGCGTGGCCAGTCAGCGGTCCAGTAGGCCGGTTGCACGGCGGCGTCCTGGCCAACGGTGAAACCTGGCTGGTGGATGCTGCCGGGGTTGTCGCCGGGTACTGCCTTGATCAGGCTTGGGTCGACAGGCTTGGTTTTTTCAGCAGGACGATTGGTGTAGAAATCGCGCAGGCCGAAGAACGCTAAGGTTGCGTACGCCACCACCAGGGTTGCCACTTGCAGGCCAGTGAGGTTGGCGCGGTTGAGTTCCGACAGCGACCACTCACCAAAGCTGAACATTGCACCGTACATACGGCCGGCGACGTGCAGGTTTTCGGAGCGGAAGATCACCCAGCCCATTACCACCAGCAGGAAAGTGAAGGCCCAGCGGAGGACGTTGAAACTGCGCGGCGCGGTGTTGAGGCCAATGGCTTTTTCAATCGCCAGCCACATGCCGTGCCAGGCACCCCACACGATGTAAGTGATGTTCGCACCGTGCCACAGGCCACCGAGCAGCATGGTCAGGAACAGGTTGCGGTAGGTGGTCAGCGTGCCTTTCCGGTTGCCGCCCAGGGTGATGTACAGGTAATCGCGCAGCCAGGTGGACAGGCTGATGTGCCAGCGGCGCCAGAACTCGGTGATCGACTGGCTGATGTACGGCTGCTTGAAGTTTTCCATGAAGCGGAAACCCATCATCAAGCCCAGGCCGATGGCCATGTCGCTGTAGCCGGAGAAGTCGAAGTACAGCTGCGCGGTGTAGGCCAGCGCGCCGAGCCAGGCATCGCCCGTGGTCGGGTTTTGCAGGGCGAAGCAATGGTCGGCCACCACCGCGAGGGTGTCGGCGATAAAGACCTTCTTGATGAAACCCTGCATGAACCGCGTGCAGCCCTCGGAGAACTTGTCGAGGGTGTGGGTGCGGTTGTTGAACTGGTCAGCCAGGTCGCGAAAACGCAATACCGGGCCGGCGATCAAGTGCGGGAAGATCGCCACGAATGCCGCAAAGTCGATCAGGTTGCGCGTCGCCGGAGTGTCGCCACGGTACACGTCGATGATGTAGCTGATGGACTCGAAGATGTAGAACGAGATCCCGATCGGCAACAGCACGTGGGTCAGGATGAACGGCTCCAGGCCGGCTGACTTCATCATCACGTTGATGCTGTCGACGCCGAAGTTGGCGTACTTGAAGTAGCCGAGGATGCACAGGTCGACCACCACGCCCAGCAGCAGCCAGCGTTGGGCCGGCTTGGTGCGCACGCCGGCTGCACCGACCTTGAGGCCGATCCAGTAGTTCCACAGCGTCACCGCCGCGAACAGCGCCAGGAAGTCCACTCGCCACCAGGCGTAGAACACGTAGCTGGCAATCAGCAGCAGCAGATTGCGATAGCGTTGCCCGCTCAAGTAGTACAAGCCGAGAAAGATCGGCAAGAACAGAAACAGGAACACATTGGACGAGAAAACCATCCCGATCTCTCCATGTTTAACCAACAGTCAAGGGCCGCAGCCCCCCCAAACCCCCCACGAAAATACGGGGGGCGGTACAACAATTTCACTGGCAAGCGCGGTTCAAGTGTGGGAGGGGGCTTGCCCCCGATAGCGGTGTGTCATTCGACACAGAGGGCGACTGTTACACCGCCATCGGGAGCAAGCCCCCTCCCACATTTCTAACCGTGTTCCATCAGCTGCCTTTGTTGCCTTTTTCGTGCGACGGGTCGTAGACCTTGGTCAGGTCACCCCCGAGGCGGAAGGTCTTGAACGGCTGCATCCCGTGTTTGCGCTCCACCACATCCGGCGCGCAGGTGTAGAGGGTGCAGAAGGGTTCGAGCCAGGCGAATTTCATGTCCTGCTTCAAGTCCTTCATGTCCTGCTCTTTACCGTTCTTCTGTTCGAAGATCTCCGGATCCTTGACCCCGGCAAGCACTTTGTCGCCCAGGCGCTTGAGCGCGCTGTTGTTTTCCTGGCGCAGATCAACACCGTTGACCAAGGCAAAACTGGCGATCATCGACAGCGGCGGCAGGGCGTAGTTGTGGTACGACAGGGCGCGTTGCTGACGCTTCAATTCGTTGGGCAAGAAGCCTTGGTCGTCGACCTGATTCACGCCGACCTTGTATTCCTTGACCGCCCAATCAAACAGGTCGCGACGGTTGGTGGCGATGGACGTAGCCATCACTGACCAGGCTGCCCAGTAAGAGTGGTTGTTGGTTTTTTCCAGGGGCAGATTGTCCCAATCGCTTACCACTTGGTCGGCCAGTTTGTTGAACCAGGCTTCGATCAGCTGCGATTCCTGCTGGTGATTGGCCAGCGGGTGCGAGTCGGAGAACTTCAAACGCACATAGGCCGAAGCCATGCTGCCCAGTGCCCATTTGCGCATGGACTTGCCGGTGTGGTTGAAGTCCTTGGACATCAACGCATCGGCCTTGGCCCACGACACCAGCCAGTTCAAGGTGCATTCAAGCTGCTCTGGGCGACCGTCACGCATGAACTGCATCACGCGTTTGCTGGTGTCTTTTTCCAGCTTGGTGATGTCGGCCGTGCTGTCACGGAAGGCTTTTTCCGACTGCACGTTCAGCGTGGAGCGGGCCTTGTCGGAGCCTTCGTACTTGCTGCGAAACTGCAGAGGCCCGGTGTAGGGCGTCGGCATGGTGTCGCAGTTTTCCTTGAAGTCGCCCGTCTTGAACGCTTCGATTGGTGCGAAGTAGCCCTGGGGCGGACGCAGTGGGGCGGCGGCGTTGACCGAGCCGGCGAAGATCGCCAGGCCCAGCAACGATGGAATCCATAACTTCTGCATAAGTAACCTCATTGCCCGAGTGAGGCAGTCTTCTGACCGCCGCTTGGGAATACGTTGCGTGTGCAAATTTTCGCTTCGACCTTCTGCGCGGCAGCGCCCGCTTCGGGGCCCTGCACTTCCACGGCCAGCAAGTTCTGCGAGGCCCAGTCTTCATCGGTGCGCAGTTCAAAGGCGAAACGCCCGTCTGTATCGGATGTTTCGGGTTTCTCGATCTTGATGTCCTCGTGGCGCCCGTTCATGTACCAGAGGGTGGCTTGCAAGGTTTTCACCGATGGATCGGCGAAGCGGATATCAACCTGATGGTTGGCGTTGCGCAGGTCTTTGTTCGAACTGTTAACCATCAATTCGTTCTTGCCGGGTTTCAATGTAGTGCTCGCGGTCATCTGCGCGGTCTTGCCTTCGCAGCCGTTGTCGAGCAGCGACATCATCTGGCGGTAGATGGTCTCCTGGTCCAGGCGATACAGCGGCGAGAATTCCCAGATAAGGATTTTCGGCGGGGTCTTCTGGAATTCTTCGCTGCCCAGGTACTGGATCATCGAACCTTCCAGGCCACCGCCGGGGAAGGCCACGTTGAGGATGTCGGCACCGATTTCCTGCTCCAGGAAGCCGGCGAAGTTGTAGTTCTTGCCGCTGTGGCTGGTGCCCACGAGGGTGATCTGCGGGTTGCCCGAGTCGCCGAACAGGTCGCCGTCACCGGCTTCGCCCTTGGGCTCGGTGGTGAACTGGTCCATGTACTGGATCGCGTAGCTGGTGCCGCACAATTGCCCGGCCATGTTGTGCAGGGTGCCGGTCTTGCCCATGCGCCCGGAGCGCTTGGTCTCGAATTCACGCTTCGGAATATCGGCAAACTCAGGCATCGCACGCACTTTGGCGCCGACGATTTTCGCAGTGCGCTGGGCGCCGTATGGGGTCCAGTGCTGGTCGCCACGGAAGTAGAAATCGTGGGCCGGCAGTTCATCCGGCAGTTGCTCATTGGTGAGCGGCGACAGGTCCGGCACCACGTAGCCCATCTTGGCGAAACGGCCGAGCATGGTTTTGTAGTTGCCCAGGGCCTTGTCGAAGTCGAACTTGGCTTTCTCTTCAGGGTTGAGCTTGTTGCGGTTCACCAGGCCACGGGTCGGCTGGTAGACCACCACCAGTTCCACGCCTTTGGCCTTGAACGCATCGTGCAGTTGTTGCATGCGCTTGTAGCCGGCGGGGCTGGTGTCGAATTCGGTACGCAAATCTTCCTGGGTACGGAACAGCCAGTCGCCCTGGGCTTGCACCAGGGTGGTGAAGTTCTGCTGGTAGCGCGTGGTGTAGTTCTTCGCGTCATGGGCGGCCGGGCACAGGCTGCAGCACGGTTCGGCGGTGAAGGTCGGGGCTTTGACCTCATCGGCGCGTACGCCCTGGCTGGCCGCCAGCAGGCCGAGGGTCAGACCCGAGAGGCTCAGCAGTTTGATCATGTGTGGGTGCATAAGGGTCATCCTCAGTCCTGCATTTCGGTCTGGCGTTCGACAGGGTCGATCAGCACGGCTTTCTGCTGGCGTACCAGCAGGTCGAGAATTTCTTCCTGGCGTTCGCCTAGGACGCCGGAGAAGCTGATGCCACTGGATTTGGTCGGCGCCAGCATCGACACGCGATACAGCTCAATGCTCAGCGGCGAGTCGATGGACAGCGGCCCGCTGCCGTTCCCTGCCAGCTCACCGCCGACCACGATCAGCGAGACCTTGGCGTCGAAGGGGTCGAGGGCGATGTCGCGGTCGGTGTCGGTCAAATCCTTGATGTGGCCGTACACGCCGGTCAGGCCGTTGGCCATGGCGCTGTTCTCGTACAGGCGAATGTTCACGCTGTTACGGATGCGGATACCGTGGCGACGATTGGCAATCACCTTGTTGCCCCACAGCAGGTTGTCGCCGCTCTCATAGAGGGTGATGCCGTCGGTGTGGTTGCGGTAGATCTCGTTGTCGGCGATCAGGTTGTTCACGCTGTTACGGTCGATCACCAGGCCCGAAAGCTTGTTGTCGTAGCTGCGGTTGTTGAAGATGAAGCTGTCGTTCACTTCCCGGGAAATGATGATGCCGTGCTTCTTCTTGGTGCCGTACACGGTGTTGTCCGCGATGATCAGGCCGTGGGAACGGTCGTGGGGGTCAATGCCGTAGACGATGTTGTCTTTGTAGGTATTGCCCTTGATCACGAAGCCCGTGGTCTCATAGCAGTAGAAGCCGTACCACATGTCCGAGAACTCGGAGTCGATGATCCAGCCGGTCGGTTCAGGGCGCTTGAGCACCTTGGCCATGTTCGGCGTGTACTGGGAAATACTCACCCCGTACGACTTACTGTTGGCGTAGCCGAAACTGGCCATCTTGGTCTTGGAGATGTACGTCTCGGTGCCGCCCCAGGCCAGCAGGAACGGGCGGAATTCCTTCGGCGACTTGAACAGCGCCGGGCCGTTGGCCTTTTCGTCCCAACCGGTGATTTTGGTGTCACGCACAAACAACTGGCCGTCGTTGATCAGGAACGAACCGGCCTGTTGGGACAGGCGCAGCTCCTGGGTCTTGTTATCGATGTCCAGGATGCCTTTGCGCCCGACCACGATCGGCAACTTGGCCAGGAACACACCCGGCGAGGTTTCGCTGAAGTATTGCTTGGGCACTTTACCCAGCAAGTCCTTGAGGTTCATGTAGCCGTCGTCGACAAAGATCGCCTGTGGAATGCCGTGTTGGCGCACCACCCATTCGGCCATCTTGTTGTCGCCGCCGATAAAGTCCTTGAGGGCGTCTTCCTGCATCATGCGGCGGATGCTGATTTTGCCGGGCTTGCTGCGCACGATCTTCTTTTCCATCGCGGCGGCGGTGTAGCCCGACAGGTCCGGCAGGGTCGGCTTGGCCATTTCCAGCGGCGCCGTAGGCGGGCTGGAAATGGTGTAGGTCTTGGCCTGTTGCAGTTCCTTGGCGATGGTCGGCGCCTTGGCCGCCGTATCGGCGAACGCTGTGGCGCTGGCCATCAGCATTGCCGCGACGAGTAGGCTTTGAGCATTCATTGCGCAGGCTCCCATCAGAATTTCCAGACCACGTCGACAAAGGCGCGGTGCATGTAGGAGTCGACTTTGCTGCCGTAAGCGTCGCCCGGTTTGAACACACCGGCACGGAAACGCACCAGGGCCGAGGGTTCGTCAACCGACTGGCTGAGCGCGGCGGGCAGAAGGCCTTTCTTGAAGTACTTGGTGACGACCAGGTCCATCTCCTGACCGAGGTCTTTCTTGCCGTCGGCCGGTGGCAAGGAGGTGCTGGCGACGATGTCACCGGCGGCGTCGGTGGTGTTATCCAGCGCGGCAATGCCGTTGCTGCTCACCGGCTTGTTGCCATCCACGCGCCAGAACTTGTGGTACACCAGGCTGGCGTCGTAGTCCTCGCGCAACTGCCAGGACCCGAACAGGCTCATGGACTGCATGTTGTTCATCTCGCCGCGAAACGCTTCGCCGAAGCGGTGCACGCGGGACTGAGTACCGGTCCAGTTCGAACGGTTGCTTTGCAGGCCGTTCTGCTCGTAATCGGCGCTGGCGCGGGAGTAAGCCGCACCCACTTGCCACTGCGGGTCGAGGCGCAGGCGCACGCCGATATCGGTGGCCCAGCCACTGAGATTGTCACTGCGCTTGGCCTGATCAGGGCTCGAACCGTCGGACTTCAACGCGTTGACCTTGTCGCGGTCGCCACGCATGCCCGTCACGCTTGCCCAGTAGTTGACGGTGTTGGTGTTGCGCCAGTTGTAGGCGTCGCTGTTGGCTTCGATGCCGAGCCAGGTCAGGTCGCCGTTTTCGCGCTTGTCCAACGAGTCGGTGGGTTGACCCGGTTCCGGGTAGTCGAGCTTGCCGTTGTCATGGGTGTGATGACCGCGCAGGCCGATCCACTGGCCTGGCGTCCACTGGTAAGCGGCGTCGGCGTAGAGGTGCTGGCGGTCCTTGTCGACAGGCGACAGTTCCTTGAGGTCGGTGCGGTATTCGCTGAAGCGTTCGGCGACGCCCACGTTGGCTTTGAGCAAGGTGGTGTCGAAGGTCCAGTTCAGCGCTTCGATGTTGGTGTCGCGCCATTGGCCGTCGTCATTGCGCAGGCGTTGGCGACCGAGCTTGAGGATCTCGCCAGGGTAGGGCGTGAAGCCGCTGTAGCCGACCCAGAATTCGCGCATCGCCAAGTAGTTCTTCTTGGTCTTGCGGTCGTTGTTGGTGGTTTGCTGGTTTTCGTCGTCGGCCGACTGTTGCAGGGTGTCGGTCTCGATGATGTCGCTCGATGCAACCGCCTGGCCCATGGCGTAGGCGCTCCAGTTGCCGCTTTCACCGTAGATCCACGGGCGCAGGTCGATACCGACGCCGTTGACGTCGCCGCCTTTTTGCGTGCCCAGGTCGCGGTCATCTTCGGACTGGCCGGTGATTTTCACTTCCAGGCCGAAGTTCTTGGCTTCGGTCAGCGCGGCCAGGGTCGGGCACGACCACAGCAGGGCGAAGGTCAGGCCAATACCGGCCTTGACGAATGGGTTGAGCTTCATAGGGATTCCTCGCCGTCGTCTTCTTCATCCAGGGCGTGCAGTTGCAACGTGCTCTGGGCCAGGGTGCCGCGGGCGGCCAGTTCCTGTTGCACCAGGCGTTGGCCCTGGGCGCGTTGTTCCGGCGTCAGCGGTGCTTCGAGCTGGGTGGCCAGCTCAACGGCTTGCGGGGTGTCCTGGGCTTTGGCCAATTGGCTGAAGACATAGGCATTCAATGGGTCGGGCTTGGTGCCCTTGCCTTGGGAAAACAGTTGGGCGATGGCGAAGTCGGCGCTGTTCTGGCCGTTTCGCGCCGCGGTCAGCAAGTGGTCCAGGGCCTTTTGCGGGTAGACCTTGCCGAGGTAGCCACGGCGGTAGATCTGGCCGAGGTAGTAATCGGCAGCGACTTCCTTGCCCACGGCTTTTTCGAAGTGCGCTTCGGCTGCCTTGGCATCGGCCGGTACCCACTTGCCTTCGTAGTAGAGCTTGCCCAGGAGCAGTTCGGCGCGAGGCTGGTCGGCGGCGCGGCCGTTGTCGAGGTACTTCATCATTTGGTCGACGTCGCCCAGTTCCGGGAAGTCGTAGAGCAGTTGCGCGAGGCTGACCCAGGACGCCGGGTAGCCAGGGGCGATTTTTTCCAGCAGGGCCTGGGCGGTTTTTTCGTCCGGCGTGCCAAGGGTGGCATCGCCGAGCACACGGGCGACGCTGTCGACGCGCTGGGCAGTGACGGTGCCACGGCTGTAACCGGCTTCCATCTGCTTGAGCAATTCGGCCTGCTTTTCCGGCGCGGCTTGTTTCTGATAGACCGTGGCCAGCTCGACGTAGCAGATATCGGTGGTGTTCAGCGCGGCTTTGCAGATGCGCTCCACATCATCCAGATGCTGGTCGTAGGTGCCTTGGGTGCGATACAGCAGTACTTGGGCAAGGCCGGCTTCCGGGTAACCGTCGGCCTGCCATTTGCTGATTTGCTGCTGGGCGTTCACATTCGGGAAGCTGTGCGGGTATTGCAGGTACAGCATCGCCAGTGGAATCAGGGTGTTGCCTTCACCATTGGCAAAGGCTTTTTTCAGCAGGCCTTCAGCTTCATGGTGCTCGGCTTCGGTGGAGCCAGGCTTGGCCACCAGCAGGCGCCCCAGGCGAGCCTGGGCGCGCGGCGAAGTGTCCGCCGCTGCACGGTAAGTGGCTTCGGCCTGTTTGATTTGCGCCGGATCGCGGGTGCCTACCTGGATATCGGCCAGGCCCACTTGGGCCTCGCTGTAACCCAGGTCTGCCAGTTGCTGGTAATTCTGCTGCGCGGTGACGGTGTCGCCACGCTTAAGCGCTTCATTGGCCAGGCGTTGGTCGGGCAGGCCGGCGCAACCGGCGAGGCTCACCGCAATAGCCAGCAACGCCACCGAACCCATGTGGGAGGGGGCTTGCTCCCGATACAGGCGACCCGGTCCGTCAGGCAAACCGCGCTGATCCCATCGCGAGCAAGCCCGCTCCCACAGGGATTGCGGTGTTTTTAGGCGCGTCATCACAGGCATCTCCTCGCTTACAGTCCGGCAGCCATGGCTTTATCGATCAGCCAGTTCAGCGATGGGCCACGGTCGCTGGTGACTTCCACCGGGCGGCCGGCGAATGCGCTGTCCAGCGGTGCATCAGGCTTGATCTGTACGCGGATGTCGGAGGACAGGTCGGCGCTGTTCAGGCTGGTGCTGCTGACGATGGTGCCGGTACGCACTTGGTCTTCGTCGGCAACCTGGAAGCTCACTGGCGTACCTGGGCGCACGTCGCCGAACTGGCGATAGGTGAAACGCGCTTCCACATTGGCCGGAGCGCCGCGTGGCACCAGTTGGAAGATCACATCGCCTTTGCTGGCGTACTGACCGTCGGCGACCATTTGCTGGGCAACCACGCAATCACACGGCGAGGTCAGGGTGCCGGTCATTTGCTTGCCGAACAGTTCTTCAACCTTGGCCGGTTGCAGCTGGTCTTCGTCCAAATGGCCCTTGAGCACATCCAGCATGCTGGTGCTGAAGGTCGCCAGCGGCGCGCCTTTGGCGGCGATCGCGTCACCTTTGAGCAGGCTTTGCACGGTGCCGTCGCGCGGCATCGTCACGTTCATACCCGGCACGCTGACCAGACCGGCCTGGGCGTGGCTGACGAAGTACATGCCGTACACCGACTTGAAGACAAACCCGAACGCCGCCAGGCCCACGATGAAGATCCCCGCGCTGAACGTCACTGCACGCAGGCGGCCGAGTGCGGTCATGCCGCTGCCGCTGTCCTTGACCTTGCGCGCCTTGGTGAAGTTGTCGCGTTGCAGGGTCGCCAGCACGTCACCCATGGACACGATGTCGCCGGACAAGTGCGAGGTGATCAGGTGGCGCAGGGTGGAAATATCCTGCTGTTCCAGGTTCTGGAACTGGCAACCAGTACGGCCGCTCTGGCGGTCGTAAGAGCGGATCTGCAATTCGACGTCCATCGCCAGACCGAGGTTATCGATCACGAACTGCAGGCGACCCTTGTGCACTTCGCCGACGTTGAGCGGTTGGGTTGCAGTGAATGCCAGGCCACCGGCGGACAGATCAAGCACCCGCGCTTCGGTGGGCTTGCCGTCATTGCCGAAGAAGCGCAATTTGGCCGGGATTTTTACCCGTGCGTGTTGGCGTTGGGCTTCGGATTCGTGGACAACATTGACGTTTGCTTGGCTGTTCATAATTTTCGATTTCCTAGTTAATTCAGGCTTGGCAGGGTCAGACCATCATCAGCAACACGGCGACGAAAATGCTGCCGGCGGAGAAGGTCATGGTCCGAGACGACCAGGTGTTGAACCAACGTTGAAAGCTGGCCAAATCGCGGGTCAGTTTGGTGTCCTGGCGGGTCCAGGACTGTTGATCAAGGCGGAAGAACACGTAGATCTTCACCAGCGCGCCCATGATCTGGTTGTAATAGAGAATCACCGGGTACGCCGGGCCGATGGTGTGTCCGGAGCACGACAGCAACAGGGTCAGGATCAGGCGCGTGATGCCGATCCACAGCAGGTACGCAAGGATGAACGCGCCGCCGTACTTGAAGGTGGCGATGACGGCCACGGTCAGGCCGAGCAGGGAGGTCCACATCGACACGCGCTGGTCGAACAGCACCACGCTGGTGAACAGACCGAGGCGGCGTACGCCCAGGCCGAGGGCGCGGGAGTTCTGGCGCAGGTTGTTGCCGTACCAGCGGAACATCAGCTTGCGGCTCGCCTTGATAAAGCTCTTTTCCGGCGGGTGTTCCACGGTGTTGATCGCGGCGTCCGGCACGTAGAAGGTGTCGTAGCCCAAGCGCATCAGGCTGAACCAGCTGGACTTATCGTCGCCGGTGAGGAACTTGAAGCGGCCCAGGCGCCAGTGTTGCAGCGAGTCGCTTTCCACGTCGGCGATAAAGCCCGGGTCGGTGACCACGCTGGCACGGAACACCGACATGCGACCAGTCATGGTCAGCACGCGCTTGGACAGGGCCATGGAGCACATGTTGATGTGGCGCTGGGCGAAGCGCAGTTTGTGCCACTCGCTCATGATGTAGCCGCCGCGTACTTCGCAGAACTCGTTGGTGGTCAGGCCGCCGACATTGCCGAACAGCTGGAACCACGGCACGGTTTTGCGCACTACGCCTTCGGCAAGCACGGTGTCGCCATCGATCACCGCCACCACGGCGCGGTCGTCCGGCAAGTGGCGGGAGATGGCGCGGAAACCGAAGGCCAGGCCGTCGCGCTTGCCGGTGCCGGCGATGCGCACGAAGTCGAGCTTCACGTGCTCTGGAGGGTTCATCTTCTCCCAGAGGCTCTTGACCAGCAGCTCATCGGACATTTCCACCAGCGAGCAGACCACGGTGGTGGGGAAGCCGCATTCGATGGCCTCGCGGATCACTGAGCTGTAGACCTGCGCGGTGGTCAGCGCATCGATCCTGAAGCTTGTAACCATCAGGAACACGTGGGACGGGTCGGCAGACTTGCCCAGCTTGCGCACTTTACGACGCAGGTGCGGGTAGACCACGTACAAGAACAGCATGCCGCGAAAGAAATGCGTAGCACCCATCGAATAGCGCCAGATACCGACGGCGCCAATCAGGAAAATAAAATTCTTCGACTCGGAGTCGAACGTACTCGCCGGCAACAGCAGGGCGAGACCCATCAGCAGGCTGAGGAAGAACAGCCAGCCGGCGGATTGCAGTAGTACGTGTTTTAACTTGGACATAAGCATCTTCCGAAGGTGAAGGAGGTTTCAGGCGGCGAGCGCTGGGGATGGAAACGCGCGCCGCCTGAAACTTGCCGTTGCTGTTACCAGCAGATGCCTTCGGTGCGACCGGTCGCGCAGGTGGCTTTGGACATGAAGCCCACCAGGTCGATCACTTGCTTGCCGTGCGGTGCGTTCTGCGCCAGGGCGCGGAATTTCTCGTCACGGTTACCGAGGATGATCACGTCGGAGTTGTTGATCACGTCGTCGAAGTCCGAGTTGAGCAGGGACGAGACGTGCGGGATCTTGCCTTCGATGTAATCTTTGTTCGCACCGTGGACACGGGCGTACTCGACGTTGCTGTCGTAGATGCTCAGGTCGAAACCTTTGCCGATCAGCATTTCTGCCAGCTCTACCAGCGGGCTTTCACGCAGGTCGTCGGTACCGGCCTTGAAGCTCAGGCCCAGCAGGGCGACTTTGCGTTTGTCGTGGCCGGCAACGATGTCGAAGGCGTTCTGCACCTGGGACTCGTTGCTGCGCATCAGCGAGTTGAGCAGCGGCGCTTCCACGTCCAGGGTGCTGGCGCGGTAGGTCAGGGCGCGCACGTCTTTTGGCAGGCACGAGCCGCCGAACGCAAAGCCTGGGCGCATGTAGTACTGGGACAGGTTGAGGGTCTTGTCCTGGCAGACCACTTCCATCACTTCACGACCATCGACGCCGACGGCCTTGGCGATGTTGCCGATCTCGTTGGCGAAGGTCACCTTGGTGGCGTGCCACACGTTGCAGGTGTACTTGATCATCTCGGCAACGGCGATGTCCTTGCGGATGATCGGTGCGTCGAGTTCTTCGTACAGGGATTGCAGGACATCGCCGGAAGCTTTGTCGAACTCGCCGATGACGGTCATCGGTGGCAAGTCGTAGTCGGCGATGGCGGTGGATTCACGCAGGAATTCCGGGTTGACCGCGACACCGAAGTCGACGCCGGCTTTCTTGCCGGAGCAGTCTTCGAGGATCGGGATTACCACGTTGGCCACGGTGCCTGGCAGTACGGTGCTACGTACGACGACGGTGTGGCGGGTGGCTTTGTCACGCAGGACAAAACCGATCTCGCGGCACACGGCTTCGATGTAGTCGAGTTCCAGATCGCCGTTTTTCTTGCTCGGCGTACCGACGCAAATCATCGACAGGTCGGTATCACGGATGGCGTCGGCGAAGTTGGTGGTGCCGCGCAGTCGACCGGTTTCGATACCCAGGCTCAACAGCTCGCCCAGACCCGGTTCAACGATTGGCGATTTGCCAGCGTTGATCAGGTCAATCTTATCCTTGGAGATGTCTACGCCTACCACTTCGTGGCCACGGGCAGACAAGCAACCGGCACACACTGCGCCAACGTAACCTAGACCAAATATGCTGATGCGCATCGCATTTACCTCTGTGTTAATCATGCCAATTAATGGCCGGAGTTCATGTTTGCAAGCGTCACAAATGCCACGAAAGTTAGGCGAATAGACGCCGACTTACCGCGTACAGGCATGTTGAATAATGAGTGACTAACGATTGCACTCAAGTTGTGCGCAACTTGGCCTTATTGTTGGGACCTGCCCTCAAATGCAGCCGGCCTTCCTGGGAGAAGGGCCTGGCGCCAGTGCCGCAGGGCTTTGATAGAGGCGGCAAGCCTTTAAATATCAATGCCTTGGGTTGTGTCACTGACCATTAGGGGAGGCTTAGCCCTGGCCTTATAGGGAGAAGCAAATCATCCTTGTCGCCGCTCTTAATTAATCGGTTGGCAATATGACCAATGAGTCAAAGTTTAATATGACAACTTCGCTACTTCCGTTGGTCGCCATGTAAGTCATCTCCTACAGAAACAGAGAATTTCGTTACCGGTGGTATGAGCCGTGCTTTGGGACGAAGTTCCAGACCGCCTATCTAGAGCGCTGAAATTTCTTGAAATATTAGGAGGGATGGCACTAGTACTATATTGATAGCACTTGCTATTTGGGCCAGTAGTTATAGGGAGTTGGCTTGGAGAGATAGTTTTGTGCCACTAGTGTTTTAAAAAAGTGGTGCCACTACGAAAAAAATTTGGAAATGTCGAGTGAAAGAAACGTTAGGAATGCGACAGGATGTTTTTTGACGTCAAAACGTTGGCGTTTTTCGAATTCAACGCAGATAAAAATGTGGGAGGGGGCTTGCTCCCGATAGCGGTGTATCAGTCACCCAATCAGTGACTGACACCCTGCTATCGGGAGCAAGCCCCCTCCCACATTTGAACATCGTTGCTGTTGAGAGCTTTATTCCGGTGCGTGATCGCGCAAAAACACCAGGTTGTCCGGTTTGGACTGCTCCGCATTGAAGCGATAACCCTGCACATCGAACTGCTTGAGCTTGGCGGGATCGTTGATGCGTTCTTCAATCACGAAGCGGCTCATCATGCCCCGGGCCTTTTTGGCGTAGAAGCTGATGATCTTGTATTGGCCATTCTTCAGGTCTTTGAACTCGGTGTTGATGATCCGAGCGTTCAGGGCTGTGCGCTTGACCGCCGAGAAGTACTCGTTGGACGCCAGGTTGAGCAGCACGTCATCGCCTTGCTCGGCCAGGGCCTCGTTCAGCCATTCGCTGATGCGCGTGCCCCAGAAGGCGTACAGGTCCTTGCCACGTGCGTTGGCCAGTTTGGTGCCCATCTCCAGGCGATACGGCATCATCAGGTCCAGAGGGCGCAGCAGGCCGTAAAGGCCCGAGAGCATGCGCAGGTGGTCCTGGGCGTAGCTGAAGTCGGCATCGGTGAAGGTGTCGGCGTTGAGGCCGGTGTACACGTCGCCCTTGAATGCCAGCAAGGCTTGTTTGGCGTTTTCGGGGGTGAAAGCCGGGGTCCAGCTGCCGAAACGTGCGGCGTTGAGGCCGCCGATTTTGTCGGAGACGTGCATGAGTTCGCTGATTTGCGCTGGGCTGAACTCACGCAGTTGCTCGATCAATTCCTGGGAATGGTCCAGGAACTGCGGCTGGGTGAAGCGTGGGGTCGCCGGTTTTGATTCGAAATCGAGGGTTTTGGCGGGGGAAATCACCGTCAGCATGAAGTCGTCTCCTGTAATCGTGGGGGGATTCTAGGGGCTCGGGCGTTTTGACTCCACCTATGATGGCGATAGGCGCGATCCGCTATGATGGCCGGTGACTCTGGAGAGGGAGACCCTGCGTGCGAATAGCGCTTTTGTTGTCGGCTTGCCTGCTGTGCCTGAATGCCCAGGCGGCACCGGTGGATGTAGCCAGCCTGGACCGTGGTACCTGGCCTGAAAAACTCAGCAGCCCTGCGCTGTTCGACGTAGCCTCGCGCGCCGAAATCCTGATGTTCGCCCGCAGCCTGTTGGCCAGCGAGTCTCTGGATGACGCGGCGCTCAAGCAGCGCCTGGGCCTGAGGATCATCAACCAGGCCGCCATCGACGACCTGCGCCGCCAGCTCTGGCAACGCCTGCTGGAAAACTACACCGTCGCCCAGCAGAGCTGCGAGGTGGATGCCTCGTTTTGCTACCTGGTGGAAAACATGGACGACCTGCGCGAACAGGCCGGCAAGTTCGAAGTCAGCCAAGACTCCTTCTATATAGGTTGGGCCGCCCCCAGCCATACCTTCCATGAACGTTACCTGGACGAACTGCTGAGAAAGGCCGCGCTTTTCCCGCAGATCAGCAGCGAAGTTGCTCGGTTTGGCGACCATGAGCGCAATGGCGACGAATTCAACGACCGCCTGTTCCTGCTGACGTTCGACGGCGGCCCTGCACCGGTCAGCGGCAATACCGACTGGCTCGCCGACTACCTGCGCAAGCAGAAGATGAACGCAACGTTCTTTGCCCTCGGCAGCAGCTTGCAAACCCGTGTCGAGCGCAGTTCCGCCGCGCAAGTGGAGGCGTTGTACCAAGGCCAATGCGTCGGCACCCAGGGTTGGCAGTACCGCTCCCACAGCCATTGGGTGGACTGGCAAAGCTCCGTCACCCGCAGTGCGTCGTTGGTACAGAACCTGATGCCGGAAAACTACGTGCCGCTGTTCCGCCCACCGTACGGCCAGCGCCGCGCGGACAGTCAGGGATTCTTTCAATCCCAGGGTTTGCAGTTGGCGTTGTGGGACATCGATTCCCAGGATGATCCAGGCAAGCTCAAGGCCGATGAGTCGATGCAGCGCGTGCTCACACTGATGTTGCTATGGCGCAAAGGGGTGATTGTGTTTCACGACACTCAAGACAAGGCGCGGGTGGCATTGCCGCTGTTGCTACAGGCAACGGCGCAGAGTGGCTTGGGTTGGCAGGACTGCCGGGAAGCATTTCGTTAAAAAGATGAAGTGCCCGGCCCTGTTGGGTATGAGGCGTTTTCGGGGTGATTTTGTGCGACATTTCGATGCAGGCGGACTTCCGACTTTAACGGGGTGCATGGCACTCGGCTAGTGCTATTCGTCATCCTGAAAAATAAACTTCAAAAAAGCGTCAAAGTGCTTTTTCCTGTCATGGGTTTTGCGGTATTACGAAGTCAGATCGCCGAAACCTGCAACACAGGTGGCGTCTTCCAAGACTCCTCATGTGGGCACTGCGCTTGACGTCACTCAGGTGCAGTCGGTGGTCGAATCAAGGCGCAGCACTGTCGTGGTATTGCGTCGACTGGCTCCCACAAAGGTGACCGAGTATGGATGATCATGGACGTAACCCTTCTTCCGACCAGCCAATCCTTTATGTGCTTGATACCAACGTATTGATCCACGATCCAAACGCACTGCTCAATTTCGAAGAGCACCACGTCGCCATCCCGATGATCGTGCTTGAGGAACTCGACAAACTCAAAAGTGGGCACCACAGCGTTGCCGCCGAATGCCGCCAGGCCATCCGCCTGATCGACAAGACCCTGGGCGAAGCGTCACCCGAGGACGTTGAAGTCGGCGTGCCGATCCAGCGTGGCAAAAGCGGGCCCAAGGGCTTGCTGTCGATTCTGATGAGCAAGCGCAGCGAGCCCAACAGCCTGCTGCCGGAAAACCTCAACGACAACAAAATCATTAACCAATTGATCGACCTGCACGCGCGTGACAAGGACTTGCGCCTGGTGTTGGTGACCAAAGACATCAATATGCGCCTCAAGGCCCGAGCGTGTGGGATCGCGGCCGAGGACTACAGCACCGACCAACTGGTCGATGACGTTTCAATGCTGTCCCGTGGTTATCACACGGTGACCGGTTCCTTCTGGGACCTCGTGAGCAAGGTCGAAACCCGTCAGGACCATGGCCGCACCTGGCACCAGGTACAACTGATCGACAACCTGCCGGCCGTGCACATCAATGAATTCATCATCGACGAACAGGGCTTCGTGGGCTGGATCAAAGAGATCCAGGTCGACAAGCTGCTGATCCTCGACCTGCATCAGGAACCCCTGTTGCACCAGGAAGCCTGGGGCCTGAAACCGCGCGACATCTACCAGAGCCTGGCGCTGTATGCGCTGCTCGATCCGGACATCCACCTGGTCAACCTGACCGGCGCTGCGGGTTCCGGTAAAACTATCCTCGCCCTGGCTGCCGCCATCGAGCAGACCATGGTGACCAAGCGCTATCGCCGCATCATCGCCACCCGCTCCGTGCAGGGGCTGGACCAGGAAATTGGCTTCCTGCCCGGCACCGAAGCGGAAAAAATGGAGCCGTGGCTCGGGGCGATCACCGACAACCTCGAAGCCTTGCACATGGATGACGAAAACACCCATGGCAGCGTCGACTACATCCTCAGCAAAGTGCCGTTGCAGTTCAAATCCCTCAACTACATCCGAGGTCGCAGCTTCCAGCAGAGCCTGATTTTGATCGATGAATGCCAGAACCTCACGCCGCATCAGATGAAAACCATCATCACCCGTGCCGGCGCTGGTTCCAAAGTGGTGTGCCTGGGCAACCTGGCACAGATCGACACCCCTTACCTGTCCGCGACCAGCTCCGGGCTGACCTACCTGACTGAACGCTTCAAAGACTTCCCGAACGGCGTGCACATTGCGCTGCAGGGTGTTCCACGTTCGATCCTGGCTGAATACGCAGAGTCTCATTTGTAAATGCGGTCAGTGTGGGAGGGGGCTTGCTCCCTCCCACATTTTGTTGTGTGTTGGGTTTACAATCGCGGCTCCTGATCAGGAGTATCGCTGTGCTGACTCATCTCGATTCCCAAGGTCGCGCCCATATGGTCGACGTCACCGACAAGTCCGTGACGTTCCGTGAGGCGGTGGCTGAAGCGCGGGTGCGCATGTTGCCAAGCACCCTGCAAATGATTGTCGACGGCGCCCATCCCAAGGGCGACGTGTTTGCCGTGGCCCGCATCGCCGGGATCCAGGCAGCAAAAAAAACCAGTGATCTGATCCCCCTGTGCCATCCGCTGATGCTCACCGGCGTCAAGGTCGAACTGAGTGCCGATGGCGAGGACGCCGTGCATATCGTGGCGCGCTGCAAGCTGTCCGGGCAGACCGGCGTGGAGATGGAAGCATTGACGGCAGCCAGCGTCGCTGCGCTGACCCTCTACGACATGTGCAAGGCCGTGGATCGCGGCATGACCATCGAAAGTATTCGCCTGCTGGAAAAGCTGGGCGGCAAGAGCGGGCATTTCAAGGCGGATCAAGTATGAGTATTAACGTCCTGTTTTTTGCGCGCTACGCCGAATCGGTGGGCTTCGATTCGCTGGAGATGGAAGGTGAGTTTGCCACCGTGGATGCCGTGCGCCTGGCGCTGGCCAGTGACCCGGAGTTTGCAGTCCTCAACGAGCCAAGTCTGATGTGCGCCCGCAATGAGGAGTTGTGCAGTCTCGACGAACCGGTACACGCCGGAGACGAAGTTGCCTTCTTCCCACCCGTGACCGGAGGCTGAACATGGTCATCCGTGTGCAGGTTGAGGCGTTTGATCCCGGTGCTGAAGTTAACGCAATGCACGCGGCCAACGTGGGCGTGGGCGCGGTGGTGAGCTTTGTCGGTTATGTACGCGACTTCAATGATGGTCGCGACGTATCGGGGATGTTCTTGGAGCATTACCCCGGTATGACCGAAAAGGCCCTGGCCAAGATCGCCGTGGAAGCAGAGCAGCGTTGGCCGTTGCTCAAGCTGGACGTACTGCACCGCGTCGGCGCGTTGGAGCCGGGTGAGCCGATTGTGTTTGTCGCGGCAGCCAGTGCCCATCGCCAGGCTGCATTTGATGCCTGTGCGTTTGTGATGGATTACTTGAAGACGCGAGCGCCGTTCTGGAAGAAAGAGAACACCCCAGAAGGTTCGCGCTGGGTGGACGGGCGGGACAGCGACCACGCTGCAGCGGATCGCTGGAAGTAGCCAGCCGAACACAGAACCAAATGTGGGAGGGGGCTTGCCCCCGATAGCGGTGTGTCAGTTAATTTATGTATCGACTGATCCACTGCTATCGGGGGGCAAGCCCCCTCCCACATTTTTGACCGGGTTTCAGCTTACGGGCGTTTGCGTTCTACAGCTCGCAGCAAGTGCGTCGGCGGTGTCTCGCAGCTGATCTTGCGACCCAGCAACGTCTCGATCGACGGCAACTGATACGAGTCATCTTCCCCGGCAAAGCTGATCGACACACCCGCTGCGCCCGCACGGCCAGTACGGCCAATCCGGTGCACATAGTCGTCCGGCACTTCCGGCAGGGTGAAGTTGATCACGTGGCTGATGCCATCGATGTGAATCCCACGGCCCGCCACGTCAGTGGCCACCAGCACGCGGATCTTGCCTTCGCGGAAGCCTTCCAGTGTCTTGATGCGCTTGTGTTGCGGCACATCGCCGGACAGTTGCGCGGCGTTGACACCATCACGTACCAGGCGCTCTTCGATGCGGCGTACTTCGTCTTTGCGGTTGGCGAACACCATCACGCGCTCCCAACCGTTGTCGTTGATCAGGTTGTAGAGCAGTTTGTACTTGTCGGCACCGGCCACCGCGTAGATGTGCTGTTCGACGTTTTCGCTGGCGACGTTCAGCGCTTCAATCTCGACGATGGACGGGTCGGTAGTCCACTGCTTGGCGAGGTTCATCACGTCTTCGGTGAAGGTCGCGGAGAACAGCAGGGTCTGACGCTCGTTTTTCGGCGGGGTCTGACGAATGATCTGGCGCACTTGCGGGATGAAACCCATGTCGAGCATGCGGTCGGCTTCGTCCAGCACCATCACTTCGACCATGTCCAGGTGCACGTCGCCGCGCTGGTTGAAGTCCAGCAGGCGGCCAGGGGTCGCTACCAGAATGTCGCAGTGACGGGCTTCGAGGTGTTTGAGCTGCTTGTCGAAGTCCATGCCACCGACGAAGGTCATCACGTTAAGGCCGGTGTATTTGGTCAGGTCGGCGGCGTCCTTGGCGATCTGCACCACTAGCTCCCGGGTCGGGGCGATGATCAGCGCGCGCGGTTCACCCATGTAGCGCTCTTTCGGCGGCGGCGTTTGCAGCAGCTGGGTGATGATCGAGATCAGGAACGCGGCGGTCTTGCCGGTGCCGGTCTGGGCACGGCCGATGGCGTCTTTGCCGGCAAGGGTGAAGCCCAATACCTGCGCCTGGATCGGCGTGCAGTACGGGAAGCCCAGGTCCTGGATGGCGTGCATCAGTTCCGGGGCCAGTTTGAAGTCGTGGAAACGGGTTTTACCTTCCTGGGGCTCGACGACAAAGTCTTCGAGTTTCCATGGGATCACCGGCGGTTTAGGGGCGCGTTCCCGGCGAGGCTTGGGGGCGGGCGCGGCTTCAGCCTGAGGGGTTGCCTGTTCGGGCGATGTCACCGGCGGCGTCTTCGGCTGCGCGATAGGAGCGGTCCGGTCGGGCTGTTGGCCGTCATTGCGGCTGCCGGAGGCGGGGACAGGAGCACTGGGGACAGGCGCGAGCGGCTCAGCCTCGCTTTTGCCGAACATCTTCTTAAGTGCTTTGAGCACGGTGATCTCATTAATTGGTTAAGGAATGTACGCCGGGCAGTGTAATGCAAGAATCGGGCGCGGCGTAGTGTGTCTGTCATACGGCTACATAAATGCGGAGTATCAGCCCAGGCGAGCGCTCAACCAGGCGCCAATATCGTGTATCTCCTGAGGTAACACTTCGTGGCCCATTGGGTATTCCTGCCATGTCACGGTGACACCACGGCTCTTCAGGTGTTCGTAAGCCGTACGGCCCATCGCGTTCTGCACCACCTCGTCGTGCTGGCCGTGCAGGCACAGAGCGGGAATGCGCTGCTGGCTGGCGGACAATTCCAGCTCATCGCTGAAAGTGGGCGCGTAGGTGGAGAGGGCGATGACGCCTCCCAAGGCACCCTGCCATTTGGTAAACGCTGTGTGGAAAACCACCGCGCCACCTTGGGAAAAACCGGCGAGGAAAATTCGCGAGGCGTCTATTCCGCTGCTTTTTTCAGTTTTGATCAAATCGGTGACCATTCTGGACGACTCATCCAGCTCTTCCAGGCTGATCGAACGGGCCGGGCTCATGGCCTTGATGTCGTACCAACTCGGCATTTCGTAGCCGCCATTAATAGTCACCGCGCGGGTCGGTGCTTGGGGTAATACAAAGCGCGTCGTCAGCAAGCTTTCCTGCAGCGCTTCGGCCACCGGCAAAAAGTCGTAGCGATCGGCACCCAGGCCATGCAACCAGATTACGCAGGCGTCTGCGGGCTTGGCGGGCTGAAGAATCAAGGGTTCGGTCATGTCTGCTCCATAAATGTGCGTGCGCTCCGATTAAGTGCGACGGAACGGTGCGTCATAGGTTGATCTGTTAAGAGAATGTCGCAAGGTTGAATCTTTTCCTATTGACCATGGGCTGAAACGACTCAGCCACCACTCTGGTACGGCGCTTGCTATGTGTAGGTCGATGTCAGAACTATCCCGGGACGGTAACACTATCAGTGACTGCCGTTTATGGGATAGCCGCTGGAATTACTGCGACAGCCTCATGCCGCTTGACCCTAAAAAAAACCAACACGGGTCAATATCGCCTCATAAGGGTGCGCTGAGGTTCGAGCTCCGACACAACAAGAGCGTATTTGGAGGTTTGAATGAAGGTATTGAAATCCACCCTGGCCATCGTTTCCGCGGCCGCTGTACTGGGTGTCAGTGGTTTCGCCCAAGCTGGCGCCACTCTGGACGCCGTGCAGAAGAAAGGCTTCGTGCAATGCGGCGTGAGTGACGGCTTGCCGGGTTTCTCGGTACCGGATGCCAGCGGCAAGATCCTCGGGATCGACGCTGACGTTTGCCGCGCTGTCGCTGCTGCTGTGTTCGGCGACGCGACCAAGGTCAAGTTCAGCCAGTTGAACGCCAAGGAGCGTTTCACCGCGCTTCAGTCTGGCGAGGTCGACATTCTGTCCCGTAACACCACCATGACCAGCTCTCGCGACGCCGGCATGGGCCTGAAATTCCCAGGCTTCATCACCTACTACGACGGCATCGGCTTCCTGGTTAACAACAAGCTGGGCGTAAAAAGCGCCAAGGAACTGGACGGTGCAACCATCTGCATCCAGGCCGGTACCACCACCGAGCTGAACGTTTCCGACTACTTCCGTGGCAACAACCTCAAATACACCCCGATCACCTTCGACACCTCCGACGAAAGCGCCAAGTCGCTGGAATCCGGTCGTTGCGACGTACTGACTTCCGACAAGTCCCAACTGTTCGCCCAGCGCAGCAAGCTGGCCGCGCCGAAGGACTACGTGGTTCTGCCGGAAACCATCTCCAAAGAACCGCTGGGCCCAGTCGTGCGTAACGGCGACGACGAGTGGCTGGCCATCGTGCGCTGGGTTGGCTACGCCATGCTCAACGCTGAAGAAGCCGGCATCACTTCCAAAAACGTTGAAGCTGAAGCCAAATCCACCAAGAACCCGGACGTTGCACGTCTGCTCGGTGCTGACGGCGAATACGGCAAAGACCTGAAAGTGAAGAAAGACTGGGTCGTACAGATCGTCAAGCAAGTCGGTAACTACGGTGAAGTGTTCGAGCGCAACCTGGGCAAGAGCACCCCGCTGGAAATCGACCGTGGCCTGAACGCGCTGTGGAACAACGGCGGCATTCAATACGCACCCCCTGTGCGCTGATAGCTGATGGTTCTGTCACCCGGTGGGCCAACTGCCGGGTGATGTTCTGTTCCATTCTTTCCGGGGCACTTCATGCAAAATCAAATCGGCGCACCAAAGCAGAAGCTCAGCTTCAGCGATCCCAAAGTGCGTGCGTGGCTCTTCCAGATCATCACGATTGTGGCGGTGGTCTCGCTGGGCTGGTACCTCTTCAACAATACCCAGACCAACCTTCAACACCGGGGCATTACCTCGGGTTTCGACTTTCTTGAGCGCAGTGCCGGCTTCGGCATCGCGCAGCATTTGATCGACTACACCGAATCGGACAGCTATGCCCGCGTCTTTGTAATCGGCTTGCTCAATACCTTGCTGGTGACCGTGATCGGCGTGGTCCTGGCGACTTTGCTCGGTTTCATCATCGGCGTGGCGCGTCTGTCGCCGAACTGGATGATCAACAAGCTGGCGACCGTGTATGTGGAAGTGTTCCGCAACATTCCGCCGCTGCTGCAAATCCTGTTCTGGTACTTCGCGGTGTTCCTGACCATGCCGGGGCCGCGTAACAGCCATAACTTCGGCGACACCTTCTTTGTCAGCAGCCGTGGCCTGAATATGCCGGCAGCGCTTGCCGCTGATGGGTTCTGGCCGTTTGTGGCCAGTGTGGTGGTGGCGATCGTGGCAATCGTGGCGATGGCGCGTTGGGCCAACAAACGCTTTGAAGCCACCGGCGTTCCGTTCCACAAATTCTGGGCGGGCCTGGCGCTGTTCTTCGTGATCCCGGCGTTGTGCGCCCTGATCTTCGGTGCACCGCTGCACTGGGAAATGCCCACGCTGCAAGGTTTCAACTTTGTCGGCGGCTGGGTGCTGATCCCTGAGCTGCTGGCGCTGACCCTGGCGCTTACCGTGTACACGGCAGCGTTTATCGCCGAGATCGTGCGTTCGGGCATCAAGTCCGTCAGCCACGGCCAGACCGAAGCTGCGCGCTCCCTGGGCCTGCGCCCTGGACCGACGCTGCGTAAGGTCATCATCCCGCAAGCCCTGCGGGTGATCATTCCGCCGCTGACCAGCCAATACCTGAACCTGGCGAAAAACTCGTCGTTGGCCGCCGGTATCGGTTACCCGGAAATGGTTTCGCTGTTTGCCGGCACGGTGCTCAACCAGACCGGCCAGGCCATCGAAGTTATTGCCATCACCATGAGCGTGTACCTGGCGATCAGCATCAGCATTTCCCTGCTGATGAACTGGTACAACAAGCGCATTGCGCTGATCGAGCGGTGAGGAAACGCCCATGAGTACGCATACTTTCAAACCTGATATGCCGCCGCCGAGCAAAGTCTTCGGGCCGGTGGCATGGATGCGCGCCAACTTGTTTTCCAGTTGGCTCAACACCCTGCTGACGCTGTTGGCGTTCTACCTGATCTACCTGGTGGTGCCGCCGATCCTGCACTGGGCCATCCTCGACGCCAACTGGGTTGGGACGACCCGCGCCGATTGCACGAAAGAAGGCGCCTGCTGGGTGTTCATCCAACAGCGCTTTGGGCAGTTCATGTACGGCTACTACCCCGGCGACCTGCGCTGGCGTGTAGACCTGACCGTGTGGCTGGCCATCGTTGGCGTGGCACCGTTGTTCATCTCGCGTTTCCAACGCAAGGCGATCTACGGCCTGAGCTTCCTGGTGCTGTACCCGATCATTGCGTTCTTCCTGTTGCACGGCGGGATCTTCGGCCTGACCAACGTGGCGACCAGCCAGTGGGGCGGCCTGATGCTGACCCTGGTGATCGCCACCGTCGGTATCGCCGGCGCCTTGCCTCTGGGCATCGTGCTGGCGCTGGGACGGCGTTCGAACATGCCGGCAATTCGTGTGATCTGCGTGACGTTCATCGAGTTCTGGCGCGGCGTGCCGTTGATCACCGTGCTGTTCATGTCCTCGGTGATGCTGCCGCTGTTCCTGCCTGAAGGCATGGGCATCGACAAGCTGCTGCGGGCGTTGATCGGCGTGATCCTGTTCCAGTCGGCCTATGTGGCCGAAGTGGTGCGTGGTGGTTTGCAGGCGATTCCTAAAGGTCAGTACGAAGCGGCTGCCGCGATGGGCCTGGGTTACTGGCGCAGCATGGGCCTGGTGATTCTGCCGCAAGCCTTGAAGCTGGTGATCCCCGGTATCGTCAACACGTTTATCGCGTTGTTCAAGGACACCAGCCTTGTGATCATCATCGGCCTGTTCGACCTGCTCAACAGCGTCAAGCAAGCCGCCGCCGACCCTAAATGGTTGGGCATGGCCACTGAAGGCTATGTGTTTGCCGCCCTGGTGTTCTGGATTTTCTGTTTTGGTATGTCGCGCTATTCCATTCATTTGGAACACAAGCTCGACACTGGCCACAAGCGTTAGGAGTTGTTGTTATGAGCGAAGCGATCAAACAGCCTGTGAGCCCTGAAGGCATTATCCAGATGCAGGGCGTCAACAAGTGGTACGGCCAGTTCCACGTGTTGAAAGACATCAACCTCAACGTCAAGCAGGGCGAGCGTATCGTGCTGTGCGGCCCGTCGGGTTCGGGCAAGTCCACCACCATCCGCTGCCTCAACCGTCTGGAAGAGCACCAGCAAGGCCGCATCGTGGTCGATGGCGTGGAACTGACCAACGACCTCAAGCAGATCGAAGCGATCCGCCGTGAAGTCGGCATGGTGTTCCAGCACTTCAACCTGTTCCCGCACCTGACCATCCTGCAGAACTGCACGCTGGCGCCGATGTGGGTGCGCAAGATGCCTAAGCGCAAGGCCGAAGAAATCGCCATGCACTACTTGGAGCGCGTGCGCATTCCGGAGCAGGCCCACAAGTTTCCGGGGCAACTGTCCGGCGGCCAGCAACAGCGTGTGGCGATTGCCCGTGCGCTGTGCATGAAGCCGAAAATCATGCTGTTCGACGAACCGACCTCGGCCCTCGACCCTGAAATGGTGAAGGAAGTACTCGACACCATGATCGGCCTGGCTGAAGACGGCATGACCATGTTGTGCGTAACCCACGAAATGGGCTTCGCCCGCACCGTGGCCAATCGCGTGATCTTCATGGACAAAGGCGAAATCGTTGAGCAAGCGGCGCCGAATGACTTCTTCGACAACCCGCAGAACGATCGGACCAAGTTGTTCTTGAGCCAGATTCTGCATTGATCGACAGGTGACGCTTAACCATAAACCCGGCCTGGCGCCGGGTTTATTTTTGCCTGTTCAAAAAAACCGTTGCCTTGCCCTCGTAGGAAACTCCGAATAGCCTGTGGGCAAATTCATCCAATGATTGGACGAAGCGCGCAACCCCGCCTTGAGCGAGTTGTACCACTCCTTCTACGCCATCCTCGGCGCCCAGTTGATCCATGAACCTTGAAGTCAAACGCACGACTGAACTTGAAGAACTGTTGATCGACGCCGAAGCAGACGACGACATCGTGCAGCAGGCGCCCGCGCCGCTGAACCGCCCTTGGTTGTTGCTGCTAGGCCTGGTCCTGGTGGCGTTGAACCTGCGTCCGGCGCTGTCGAGCATGGCGCCGGTGCTCGGTGAAGTGTCCAGCAGCCTGGGCTTGTCAGCCGCCAGGGCCGGTCTGCTGACCACCTTGCCAGTGTTGTGCCTGGGGCTCTTCGCGCCCCTGGCGCCGATCCTGGCGCGGCGTTTTGGCGCCGAGCGCGTGGTGCTGGGAATTCTGTTGACCCTGGCGGCGGGCATCCTGCTACGCAGTTCGTTCGGTGAAGTGGGCCTGTTCGCCGGCAGCCTGATTGCCGGCGCAAGCATTGGGATTATCGGCGTGTTGTTGCCAGGCATCGTCAAGCGTGATTTCGCTCGACAGGCCGGCGCCATGACCGGCGTGTACACCATGGCGCTGTGCCTGGGCGCGGCGCTGGCGGCAGGCGCAACGGTGCCGTTGAGTCATTACTTCGGCGACAGTTGGCCGATAGGCCTGGGCTTCTGGATCTTGCCGGCGCTGATGGCGGCCGTGTTCTGGTTGCCCCAGGTCGGGCATAAACAGGGCGCGCATCAGGTAGCGTACCGGGTCAAGGGTTTGCTGCGTGACCCACTGGCCTGGCAGGTGACCTTGTACATGGGCCTGCAATCGTCCCTGGCGTACATCGTGTTTGGCTGGCTGCCGTCGATCCTGATCGGTCGTGGCCTGAGTGCCACCGAGGCCGGGTTGGCGCTGTCTGGCTCGATCATTGTGCAATTGGTCAGTTCGCTGGCCGCGCCGTGGCTGGCCACCCGGGGCAAGGACCAGCGCCTGGCGATTGTGGTGGTGATGCTGCTGACCCTCGGCGGGCTGTTCGGTTGCCTCTATGCACCGCTCGATGGCTTGTGGGGCTGGGCGATTTTGCTTGGGCTGGGGCAGGGCGGCACGTTCAGCCTGGCGTTGACCCTGATCGTGCTGCGTTCCCCTGATGCCCACGTGGCGGCCAACCTGTCGAGTATGGCCCAGGGCTTCGGTTACACCCTGGCCTCGCTCGGCCCATTGGCCGTGGGCCTGGTGCATGACTGGACCGGCGGCTGGTCGGCCATTGGCTGGATCTTCGCGGTGCTTGGGGTCGGTGCGATCGCCGCGGGCCTTGGCGCCGGGCGGGCGCGGTATGTGCAGGTGACCAGCGAGAAAATCTAGAGGTACACCACCTCCAGCGTGGCGAGGCCGTCGAGCGCGATGTCGCGGCTCAGGTCGAGGTTTTGCGTGGCGTTGATCACGGTCTCGACCTGCACCGTGCTGGTCAATTCTTGAATCGCCGAAGGGCCGGCCGTGCTGCCGGCGATGTCCGTGAACCCAAGGTAACTCTTGGCGCCGATGTTGATCGGGTTGAGGTTGGCAGTGCGCCAGGCCAGGCCACCGGTGGTGGACTCGGTGCCATACACCAGCGTGCTGCCGTCGACGATGGTCTGGCGCGGGTCGAAGGCCATCGAGTACAGACCGATGCGGTTACCGCTATGGTCCAAGCCCAGGCCGTAATAAATCTCGCTGTTGACCATCGCCGAACCGTCACGATTGTCCCGCATGCGCAAGGCGAAGCGGTTCGCGCCGTTGCAGGCAATGCTGACTTGCAACGGCTTGATGGGCAGACGCGTGCCCTTGTCCACGTTGAGGTCCTGACGGGAGATCTTGCCGTAGTCGATGACTGCACCGTTGGACAGCAGCGGCGTACAGGCGGTGGGCGTGAGACGGCCTGTGACCGCCAGATCCACCTGCGAGGCCGCCTGAACGGCGGTGCCTGCGGCCAGCAGCAGGGAAAGAAGGGCGATGTTGTGCGTTTTCATGAGGCTGATCCCTTGGGTTACAGGTAAATGATTTCGAGGGTGCCGGCGCCGTTGATGTGCACCCTGTTGCGCAAGTCCAGCGATTCCATCGGCGCCAGGTAGGCCTTGATGCGCAGCGTGCCGGAGAGGTTCTGGATCGGCACCGGCCCCAACGTGCTGGCGGTGCGGTCGGTAAAGCCCATTAGGCTGTTGGCGGCGATGGGGATTTGGCGCGGGCTGGAGCTGCTCCACGCCGCCCCGCCACTGGTGGAGTCGGTGCGATACAGCGGGCCGAGGGCATCAACGCTGAACTCGGCCGGGTCGATGTTCACGTAGTAGCGCCCGATCTTGTTGTGGCTGTAGTCCACGTCCAGGCCGTAGGCAGTTTCATCGGTGCCGCCGGTGGCGGAACCGTTGCGGTTGTCATGCATCTTCAGGGCGAAGGGCGTGGCGGCGTCGCAGCTCACGGAAAACTGCAAGGTCCGCGTGGGCAGCGGCGTTTCACTGGTGGCGCTCAAGTCCTTGGCCAGCAGCCTTCCGTAATTCACCAGCCCGCCATTGGACAATAGCGGCACGCACGCCACAGGGGCGAAGTGCGCTTGCAGGGTCAGCTCTCGCTCGCTTTGCGGGTGGGAGACGCGGCCGGTCACTTCCCAAGTGGTCGCGTCCCGCACGCGTGTGGCGGCAGCATCGGCCCAGGCGCTCACGCTCAGTTGCAGCGTGAAATGCTTGCCGGTCAGCGGTGTGCCGTTGAGCATCGGGGCGATCCCGTGCCCCGGCCGCCAGCCGAGTGCGGCGCCGGTGGCCACGGGCGGCTGACCGTTGGCGGGCAGCAACCCTAGGTTGACCGCCTGGCCATCCAGCATTCCGTCGCTGACCTGTATGGCGTAGCTGCCGTGCTCGGTGAATTGCAGGCGCTCGGCACTTGCGGCGACAGCGCGATAGAACAGGCTCATGTCGCCGGGTTGCGCGCAGTTCAGCGTCAGGCTCAGACGGCGCTCGCCGAGTAGACGCTGGGGGGCGCTGTCGAGCTGCGCGGCGCGGTTCATTGAGCCGAAATCCAGGCGCGCCTCGCTGAGGTTTAACTGGCATTCATCCGCGGCCAAGGCGCAGTTGGACACTATCAGCAGCAGGCAGGCAACTCTCAGGATGGGCATCGGTCATTCTCCAGGGGTATGGCAGCGGGCGTCGGCGGTTTCGAAATACACCGTGGGGTCGGGCTTGGTCGGCAGGTCGAAGCGCAGTTCACAGCGCCCGATGTCGGCGTTGCTGACCCACAGCGTGGTGTGCTCCAGCACGTTGGGCAGGAACACCTGGCTTCCATCCTGGACCAGGGTGATGAACTCGCCCTCGGCCGTGCTTACCACCGCGCCGCGCGGCAGCGGTTGGCCCTGATCAGTGCGTGCGGTGAGCAGCAACCGACGGGTGAGCGCCACGCCGAACTCGACGCGATCCACCGCACCGCGCCCGGCCGAAATCATCGCCAGGCCGTTGTTGATGTCGGCATTGCGCGGTAGCGAACGGGTCTGCACTTCGACCGGACTGCGGCCATAGGCGTTGACCTGGGACACCACCGCTTGCCCCTGCCAGTCGGTCCAGACCGGGCCGCTGGGGGTGCTGAGTTTGATGCCGCTCATGTCGCCCACAGACACCAGTGCGAACGTGTCGCGCACGGGATACGGCGAGAAGGTCAGACCGCTGCCGTGGGCCACCACGGCGCCGCGCGCGCCGCCCTGGTAGCTCGAACGTTCACTGTCGCTGCGGCTGTAGCTCAGGTCCAACTGGCTGTAGCGGGGCAGGGTGGACACGCCGACGGTGGTCTCGACCTGGCGGTCGCGGGTGTCGTATTCGGCGCTGACGCGGTAGCTGAGTTGATCGTCGATCTGCTCGTTGAGCCCGACTCCCGAGCGATGCTCGCCTCCCGAATTGCGCACCCACGCGCGGCCCCGGCGACGCTCGCCGAGGGGCAGGCTGAGGTTCAGGTACACCGCGTTGTCCTGCTGTTGGCGACCGCCCATCTGCCATTCGGCGCTGGCGGACAGCGATACGCCGCCCACACTGGTGCCCCACGAGGCCAGGGCACGGCTGCTGGTCTCGTCGTCAAAATTGCTGGAGCGCGACACCCCGGCGCTGAACGCCCCTAGCGATGGGTGTGACCAGCCGAGAGTGACGCTTTGCTGGTCGCGGTAACGTGAGCGGCGATGGTGGTCGGGTTGGGTGTCGTAAGTGGTTTCTTCCAGATCGCGATAGCCCGGCGTGCGCCAGGAATTGGCTGCGCTGAATGACCATTGCTCACCCAGGCGCTGGGACCATGCGAGGTCGGTCTGCATGCCTTGGGCCTTGTCGTGGGACTGCGCATCGGAGAACTGGCTGGCCAGTTGCACTTGGCTGTCGAGCCCTGGCAGCCAGGCCAGGCTTGCGCCCACACCGCGATATTCGCTGGCCGCGAGCAGGCCGCCGCCCACCGAGACTTGCGGGTGCACGGCGCCGTTCCAGCCGGCGCTGACAACCCAGGGGTCATCGCCTTTGGCGTCTCCTATATTGCGTACGCGACCTGCGCCCACCGAATAACCGGCTGCCGGCAGGCCCAGGCCAAGCATCGCTGCCGGCACGGTAAAACGGCGCTCCTCGCCGGAGCTTTCCCGAACAGTCACTTCGACGTCCGAGCGGGTGTTCAAGCGCCGCACATCGCGCAAGGCGAACGGGCCGGCGGGGACTACCGTTGAGTGGATTAACGCGCCGTTCTGCCGCACTTCGACCTGCGCCGGGCTGTTGGCGATGCCCTCGATGGTCGCACCTTGCTCCTGGTCCAGCAGTGCCTGCTCGGTGAACACCTGCACGCCATTGATCTGCGCCCCGGACAGCACCGGGTTGTAGAGGCTGATCTGCCCGGCTTGCAGCACCGCCTGATGCTGGGCGAAGGTGCGCTGGGCGTAGGCTTCCAGGTGGGTACTGCGCGACAGGCCGTCCTGCCAGGTCTGCACCTGGCGGCTGCGCACGATCCAGTCGCCGGCGTTGAAGCCAACTTCGGTATTGGCCGAGCCGAAGCGGTTGGTGTCATCGCCCAACTGATTGTAGAAACCGCTCAGGTCATAGTTGAGCAAGGCCGCGACGCCGCCGGCCTGATACCCCGAGATATCCTGCTTCAGCGGTCGCAGGGCCTCGGTCGGCACCACCAGCGACACCGTCAGGGTGGCCGGGTCGGGTTCGATCAGGCTCTGGGGAAATTGGGCGAGAAAGTCGTGGCATTTGCCGCTGTCGTCCGGGATCACCAGGTTGGCGGCGTCCAGTAACGTGCGGTCGAAACACAGGGCACCCTGTTGATCGAAACGGGCTTGCAGACGACCACGGTTTTGGCCGTTGACCCGCAGCGTCACCGCGTGTTTGCCAGCGGTAAAGCGTGGAGCTTCCAGCAGCAGGCTGGCCAGTTGCGGATCAATGCCGCGCTGGCTCAGGGTCTTGGAATCGAAACCGGAATCGGCATCGGCCCAGGTCACTTCAGGGAGCAGGGCGCAGGTTAACAGCCACGCCGGCAGGGCAAGGTGGGTGGGTGCGGCGGGCACGGCTTTGCCGTCACGATCATTCACGACTGTTTTCACCAAAGGCATTAAGTGTTGGACGTCTATGCGTCGCGGTGACGGTCATTGCGCCGTCACTTCGTATTTACAGGCGCGAGCGTCTGTTTTTTTCGTTAGAGCACGGTGATAGGGGCTTCGTAGGCGGCCACCGCGAAGCCATAGAGGGTGGCCGGTTGCAGCCGGACAGTTTGGGCGCCGGTGCCGGTTACCGGTACACGCAATCGCTCGCCCGGCAACACGTAGGTGCGCGGCAGCATCGCCTTGCCGTTACCCGGAAGCAGGCTCAGTTCCTGGGCCAGTCGCACCACGTACGGCGTGTCATTACTGACCTGCAATTGGTTGTTCTCAAGGGCCCAGGTCAAACCGGTCCAGGGCGTGCGATTGGGCGCCAGCCCTTCGGGATGAATGATCACCGGCAGGTTCTGACGCACGGTCACGCCGACGCGGGCATGCCCTGCTTTGGTGGCGGCTCGGCCGGTGGGCATGCCTTCGAAAATCACCCGTTTGAGCCGCTGCGTCATCAGCGGCTGCTGCGCCTGCAAAATGAAACGCACCAGTTGCGATTTGCCGGGGTCGACGCGCGCCAGCGGGGGAGTGACCACCAACAACGGCTCTGTGTCTTCCGGAATGTTTTCGAGGGTGACGTGCAGCAGGGCCAGTTGGCTGTCGGTGTTAGTCACCGAAACACTGGCCTCGCCCTCGCTTTCATGCACGATCACCACGGAGGTGTCGGGGACCATTCCGTCGGCCCGGGCATTCAGGCTGAACAGAAGTGTCAGGGCCGCGATGTTCAAAAGTAACGTCGTCATGACGGGGTTCCATTGGGCAAAAGAAGAATCAGAAGTAGCGCAGATCCAGGACGATCGACCCGTCCAAGGGCACCTCTTGATCCAGGGTCAGGTAGTTTGAAAAGTTGATGGACGTTTCTACGTGCAATTGGGCGTCCAGTTGGCGGATGAAGTCCGGCTGACGGTCACCCGATAGCGCGAAACCGGCATAGGCCTTTGGCTCGGCGTCGGGCCGCGCGGCCCAGGTTTCACCGCCATCGGTGGACACCAGCACCTGCATGGGCTGCCCATCGCCCACCGGGTTGCGATAGAAAAGCGCCACACTGCCCATGCGCTCATCGGGGGCATGAATATTTCGACCCAGGCCGAAAACATCCGGCGTCAGTGCTGATTCCGCGCGATTGTCGATGCCCGCCAGCGCAAACAGCATGGGCCGCGCGCATTGCACGGAGAGTTCCAGTAGCTGGCTTGGCAGCACGGTGAATTCATCGCTGTTGAGGGTATGCGTGGGAATCTTGCCGTGGTCGACAATGCCTTCTTCCGACAGCTCGACGTGGCAGGCGTCCGGGGTGAGCCTGCCGGTCACCGTGACGTCGACTATCGATGCTGCGCTTGTCGGTGCGGCGAAGGTCAGTGTGAGCAGGACGGCAAAAAGATTGGGCTGCAGGTTCATGGGGATCACTGGCTGGAGGACGGTGGCCGTACGTAAAGGCGACCATGCCTGAGCATGGTCGCCCTGGCGTTACAGGTACTTCACTTCCAGGGTGGCCGAACCATCCAGGGTGACCTCGTTGGTCAGGTCCAGGCCGTCGGTGCGGGCGATCGAGGTGTTCACCTGCAGGTCAGCCACCAATTCCGTAGCGGGTACTGGCGTCGAGGTGTCACTTGTGGCTGCCACCGACATGTAGAGGCCTGGGTCCCAGAACCTTTCTTCGTACCACGTCTTGCCGCCATCACCGGAGGCGATGGTTTTCACTGGGGCGCCGTCGGCGATGGCGTTCTGCAGAATCAGCGTGAACCACCCCAGTTTTTGCGTGCCGTTGATCAGGCCCAGGCCGAACAGCGTGCTCATCAGTGCCGATTCTTTCCGGTTATCGATTGAGTTCAGGGCAAACGTGGTCGGACCATCACAATTCACTTCAATAATCAGGGTGTGCGTGCCGATGAGCGTTGGGTTGTTCGGGCGCAGGTCCTTGGCGGAGATTTTGCCGTGATCGATGATGCCGCCGCCGGATAGGGTGGGCGTGCAGGCACTGGGAACGATCAGGCCCTTGACCGCCAGGTCGACGGTGGAGGCTGCGAAGGCGGTCGCGCCGGTCACCAGCATCACGCTGGCTGCGACGGTACTGAGCAGGGTTTTCATGGCGAACTGATTCCTTTCGATAATGGGTAATTACAGGTACTTGAGTTGGATGGTGGCGTGACCATCGATGGGGACTTCGTCCAATAGGGTCAAGCGTTCCGAAGGGGCAACGTGGGTATACAGACGGATCTCGGCGTCAAACTCCTGGGCGGCGATGGGCGTCTCTTCACCGCTTTTCGCGATCGTGGTCAGCCACAGGTGATTCAACTCATTGGCGGGTCTCCAGGTGACGCCGCCATCCTCTGAATTAATCATGCGTACCGCGACGCCATCCGCAACGGGGGTGTAAAGGTGAAAGCTTGCCCCACCGATTTTTTCGTCATTGGGCGTCATCCCCAAGCCATGCCACCGATCATGGTTGGCCGACGTGCCGGCGCGGTTATCGATGGTGTTGAGGGTGAAAAAAGTGGGGCCTTCACAGCGCACACTTACATGCATGCTTTGGTTGGGCAGGGAGGTGTGCTGGTCGGCATTGAGCGACTTTGCCGACATTTTTCCGAAGTCGACCATGCCGCCATCGGAAATCAGCGGCGCGCAGGCGCTGGGCGTAATCGTGCCGCTCACGCTGAGGTCGGTATTGCTGGAGGCAAACACGACGGGAGTGAACAGCAATAGCAGCGCAGTGCGAGTGGCACATAGGTTCATAGGGCAATCACCATTGAGCGGGGTGGAAGGACGTTGGGTGGGCGTTACAGGTACTTCACTTCAAAGGTCGCCGAACCATCCAACTGCACCTCGTTGGTGAGTGTTAGAGATTTGGCCGGCGCGATGGCGGTGTTGAGCACCACTTCCACACTCATGTCTTGCAATGGGTGCGGCAGCCAGCCGTTGGTAGCGTCGAAGCTACCCAGTGCGATCAAGGCGTTAGGCACGACCGCATCGTCGTCAAATAGCTCTCCCCAGCGACCTTCGCCGCGCGTACTCAGCAAGGTTGAGGCTACGTCAGCCACTGGGTTGCGCATGGTCAGGAAATACCTGCCCAGTTTCTCGGTGTCGTTGATCAGGCCCAGGCCAAAAGCACTGTTTTGGGTAGAGGAACCGGTGCGGTTGTCGAAGGGCGTGATGGCAAACAGTGTCGAACCCTCGCAACTGACCGACAGTTTTATGGTTTGGTCAGGAAGCCGGGTTTGGACGTCGGCATTCAGGTCTTTGGCTGAGATCTTTCCGAAATCGACAGCTCCCGGCAGGCTGGGCGTACAGGCGCTGGGCGTGATTACGCCCGTTACTGTCATGTCCACGCTGCTGGCGGCAAACGTCGGCAGCGCATTGGCGAGCAGCAGGACAGAGCTCAACAGGGTCAGGGATTTGTTCATTTCAATACATTCCACTACAGGGCTGGCTGATAAAGGCGCGCACACCGCATCGTCCGATCTTTCAAGGAGGACGGTGATCAGGGCGGCTGGTTGTGTTTGATTGGGCTCGCCGGTGGCAGCAAGTCCATTCCCTCTTTGCGGGGTGACGGCAATTTAGCTGCCGGGTGGGGGCGGGGAAATACAACTTTTACGACAATCCTGGCCGGCGTTATTCCTACCTAAGTGCGTGGGAATTAATGATCAAATTTGTAGGAAAGTTAGTGTTTTTCGTAGTTGTTGTATCGCCAGGTTCATAGGTAAACCGTTATTTGTCGCTGCTTATTAATGGTCATGTGAGTGTCACGCAAGTGTCGCACGTTGTTCTCGGTTGGCTGTTAAAGCCTTTCACCCACTCACGATGTGTGCCGAGAACCCATGGGCTTGAAAATTAATGTAAGCGCATTGAGGTGAGTCTGGTGACAAGGGTATTTTTTAATCCAGTACCTGTCCTGAAGTTGACATCTTTGCTCTCGCCACCGTTGATGGAAGGCCCCGCTGATGGTGCGCGCCATACCGCCTGGCCGACACGCAGCAGCCTGATCGAGATTTTCGGCAGTGATGAGGTGGTGAACCGCGTGCTGGTCAGCCTGATCAATGAAGCACGGGAAGATGACGCTTTGCTTGATCAGGCCCGGGCCAGCGCCGATGCGCCATTGGTGGTAGAGCGCCTGCACCGTTTGGTGGGGAGCCTGGCGTTCGTGGGGGGCGCTGATCTGGAATTGAGTGGCGAGCAACTGATCGCGCATGTCAAAGCCCGAGGCGTCTTGGCCAGTACCCCGCATTTGCAAGCGTTTCAGCGCAACTTGCATGTCTACATCCGTTATCTGAGTCGGTTATGAATAGTGCTGCCTGGAAGTTCGCAAGATGCTGTTCGGATGTGTACTAGGTTTTGGATGTAGGTAATTTCTTTTTATCTTGTAGGCATGAAGTTATTGGCTATCAATTGCTGGGCGCGGTCCGAAACGTGTCGCGTCAGGTAGTTGTTGAGCCGCTTGGACAGGGGTATTTTTGCGCGAATTCATTTTGCCATCATTCGTGGGTATTTATGCTTCGTGTAATTGTTGCCGACGATCATCCCATTGTGCGTATCGGCCAACGGGTGGTGATTGAGGCGGGCGGTAAATGCAAAGTGGTTGGCGAGGCCGATGGGCCCGATGAATTGCTCCGGTTATTGGAGACCGTGGCCTGTGATGTGCTGGTGACCGACTTCGCCATGCCGGGCGGTCAGCAGGCGGACGGTTACGGACTGCTGGGCCTGTTACGCCGCCAGTATCCGGATTTGCCGGTGATCCTGGTCACGATGTTTGCCAATGTCGCGACGCTGCGTGCGTCGTTCGCCCATGGCGCGCGGGCGATCGTCGCCAAGAGCGCGTCGGCCCGGGAGCTGCCGATTGCGATCAGCACCGTGATCAAGGGCCAGACCTTCGCCAGTGAATGCCTGCGCGCGCAGATGGAGGAGGCTGGCACGGGGGATCAGTCGCAACAGCCGCAATTGTCGAGCAAGGAACGCGAAGTGGTGCGCATGCTCGCCAGCGGCATGACCGTCAGCCAGATCGCCGCGCGGGTCAATCGCAGTATTTCCACGATCAGTAAACAGAAAAGCACGGCCATGAGCCGGCTGTGCATTTCCACCGACGTCGACCTGTTCGCCTACGCCCGCAGCTGCGGCATGGTGCCCTAGGGTTTGGGCCGTCATCACCTGTGCAAATGCCGATAGAGTTTTGCCGGTGCGCAGACTATCTTGAGCGGCCTACAACCCCAGGTTTGGAAGCTGCCCATGAGTGATGCCCACAACGCCTTGATTACTGAGTTTTACAGCGCCTTCCAGCGCCTGGACGCCGAGGCCATGGCCGCCTGCTACACCGACGACGTTGTGTTCAGCGACCCGGCCTTCGGCGAATTGCGCGGCCGTGATGCGGGCGACATGTGGCGCATGCTGACCACGCGGGCCAAGGATTTCTCCCTGACGTTCGACCATGTACGCAGCGATGACACCACCGGCAGTGCGCATTGGGTGGCGACTTACCTGTTCAGTGCCACCGGCAACACCGTGGTCAACGATATCGGCGCGCGGTTCGTGTTCCGCGACGGCAAGATCTGTGAGCACCACGACCACTTCGACCTGTGGCGCTGGTCGCGCCAGGCGTTGGGCATCAAGGGCCTGTTGCTGGGCTGGTCGCCGGCCTTGAAAAATGCCGTCCGCGCCCAAGCACGCAAAGGCCTCAAGGCATTTCAGGCCGGGCGTTGATAAGATTGGCGCTCCTCTCGCTTGCCGACATGACCTGTGACTGATCTTCCTCCACCCAAGCCCTGGTTCGTCTACCTGGTGCGCGCTGCCAATGGCTCGCTGTATTGCGGCATCAGCAATGATCCGCTGCGCCGCTTCGCCACGCACCAGAGCGGCAAGGGCGCGCGGTTCTTCCTGTCCAGCCCGGCCGTGGCGCTGGTATACACCGAGCAATGCGCAAGCAAGGGCGAGGCGCTGCGCCAGGAGCGGTTGATCAAGAAGCTGAAGAAGAGTGCCAAGGAGTGTTTGGCGGCGCAGGGCTCATTGATCTGACTGATGGGTTCCCATCACGCCGCCATAGCCCGTTGCGCGCTAAGCTGCGGGTTCATTTTTCCAAGTGGACCCCGGCATGTCTGAACTCATCCTGCACCACTACCCAACCTCCCCATTCGCGGAAAAAGCTCGGCTGCTGCTGGGTTTCAAAGGTTTGTCCTGGCATTCGGTGCATATCTCGCCGGTGATGCCCAAGCCGGACCTGACGGCCCTCACCGGTGGCTATCGCAAAACCCCAGTGCTGCAAGTGGGCGCCGATATCTATTGCGACACCGCCTTGATTGCCCGTCGCCTTGAGCAGGAAAAAGCCGCGCCGGCGCTGTTCCCGCTGGGCCAGGAAATGATCACCCAAACCTTCGCCACCTGGGCCGACAGCGTGGTGTTTGCCCACGCGGTGAGCCTGGTGTTCCAGCCAGAATCGGTGGCGGTGCGTTTTGGCAAGCTGCCACCGGAAGCGATCAAGGCGTTTCTTGCCGACCGCGCCGCGCTGTTCAGTGGCGGCACCGCGAGCAAGCTGCCGACTGAGCTGGCCAAGCACCAATGGCCGGCGATCATGGCGCGGCTGGAGCAGCAACTGCTGCGTGAGTCGGGGGACTTCCTGTTTGGCGAGCCGTCGATTGCCGACTTTGCTATGGCCCATCCGTTGTGGTTCCTCAAGGCCACGCCGGTAACCGCGCCGTTGGTGGATGCGTATCCAGCCGTATCTGCGTGGCTGGGGCGTGTGCTTGGTTTTGGTCACGGCACGTCCAGCCAAATGACTGCCGAGCAGGCGTTGGAGATTGCGCGCGACGCCACACCGGCGCCGCTGCCGGACGAGGTGTTCGAGGACTTGAATGGCTTCAAGGCCGGCCAGCAGGTGACCATCGGCGCCATCGACTACGGCGTCGACCCGGTCGCCGGCGAATTGCTCTTTGCCGGGCGCGAAGAGCTGATCCTGCGCCGCACCGACCCGCGTGGCGGCACCGTGCACGTGCACTTCCCGCGCTTTGGCTTTCGCATTCAGGCGCAATAAGAAAAATATTTGCAAATAAACGTGAGGTAAACCGGTGGCCCATCCGTGTAGTGCTTGAAACTGCGATCTATTCGCATTAACAGCGTTTTCTACACGGGTTCTCACAGCATGAAGTCGACGGCGGGCGGTTTGGTTAAACAGTGGCTGGGAGCCTCGGTATTGGCGGTATCGGGGTTGGCCTTGCTGCCCCTGTGCGTGGCTCAGGCGCAGGAGCAGCAAAGCGCTCAGTTCACGTTTGCCCTGGCTGCCAAACCGCTGCCCCAGGCTCTGAGTGATTTCAGCCGGGTCACCGGAATCAGCGTGATCTACACCGATGAAGCGCCCTACGGCCTCAGCGCCCCGGCCGTGAGCGGACAGATGAGCGCGACCCAGGCCCTGCAACGCTTGCTGGGCAACTCCGGCTTCACCTTCCGCCAGATCGACGCCCGCACGCTGGCGCTTGAGCCGGTGCCGACCGATGGCGCAGTCAACCTTGGCGCTACCACCATCAGTGGCGTCGGCCAAACCCAGGACAGCACCAGCTACCAGCCGCCACCCACCAGTTCGGTGATGCGCTCCCGTGCCCTGCTGCTGGAAACCCCGCAAACCGTCAACGTGGTGCCGGCCCAAGTGCTGCGCGACCAGACCCCACGCAACCTGGATGACGCCCTGGGCAACATCAGCGGCATCACCCAGGCCAACACCTTGGCCAGCACCCAGGACGCCGTGATGCTGCGCGGCTTTGGCGACAACCGTAACGGCTCGATCATGCGTGACGGCATGCCGGTGGTGCAGGGCCGCGCCTTGAATGCCACGGCGGAGCGTGTCGAAGTGCTCAAGGGCCCGTCGTCGCTGCTGTATGGCATCCAGGATCCGGGGGGCGTGGTGAACATCGTCAGCAAAAAGCCCGAACTGACCCAATCCACTGCCCTGACCGTGCGCGGCTCGACCTTCGGCAACGGCAAAAACGGCAGCGGTGGCGGCCTCGACACCACCGGCCCCATCGGTGACTCGGGCCTGGCCTATCGGCTGATCGTCGATCATGAAGACGAAGACTACTGGCGCAATTTCGGCACCCACCGCGAGACCTTGGTCGCGCCGTCCCTGGCCTGGTACGGCGACAGCACCCAGCTCTTGTTCGCCTACGAACACCGCGAATTTCTCTCGCCGTTCGACCGTGGCACCGCCATCGACAAGTCCAATCATCCGCTGGACATTCCATCCACCCGGCGCCTGGATGAGCCGTTCAACAACATGGAAGGCCGCTCCGACCTTTACCGCTTCGAAGCCGACCACGACCTGAACGACGACTGGAAAGCCCACTTCGGCTACAGCTGGAATCGCGAAACCTACGACGCCAGCCAAGTGCGCGTCAGCGCGGTGAACACGGATGGAACCCTGACCCGCAAGATGGACGGCACCCAGGGCGCGATCACCACCGACCGCTTCACCACCGTCAGCCTGGAAGGCAAGGTCAATGTGTTCGGCCTGCAGAATGATCTGGTATTCGGCATGGACGATGAGTACCGCAAGATCTACCGCGCCGACCTGATTCGCCAGGCCTCGCGCACGACGTTCAACTACAACAACCCGGTGTACGGCAACGAAGTCGCGGGCACCACGGTCAGCGCCGCCGACAGCGCCCAGACCGACCTGTTGCGCAGCGACTCGCTGTTCTTCCAGGACGCGATTCATCTCACCGACCAGTGGATTTTTGTCGCGGGCGCGCGCTACCAGATGTACGACCAATACGCCGGCAAAGGCGTGCCGTTCAAGGCCAACACCAATGGCAACGGCCAGGCCTGGGTGCCGCGTGCGGGGCTGGTGTATCGCTACACCGATGAGTTGTCGTTCTACGGCAGCTACACCGAGTCGTTTAAACCCAACTCCACCATCGCCGCCCTGGCCGATGGCAGCACGCTGACCGGTGACCTCACGCCAGAAGAATCCAAGTCGTGGGAGTTGGGCGCCAAGCTCGATATTCCAGGACGCATCACCGCCAGCGCGGCACTGTTCAACATCGACAAGCGCAACGTGCTGGTGTCGGTGGGATCCCTCGCGAACACCATCTACAGCATCGCTGGCCAGGTGCGGTCCCGTGGTCTGGAACTGGATGCCAGCGGCCAGTTGACCGACAAGTGGAGCGTGATCGGCAGCTACGCCTACACCGACGCCGAAGACATCAAGGACAAAGACCCGACCCTGCAAGGCAACCGCCTGCAAAACGTGGCCAAGCACACCGGCTCGCTGTCGGTCGCCTATGACTTCGGCAGCATTTTTGGTGGCGATCAATTGCGCGTGGGCACGGGTGCACGCTACGTCGGCGAACGCGCCGGCGACGCCGCCAACGATTTCGATCTGCCGGGTTACACCGTGGCCGACGCGTTTGCCACCTACGACACCAAGATCGAAGGGCAGAAGGTCAAGTTCCAGCTCAACGTGAAGAACATGTTCGACCGCACCTACTACACCTCCGCGGCCAGCCGGTTGTTTGTGTCCATTGGTGATGCGCGGCAGGTGTCGGTGTCCAGTACCCTGGAGTTCTAAAACCTGACGGGCTCCCTATGGCAAGTGTGCTCCTTGTGGTGGGCAGGCTTCCTGTGGTGAGCGGGCTTGCCCCGCGTTGGGCTGCGAAGCAGTCCCAAAACAGACTCTGCGGTGTTCCTGAAAGAACGCGGCGGCATCAGTAAGGGCGGCTTTGCTACCCAGCGCGGGGCAAGCCCGCTCGCCACAAAGGTACGGAGCTGTTAGCGTTGCGGCCATTAATGGCTTTGCGGAACACAGTACTGATGCACTTTGGAAGATGGCTACACCTGCTGTGTCTGAGCGTTTTACTGGGCGGTTGTGCGAGTGTTTCGCCGCCGTCCACGCCTTCAACACTGGATCACCTGCTGGCCGATCCTGTCCTCAACGGCGCCACGGTTTCCGTCATGGTGCGCGACGCCCGCAGTGGCAGCACCCTGTATCAGCACAACCCGCGCACACGCCTGGTTCCCGCGTCCAACCTCAAATTGCTGACCACGGCGGCGGCAATGGATGTGCTGGGGCCCCAGTATCGGTTCTCCACGCAACTGTTGAGCGACGGCCCGCAACAAGGTGAGCGCCTGACCGGTAACCTGTACCTGCGTGGCCTTGGCGACCCGACCACACAGTTTTCCGACTACCAGGCATTGGCCGCCCAACTGGCGAGCCAGGGCGTGCGCCAGGTGCAGGGCGACTTGGTGTTCGACGACACCTGGTTCGACGCCGAGCGCTTGGGCGTTGATTGGGCCCAGGATGACGAAAGCACCTACTACGGTGCGCAGATTTCCGCGCTGACGGTATCGCCCAATACGGATTTTGACGCGGGCACCTTGATCGTCACGGCCAAGGCGTCGGTTATTTCCGGCCAGCCGGTGACTGTTTCTATAAGCCCTCCTACTGATTACGTACAACTCAGCAACCGCGCCATCAGCGGCCCCGGCAACAGCTATGGCATCACTCGTCAGCACGGCACCAACGTGCTGCAACTCACTGGAGCGCTGGCGCCGGGCAAACAAAGCCGGCAGTGGGTCAGTGTGTGGGAGCCGACGCAACTGGTGGCCAATCTGTTCGAGCAGGCATTGGCGCAGCAGGGCATCCAGGTGATGGGGCGCAGGGTGATTGGCGGTGCAAGCCCGGCGACGGCCAGGGTGCTGGCGGAGCATCAGTCGGCACCGTTGCAGGCACTGATCACGCCACTACTCAAACTCTCGAACAACAACATGTCCGAGGCGTTGCTCAAAGCCATGGGGCGCAAGACCGCCAACGCGGGCACAGCGCAGGCGGGTGTGGCAGCGGTAGCGGCGTTTATGAAACGCCAGGGAATGCACCCGTCGACGCTGGTCCAGGTGGACGGCTCGGGCTTGTCGCGGCGTAACCTGGTGTCGTCGCAGAACCTCACGGACCTGCTGCTCGCGACCGCGAAACAACCGTGGTTCGAGGCCTGGTACAACGCCTTGCCAATTGCCGGCAACGCCGACCGTATGACCGGCGGCAGCCTGCGCTATCGCTTGCGCGGCACCGCAGCTGAAAACAACCTGCACGGCAAGACCGGCTCCATGGCCGGCGTGTCATCGTTGAGCGGCTATATCACCGATGCCGAGGGGCGGCGCCTGGTGTTCTCGATGATCAGCAATAACTACGTGAGTGACGCCGCGCCCATTCGCGCGTTGGAGAACCGTGTCGTGCAGGCCCTGACCCAATGGCACGACTAGCTCAGGGTTGATAGCCCATCCGCCAACTCACGGCCTGGGTCGCCGCCAGCAGACGCTGCGCCGCCGGGCCATCTTCGTCGGCGTGGAACAGCGAGGTGGGGCCGACCACGGTCATCACCGCCGCCACGTTCCCGACCGCGTTGAACACCGGCGCTGACAGCGCGTCCACCGCCGGCATCAGCAGGCCATGCACAAAGTGCAGGCCACGGCTGCGGATCTGCTCGCAGGTGGTGGCGTAGGTTTGGTCGTCCGCCAGGGCATGGGCGATACCGGCCTGGATCTCACGCTCGCGCAATTCCACGGTTTCCCGCGTTGGCAGGAACGCGCTGAACACCAGTCCGGTGGACGAACTGAGCAGCGGCAATACCGAGCCCAACTGCGTCACCACCGTAACCGCACGCACCGCCGGTTCGATGTGCACCACGGTCGCGCCCTGGTTGCCCCACACCGCTAAAAAGCAGGTTTCATTCAAGTCGTCGCGCAACTCGGCCAGGGGCATCGCGCCGACTTTCAGCACGTCCATGCTGCCCAGCGCCGCCAAGCCCACCCGCAGCGCTTCGCGGCCCAGGCCATAGTGGTTAGTGGCGGTGTTCTGTTCGGCAAAACCCGACGCGATCAACGCCTGCAGGTAGCGGTGAACTTTGCTTGCCGGCATTTGCACATGTTCGGCCAGGCGCGACAGCGACGTGGCGGGCGACAACTCGGCCAGGGCCTTGAGGATATCGGTGCCCACTTCGGCCGAGCGGACTTTTTGTTTACCGGTGTCGCGAGGCTTTTCCATGGAAGGGCGAGGATCCGAGAGATGAATGGGCGTCTTTATAGCTTGACGGTCGATAGTGATCAAATTACGTTATGCGTAACTCGATTACGATAAAAACAACTTCCGTACAGAGGATGCTCCATGAACCTCGAATACCTTTCGGGCTTCGGCAATGAATTCGCCAGCGAAGCACTTCCCGGCGCATTGCCGGTCGGCCAGAACGCCCCGCAAAAAGCGCCCTACGGGCTGTATACCGAACTGTTCTCCGGCACCGCCTTCACCATGGTGCGCAGCGAAGCCCGCCGCACTTGGCTGTACCGCATCCAGCCGTCGGCCAATCACCCGGCGTTCGTCAAATTGGAACGGCAACTGGCCGGTGGCCCGTTGGGCGCGGTGACGCCCAATCGTCTGCGCTGGAACCCGCTGGATATTCCGAGTGAGTCGACGGACTTCATCGACGGCCTTGTTGGGATGGTGGCTAACTCCGGGTCAGAAAAGCCTTCAGGCATCAGCATCTACACCTACCGTGCCAATCGCTCGATGGAACGCGTGTTCTTCAATGCTGATGGCGAACTGTTGATCGTCCCCGAGCAGGGCCGCTTGCGTGTCGCCACCGAACTCGGTGTGCTGGATGTTGAGCCGCTGGAAATCGTGGTGTTGCCGCGCGGTCTTAAATTCCGCGTCGAACTGCTGGATGCGCACGCACGCGGTTATGTGGCGGAAAACCACGGCGCGCCGCTGCGTCTGCCGGACCTTGGCCCAATTGGCAGCAACGGTCTGGCCAACCCACGCGACTTCCTCACTCCGGTTGCCCACTACGAAGACCTGAAGCAGCCTACAACCCTGGTTCAGAAATTCCTCGGTGAACTCTGGGCCTGTGAACTCAACCATTCACCGCTGAACGTGGTCGCCTGGCACGGCAACAACGTGCCGTACAAATACGACCTGCGCCGCTTTAATACCATCGGCACCGTGAGTTTCGATCACCCGGACCCGTCGATCTTTACCGTGTTGACCTCGCCTACCAGCGTGCACGGCCTGGCCAACCTCGACTTCGTGATCTTCCCGCCACGCTGGATGGTGGCCGAAAACACCTTCCGTCCGCCGTGGTTCCACCGCAACCTGATGAACGAATACATGGGCCTGATTCAGGGCGCCTACGACGCCAAGGCCGAAGGCTTCCTGCCGGGCGGGGCGTCACTGCACAGTTGCATGAGCGCCCACGGTCCGGACGGCGAGACCTGCACCAAGGCCATCAACGTCGAGTTGGCGCCGCACAAGATCGATAACACCATGGCCTTCATGTTCGAGACCAGCCAAGTGCTGCGTCCCACTCAGTTCGCCCTGGACTGCCCGCAACTACAACCTGCTTACGACGCGTGCTGGGCCTCGCTGCCCAACACCTTCAACCCGAACCGGAGATAACCCATGACTCAGCCCACTTCTACCCGCAGCTGGGTGGCCTGCGCCAACGGACACCGCGACTTTCCACTGCAGAACCTGCCACTGGGCGTGTTCAGCATCAACGGTTCGGCCCCCCGCAGTGGCGTGGCGATTGGCGACTATATTTTCGACCTGCAGGCCGCTTTGGATGCATTTGAAGGTGAGGCACGCCGAGCGGTTGAAGCGACAGCGGGCGGGCAGTTGAACGCGTTTTTCGAACTGGGCCGTGGCCCGCGTGTTGCCCTGCGGGAACGCCTGTTGGAGTTGCTCGGTGAAGGCAGCCCGCTGCAAGCGCGTGAGGCGCAGGTGCTGCACCTTGCCGCCGATTGCCAGATGCAAGTGCCGGCCCGGATCAACGACTACACCGACTTTTATGTAGGCATAGAGCACGCGCAGAACGTCGGCAAGCTGTTCCGCCCCGACAACCCTTTGCTGCCTAACTACAAGTACGTGCCGATCGGTTATCACGGCCGCGCTTCGACCATTCGCGCTTCCGGCGCCGATGTGCGCCGTCCCAAGGGCCAGACCCTGCCCGCTGGCCAGACCGAGCCGACCTTCGGCCCCTGTGCACGGTTGGACTACGAGCTGGAGCTGGGCATCTGGATCGGCCAGGGCAACGCCATGGGCGACTCGATTGCCATCGGCGATGCCGCCGAGCACATCGCCGGCTTCTGCCTGCTCAACGACTGGTCCGCGCGGGACATTCAGGCCTGGGAATACCAGCCGCTGGGGCCGTTCCTGTCGAAAAGCTTCATCACCACGATTTCGCCCTGGGTCGTCACGGCCGAAGCGCTGGAGCCGTTCCGCAAGGCGCAACCCGCTCGTCCCGAGGGCGACCCTCAACCACTGCCGTACTTGCTGGATAAACGTGATCAGGCCGCCGGTGCGCTGGATATCGAACTGGAAGTGCTGCTGACCACCGCTGCCATGCGCGAACAGAAATTGCCGGCCCATCGCCTGGCCCTGAGCAACAGCCTGCATATGTACTGGACCGTCGCGCAGTTGGTGGCACACCACAGCGTCAACGGCTGTCAGTTGCAGGCGGGTGATCTGTTCGGTTCCGGCACTTTGTCCGGCCCTGAGGCCGGGCAGTTCGGCAGCCTCCTGGAGATGACCGAAGGCGGCAAGAAGGTCATCGAATTGCCGTCGGGCGAAGTGCGCAGGTTCCTGGAGGATGGTGATGAAGTCATCCTGCGTGCCCGTTGCACCCGCGAAGGGTTCGCCTCCATCGGCTTCGGCGAATGCCGTGGCACTGTGGTCGCGGCACGTTAAGAGGGCAGGGTGATGGAACTCTATACCTACTATCGTTCCACTTCGTCGTACCGGGTGCGTATCGCTTTGGCCCTCAAGGGCCTGGATTTCACGGCGATACCGGTGAACCTGTTGGCCCCGGCAGGCGGTGCCAATCGTCAGCCGGAGTACCTGGCTATCAACCCGCAAGGCCGTGTGCCGGCCTTGCGCACCGATGACGGCGAGCTGTTGATTCAGTCGCCGGCGATCATCGAGTACCTGGACGAACGTTATCCACAGGCGCCGCTGCTCTCCAAAGACCTGGCCACCCGCGCCCACGAGCGCGCGGTGGCGTCGATCATCGGCTGTGATATCCACCCGCTGCACAACTCCAGCACCCAGAACCTGCTGCGCCAATGGGGGCACGATGAGGCCAAGGTGTTGGAGTGGATCGGCCACTGGATCAGCCAGGGGCTGGGCGCGGTGGAACAGTTGATTGGCGATACCGGGTTTTGCTTTGGCGAACAGCCTGGGATGGCGGATGCGTTTCTGATTCCCCAGCTCTATGCGGCGGAGCGCTTCAAGGTGCCGTTGGCGGCTTATCCGCGCATTGGGCGGGTGGCCGGCTTGGCGGCGCAGCATCCGGCGTTTATTCAGGCCCATCCCGCGAATCAACCTGATACCCCGTGATGTTCAGGTTTGCACAGAACCCAATGTGAGAGGGAGCAAGCCCCCTTCCACATTGGATTTGTGTCACTTCAAATAAAAATAAACAGGTACCTTGCGATGCACAATCAGATTGCCAGCTTTCGCGCGGCACTCGACGCCCGTCCGGTGTCGCGCTATCAGTGGTTGATCCTCCTGTTGCTGGCGCTGCTACTGGTCACCGATGGCTACGATGCCCAGGTGCTAGGTTACGTGGTGCCGGCCCTGGCGTCGGATTGGGGATTGGAAAAAGCCGCGTTCGGCCCGGTGTTCAGCGCCAACCTGTTGGGGCTCACATTGGGCTCGCTGCTGGTAACGCCTCTGGCTGACCGATTTGGCGTGCGGCGCATCCTGCTGGGCTGCGTGTTGATCTATGCCTGCCTGACCCTGCTGATGGTGTTCGCCAACTCACTGACTTCCCTCATGGCTGCGCGGTTTATCTGCGGTATCGGCATGGGCGGTGCGATGCCCAGCGCCATGGCATTGATGTCGGAGTATTCCCCACCGCGCCTGCGCACCCTGATGGTGACCTTGGCTGCGTGTGGTTTCTCGTTCGGCGGTGCGGCCGGTGGGTTCGTGGCGGCGGGGTTTATCGACAACTTCGGCTGGCAGGCGGTGTTCCTGGCCGGTGGCGTCACACCGTTGCTGCTGTTTCCGTTTCTGGTGTGGCTGCTGCCTGAGTCTTTGCCGCGCTTGCTACGAGATGCTCCACCGTACGTGCGATTGCGCAAAGTGACCGGGCGTATGCTGCCCGACTGGCAGCCGCCGCTGGCGAGCGCGGCAGAAAACCTGCAAGAACAGGGCAGCAAACTGACGGTGGTGGAGCTGTTTCGCAACGGCTATGCGCGTCCGACAGTGCTGATTTGGTCGACCTTTTTTGTCAGCCTGATCCTGCTGTATTTCATGATCAGTTGGTTACCGTCGCTGCTGTTGGAGAGCGGCCTGGCGTTGAAGGAAGCCAACCTGGTGACGTCGATGTTTCTGTTCGCCGGCACCTTGGGCGCTATCGGCATGGCCTGGTTTGCCGACCGGCTCAAAAGTAAGGTGCGCCTGCTGTCTGGCGTATTGGCGGCAGCGGCGGTGTGCACCATTCTGCTGGGGCTGAACCACGACAACCCGCGCTACCTGGTGGCCTGCGTGTTTGCGGCCGGATTCTGCATCATCGGTGGGCAACTGACCCTCAATGCCTTCGCCAGCAATTTCTACCCCGCACACGTGCGCGCCACCGGTACGGGCTGGGCGTTGGGCGTGGGGCGTTTCGGCTCGATCCTGGGGCCGCTGTTTGGCAGCATGTTGCTGGCGATGCATATTCCGGTGCAGCAGATTTTCTTCTTTTGCGCGATTCCGGCTGTGATGGCGGCATTGTTGATTATTCAGGTGCGTTCGCCAGGGCGCGATGCGCCTGTAAGCCCCCTGCCTGGCGATATTCTGAAAGCGCCGGCGAATCACTGAGGATTCTCCCGATGGTCACGCTATTCAATGCACCACTGAGTTGGGCGGCAGGTGCCCCAGGCGCTCGGTCAGGCGCAGGCGTTGGATCGGGTCTTCGCTGAGCATCAGGGCGTGTTCCAAGTCAAAGCGCTCGGCGTTGGGGCAGTCCAGGCGTTGATACAGACTGGCCCGCGCGAGGTAGTCGGCAGCGTTGGCGCTGCCCAGTTCCAGCACGCGCTCGGCGTCTACCAGGGCGGCCAGCGGGTTGTCGTTGGAGAGATGCAATTGGCGCAGGTTGCGCGAAAGCCTTTGCAGGATCGAACGCGGATCGGCGGTGTGCAGGTGGTCGGCCTGCAACGTGAGGTTGGGGCCATATTGGCGTTGCAGCAGCTCTCGGCAATCGTTGGGGTACAGGCGTCGGCCGCCGCACGGGTCCAGCAGGTGATCGGCACCGGGCACTCGCAGCAGGAAGTGCCCAGGGAAATTGACGCCAACCATCGGAATATCCAGGCGTCGTGCCAACTCCATGGCAATCAACCCCATGGCCAAGGGCTGCCCGCGTTTGCGCTGTAGCACCTTGTCCAGCAGGGCGGCGGCGGGGCGCAGCGGTGTGAAGTCATCCTGGGCGAACCCCAGGTCATTCATGCACCGCAGCAGCGGTTGACCCAGTTCATCCGCTGGCAACATGGGCATGCTCAGACTGATCTGTTGTTGCAGTGAGGTCAGGTTCTGCAGGATCTCCAGCGGCTTCACCAAAGGATCGTGCTCGGCGGCGATCCATAACGCCGCTTCGAACAGCGCCGGCGGCGAACGTTGCAGGCAGGCGAAAAAGGCTTGGCGGGGCTTCATTGCTTTCTCCGGCGGATGCCCTCGTTTTAGCCTTGCTGGGAATATTCGTCCAGTGCCTTAAGAAATTTCCCGCGCGCTTATGTCGCAAGCCCTGCAAAACCGGGCGGCTTATTCCAGTGCACTTCGGCAGTTTTCTACCGCAAGCCTATACTTGGCGACACCAGAAGTGATTCGGGAGCTTGACGATGTTTGCTCTCATGCACAGCACCCGCCTTGAATCGCTGCACCTGAGCGTCGACCCGGTTACGGGGCTCAAGGCGGTCATCGCCATTCACAACAGCCGCCTGGGGCCTGCCTTGGGCGGCTGTCGCTATATCGCCTACCCCGACGACGAAAGCGCCGTGGCCGATGCTGCGCGGCTGGCCCAGGGCATGAGCTACAAGGCCGCCCTGGCCGGGTTGCCGGTGGGTGGCGGCACCGCGGTCATCCTGCGCCCCGCCCATGTGGAAAACCGTGCGGCGCTGTTTGAAGCCTTTGGGCGTTGCGTGGAACAACTCGACGGCCGCTACATCACCGCTGTCGACAGTGGCACCTCGGTGGCCGACATGGATTGCATCGCCCAGCACACTCGCTTCGTTACCAGCACCACCGCCGCAGGCGATCCATCGCCCCATGCGGCCATGGGCGTGTTCGCCGGTATTCGCACCACTGCCATGGCCCGCCTGGGCAGCGACAACCTTGAAGGGCTGCGCGTGGCAATCCAGGGCCTGGGCAACGTCGGTTACGCACTGGCTGAACAACTTCACGCCGCCGGCGCTGAATTGCTGGTCAGCGACATCGACCACGGCAAAGTGCAACTGGCCATGGAACAACTGGGCGCGCACCCCATCGCCAACGACGCCTTGCTCAGCACGCCCTGTGACATCCTCGCGCCCTGTGGCCTTGGGGCAGTGTTCAACCGCACCAGCGTCGGGCAACTGCGCTGCGCCGCCGTGGCTGGGTCCGCCAGCGCGCAACTGACCAACCTGCAAGTGGCCGACCAGCTGGAAGGGCGCGGCATCCTCTACGCCCCGGACTATGTGATCAACTCCGGTGGCTTGATATATGTGGCCCTCAAGCACAGCGGCGCCGAACTGCCGACTATCACCGCGCACCTGTCCAACATCGGCAAACGCCTGACCGAAATCTACGCCCACGCCCAGGCGGAAAAACGCTCCCCAGCACGTGTGGCTGATGAACTCGCCGAGCGCCTGCTCTACGGATGATCAGGCATTAAAAAGGCCCTGAATCATTGATTCAGGGCCTGTTCAATTCGGACTTTATTCCGCCGCTGCGTTGAGCAACTCGGACAACGCGTCCGGCTGGCTCTTGAACGCCTTGGCAAATACATCGCGATTCTTCGCCATGTAGATCCCGGCTTCTTCCACCTGCTGCTCGCTCAGGGACGGCACGGCTTTTTGCAACACTTCTGCCAGCAACTCAGCGAGTTCAAGCATTTTGTCATGACGGTCAGCTTCGGCTTTATCCATGATTTAGTGGATCGAAAGGTGCCTACTTAATTTTAGGAATATATTAAATTGCGGAGTGGCGAACCTGCTGATAGCGCGCTATCGTCAATTAGGGGCGTCATCGCAACGCCTCGGGACCATAGATAGCGACCGCCTGTCGGAGTCCGCTGACGCGCATCTGTACCCACGAACGTTTACTAAGACGTCGGGGTTGTGCGCATGTGTATTAAAAGATCACACCTTCAATATCAATTTCGAGCCGAATCTCTAATTGGTCTACCGGGCGTTGCTTGGTGGGATGCTAAGCCCATGGGCAAGAAATTCTATGTGTCTGTGATCTTCCGCTCGTTATTGTTCGCTATAGGTAAGAAAAATCTATATCGATGTGCATTGTTTGGCTGCATATGGACGGACGCCTGCGAATCTAAATGGGGGCGTGAACTGTGAAAGTTAATCTTCGCATATCGAAGGGTCGAAAAAATCTACGGTATAAACTAGTCAAGTTTCAAGCCGAAGGGATCGGTAGATGCTTATTTGTCAATTCTAGAACACTGGTTCCGTCTTTGGCTGCATCGCTTTTCGAGGCAGCGTACGCCCGAGGGGAAAGAAAAAACAAAGGTAGCATATTTACCCTGTTTCATCACGTAGCATTTTTATTTACTTGGGCTAGCGAAGGAAAAGTCGATTTAGAATTCTATCTATTGAGTGGATTTGGGCTTCGCTATAAACAAATAAAAAGTTTCTCGGATTGGCTCAGTGAGGTGGTTGACAAAGACTCAAACACTATCAGCTCCTACAATAGGCAGGTAATGCAAAGCTGTAAAACTTTTGTCGTGTGGTTTGTTTTCAACTATGTAAGCTCGAGTGAGCTGATTAAGGCGGATGTGGAGTTAATTGCCCTCGTTAATACGCAGCGTTTTTTTTGGAGTAAGGCGACCATTGGAGGGGAGGGAGGAAAACTCGCTTTGGACTTGAGCGATAGTGAAATTAATTCAATCGAGAATCTCTTGCTACATGAATTTGAAGAGGCAAAATTTGACAAGGGTATTTGTCATAGAAATTATTTATTATGGCGACTCGTAAAAGCGTTTGGATTAAGAATTGGTGAGGCACTATCGCTTAGGTTGGAAGATTTGAATTTGTCGGGTAGTGATCCGTATGTTGAAATAGTTCATCTGGATAGAAGAAATAGCAATCTAGACTCCAGAGTTCCTTATAATCCAAAAGTTAAAACGCTAGGTCGATATTTGTATATGCAGCCTGAGGATGATGATCTAGTTGGATTGCTTGAGCTGTATGTAAAGAAATATAGGGTCATGAAGAAATTTATCAGGGGCAAGATGAGAGTGACTAATTTTTTAGATCATGATTATCTGTTTGTTGCGCATGGAAGTTTTGGCGCAGGAAAACCTTTGTCTTGTTCTGCCGCGAGCCGCATCGCAAATGTCATTCAGCGGAAATCTGGAGTAACGTTTAGATGGCATTTGCTTCGCCATTCAAAGTTTAACCGATTATATATTGCAGCTCAGGAATCTCCTGACCGAAGCGCTGCAATCGATAGCATCGTATATATGGGGGGATGGCGAAGTGAAACGTCTTTGCTTCTTTATGCAAACCGGGCAGTGAGAGATTCTACACGTAGAAAAGTTACTGAAAATAATAAGAGGAGGGTTCAGAATGGAAGTCAATGAACAGGGGAAGTATGTAAACAGCGACGGGAATATCTTCATAAAGTGTTACGCTGATCCTTCTTCCTGTTTGTTGATTGATGTGACTGGGCCGAGGATAGAAAGTATCTGGAGGGGCAGAAGGTATTGGATTGACTTTTCCATGTACCTGTTTTGCTCTCAGGTAGTTGATGCAGCATACGAATATGTGTGTGATAAACTTCAAGACCATACGCCGGCAATTGTAAATGAAGTGAAGTCAGCATTAAAGATGATGGCTGTTGTATGGAAGGATGAGTGGAAAAATTTTTCGTCGTTGTCATGGCATGAACTTTTTGAGATGTTCGCTACCGCGTCGAAGTCTATAAGGCTTTGTTTTAGAAAATTTTATACATATTGTGCTGATAATGGTTTGGCCCAGGCGGACGAAATTTACGCTGCTGAACTTAATCAAATTGCAGTGGGCTCGCCATCGACAAGAGTTATATCGGATTGGGATAAAAAACGTGGGGCTTTGACTAACGCAGAGCTGGAGTTGGTGCGCCGAGCGATGCTTGAGAGTGGGAACGAGTCATGGGATGAAAATGTTGCAAGACTTTTTGTTTGGATTTCCTTTGAAACGCTCAAGCGACCAATGCAGATTTCAAGTATGGATATTGAGGCTCTCTGGTCGCCGCCAGGTATTTTAGGTGAAAAAGAATTCTTCTTGAGAATTCCGAAAATTAAGTATAACGCGGGACAGCCCAGTGATTTGTGGCCTATTACAGCTGAACTAGCTAATGAAATTTTAGAGTATGGAAAGCGTGAAGGCGTAAGTGAGTGTCAAAAGGCTAAGGGGCGGCTAATTGTAACATCTAAACCTGGCACAAAATCGAATTTCGACGCTATGATAAAAAACTGGTCCAGAAAAAAGAAAATCATTAGCCCTAGAACCAACGAAATCTTGATTTTGACGCCTTATCGTATTCGTCATAGCGGCGCAACACAAATGGCCATGCAGGGATGTACTAGCGAAGAGATAAGGTATGTGTTGGAGCATAAGAGCCTTTTCGCAGTAAACGCATATATTGACTGCCTAGTATCTGATTTTTGTCCACTCTTGGATCGTGTCGGAAGAAAGTTAGGCGGTATCTTTTCCGAGCTCACAGCTGCATTTTTTGCAGGGAAGATAGCACCGATTTCGCCAGGTAATCCAATACTGATCCCAGTTATAGCTGCCCCCGCAGTAGTGGGGTCCTGTGGAAGTCAAGTTGCTTGTACTAAACACCCATTTTTTAGCTGTTATAACGGATGTCCATTTTTTATCGCTTGGAAAGATGCCGATCACTACCGGTCTTTGAATTACATAGAAGCTATGTTGAATAAGTGGAATGCGGCAATCAACGGATCCGAACGTAGTAAAGTGCTTAAAGAGTTGGAGCGTGTTTATCAATCCATCACAGATGTGATTGTTAAAATCGAAGCAGGTGACTAAATTGGAATTATTAAAGAAATTAAAAGCAATCGGTATGCCAAGTCAACTAATCGATAAGTGCACGCGGTGGATGCAGATTTTGGAAGATGATATCGATTTTTTTTCTGACAAATGGAATGTTTTGCGTTGGAAAAGACGTCCCGGTAATGCGCGATATTCAAATGTTCTTTTTTCGTCCATTAGTAATCTTGGTCTCAGAGCTGTAGCTAAAGCATACATATTAAATAAGCGCTGGAAATCTAATATCTGTGATGCTACCGCCGTTGGAGATATGAGGGCTATCAAAAAACTGGACGAAATCTTAGGGTCAAAAAGTATTATGCAGGTGAATAATGGTGATTTTGAAATTGCCGTGGGGAATAACGTCAATCTTCAAAAAAAGTTATTTAATTTTGGTTCTTGGCTGAGAATAAATCTAGGTCTTAGAATAAGTTATAAGGCGCTCGCAACCAGCACTATAGAGCATGGTCGGGATGGAACTGAGGAAGGGAGACGTAATAAACTCATACCTATTGAGGTGATGAGAGATTTTTTCGGGCTAGCGTCGAACGAAAGTCTTGCTCCGAAAGATCGCTTTTTTATAAATGCAATTGTACTGAATTCAGCAATGGGGGGGCGTGTTGGCGAGCTGGCAAGTTTGCCAGTTGATTGTTTAGTATTTCATGAGGGCGCGTGGGTGCTCAGACTGTTTCCCGAAAAGGTCGAAGGTCAGACGTTGAGATTGTTTCCACAGGATTTGCTGCCGGCAGTTAAAAGTGCAGTCGAGTTCTTGAAGAACCTAACAGTGGAGGGCAGACGTATAGCGCGCAAAAGAAAAGAATCATCGGCTGTCGATTGGTATAAGGTTTGGAAATCGCCGGAAGCTACAGAGTACTATGCGAGGAGATTTTGTCACGAGTGGACCACCAGCTTTAGTATCTTTACGCCTGATGCAGTTTGGGTTAGTAAACGTAATCAATTTATAGATTTTGTTGGAGTCCAGCGGCGCCTGGGTATCACTGGAGGAGCTAAGTATGTAGGTGTTAGTGCAAGGCATTTTAAAAGACAGGTTAACAGGCAAATGGCACTTAAAGAAGGTGTCTATTATTCTTTTGATTCGAATTGGCGCTCGTTTCCTGTGACGCTTGATACTCCTAATTGGAGGGAAGTATTGTTGGTGCATCCTCATTCGGTTTCATTCAATCGCTTCGAGCAGTTTTATCAGATGCGCTTTAGGCATCACAAAACAGCGACTAGTATTGTGAGGAAGATTTTTGATGTGTGTCTTTCGGATCAGTTGTTGAAAAAATCGTTCCCATTTACATATGACTCCAATTTTGAGGGAGAATTTCATAAACAAATTGAGCCAGTTATTCGAGATGGTACTGGTGCAGTGCTTGAGGTTGAGGATGCGCTGATGGTTCTACCCCGTTTCTTTTTTCATACTTCGTTCAATACGGATTTGGCTAATTATACGATGGTATCTCGAGCACAATTTTGTTATTGGCTGGCCGATGCCGCGAAAGGCCTAGATTCAGTTTTTTCTAAATACAATGTTATTGATCCTAGAACTGGTAATGTTGCCACTTTCACATGGCATGATATACGACACTGGTTGAATACTGTTTACAAGCAAGGGGGGCTGACTGATTTGCAAGTTAATGCGCTCTTGTCTAGAAAAAGCTTAGCGCAGGCGCGAGTATATGATCAGACGTTAGCGATCGATAGAAGCAAAGTTGTTCAGGATTTGCTGACAAGCATCCGGCAAGATAAAGCCATTGGGCAAATACAAGAGACTTATAACATTTTGGGCATGACCGATCGCCAAACTGCCGAACAATACCTCAAAGCCGCAGTACGGATTGTCAATCCAATGCCACATGGGGGATGTACATTAGATTTAGCTCTGAAAACGTGCAGGCATAGTCTCTCTTGCTTGTCAGTCAATGAGCGAGGAGACTGCTGTGAAAGTTTGGTGGTGGATGTAGAGAATGAAGGTCAATTTATTGAGCTGAAAAAAATCAATGATGATGCTAATACTATTAGGGAATATATTCAAGCGAACGGTGGGGAAGGTGGTCATCAAGATGTCCATTTCAGCCGCGTGGCAAGAAGTACCGCTCGCCTGTTGGAGGTTCGCCAACTTAAGTAGCGCCGGAGACTCAAAATGCAGCGTAGAGGAAAGCGGTTGAGTGAGTATCTTAATAAGTCGTTGAATGCATTGAATACTGAATATCTAAGTCGTGGGGAACAATATGTATATAGCCAAAAGGAATTCGCCGTTTTTGCGAGCGTTTCTAGAGAAACTATCAGGAAGCATCAGGGGGAGCTTGATGAAGCCATATCTACACTTTCTCTTAAAAAATATAGTCTGGACAAGGACTCGCACGCTGCCAATTTAAAAGTGAAAATTTCAAAGCTAGAGAATGACTTGACTCGTACAATCATGAGTTATGAGGCGTTGCGCGTGCAATATTTGCACGTGATCAGCGTTATCGTAAAAGAGTCGTTAGATATTTCTAAGTTTATTAGGCGTGATATGGCAGGTGTGGTCGAATGCCCTATTTGCAATCGAATGCCGGAGGTGCGTCTACATGCTATGGACCCTTAGCTGCAATTCGGTAGAAATCAATTTTTTATACTTGATTCGAAGTGTAGGCGCGAATTATTAAATCTATTCCAACCTCAGCGATACCCATAGATAAGGGATATGATCAAATGATTTACTTACCCTCGAAGCTAAGGCGCGCTCATTGAATAAAAATGGCCGTGCATAATTTTATATGGCTTTTAATATGTAGGCGGCTTCAGTCATTATTAAATTCAGTTTGCTAATTTTGGTGATTGGCATTTCAACTAGACGAGCTTTGTTGAAGTTGGTAAATAAGAAGAATCAGCGGATTTTTAATTTTAATATTTTGTGTCGTGAATCCTCTAAGTTGAAGGCGGGCCTACAATAGGTGTAAAAATTTAAGATAACCTGACCAGGTTGGATTTAAATGCGTTAAAGTACTGGGAAACGGACGGCATTATCATCTTGAAGATACATTCAGAAAGTATGACAATGAAAATTCCGGGTTAACGAAAACTCTTCTTCAGAAGCTTGATTCCTCAAAGCCAGAGTCTTGACCACGAATTGCTCAGACTGTATGCACTAAAACTTGTAAATATGATCAGAAATCCTTACGTGCGTAAAGCGCACCCTCGGAATATTTAGAGAGATAATTGGTGCTGTGCCAGACTTTATGCAGAAAAGCGTTATTCGTGTTCACAAAATTTTGATAATGTGGATATGCTTCTTACTTTCAATAAATATTGTGTTTGTTTTACTGGTTTAAATGTTTTCTGCGCTTTGGGAACACCTTTTGGTATACCGTTTCAGCCGCAGAACTTTTCAGGTCTTCACTCTGTTGATGTGGCTGGACCGAAGTTGTCTTAATTGATAATTTTCTTATGACTGACTGTTACCGCTGAATGCTAAGTGCTCCCACACCTATCTGAATATATCCTGGTGACTATAGATTATAGTCAGCAGGATATATTCGGATATTTTCCGCCGGCAGCTATGCATCAGTACGGCAGCGCTACTCTTGCGGTCATTGCCGAAACTAGAATGGTTGAGGTGATGTTTATTCAAGTGGCAGAACGGTTTGCGTTGTGAATCACCATGCTCCAGCGTTTGGTGATACCTTTACCCCAAGACCCCCCTAAAAAAACGATTAGACCTAATGAGATTGACCATGAAAGGCAAACGTAAGGCCGAAACATCCAAGTGGCTCATGAAAGGTCAATTCGAGAGGGAGGCGAGGCTAATACTGCGGAGACGATCCCGTGATGCTTCGAACCATTTCCTTGATGCTGCAGCTATATTTGGAGTCGAGCATGAACCGGTAGGTTTGCTAACGGGTAAATTGCTGTGAGTGATTATATTCTCAAAACTCGCCTCCTAACGTTGTAGAAACCCCACCGATAGTTGATTGCCGGGGGCTTTTAAGGAGATAGATTGACCGCTACTGATCGACAGTTGTCAGTCACTCTTCTGAGAAATAGTATGAATACGGAATTGATGGAAGATGAGATGCGTGGGGCGCTATTCGGTGATTCTGAGCCCTCTACGCCCGCAATTAACTCAGACGTTCAGGACACAGTCACGGATGTCGTGATCGTGCAACCGGGGAAGGCAGCGAGGAAAAAGGCGGTTTCAAAAGGCTTCACATCTAGGTTGAAAGTTACGCTCCGTGTGGGGAGCGAATTCGAGGGTGAGACGCACCAGATGGTGCATGAGGCCGATACGCTGAGCTTACTAGTTGCAGAACGAGAAGCTACAAAGACGGCCAAAAAAATTTAGGTTTGTGAAAGTAGTGTCGGTCACATCGATGTAAGTGGGTACTCTCACTTTTCGCCCGCGGGGTATTAAGCCGCCTTCACTTACCGCGGGGTCATCTAACAGGTTCGTGTCGATTGAAGCTTAAAATATTAGGGGCGTCAGTCATATCCCGGACTGGATTTAACACCATCAATCGATCCAACTCTCAATGTTTAAGTGGTCGCCAACCCAAGCCAGGTATCTAAGGGTGGCGACAGGTAAAAATCGACCAGTTGCAGCGTAGCACCGCAGTTTCTTGTCTAACCCAATAGAGTTTTCTTCGCCGTCGATTGCCCCAATTTCTGTGTGCTAACCTGAGATTTAACTCGAGCCCTGAAATGGTTCAGGGGATAGTTTGATCCTTCGACTTAGGAGTTAAAACAATTGCTCCGTCGACCACTTCAATGGTCAATTCATCGCCGATACTGAGTCCCATGCTCACGAGTAGGTCGGCAGGTAAGTCAACGATGACGTCTCCACTTCCATCTGTAGGATTTTGGCATTTCACGTTCCAGCGCTGAGCTTCGATCATAATATTCTCCACGAGTTGGTCTTGGTAGGAACGATTCATTATGCTCGCGATGCCTAAGCCGGTTGAAGCGTGATAATCACTGCCGTCTGCTTTTGGCCGATTTTCTGCCTCTCCCGAAGTGCTGCAACATACGCTTTGGTCAGCGCCATTACCCATCAGCATTTTCCAGAAAGCGAAAGCTGCCATCACTCCGTTTCGATGAGTCAAAACAAGCGTCCTGCTCGAAGTTGGCTCAGCATTGGTCACCACTCAGATCTCTCTTGAATTTGAGGCAAATGACCTTAATATGATCTTATCTTGCCATCATCGTTTTCAATCATGGATGTTTCTCGGGGGTAGGTCGAAATGGCAGAACCAGAAGACGCTAAGCCCGCGATTGGGCGCTTTAACACGAATGATGAGACGAAGCGGATCGTATGGACACAGACCGCTGGTCATTGCGAACTGTGCGGCACAGATCTAACGTTCGACTATCGTGCCGGCAAGCCAATGAAATGGGGCGAGGTGGCGCATATCCTACCCGCCAGTCCCAAGGGGCCTCGGGGACGCGCGGATCATGATGCTGAGGCGCACACGAACGATACTGCTAACCTGATGCTCCTGTGCCCAGGCTGTCATGACAAAATTGATCGTGACGCAGACGGTTATCCTGAAAATGATTTGAGTGGTTTACACCAAGCATACCTAGAGCGCATCCGAATCGCCGCAACGACCCCTGATGGTGGCAGAGCGATTCCTCTCATTGTTCAGAGTCAGCATTTCCAGACGATCAACGATATTCCCGTTCGCGATCTATTGACTGCGATGTCTGCGGAGGGATTAACCGCCTTCGATCAAGGCATCAAAATTGCCTTCCCTGCGCCCGGACCGCGCGGCAGGGACGCTGCCTATTGGCAGAACGTCAAAGACAGCATCCAGTATGAGCTGGAGCAGCAACTCAAGCGTCGGGGCGGCACCTATGGCGACTCGCCCGCGCTAGCAGTAGTAGGCTTGGCCGATATCCCAGCTTTGATGATGTTGGGCCAGAGCATCGGCGATCGTTCCAAACGCTTAATCTTCTCTTTTCACCGCGAGCATCTTTTGCGCTGGCCCGATCAGTGTGCTGAGCCGCCCAGTTTTCTGTTCACGCCTCCACCCAACGGCGATGGTCCACTGGCGTTGGTGCTCTCCATTTCTGCACAAGTTCCAGTTCGCGACGTGACCGACGCTCTACCCGGTGCACGTATTGCAGAGCTGTCGATCCCTGAACCAAGCTACGCGATGGTACAGAACCGTCGGGTGATTCATGCCTTTCGCGACGCACTCCAAATACGACTGAGCCAGCTTGAGGCTCTGACTCCTGATCCTATCCACGTCTTCGCCGCCATTCCTGCGGCACTGGCCATCGAGTTTGGCGCGTTGCTCACAACGCAGCATCAACATACGTACCTGATCTTCGATCGGGACAAAGAAAACCACGATCGGTTTACGCAAACACTGCAATTGGGCTCGGTGGCCCAGGAGGCTATGTAAATGCTTTTGAGCAACGAACAGACCAAGCGCAGCAGTTGGGAATATTTTCTGCTTCGCGCCGCGCGGGAAATCTCGCTGTCGGAAGCGCAGTACGAAAAAATCAACGACCGCTACTCCCAACTGGAAAAAATCCTCTCGGCTTCTGACAATCCGTTGCTCGCTGAGGCCCATATCTGTTGCCGCTGACCGAAAACTGACCCAGTAGAGGCTCTTCTGCCGACTGAAAACTGACCCAGGTGTTCAACTGCTTCTGCTCACTTTTCGAGCAGGAGAACACAGGGTGATCAGCATGGAAATGTTGGGAAAAATCCGGCGGATGTACTTCCGCGACAAGCTCTCGCTGCATCAGATAGCCAAGCGTACCGGGCTGTCGAGAAACACCATCCGAAAATGGGTCAGAGCGCCCGAAGCCATTCAGCCAGCGTACCAACGGTGCGCAACCTTCAATAAGCTCAGCCCTTTTCACGAGACCCTGGAGCAGGCGCTCAAGGCCGATTCGTTCCGGCCAAAACACAACCGCAGGAGCGCCAAAGCACTTTTTGAGCAGATCAAAGCCGAGGGTTATGACGGCGGTTACAGCCAGCTCACGGCGTTTGTGCGCTCTTGGCGAGGCGAGCAAGGCAAGTCTTTACGCGCTTTTGTACCGCTGACGTTTGCGCTCGGTGAGGCCTTTCAATTTGACTGGAGCGAAGAAGGCCTGCTGATCGGTGGTCTTTTTCGACGTATCCAGGTCTCCCACATGAAGCTGTGTGCCAGCCGCGCATTCTGGTTGGTTGCGTACCCCAGCCAAGGCCACGAGATGCTGTTTGATGCCCACACCCGTTCGTTTGGAGCGTTGGGTGGTGTGCCGCGTCGCGGCATCTACGACAACATGAAAACGGCTGTCGACAAGGTCAACAAAGGCAAAGGGCGCACGGTCAACGCCCGGTTTTCCGTGATGTGCGCGCACTATCTGTTCGATCCGGACTTCTGCAACGTGGCCTCTGGCTGGGAAAAAGGCATCGTCGAAAAGAACGTTCAGGACAGCCGGAGGCGAATCTGGCTCGATGCTCAAAACTGCATGTTTCACACCTTCGAGGAACTGAATGTCTGGCTCGGCCAACGTTGCCGGTCGCTCTGGAGCGAACTGGTGCATCCGCAGTACAACGGGCTGACGGTGGCCGAGGTCTTAGAGCTGGAGCAGGTCGAAATGATGCCAATGCCGACGGCATTTGATGGCTACGTCGAGCGTACCGTGCGGGTCTCCAGCACCTGCCTGATCAGCGTGGCGCGAAATCGCTATTCAGTGCCATGTGAGCGCGTCGGCCAGTGGGTCAGTAGCCGTTTGTACCCTTCGCGGATCGTGGTCATTGCCGACGAAACGGTGATCGCCAGTCACGAGCGCCTCTTTGATCGAGATCAGGTCAGTTTTGACTGGCAGCACTACATCCCACTCATCGAACGCAAGCCTGGTGCATTGCGCAACGGTGCGCCATTTGCTGATCTGCCAAAACCGTTACGGCTTCTCAAACGAGGACTGAGGCGTCACACCAACGGTGATCGAATCATGATGCAGGTACTGGCTGCTGTGCCAATTGCGGGGCTCGAACCTGTGCTGGTGGCGGTGGAGCTGGTACTTGAATCGGGAAGTCTGAGCGCCGATCACATCCTCAATGTCCTTGCCCGCCTGACCTCCACCGCACTACCTCCCAGTGTAGAAACCAGCCTGCAACTCAAGGTCGCGCCTGTTGCCAATACAGCACGCTACGACCGGCTCCGTGCGACCGATGAGGAGAATCGCAATGCGTGACCTAATGACTGAACTCAAAGAACTTCGCCTGCACGGCATGGCCAGTGCTTGGGAAGAACTGGTCTCTCAAGGAACAGCGTCGACGGCTTCATCGAAATGGCTGCTGGAACATCTGCTTCAGCAGGAACATGCGGATCGCGCGGTGCGCTCGGTGAATCATCAGATGAACATGGCAAAACTCCCCATGCACCGTGACTTAGCTGGCTTTGACTTCAGCGCTTCCAGCGCTGATGCCCGGCTGGTCAGCGATCTATCCAGCTTAGCGTTCACTGAAACGGCGCAGAATGTCGTGTTCATCGGCGGCCCTGGAACCGGGAAAACACACCTGGCCAGTGCCTTGGCTGTATCCGGAATCACGGCCCACAACAAACGCGTGCGCTTCTTTTCCACGGTGGATCTGGTGAATCTGCTGGAGCGTGAGAAGTACGATGGCAAGGCAGGGCGAATCGCCCAGGGACTGCTTCGCACAGACCTGGTGATACTGGATGAGCTGGGATATTTGCCCTTTAGCCAAAGCGGCGGTGCCCTGTTATTTCACCTGCTGTCCAAACTGTACGAACACACCAGCGTGGTCATCACCACCAACCTCAGCTTCTCGGAATGGTCGAGTGTGTTTGGCGACGCCAAGATGACCACCGCGTTGTTGGATCGGCTGACACATCACTGCCACATCGTCGAAACGGGCAACGAGTCCTACCGCCTACAACACAGCACCTTGGCCGCCCAGACAAAGATCAAGTCACGGGAACGAAAGCGCAAGGACGGAGATGATGTCGAGGACGATGAGCCATTTTGATCCGCACCATAAATACCCTGCTGCATGCCTACATGCGGTGGGGGTTGATGCGTCTTGAATCGGCCCACTGCTGCTAAGCTTATCCACAATTGCTGGGACAGAAATCAGCAATCCGTCCTGGGTCAATTTTCAATCGGCAGGGTGGGTCAGTTTTCAATCAGCGCCAACAGATCTCCACTCTCCAGCGACGAGTTGCCAACCAAAATCAATCCGCTATAAATCGAAAATCGCGCCATCTGATCGCCTATTGCTTGCCGTGGCATTGGATATTTATGGTGTTTATCACTTGATTAGCTTGAATGCGAGAGCGCCGTGGAGGTTCGGAAGATGACTTGGCCGAACGCTTACGGCCATCAGCAGAGCACTCGATTACAGCCTGAAACGCTGGGCAGCGCTATCGCACTAACTCAATGACGGGAGCGTTCCCATAGATAACAATTGGGCGGAAAACCAAATTAGGCCATGGCGCTTGGACGCAAAACTGGCTCTTCGCAGGGTCGTTGCGTAGCGGAAAAAGGGCTGCGGCAATCATGAGCCTGATTCAGTCTGCGCGCATGAACGGCACATGACCCGTATGGCTATCGCGGTTGTCGACGCAGAGGGCCAGTGAAATTGGACAGTTGTTGGCGCACCAGTGGGTAGCTCCATCGGATTGATCTAATGGGTGTCACCCACTGGATTTCCCATTTTTTTCCCTGTCGTTGGCTAGATTTTCTTAACCGCGCCAAGAATTTCTTAAAATGTGCGCCAAACACTCAGAAAATATTAACCGAAAATGGCCGCGTAACCACTATTTTCGGGTTTTCCGCTTATCGGCGGTAAGCGTCCCGCAATCACACCTTGCCGCACTGTGCTTTCTGGACGACCTGGACTTTGAACGGTTGGCATAAGAGCTACGTTGGCACATGGGCATCCTAGCTATAAGGGTGATCGCGTTCGCTTAAAAATACGCGGGCACCATCGCCCTTAATGCTGGAGTTCGGTAGGTGACTTGGCCGGACGGTTACCATTCCGTCAGGCATCTCAGTAGTCAGAACTCCTGCCTGCCTAGATTGTTGCCGTCAGAGTTTTCGCTTTGGGTGGGTTACCAACCGCTTACCACGCACGAGCCTGCTTGGGCGGATGGAACGGCAAGCTGGTCTGCGATGACTTTGCCGGCTACAAGGCAGGCTTTGAGCTGGGCGTTACGCAGATCGGCTGCATGGCCTATGCCCGCAAAGTTCTTCGACTTGCATGCGACCAACAAGAGCTAGATCGCCGAAAAAGCACTGCCCTACATCGCGGCCTTATACGAAGTTGAACGAGAAGTCTGTGAGCTGAAACCGGGTGATCGACAGCGAATACGGCAGGAAAAGCAACGCCAATCACCGACGCACTTCATACCTGGATGACCTCCCAAAGATAGCTTGTGCCTGAGGGTTCGGCCATCGCCAAGGCCCTGGATTACAGTTTCAAAAACTAGATAGCGCGGGCGGTACTGTGCCCATCGCTTACTCTGAGAATTTAATAGCAGCGTAACGCCCAGTCTTTATTTAAAGCACGTAGCGATTTATACCTAATCCTGGCTGGTAGCGTATGGGAGTCAGGAATATTCTGTGAGAGCCTAAAGTTTTCCGACAATTTTAGTGTAGCCACTCACTCATAACGACACGATGACCGCGTAATTACAATCCCGACAGAATCCCGCCTAGACCTTTTGATTTCGCCTGAGTCGCCTTATGATCAAAATCAGTAGCAATCTACCACTTGAAACGTAGCCACCGTTTAGCATGGCGCTTAAAACTCAGCATTCGTAAAGTCGTTATTTTATCCTATACCTGACCAAAATATGATTTTTTCTAAAAGTCGGCGAACAGAATACTTAATTAAGCTATATTTAGGAAACACGTAGCTCCATAGCAGGGCAAGTGTGCGTCCTCTACGTTACGGAAGGAGAAGTATGTGGCATCTAATCACTCTCATGGCGCTGCAGCGCTAAGTGAAGGTCACCAGAAAAAGCTAGTCATGGCACTGGCCTTGACAGGCAGCTTCATGATTGCTGAAGTGATCGGAGCATGGATTACTGGCAGCTTAGCATTGCTGTCCGACGCGTCGCATATGCTTACAGATACTGCCGCCCTGATGATTTCGTTGATTGCGCTTCAAATAGCCAAGCGGCCAGCAGATCAGAAACGAACTTTTGGCTATGCTCGCCTGGAAATTTTAGCATCCACATTCAACGCCCTATTGCTCTTCATGGTGGCTATTTACATTTTGTACGAAGCTTATCAACGCTTCCTAATACCTTCTGAGATCGCAACCGGCGCGATGATGTGGATCGCTATTGGGGGCCTTGTTGTAAATCTGATATCGATGCGCTTGCTCTCCTCAGCGAGTAATGAAAGTCTGAATGTCAAGGGAGCCTATCTCGAAGTTTGGAGCGACATGCTTGGGTCATTGGGCGTGATAATTGCCGCACTTATAATCCGGTTTACGGGTTGGAGTTGGATCGATACGGTCGTCGCCGTAGCGATCGGAGTATGGGTGCTGCCGCGCACTTGGCAGCTAATGCGCGAGAGTTTGGGAATCCTTATGGAAGGGGTTCCTGGCGGCCTCAACATTAAGGAGATCGAGTCGACGATTCTACGTGTCGATGGTGTCACAGACGTTCATGATCTACATGTTTGGGCTGTAAGTAGCGGTCGCAACGTACTGACGTCGCACGTTGTAGTTCGCGACTCAGTAGATCGAGATGCTGCGCTAGCAGATGTAATCAATGCGGTAAGTCATGCGTTCGACATTCACCATTGCACAATTCAAATGGAGAATACGGACTTCCATAAGGACACTCCAATTCCTCCACACTAGTCAACCTAGAAAAATTAAATCGTAGGATTAATATTGAAGGCGTCAGCACCAAAAATTTAGATTAATTTTGGCTCATTACTTAGCGTCGAGAGACAGGTCAATTAAAAATTATTTTATTGTCACGTTGCGTTAGCAACAATGCCACCAGCTGAAGGTTACAAAACTAAAATATTGGCACGTTAAGCAGGAATATAATTTTTACTCGGATCGATTGATGCCAAATCACAATGGAACTGACCAAAAAAATATCCAGCGGCTCTCGAGCAGAATAGTCTGGTGCATCCGCCAGTCGTGGCAGTGCTCAACTACCTGATTGATCAAAGCTATGCTGCACCAATAATTTAAATCGCCACAACTTTCAGTGGCCTTGCGATCAAATTAAAAATTTGTAATTTTTCGCCAAAACCCACTATTTCGCGTTAATATTTGAGCATCCTGAGTTGATCACGGCGTATTGATATAGGTAGAAATCACCACATGCCAAGCACGCAGAGAAACTTTAAACTGGCCTTAAATCACGATCAGGGAGAGCTCGGCCCACTCCTTACTCACACCTTGAGATAAGTTATGCGCGTACTAGTTGTGGAAGACGAGATTAAAACCGCGGAATATATTCAGCAGGGTCTATCCGAAAGCGGGTACGTCGTAGACATTGTACACAATGGTGTTGATGCTCTTCACTTGTTCAATACGATTGTTTATTCGCTCGTACTCCTAGATGTGAACCTCCCTGGCATCGATGGTTGGGACCTCTTGGAAACTATCAGAAAAACTAGCCGGGTTCGCATCATCATGCTGACTGCCCGCGGACGCATTAATGACAAGCTTAGGGGCTTGGATGGTGGTGCAGATGATTATCTCGTCAAGCCCTTTGAGTTCCCCGAATTGCTTGCTCGCATCCGGTCACTGCAAAGGCGTGGCGATGAGCTTGTCGAGAAGAGCACACTTATAGTTGCGGATTTGGAATTGGATTCCTTGCGCCACAGAGTATGCCGAGGAGCGACACGCATTGATCTCACCACAAAGGAATTTGCTCTCCTGCACCTACTAATGAGCAGAACAGGCGAAGCGCTTGCCCGTTCGCAAATAATCTCGTTGGTCTGGGACGTAAATTTTGACTGCGATACTAACGTCATTGATGTCGCCATCCGGAGATTGCGCTCAAAAATTGATGATCCATTTGAGACCAAGCTCATACACACACTTCGAGGCGTCGGATACGTGTTGGAGGAGCGTACATGAGGCCTTTCAGCCTCGCTGTGAAGGTGGGATTCAAAGTTGGAATGATGAGTGCGGCGTTGCTGCTTCTTTTCGCCACCTTCGGTTATCTGATGGTGAGCCAAGCTCTTGAGAGAAACGCCCGAACCGACCTCGAAGTGAAAATGGCAGGCATGGCTCACAACCTTTCCGCAATCACTGCTATTTCTGGTGTAAATGCAGACGCCCACCAGCTTGTTGACTTGGTCATGGGGCATAACAATCTTTACGTCAGCATCTTCGAATCGACACAAACTCTAACTCCATTGCTCTCGATAGGCTCGAAGCAAGTCAACATGGAAGTGCACAAATTCCAGCCTACCGAACAGGCGGAGCAGCGAGAGTGGCGCGACTCGACGGGCCGCCCGCTAATGAGCGCCTCACGAGTCATGCGCTTAGGCGATGGAACCGAAGTTAGTGTATTCATGACCATGGACCAGTCATCTAACCATGCCCTTCTTGATGCGTTGCTCACCTGGGCATTAATGGTGTCGCCTCTTATTCTCATGCTGATCTTGGCAATTGGGTGGTGGACTGTACGCAGAGGACTGCTCCCCCTCACCAAGTTTCTGAAGGTCGCCTCAAGGATTTCCACCGAGAGCCTTGAGCATCGCCTTCCAACAAAGGGGATGCCGGCAGAACTTAAGAATCTCGCCGATGGAATTAACATCATGCTGATGCGTTTAGACGACGGAGTTCAGCAGCTTTCGCAGTTCTCTGACGACCTTGCTCACGAACTGCGGGCACCACTGTCTAACCTGATGGGTAAAGCTCAGGTCGCGTTAACCCGGGAACGATCCCTCCCTGAGTATAGAGAGGTCCTAGAGTCGTGCACAGAAGAGCTACATCGCATGAGCCGGATGGTTTCCGACATGCTATTCCTAGCCCAAGTCAGCCACCCAGCGTCAATGGTAGAGTTCGGAAGCGTATCTCTAATCGACGAAACTCAGCGGGTCTGCGATCTGTTCAGCATTTCGGCCGAAGAAGGTGAGATACAGCTCCAGATCGCAGGAAGTGGAGACGTGGTGCATGGTAATCAGATAATGATTCAGCGAGCCGTCTCGAACCTGGTCTCGAACGCGATCCGCTACTGCCCTCGTGGTCGGACGGTTTACGTGAAGGTTCAACGTGGTGCTGACGGCGCCACATTGAGTGTTGGCAATCCGGGACGTGGGATCGCCAAGGAACACCACGCGCATTTGTTCGAGCGATTTTACCGGGTGGACAAAAGTCGAGCACGAAGCGAGGGTGGCACCGGTCTTGGCTTAGCTATCGTTCAGTCAATCATGATTTTGCATCAGGGTTCGGCAAGCGTGGAAGTTACGGATCAGAATTTCACTTGGTTTCACCTTAACTTCCCCGAAGTTCAAATGAAACAACAAGAAATGAAGCCAGCTTAGCTCCGTGTAACGAAGAAGGCCCGGTTATAGATGGGCCCCCTTCGCTCTAGGTGCAGGTGCGAATGCCTGAGACGTAGCCGACGCGTGGGTGCTCAAGGACTCACTGACGTTATGCGAGAAAAAAACTCTATCGCCAGAATCCTCACATGGCGCGTAGAAAACCGACGGTCTCTGAACTTCAGACCGAATAATTCGCAACCGTTGCTTTTGCCTAGCGCTCAACGATCAGAGACCCCGCTACACTCTGCAGAATTTGAAATGCTTCGAACTGTAAGTCGATCTCGACGGCATGAGGCCGCACCTTCTCTCTTGCACCTTCCCCCGGAATATGCGGCGGAGATCGTAAATTCATGGAAAAAAATCAATTGATCTCCCCCCGACCGCGTCGCGCGCCCTAATGTGAAATGAAAGCTCACTTAGCTGTAAATTGAGTCTTGATGCATGGGCGAAAATCAAAGACTTCTGCCACTCAGGGCTCTAAAACGAACATGATTAGCTCCTTGGCAAGCAAGAAAAGCCTACAGTGTTAATGCACCGGATATCAAAATTGAAAATTAATAAAAGCCCCAGCTCTTCATCGTCTTTTGTTATCGCCTGGAAGACTTAAACCTTCTCGCCAAGCGTAAAATTACGAAATTGTAATTATTAACTCACCTTGCCGTTAGCTTCGTAATCCTAGACTAGTAACCAACAAAGGATGCTATCAAGGCAGACCTAGTGAATATCGAGGCTTCAATGAAATTCGTAAAATACTTCTCTATTGGCAGCCTGCTAATTGGGCTTACAGGTTTCGCGTTTGCTGAAGATGGTTTCGAGCGAACTAAGCAGTTCAAGGAAAACTTCCGAGCCGAACAGGCTCGCTTGTGGGGCCCTGACTCCTCGGAGCAAGGTAAACAGAAAGTTGCTCAAGAAAAGCAGGAAGAGCGTCAGGATCGTCAGGAGCAAGCCGACAACTAATAGGCGGTTAGATGTAAAATGACGATTCGTATCGACGAAAAGCCAGATTAATATCTGGCTTTTTCTTACATTTAGTGTTAGCTATTCCAGCGGTGATAGACGGAACTACTCAGATACAGAGATTATCTCTAAGACTTATTGTTCTTTTAAATCTGAAATAACGTCACGCTTTGAGTATGTCCTTCATCGGATGATCATTTTCGATTAGAGCCCGCTACGCCATCTGCTGCAAAATCTTCACTATCTTGGCCCAGTATTCTCCCAACGACAAAGAAGCAGTAGGCTTGCGTTCGTTTCGGTAACTCTTACGCAACCTAGGCCTGTAGGCAGATCAGCATTGCTGTCGCGCAAACGCCTGGAAAGATAGAAAAAGCTGTTGCGAGGCCACTCATCAGGATCTTTGATGTTTTCGGACATTCCCCTACTATAAAACTCAGAAGAATACGAACGACGGCCAGGATAGATCAGGGCACCCGATTGAGCCGACTGTGCTTTGAACCAGGCGTCAACCACATCTCGCTGGTTTTGAGGGCGTTCGTCTAGTACTCCAGCGTAAATGATACCTGCGCCCACAATTGGCAGCAGGAAAGCGCTCGCTGCAGCAGCCCGGCTGGTATAAAGGCCGACTTCACTGATTCGCCCTGCAAGAAGCAGCGCCCAGGCGGGTAGAGCCGGGAGCAGATAGGTCCAGAGAATGTTGCCAGAGAACGTGAAGAAGAGAGGCGTGGCCAATGCCCAGAGCCACATATAAGCCTCGAAACGCCGCATCGATGCTCTTCTGCGAATCATTAGAGGCAGGAAAAATGCCCAAGGCAACAGCGACAGACCGAGCTGGATCCAGATGGTGCCATATGGCTTGGCATGTGCACTGCCATATAGGTCCCCAGCCCAATCACTAATTACATATCGGCTCCAGTGTTCACCAACAAAAAAATATTCCATGAACCCAGGCGTCTTTATTTCGGCCGCGACATACCAAGGCACAGAAATACCGAGCATGAGAATAATCCCGGTTACCCACGGAAGCATCATCATCCGATTCCATTCTTTGTGGATGACGATCCAGGCGAACGCCGGCATGCCCATCAACACCAGTGTCAGTGGTCCCTTAGCGAGTAAGCCCAAGCCAAGACCTAAGAACATCAGATAGGCATCCGCTTTGCCTGCACACTTCATCCAACGCCAAAAACCATAGCTAGCAAGCAGTATCGAGAACGACAGAACAGGGTCAGTCAGTACAACACCACTGGATACCAGGCCCAGTGTCGTGCTTGAGAAGATGATGGCTCCCCAGATGCCAGCCCTGCGCGACATCTCCTGGGTCGCGAGCTTAATGATGATAAAGCAGCTTGCTAGGTGAAGTAGCCAAGCTGGAAATCGGGCAGCGAATTCGTTGATACCGAATAACTTCATGCTCGCTGCCTGAGTCCAGAAAGACAGTGGCGGCTTACCCCAAAACGGTACTCCATAATCGAACATTGGGGTAATCCAGTCATTCAGTTCGACCATCTTGCGTGCCATTTCGGCATAGCGTGCTTCGGACGTATCCATCAGGGGATATGCTCCCAGCCCCAGAAGACGTAAAAGCAGAATCGAGATTAGGATCCACAGCAGTGTCCGCTCGTTTTTCAAGTTCAGCATTTCTTACTCTCGATCGAGGAAACCGGAGGGTGAATAGTCACGGGGGTTGCTTTGTTATTGCTCTTCAAAAAATAAAGCGGTCGGCGTTTGACTTCCGCGAGCGTCACACCCAAGTACTCGCCCACCATGGCAACCCCCAAGCACATAAATGAAGCCATTCCGAGCAGCAAGTGATGGATGTCGAAGGAGCCTGCCACGAGCGCTGCGAGCAGGAAACAGATACTGGAGACGAAGAAGCCGAAGCTAATGAGGCTGAATATACGCAGCGGCTTTCGAGAGAAACTGAGAACACTTTCAATGGCTAGATTGAACAGCCCAGCGGCGTTCCATTTGGTATTACCCGCATGACGAAAAGTGCGATTGTAGGGTAGCTCTATGGTACGAAAACCCACCCAGCCGATCAGGCTCTTAAGAATTCTGGAGCGTTCGTCTAGCGCTCTCAATGCAGCCAATGGCGCAGGGCCAATCAGACGGAAGTCACTGACATCCGCCGGGAGATCAACTTTCTCCACCAGTCGCTGCATGATCCAGTAGTAACTGCGCGCACTCATGCGCTTTAGCAAGGAATCGCCGGTTCGCAAGTCGCGTTGCATGTTCACAACGTCGTAACCCATCTGCCAGTGGTGCACCATGCTCGTAATGAGTTCAGGCGGGTCCTGCAGGTCCACGTCAATAAAGATCAATGCGCTACCGCGCGCGTGGTCGATGCCTGCACTTAACGCAGCCTCTTTGCCGAAGTTTCGGCTCAGGAACAGGCAGCGTACATCAGATCCATCCTGATAGTGGCGAAGTAAGTCTGCAGTACGGTCATTGCTTCCGTCGTCGATATAAAGAATCTCGCACGAGACAGGCAAACACCTTACGACGCGGGTGATGCGCTTGTGAAATTCGGGAATGGTTTGCTCTTCTTGAAAGCAGGGCACCACAATGGTTAACAAAGGATCAGGGCGTTCGGAAAGCCGATGTAATGTCTGCATGATTGAATGTCCAGAAACGGTGTGCGATGAATCCGAGCGCAGTTAGGATTAACGTCACCAATATCTGGGATATAAACGGTGACAGGTCAATTTTAATTAAGACCCACATGCCCATTCCATTACCGAGGTTTGTCGCCAACGAAATCAGCAAAAACCTAATGGGTTGAAGCTTACAATCTCCCTTCGCTATAAAGCAGAGCCTTTTATTACCAACATAGCTAACAAACGCGCCTAAGACGCCTCCGCTAACGCTGGCCAACACTGGATCAGCAAACCCGCTCGCGACCAGTGCAAGGAAAACAGAGTAATGCATTCCCGTTGCAATAGATCCGACCCCTAGATAACGAATAAATAACGCTACAATAGGCAAGTTTTTATTTTCCATCTGCGAAGCTTAAGGAGTTCAAAGTGAAAAAAAAGTGAAAATTACATGTGATTTCAGAGCTGAATAACTTCAACATGACTCGAAAATTACAATTTTGAAAAAAACAGATAATCCATATCACAAGTATAGATACCCCACATTACCCTGCTGCGAGTTGAATGGGTGACCACATAGTAAGTTTGTCTATCGCAGAGATTAGTTAGTGCAGAGAGACTGGAATCACAATTGTACGCTTCTAGGATTTCCCACATACCACAAGCTTCCAATTTACTCCACAGGTCGAAGTCTTAGAAATACACTGCCCCAATCATTCGGCCTCGCCAATTTTAGCCGTCTTAATATCAAAATATTCAAAAGGTTAAGTACCAAAAGCTCACTCTGAGCAAGCTGCGATCAGGTTAATCTAGGGAAAGTTACTATTGCTTAGCCATCAGGAGGGTCAACCAGATGTTATGAACTCGATCGTTCTGAATGCAGGTGTTCCAACCAAGTATATTAGCTATAACGTATTAAGGCTTGAGGGCGAGTAGCACCGTCGGTGCAACAATTTTTGCCTAGTACCACTCCAGGCGCCTTAAAAAACGCCAGGCATTGCCTGGCGCTTATTAAATGCCTAGCCATTCAAAAAATTCAGCTTTTGTTATTCGGGCATTGCGAGAATACAGAATAGCGAATCGTCTTGAGTTCACCCTGGGGGTCTTCGTAGCTCATCAATCGTGAATAAATCTGGCAAGTACGAGGGTCCTGGGATTGACGTACGAATTTCTCTACATCAATCTTCATGCCGTATTTATAGTCGACAATCTCTGGCATAGGCTTGTTATTTTTTTTCGCGTAGGCAGCCACGGCACTTTGGTGCTCCTGGATGTATTCCATCTGCTTCTTCTCCGAAAAAGTAGTGGCTTGCGAAGTCATAGAGCAAAAAACAAGTGCAGCTGCAACAATAAGCTTTTTCATAAGTTTCTCTCGATATCAATGTCACTGGATGCAACCTTATCAATTCATAGGCATCACCGGCATGACGGAAAACTTACAATTTTGAAAGGTGAAATATCGACCCTATAAAAACGAAAAAGCCCACAACTGTTGTTGTGGGCTTTTGTTTATCGGCTATCAGCTTTCTGCTTCATCGCCGTCATCATCCTTGCGATGTGCCCATTGATACAGAGCAGGCAACACCAGCAAGGTAAGTGCGGTGGAGGACAAGATACCGCCGATCACGACTGTAGCCAGCGGCCGCTGAACCTCTGCACCGGTACCGGTTGCCAGTGCCATAGGTATGAATCCCAGGGATGCAACAAGGGCAGTCATCAGCACTGGCCGTAATCGAGTCAATGCGCCTTCATCAACTGCGTGACGTAGGGTACGCCCTTCCTCACGTAGTCCGCGGATAAAGGAAATCATTACCAAACCGTTCAACACAGCTACACCGGAAAGCGCAATGAATCCGACCCCTGCCGAGATCGACAGCGGGATATCCCGCAGCCAAAGCGCGACTACGCCACCCGTGAGTGCGAATGGGATCCCGGTGAAGACCAGCATGCCATCCTTGAGGTTGTTGAACATCAAGAACAACAACGTCATGACCAACAGCAAAGCTACCGGAACAACTACCTGCAGACGTTTGGCTGCTGACTGCAGTTGCTCGAACTGACCACCCCACGTGGTCCAGTAGCCAGCGGGAATCTCCACGCCGGTTGCCAGAGCACTGCTCGCTTCTTCAACAAACGAACCAAGGTCACGCCCCCGAACGTTTGCGCTGACCACAACAACACGCTTACCGTTCTCTCGGCTTATCTGGTTCGGACCTAGCTGCAGATCCAGGCTAGCCACTTGGGACAGCGGAATGAAGCCGATTTGATTCGCCCCTTGTGCCGCATTCGGCGGCACGGGAATCAGCAAGCCGGACAACCCCGCTACATCTGTACGCAGTGTTTCAGATAGACGTACCACCATATCGAAGCGGCGATCGCCCTCATAAAGCGTGCCGGCCTGACGACCACCTACTGCGATTGCAATCGCATCTTGCACTGCGCCGATGTTCAGGCTGTAACGTGCTGCCTTCTCCCGATCAATATTGATGGTAAGTACAGGCAGGCCTGTAGTCTGCTCTACCTTCACCTCCGAAGACCCCTGGACACCCTTTAATGCAGTGGCTATCTTCGCTGCTGTTCGATTTAGAACGTCCATGTCATCGCCGAACACCTTGACGGCCACGTCACTGCGGACACCCGAAATGAGTTCGTTGAAGCGCAGTTGAATAGGTTGGGACAACTCATAGTTGCTGCCAGGCACACTTGCTGCAGCTTTCTGAACTTCAGCAATTAGCTCTTCACGCGATCGATTGGGATCTGGCCACTGGTCTTTCGGCTTCAGCATCACGTAAGCGTCTGAGATATTCGGCGGCATTGGATCGGAAGCAATTTCCGCTGTGCCGGTACGGGCAAACATTCGCTCGACCTCAGGCACCTGCTCAATGACGGCTTTTTCCAAGCGCTGCTGCATGTCTACGGACTGAGTCAAGCTAGTCCCCGGTACTCGTAAAGCCTGCAGCGCAAAATCCCCTTCACTCAGACTCGGAATGAACTCACTGCCCATTCGGCTCGCGAGCACACCACTTAGAACGACCAAGGCTATGGCGGCGGAAAATGCGATGCTTCTATGCTTAAGCACCCACTGCAGAACGGGAGCGTAACGCTGCCGTGCAATACGCATCACCATCCCCTCTTCTTCCTTGACCTTGCCTGTGACGAACATGGCAATTGCCGCAGGAACAAAGGTTACGGAGAGAATCATCGCGCCGACAAGTGCCATCACCACGGTAAATGCCATGGGGTGGAACATTTTTCCTTCGACACCGGTGAGTGCAAAGATCGGCAAATACACAACCATGATAATCAGCTGACCGAAGATCAAGGGGCGGCGAGCTTCCCGTGCAGCTGCAAAAACCTCGTGAAAGCGCTCGGCTTTGGTGAGCATCCGCCCATGCTTGTTTTGTGCATGAGCCAGGCGCCTGATTGCGTTCTCGACAATCACTACCGCCCCATCAACAATGATGCCAAAGTCGAGTGCGCCAAGGCTCATCAAGTTGGCACTGACCTTGTTGTTGAACATGCCTGTAAACGTGAACAACATGGACAACGGGATCACCATGGCAGTGATCAGTGCCGCACGGATGTTACCGAGGAACAGGAACAAGATAACGATTACAAGAATCGCCCCTTCAATCAGGTTCTTCTTCACTGTCGATATGGCTTTTTCAACCAAATTGGTACGGTCGTAGACGGTAACGGCAACAACGCCCTTGGGTAGGGTACGGTTAATGTCAGCCAGTTTGGCTGCAACAGCTTGAGATACTGTCCGGCTGTTTTCGCCGATCAGCATGAACACCGTACCCAATACAACCTCTCGACCGTTCTCAGTAGCAGCTCCAGAGCGGAGCTCTTTCCCGATGCTGACTTCAGCGACATTGCTGACTCGAATCGGCACGCCATCGACACTGGTAATCACAATATTGGCGATATCTTCGATACTGCCTACCTGGCCGGGTGCGCGGATGAGCAACTGCTCACCGCTGCGCTCGACGTAACCGGCGCCAACGTTGGCGTTGTTGCTTTCCAAGGCAGCGACCAGATCATTAAGAGTCAGCTTGTAAGTGGCCAGACGTTTCGGATCCGGAGCAATCAGGTACTGCTTGGCATAGCCACCAATGGTGTTGATCTCGGCCACACCCCGGACGTTGCGCAATTGTGGCTTGATTATCCAATCCTGGATCACGCGCAAATCAGTTGGTGTATAGGCCGTACCATCCTCTTTGACAGCGCCTTTCTCAGTCTCGACAGTCCACAGGAAGATCTCGCCGAGACCCGTTGATACAGGCCCCATCACTGCGTCTACGCCATCCGGCAACTGCTCCTTCGCTACCTGCAGTCGCTCGTTGACCTGTTGCCTAGCGAAGAAGATGTCGGTGCCGTCTTCAAAAATGACGGTGACCTGAGATAGTCCAGAGCGAGAAAGGGAACGAGTCTGCTGAAGGCCCGGCAAGCCAGCCATTGCCGTTTCAACTGGAAAGGTAATTCGCTGTTCGGTTTCCAACGGAGAGTAACCAGGAGCAGCAGTGTTGACCTGAACCTGTACGTTGGTAATATCTGGTACTGCATCAATAGGCAGCTTTTGATAGCTGTAGACACCGATACCGGCCATGATCAGCACGGCTATCATTACAACGATGCGCTGCTCAATGGCGAATCTTATGAGACGTTCAAACATGTGGAATGATCCTGTCAGTTCGCATCAGTGACTGTGCTCGGCACTAGCCTTGCCGAGCTCGGACTTGAGCGTGAAGCTGCCACTGGCTGCCACTTGGGCGCCGGATTGGAGGCCTTCGGTTATTTCCACATAGCCACCTGCACGGCGACCAAGCGTTACCGTGCGAGTGTCAAATCCCTCAGTGGTCCTGACGAATACCGCAGGCTTTTCCTCAACGGTCTGCACTGCGGATTCTGGAACGGCTACGGCCACCCGATCAGTCTGTGAAGTGACCGCGATGCTTACGAAAAGGCCTGGTCGCCAGGCTCCATTTGGATTGGTCAGCGTGACGCGAACGGTCGCTGCACGGTTCTGCTCACCCAGGAGGCTGCCTACATAACCAACCTTGCCGTCCACCTCAGCCTTCATGTCAGGCGAAGAAACCTTTACCGCACGGCCTGTCACAACCTTCCCCAAATCGCTCGGAGGAACTGCGAAGGTTGCCCACACCTGATTGAGGTCTGAAAGAATGAAAGCGTTGGTTGCCTCGCTGACAACCTCACCGACGGTCAGGTGCTTCTCCACGACAACTGCGTCGAAGGGCGCGCGAAGCTCGTAGCGGTTACCGCCGGCAGAATTGACCGATGCCCCGATAGCTCCGACCTTTTGCTTAGCATTGGCCAAGGATATATCTGCCTCTTGCAACCCTTGACGAGCCTGGAGGTAATCCTGTTCGGCGGAGATTTTGTCCTGCCACAACTGTTTCTCGCGGTCGAAGGTCAAACGTGCCAGTTCTACACGTCGTTGAGCGGCTTGTTGCTCACTGCGTAGATCGGAGATCTGTTGACTCGCAATCACCGCAAGGACTTGCCCCTTCTTAACCGACTCTCCGAGGTTGGCCTGAACGCTTTCTACAACGCCAGGTACGCGAGGCACGACATGCGCTGTATGGTCCTCGTCAAACCGTATCTCGCCAGGAAAAGTCACGACGGTGCTAAGTTCACGGGGAGCCGCAGCTTCGAGGACGACACCGGCAGCCTTGATCTGCTCAGCGCTAAGCGTCATCTTGCCTTCTTCCTCCTCTCCCTTTTCGCTGTCGCTGTGGCCCTCCTCACCGTGGCCATCATCCCCCCCCTCTTCAGCGGGTGCTGCGGCAATCTTCTTATGCTCATGGCCGTCCTCAGCGCCGTGTTCGGCATTACTGGCTGGCGGCTGCTCAGAACTAGAGTTCCAGGCGAAGCTGCCAAATCCAAGGGCTGCCACAGCGACTACCGCCAGTGCGATCTTACGTTTGTTGTCCATTGTTACTCCTGCTGATCGTAGGTAGCGGCTTATTCAAAGACGCGTACCGAGGAAAATGTCTAGGCGTTCAGCGAAAACTGGCATTCGATCCGACGTCGCCATAAACCCTTTCCACCTGCGCACGCGCATTGGTTGCAGCCGCCAACGAGTCGAGGTACTGGCCACGAGCGACTATCAAGGTGCGCTGCGCATCCAGCACTTCGATGAAGCCGAATTTGCCCATCTCAAATCCACGCGTTGCGGTATCCACGGCCAGTTGAGCTGAAGGCAGAATCGTCTTGTCGTAAGACTCGACCTCTTGCATGGCGGTAGCCCACTGGTTAACTGCGGTTTGGGTTTCGGAGCGTAGCCTTAGCTCTACAGCGTTTCGTTGGTCTCGGGCCTGATCTGCGCGGCGAGAAGCGGAAAGAATGTTGCCCTGATTACGATCAAAGAGCGGCAAAGGCATCGACAGCCCCACGAGGTTGACCCGCTCGCGAACAGACCGGTCATATTGGCTACCCACACTCACAGTGAGATTCGGGATACGTTGGGCCTTTTCCGACCCGAGTGAGGCATCGCTCTTGTCTATTTGAGCAAGCGCCTGTCGCATCTCTGCAGTTTGATCAAGCTTCGCCAATAATTCTGCGGCCTGCGGCGGAATGCCGGGAGATAGGTTTGGCGAGTCCAGACGATCAAATGCAGTAGCCGAGCTGCCTATTACCTGGGCCAATTGCTGGTAAGCCGTTGACTTCGCTGTTTCAGCGCGCCTTACCTGTAACTTGGCTTCAGCCAACTGCACCTGGGCGCGCGTAGCCTCCACCGGTGAGGACTTACCGGCGCGCACCCGACCATCGACTATGCGCAGACCGCGTTCGGTGAGCTCCAAAGATTGTTTTGCCAGGTTCAAGCCTGTCTGAGCCCTTAAGGCGGCGTAGAAAAACTGGACAACATCCGCACGAAGACCATTGACTCGTCGGTCCAGCTCTAGCTGCGCGACGGTTTGACCGTAGGTGGCAACTTCGATACGAGCACTTCGTTTGCCACCCAACTCTAAAGGCTGACTAAGGGTGACTGTGGTCGTGCTTGTATTACGACGGGTGTCTTCCACGTCATACGAAATTTCAGGATTAGGGATGAGTCCCGCTTGCTTGCGAACTCCTTCCGAGATGCCGATTTCCTGACGCGCAGCTGCAAGATCGGGGTTAGCATCCATTGCAGTGGAAAGCGCTTCGGCCAGGCTAATACTCTGAGCAAATGCGGCTGGCACGATCGCTCCTGAAAGGAGCGTACAGAATGCAATGGCTCTCAAGGGAAAGACAAAGACAGAGGTTTTAGATAAAACGTTGTGATTATACCAGGGCACTTTATGGTCCTCGTGCACAAACTTTGATAAAGCTTGGCGAGAACGTATTTACAGCCGCCAAGCTCCACTGGATCAGGTGATGGCACTCTAATCAGCGATCGCTATCAGTGGGGTGGCTGTAAAATTACAATTTCGTTAGAAAGTACGTTCGACATTAAAATTTCCCGCCCAGTTGCGCACGGGACAAGCTATTGAGTAAATCAGTCCGCAGCTACAAAACGTCCTTAAATACGACAGATAACAATTAGATTGCCAAATTGTAATTTTTCTATCACCAATCCGTTATCTTTGATCTGCAACTATCATGTCAGGTCCTACGCAGGTGCCCGGCCGGGCCACAAAAAAAATATAGCCGTGTCGGTAAATCAAAATAAAAGCTGCCGTAATCAAAGGGGCATCAAATGAAAATTAAAGTACCGTTGTGTGTGTTGGCAGCTTCTGCTTTTTCCATAAGCTATACAGCTATAGCAAACGCGGAAGATAAGTCATCAGAAGGTTTTATTGACGGTAGCAGCCTCACTGTTTTAAACCGAAACTTCTATTTCAATCGTGATAATCGCAGCTCTTCTGCGCCAACGTTCAATAGCGGCAAGGGAAACACCAACGGATATTCTGAAGCTTGGGCGCATGCGATAATTTCTAAATTCAACTCGGGCTTCACCCAAGGCACCGTCGGCTTTGGTTTAGATGCCTTCGCTATGATCGGCCTCAAGCTCGATACAGGCGATGGCCGTAACGGCGGCCGAAGCTCCTTCGATGTGTTGCCAGTTGATGGAAAGGGCCAGGCCCGTGATGAATACACGAAGGTTGGGGGGGCTGCCAAAGTCCGCCTGTTCGATACCGTAGTGAAATTGGGTGATGTCTTCCCAGCGACACCAGTCGTTGCATCAGGAGACGCACGTCTACTGCCAGAAAGCTTCCGCGGTGTAACGGTTGAAAACACCAGCATGCAAGGCCTCACCCTGCAGGGTGGTAGACTACACGCGATGAGCCAACCAGTATCCAGCGACCTGAACGATAACTTCGTGACCTTCTATGGCGGCCCAGTCAACTCGCCTTGGATCGGTTACGGTGGCGGCGATTACAAGGTCAACGACAGTGTTACTGTAAGTCTCTATGCCAGCCAGCTAAAAGATGTATGGAATCAATACTACGCCGGGACAAGCGTCTCCTACCCGCTTAGCAATGATTTGACCCTGATCAGCGGCTTTAATTACTATAAAGCTGTTGACGAAGGCAAGAAACGTTTGGGTGAGTTCGATAATAATATCTGGAGCGCCAAGCTCGGCGTCAGGTATGGTGCACACACCCTCGCACTGTCGCATCAGCGTAACAATGGCGATGACGATTTCGACTATTTACGTCAATCAGACTCGATATTCGTCGACAACTCAATTCAGTACAGCGATTTCAACTCGCCAAAAGAACGCTCTTGGATGCTGCGCTACGACCTAAACATGACCGACTACGGTATTCCAGGCCTTTCGTTCATGACTCGCTATGCCAAAGGCTCTGGCGCGGACTACTCTAATGCCAATCAGTTTTACATGCGTACCGATGACAATGGCAATCCGCTCACCAATCAGAAACGTTGGGAGCGTGACATTGAGGTTAAATACGTAGTGCAAACAGGAGCTGCCAAAGACCTTTCTTTGAGATTGCGCCAAGCAAATACACGAGCAACTGCTTTCGAATCGGATTTGGATGAAGTGCGCCTGATCGTTGAATACCCACTTTCGGTACTATAAGCCATTGCGTTGCTCTGCTACTCCTCCAGCCGGAACTTCTGAAAAGCAAATCGCTAGTTCAACGAATTCACCTTGAGTTGCTTAAATGCTCCTTTGGTAAAAGGTGAATATTTTACGCCCTTCGGGGCGTTTTTTTTTTACTAAAATTCCAATACCTGTTCAAGGATGTGCATGGCATCCCGATGGAGTTCATGGCTGCACCAGTGGCCCACGTCCTCAACGTGAGAGTCGACCCCATCATCTGAACGGAACAGAGCGCCCACGACAAATAGAACAACCCAATATTTCATAAGGTAAATTCACCTAATGGGGGAGGGTCCGCAATTGACAAACCCAGATGGCGACACATTAACCTGCGAGGTTATCAAGCGTATTGCTTAACAATTACAAGTCCGTTATTTAAGCCACGGACAGTTAGTTTTGATTTACCATTCCCCCCAATGATGACTGCGCACTTGCGTGGTTAAAACTGCTGAGTAATATCGAGACAAAATCCAATGCGAATTCTGGTAATTGAGGATGAAGTAAAAACTGCTGAATATGTACGCCAGGGCCTCACTGAGTGCGGATATGTAGTGGATTGCGTACATACCGGCTCTGACGGGCTATTTCTGGCCAAGCAGCACATGTACGAACTCATTATTCTAGATATCAATCTTCCAGAGATGGATGGTTGGCAAGTTCTAGAACTATTACGACGGAAAGATTGCTCTTCGCGTATTATGATGCTCACTGCCCGCAGCCGACTAATCGATAAAGTCAGAGGTTTGGAGAATGGAGCTGATGACTACCTAATTAAACCCTTCGAATTCCCCGAATTGCTTGCTCGAGTTCGCGCATTGATGCGTAGGTCGGATAGTGCTGCATCTGTAGAAATTATTCGCGTAGCTGACCTTGAGTTGGATCAAAGCCGCCACAGAGCGTTCAGAGATGGTCAGCGTATAGACTTAACAACAAAGGAGTTTGCTCTGCTGCACTATCTAATGCGGAATACGGGCATTGTTCTGAGCCGCACACAAATCATATCTCAAGTGTGGGATATGAATTTTGACTGCGACACTAATGTCGTTGAGGTTTCCATAAGAAGACTTAGAGCCAAGATGGACGACCCTTTTGAGAGTAAGTTAATTCACACACTTAGAGGCGTGGGATATGTTCTAGAAAAACGCTAGATTTACATTATTAAAAATAATGAACGTGCGAATAATATTTGATGCTTTCAAATAATGCCCCGTTCAAAATCCTTGGTAGCAATATAAAGCGCTCAAATTCAGACTATTAAAAGTGTTCGTTCAGGAGGGTGTTTTTAGCAGAGCAGTCAGGAAAGCCTTAAATTTTAATATGTCGCCAAATTCATGCTCCCAAGTGGCGCTCCGCAGATTCACTACTTTGAGATTGACATCATCGAAATGGCGCCGCCATAGGGCAATTACTTGTCGAATACTGCAGAGAAAATCTTACTGCCGCCTTGTTGTTGGTCTTGTAAAGACCTGTAAGCCTTCAGCCACTTCCCGGCCTCCCGCTCAGCTCTTGTTCTCTCGAACAGCATCTGGGTCTGAGACTCAAGTGCTAACTCAAAGCGCTTCTTAAGATCAATGTTTTCTTGTTTTATCTCTTCAATTTTTTTTGGCAGCCTCACCACGTTGAGGCAATTTTCTTTTTCCATTTTTTAAAACTATATCCCTCACTTAATAATATTTAGTATTTGATCAAGCTATGAGGGATCGAGACCTACCAGTCTCGTCGTCTACGGCGGACAACGTGAATTCTACCTTGGCTTTGCGCTGCATTTCTAAATTTTTATGATTACGGGGCACGTTGTTTACCAGCCTCTCAAAAGCATCGCTTATAATATCAAGCTCGTCAATAGAGCGTTTTCGAAAATTAGTCATTGATATTAAATTGCCGCCTATTCCGACTAATTACCCAAAGACAAAATCCTTATAGTTTTTCGCCTGTTCAGCCTGTTTACGGATAACAGCGAATGAAGATTCACTCTTAGGCATATCCGAAGTCAAGAAATTCGAATATTCTGAATATCGATATTTCCAGAATGATAAATGGCTTCTGTTAATAATAAAAAATTGACATCCTAAACATACGCTAAGCTGCTGAGTTTTATAATTAGGTGCTCTACCTATCGGGGCCTTCTTCCGCATACTCGATGTCACTGCAACTGCGAATCATCTAGAGGAAGACCAGTGGCGTGCGGTGCGAACCAGATAACCAATCCTTTTTCAAACAAAAAAGTGTCTAACATCAGCCCATCCTTGGGCCTTATTTTGACCCTTTTGCTATCGTGGATACCACATAAAGCGTTAACCAAAGTAGGAGAAAATCCTCTTCTAACAACAAACTTTGACTGACGGGAGGAGGCCACCATAACAACCACTGTCGAGTCCGCGACTAGACAATAGGCGCGTCCAGGAAAGTAAAATCCAACCTAATCTGTTGCCGCTGACCGAAAACTGACCCATTGGGTCAGTTTTCAATCGGCGCCAACATACGACAATTTCGCGGGCATCCGACAGAGCTTCGGCGGCACGTTTGAAATCTGACATCAGAAAGCTCCTCGGTAAGGAGCCAGGAGACTTAAGCGAACTTGGGACTGATCGTCGACTTGCGCCTCAGGTAGAGGGGAGCGTACATCTGGTGACTGGCTGATTTGGGAGCCGGCACTGATATCCTAGGGCGGTGATTTTCCAAGCGCTTTTTCGAGAACCACACCTGTGATGTCTTTTTTTTGCGAAGGTCCAGCTCTCCCATTTTGTAAACACCGCGAGAGGTGCGATATACAACAGCACTTTCTTGAGTTGCTATGCCTTGGAAGCAAATAATTTGGTCCAGGTCCTCCAAACTCCATCTGCCGGAACGGGTCAGGGCTGGTGGGCACAGCATCTGCACGTGACTGATGACAACGTCAGGAGCAGCATTCATATAGTACTGAAGTTCATACGCACAGCTGACCATCGCAGCGCGATCACTCATCCCTGTCTGGGCTGAGGTAATGGTGATAAGAAATCCCACCCCCTCTAGTTCACAGTGTGTCCTAGTGAAAACTTTACGTTCTGCAGGGTCAAGTATGTATATCAATTGCCAACCCATTCCCGATTCAGTCCGTGCCGCTCGTACACTCACAGTGGAAAAATATTCGGTATCGCAGGACTCATCTCGACTGCGTTGTGAGTGTTTGAGGATTTGTAGAACGTTCCTGGAAGGATGAGGATTCCAAGCTTACGCGCTATATATGCATTTTATACCCCCACGATGTGATGCGTCAAAGCGTGGCTTTATTCTCTCTTTTGTGAGTACACGGAAGAGAGATGGATTATTTGGAGGCTTTGGGGCAGGTCATAAGGGAAGTCCGGGTTGCTGCTGGGCTCAGTCGAGAGGGCTGTGCACAAGTCCTAAATCGAGATCATCTTGCCAAGGTCGAACAAGGACGCCTGGCCATTTCTGTTCTCAAACTCTATTCTTTATGCGAATGCCTAGGCATCTCCCTCAGCCTTGTGCTTATGGCTGTGGAGGCGCGCATGGTTGGTATCGACCTTGAAGCCTATCGGCATCAGCAAGAACGTGATTTAAACCGACTTGTCGGAGCTGGCCTGCTGAGTAGTGTTATCAATCATGGTGCGAGCCGCGGGGTACGTGGAAAGCGGGCAGAAGATAATCGTTTGGCCATCCAGACTTTGCAAACCGAAGGATTAGCAAAAATGGAGATCGTTCGTAGACTGGGTGTCAGTCGCGCCACAGTCGACCGTTATTGGCTGAAGCGATGAGCGACCAAACACTCCCGAGGGGGTTGTAATTTTAAAAATATTCCAAACATTCCCATTATGCTGGAGCTTAGTTTGCATAAGCTCCAAACGCTTACTAAACGGTCAATCACGTTCGAAGGCTCTGACCTATTTCATCCTTCAGTACCAGTGGCTTCAGAAAGCTCGCTCAAAGCGCCCACATTGTTTTTGAAAGCTGCTGCAAACACTGAGCGATTTTTAGCCATGTAGATGCTCACATCCTCTGCGTGTTTCTCAGATAGCCCCGGTACATGCTTCATCAGTGTGTCCGTCAGCAGCTCCGCCAGCTCAAGCATTTGATCATGCGCATCAGCGAGTTTGCGGTCCACAAAAGTAGTCTCCAGGTCTCGGGTACTGCGATAAAGAGTCTCAACTGCCATTTTGGCCTCGTCGTCTGTCTGTCCAGCGTGTATGAGGAAGCATTTGTTCAAATCAAATGCTGGCCGATGAATCTTGCGAACTGTTGCGCTAAAGCCCTACGAGCTAACTAGGCAGGGTGGCAAAAGCGAAAACTAGGCAGGATAATTGGTTTCGAAGGACAATATTTCTCCATCTGGATACGTAGGCTGCTGATACTACGGCAGTTTTAGATGCAGCTACCCCGACCAATGGCCTATCTAGGCAGTCCGCTAGTCCGCAAAACAATGTACAAACGCTCCAGATCTCGGCTGCTGCGGTATACCACTTCGACGGCCATTCACCACCTCACATGCCTTCACGATAGTTGTCTTTTGCGACTACTGTATTTATATACAGCTAAAAGGGTAAGCCAAACCGTGTGGTTTGGGTAGCAGTTTTTTAATGTAGCCCGTAAATACAGGTTTGGCGTGTCTCATGTCACCCCGCCATCATCTTATCCCTGCCTCTGGCCTTTTTTCTGCATGCAGAACAACCGTCACGTCCAACCCGCATTATCCGGTCGAATCGACCTAAGGAAGTACCCTCGTGAAAATCAACTGGGCCGAAAAGCTGCGCCAGCAAGTCCATGGGCTGGCTGAATCGCTGGGCAATCTGTTTGTGGAGTCGTTCCACTACCTGGCGCTGTTCGCCATTGGTGCGGTGACCGCCTGGGCGGCGGTGATGGAATTTCTGGGGATGCTGGAGAACGGACACATCAAGATCGATGACATCTTGCTGCTGTTCATCTATCTGGAATTGGGCGCCATGGTCGGGATTTATTTCAAGACCAACCACATGCCAGTGCGCTTCCTGATCTACGTGGCAATCACTGCGCTGACGCGTCTGCTGATCTCCAACGTGTCCCACCACAACCCGCCAGACGTGGGCATCATCTACCTGTGCGGTGGGATTTTGCTGTTGGCATTCGCGATTCTGGTGGTGCGTTACGCCTCGTCGGCATTCCCGTCGGTGAAGGTCGAAGGCCCGCGTCGCAAGGGCGAGGCGAGCCTGGAAACCGAGAAGGGCGAGCTTTAAAGCCCGACGCTGAAGGGCAGGGGGCGGGTGGGCGGTCGCTGCAATAATTTGTGATCGCCATCCGTCATCACCGCCAGGATCTCCATGGCGCTGTGGCCTTGCTCGATGGCAATGCCGAACTGGATGCTCTGCACCAGGCGTTTGAGCCGTTGCGGGTCGTTGCGTTGTGCGGCGCTGATCATGCGCTTGGCCACCACGCCATCCTCATTCGAGAGGGTGAGCATGATGCTGCCGTCGAGCCGTTGAATACTCAGGTTGACGCGGTATTTTGGGGTGAAGGTGTCGGTGATGATCTGAAAAGGATTGTCCATGGTGCGTTACCGCCTGATAAGAACATGCAGTCATTGACGACCGGTGTCGTGATTAGTTCGCGTCTCCTGACCACCGGCCACTCCGTCGCTGAGGTTGTACAAATTCCGTTTACCTCATGAGCTGTACAGCAAGGGGCGTGCCGTACAGCGGCTTTCCAGGCACCGGGATCCCAATGTGGGAGGGGGCTTGCTCCCGATAGCGGTCCTTCAGTCGAGTATTTATTGGCTTAAGGACCGCTATCGGGAGCAAGCCCCCTCCCACAATTGTTTTGGGTTGTTATTGAAATCGGTGACCTGTTTCAGGGCAGTACAGAGAAAACGATCGCAGACAGCGCAATCAAGCCGATCACCACCACAAATACATTCGACACCTGGCCCGAATACTGGCGCAAGGCTGGCACGCGCTGGATCGCGTACATCGGCATCAGGAACAACAGGCACGCGATAATCGGCCCGCCCAGGGTTTCGATCATGCCCAGGATGCTTGGGTTGAAGGTGGCCACGGCCCAGCAGGTCAGCACCATGAACAGGGCGGTGCTACGTTCCAGCCACTTGGACGACAGGGAGCGGTTACGCCCGCGCAGAGATTTGACGATCAAGCCCTGGAAGCCTTCGCTGGCGCCGATGTAGTGGCCAAGGAAGGATTTGGTAATGGCCACCAGCGCGATCAACGGCGCGGCGTAAGCGATCACGGGGGTTTGGAAGTGGTTGGCCAGGTACGACAGGATCGAAATGTTCTGCGCCTTGGCTGCCGCCAGGTCCGCCGGGGACAGAGCCAGCACGCAGCTGAAGCAGAAGAACATCACCGTCAGCACCATCATGCCGTGGGCTGTGGCGAGGATGCCGCTGCTTTTGCGCTCGGCCAGCGGGCCGTACACGCGTTTCTGGTCGACGGCGAACGCGGAGATGATAGGTGAATGGTTGAACGAGAACACCATCACGGGGATCGCCAGCCACAGGGTCTTGAAGAACACGGGCAGCGGCATGCCCTCACTGGCAGAAGCGAAAAACGCGCCGTTCCAGTTGGGAATCAGACTGAGCGCAAGCAACAGCAAGGCGGCGACGAACGGGTACACCAGCACGCTCATGGCCTTGACGATCACGCCCTGGCCACAGCGCACAATCGCCATCAAACCCAGGATCAGCACCAGCGACAGGATCGCCCGGGGCGGCGGTGTCATGTGCAGTTGGTGTTCCATAAAGCTGCCCAGGGTGTTGGTCAACGCGACGCTGTACACCAGCAAAATCGGGAAGATCGCAAAGAAGTACAGCAAAGTGATCAGCTTGCCTGCACCGACGCCGAAATGTTCTTCGACCACTTCGGTGATGTCGCCGGATGTGCCTGACAGTACAAAGCGCGTCAGCCCACGGTGGGCGAAGAAGGTCATCGGGAAGGCCAGCAACGCCAGCACGATCAGTGGCCAGAAGCCGCCGACGCCGGCGTTGATCGGCAGGAACAAAGTGCCTGCGCCGATGGCGGTGCCATAGAGGCCGAGCATCCAAGTGGAGTCGTGCTTGGTCCAGCCGGTTGTTACGGTGTTTTCTACCTCAACAGGATTTTCGGCAGCAGGTGTACGTACATCGGTCATCGTTATTGCCTCGTTATTATTTTTGCGCGGGCTCACGTTGGGGCAGTCAGGGAATGCTCCTCAGCACTCCACCCAGCTCACGGCCAGGCCGCCCCGTGAAGTTTCTTTGTATTTGTCATGCATGTCGGCGCCGGTATCGCGCATGGTGCGGATCACCCGGTCCAGGGAGATGAAGTGTTTGCCGTCGCCGCGCAGGGCCATTTGCGTGGCGTTGATGGCCTTGACCGCCGCGATGGCGTTGCGCTCGATGCACGGCACTTGCACCAGGCCGCCGACCGGGTCGCAGGTCAGGCCGAGGTTATGTTCCAGGCCGATTTCGGCGGCGTTTTCCAGTTGTTCGGGGGTGGCGCCGAGGATGTCGGCAAGGCCGGCGGCGGCCATGGCGCAGGCCGAGCCGACTTCGCCCTGGCAGCCGACTTCGGCACCGGAGATCGACGCATTTTTCTTACACAGGATGCCGACGGCGGCGGCGGCCAGGAAGAAATTGACCACGTCGTCGTCGGACGCGTCGGCGTTGAACTTCATGTAGTAATGCAGCACCGCCGGGATGATCCCCGCCGCGCCGTTGGTGGGTGCGGTGACCATGCGTCCGCCGGCGGCGTTTTCTTCGTTGACGGCAAGGGCGAACAGGTTGACCCATTCCATGGCCGACAAGGTCGAGGTGATGACATTGGGTTTGCCGATTTCCAACAAACTGCGGTGCAATTTCGCCGCGCGCCGTGGCACATCTAGGCCGCCGGGCAAGATGCCTTCATCGCGCAGGCCTTGCTCCACGCATTCGCGCATCACCGACCAGATATGCAGCAGGCCGCTGCGGATCTGTTCGTCACTGCGCCACGCGCGCTCGTTGGCCATCATTAACTCTGAAACGCGCAGCCCGTGCTTGTTGCACAAGGCCAGCAGTTCGACGGCGCTGGAAAAGTCGTAGGGCAATTCAACATCGCTGGTCGGTGCAATGCCTGACGCTGCTTCGGCAGCTTCGATGATGAAACCACCGCCCACCGAGTAATACGTCTGCTCGCTAAGCAGTCCGCTGTCGCCATAGGCGTGTAGGGACATGGCGTTGGGGTGGTAGGGCAGGCTTTCTTCCAGCAGCAGGAGATCGGTGTGCCAGTTGAAGGCAATGTCCTGGGTGCCTGCCAGCAGTAAGCGGCCGGTCTCGCGCAGTTGCTGGATACGGCTGTTGATCGAGGTGGGGTCAATACGGTCCGGCCATTCACCCATCAGGCCCATTACGCAGGCGCGGTCGGTCGCATGGCCGACGCCGGTGGCGGACAGCGAGCCGTACAAACGCACTTCAACCCGTTGGGTTTCGGTAAGCAATCGCTGGTCGATCAGGGCTTGGGCGAAGGTCGCCGCTGCCCGCATGGGGCCGACGGTGTGGGAGCTGGACGGGCCGATGCCCACCTTGAATAGATCAAAAACACTGATAGCCATGCTAAACCCTTACAAGCAATGGAGTAGGAATCGCTGCCATGTTTTGTAGGACGAGCGCAATTGGCGCGATACTGAGCCTCTGGATCGGCACTGACCAACGAATTATCCTAAGACACCCTTTAGCAGGACTAAACCCTATGGCTCGCCCTCTCCATGGCCAGACTTATGTCTGGTTACACGTGTTTTCCTGCGCTGCGCGGCATCTGTCGTTCACCCGCTGCGCCGAAGAACTGCACATCACACCGGGGGCGGTGAGCCAACAAATCCGCCAGTTGGAGGAGCGTCTTGGGTTTCGGCTGTTCCATCGACGGGCGCGGGGTGTGGAGTTGAGTGCGGAGGGGCAGCGGTTGGCGGCTACGGTGGGGGAGGCATACGGCAGCATTGATGCCGAATTGCAGCGGCTCGATGCGGGGATGATCAGCGGCACCTTGCGCCTACGCTCGATCCCGTCGTTTCTCGGCAAGTGGCTCACCCCACGTTTGCCACGCTTGCAGCAACGCTTTCCGGACATCCAACTGCGCATGGTTGCCGAGGACAGCAGCATTGCCCTGCATGAGGGGGACTTCGACCTGGCTATCGACTTGAACGACGGCAGCTACCCTGGGCTGTTATCCACAGCCTTGCTGGATGAGCAGATATTTCCGGTGTGTGCGCCAAGCCTGTTGCGCGGTCGTCCGCCCTTGCATGGCCCGGCCGACCTTGTGCATTTCCCGCTGCTGCACGACATCACCGCCTGGCGTGGGAGTTATGAGTATGCCGAGTGGGAGTTTTACCTGAATGCAATTGGCTACCACGACGCCGATGTTCGCCGCGGCCACACCTTCAACCGCAACCACTTGACCATAGAAGCCGCCATCGCCGGTATGGGCGTGGCGATTGCGCGGCGTACCTTGCTCAACGATGAGCTGGAGCGCGGCACCTTGATCGTGCCGTTTGGCCTCGCGGTGCCCAACCACAAGCGCTATGTGCTGCTGTATGCGCCGGGCGCACTGAGCCATCCGGGCGTGCGCGCGGTGCATGACTGGCTGGTAGAGGAAGCAGGGATTTTTCGCACATTGCACCCGCTCGGAGAGGGGCAATTGTGAGGATCGCAGGGCGTAAGAAGATGTAACTAACTCCCCACCCTAACAGCGTTTTTGCTTGTCGTCAGGGTTAATTTGTAATGTAGGATTTATCTTTGCAAAGGGGTTGAAATGTTTCTCTGGCTGCTCAATTGTGTAATCAAGAGGTCATGGTTTCACCACCCCGGTGTTGCAGTTTGTGACCTCTCGCGAGCTAGCTGAAATAAGGGAAGAACTATGCAAATCCAAGTCAATAGCGATAACCATATTGAAAGCAGCATCCGACTGGAGGAGTGGGTACGTACTACCATTGAGAGCACGCTCGAACGTTATGAAGAAGACCTGACCCGAGTGGAGGTCTATCTGCGGGATGAGAACGGCGACAAGCCCGGTCCCCACGATTTAAGTTGCCGCCTGGAAGCGCGGCCAAAAGGCCATCAACCACTGTCGGTATCCGCCAAGGGCGATACCCTGGAACAAGCGATCGACAGTGCGGCCACCAAGCTGGACCACGCGTTGGAACATCTGTTTGGCAGACTGCAAGGCAAGCCCCGCGCTGCCGCGAAAAACCAGCCAATCAACAAAGTGAATGAAGACGCGCTGGAACAGGAATTCCTGGAAAACGAAAACGCTGTCATCAACGGCTAACTTTCTTTTGACCCCCTCAAACGGGCCTGCATCTGCAGGCCCGTTTTCGTTTAGCGCCTGCGTCGGAAAAAATACCGGCTCAGCATCGCCAGCCCGCCAGCACCCAACCCGGCAAACAGCATCGCCCAACCGGCGCCGTGGCGCAGTGCTGCCTGAGCGTCGTTGACTGTCAGCCCCATTGACTCGAGTTTTCCTGCGGCAATGTTTTGACTGATAACCGGCCAATCCATTGCCGTGGCAGCGGGCAGCACCTCGGCCAGGTGATGGCTGATCCCCAGCAACAGCACCAACCCCATGAGGGCAATGTTGAGCGCCAGGGTGATCAGCCGCGCACTGAGGTCGATGCCTGAGGCCATGCCCGCGCGGTCCGCCGACACCGAACCGGTGGTGGTGTTGGTGGTGGGCGAGTTGGTCAGCGCCAGGCCTACGCCGGCGATCACGCAACTGAGCAGCACCAGCTCAATACGTGGGTGCTCGGCGCCGTTGACGGCGGCCATGGCCAGAAAGCCCGCGCCCATCAGGCCCAGGCCCAGGGGGATGATGCGTTCGGCTCCATAGCGCAGAGCCAGGCGCTCGGCCAGCGGCGGCACCAGCAAGGTCGGCAAGGTGTAGGCGAGTAGGGCTGCGCCGGTGGTCAGGGTGTCGTAACCCAGGCCCGCCTGGAAGTACAACGGCAGGTAGATCATGAACGGCCAGAAGCTGAAATTCATGCCGATCGAGCCCATCAACGCGCCGTTGAAACGCTGGATGCGGAACACCGAGAAGTCGAACATTGGGTGTGCACTGCGAAGCTCGACCGCGATGAACAGCAGCAAGCCGAGCACCGACAACGCCGCCCAACCGAGCATGGCCGGTGCGCCGAAGCCGTGCTCGCTGCCTTGGGTGATGAAGTACACCAGGGCAAACACCGACACGGTCAAGGTGAGCATACCGGCGATGTCCAGGCGACGGGCGGCCGGGTCGCGGGACTCCTGCACGCTGATGTGCAGCAGCACCAGGGTGAACAGGGTGAGGGGCACGTGCACGAGGAACACCCAACGCCAATCCGCCACCGCCAGGATCAATGCGCCGATCATCGGTCCGAAGCCCAGGCCCACGCCAGCAATCACGCCCCATATTGCAAAGGCCCGTGCCCGTGCTACCGGTGCGCTGAACAGGTGCGACAGGATGGCGAATTGGCAAATCATCATCGCTCCGGCACCGATGCCCTGAACAAACCGCGCCGTGATCAGCAGCGAAGCCTCCTCGGCCAGCCCACAGGCCAGTGAGGCCAGGCCAAACACCCACAGGCACAACACCAGCATGCGGCGACGGCCAAAGCGATCCGCCAATGTGCCCGCCGCCATCAGCACGCTGGTACAGGCCAAGGTGTAGGCGTTCATGATCCATTGGGCGGCCTGGAAGCCCGTGCCCAACTCTCGCTCGAGCGTCGGCAGGATCACCGGGACGCTGGAAATCTCCAGGCCGAACATCAGCGCGACGAGGCACACGGCAGTGAGGGCCAGCCCATTCCTGGCGGTGCGCGGGCGGCTGGTGGCGGTTAACGTGGCGACGGGTGGCATGGGATTCTCCTGTGGATGGGTATCGGGATATTTTCAGGGGAATAGGGTTCGTTATTCGTGATAAGTTTTCTGCTAATAGGGGAATCAAGGGCGACAATAGAGCCATGGCCACACCGCGTTTTGATGGCGTTGAGCTGTTTCTGCAAATCGTCGAAAGCGGCAACCTGACCGAGGCCGCCGAACGCCTGAATCTCACACGCTCGGCGGTTGGCAAGGGCCTGGCGCGATTGGAGGCACGCTTGGGCACGTGCCTGCTGCAGCGCTCCACCCGCCGCCAGCGTTTGACCGAGGACGGCCAGGCGTACTACGAACATTGCCTGCGGGCATTGGCGGAGCTCGAGGCTGCCGAATCGGTGCTGGAAAGCGGCCGGCAACAGCCACGCGGCCGCTTGCGGGCCAGCTTGCCGCTGGCCTTCGGGCACCACTACGCGGCCCCGGCATTGTGGGGATTGATGGCGCGTTATCCGGAACTGGAAATCGAGATCAGCTTCGCCGATCGGCTGGTGGACCTGGCACAGGAAGGCTTCGACGTCGCCGTGCGGATCGGCCCGCTCCCCGACACCGACCGCCTCAGTGCGCGTCGGCTGGGCGAGCAGGCCGTGGGACTGGCGGCGTCACCGGCGTACTTGCAGCGCGTTGGGCCGATTGAATGCATCGAAGACCTTGCCGGCCATCGCGGCATCGCCTACCGCAGCAGCACCCCGCACCGCAATCGCGTGGCCTCGCCGTTAATGATGGACGACCTCCAGGCTGTTGCCGATGCCGCCATCGCGGGCGTCGGCCTGGCCTGGTTGCCGAGTTGGTTGATTGCGCACTATGTGCTGCGTGGGAAGTTGGTCGCAGTATTGCCCGACTATCGCGAGCAACCTGCGCCCATCCATGTGATCTGGCCCACGGCCACGCATATGCCGGCCAAGACACGGTGTGCAATCGATGCATTGGTCGAAGCCACCCCCAGTTGCCTGGCGGGCAGTTAGAACCGGCGGGTCAGGGCGAGCATGCTATTAAGGCAATCGGGTTTGTTGTGGCGAGTGGGCTTGCCCCGCGTTAGGTTGCGAAGCGACCCCAGCTCTTTGTTTGAAAAGGCCGGGCCTGCTACGCAGTCCAACGCGGGGCAAGCCCGCTCGCCACAGGTCGTGTGTTGCTTGGGCAGTTAGAACGCGATGGAGGTCTGCACGTACACCGTGCGTGGCTCACCGACGTATTTGCCCTTGTTGTTATCGTCAAACGAGCGCGTGAAGTATTGCTTGTTGAAGATGTTCTTCACGCCGACCGCCACGTTCAAATCCGACAGTTGCGGGCCGAAATCATAGGCCGCGCGGCTGCTGAACAGCATGTAGCCGGGGATGCGTCCGTTGGCACCGTCGGCGGTCTCGGCCTCGGTGTTGGCGTTATCGGCGAACTGGCTGCTCTGGTAGCTGCTGTCCACATTGAGTTTCCAGCGCCCTTCGGTGTAACCCACGCCGAGGGTGCCTTTGTGCTTGGACGAGAAGGGCACGCGGTTGCCTTTGTTCGGGCCGTCTTCGCGGATGGTGGCGTCGACGTAGGCGTAGGTGGCGTACACATCGAAACCGGCCAACGCCGGGCTCAAACCATCGAGGGCGTAGTTGACGCTGGTTTCGATACCCTGATGGCGTGTCTCACCCCGGGCGATTACCGAGTCGTTGGTCTGGTTGCTTTCATACTGGTTATCGAAGTTGATCAGGAACGCACCGATCTCCGCGCGCAAGGTGCCGTTGTCATAGCGGGTACCCAGTTCCCAGGTGCGGGCTTTTTCCGGTTTGACTTCACCGCTGGTGACGCGGTTGGGCATCTGGCTGTACTGCACGCTGCCGAATGAACCTTCGGTGTTGGCATACAGGTTCCAGTCGTCGGTCAGGTGATAGAGCACGTTCAACGCCGGCAGCGCGGTGTTGTAGTCGCCTTTGTATTTGACGTTGGTCAGATTATTGCTCTGCTGGGACTCGATCATCTCGTAGCGAATGCCCGGGGTGATGGTCCACTTGCCGATATCAATCCGGTCATCGACGAAGAACGCATTGGCTTCTGTGCCGCCACGGGTGTCGCGGTCGTTGCGGCTGTCAGTCGTGGGGATTTGCTGGTTGTTGGCCGAGATCGGCGTGCGGTAGCGCAACTCGTGACCCGCTTCGTTGATGTAGCGGTAGCCGACGCCCACTTCATGGCTGGTCGGGCCGAGGTCAAAGCCCTGGGCGAAGCGGGTTTCCACGCCGCGCACCCAATACTCACGCGGGGACAGCGACAGGAACGTGCCCTGGTCCAGATAACCGCTGCGCAGGGTCTTGGTGAAGAAACTGTTGACGGTGAATTCTCGACGATCCTGTTCGTAGCGGTAGCCGACGTTGAACATCGTGCGGCGGCCCCAGAATTTGTCGTAGGGGCGGGTGGACTGATACGGATCGGCCTTGTAGTTCGCCACGTTCAAACCGCCGGGCATATCGGCCTGGCCTTCGTAGTACTGCGCCATGGCGTTGAAGCTATTGGCGTCGTCGAGCTGGTATTTGCCCTTGAGGATCAAATCGTCGATGCGCGTGTTGCTGTTTTCGCGCCAGTCGCCACCACGGGTGCCGGAATACAGAATCGCGCCGCCAAGGCCATTGTCGGCCGTGCCGCCGGCCAGCAGATTGCCGGTGGTCTTGAAACCGTCATGGCTGGATGACGGGCTGGTTTCAGTCTGCAAGCCGCCCTTGACCGTTGGCGCATCCGGGATCGCGCGGGTCACAAAGTTGACCACGCCGCCGACGTTCTGCGGGCCGTAACGCACGGCGCCGCCGCCACGTACCACGTCCACCGCGTCCATGTTGCCCATGCTGATCGGTGCGAAGGACAGTTGCGGCTGGCCATACGGCGCGAAGGGCACCGGGATGCCATCCATCAATACGGTGGAGCGCGACGCCAGGCGCGGGTTGAGTCCGCGAATGCCAAAGTTCAGCGCCATGTCGTGGCTGCCGGTGCCGTTGTTGTCCGGAGCGTTGACGCCGGGGATGCGGTTGAGCACGTCCTTGGCCTGGGTGGCGCCTTGGCGTTCGAACTCTTCGCGGCGGATCACATCGCGGGCGCCGGGGTGTTCGAACACATTGGTTTGTGCCGCATCGCCGAGCCAGTCGCCGACCACGCTGGAAGTCGCCAGCTCTACCGCAGCCGGTGCGTTTACCGGTTGCAGGCTGAAGGCGTTGTCACCTTCAGGGCGGGCCTCCAGGCCTGTGCCTTCCAGCAGTTTTTGCAGGCCTTCGGTGGTGCTGTAGCTGCCGGACAAACCACGGCTCTGCATGCCCGCCGTGATTTCGGAGCCGAAGGAAATCAATACGCCGGCTTCGCGACCAAACTGATTGAGGGCCGCTTCCAGCGAGGTCGGGGCAATGTGATAAGGCTTGGCGTCCGCGGCCATCACGGGGGGCAATACCGCGAAACTGAGGCTGGCGCCCAGTAACAGTTGGCGCAAGGTGCGGGCGATTAGGGTCGGCTGCTGGGGCATGAAGAGCGGTCCTGAGAAGGAAGGATCAAGGTGGCTTTCCTTCTCTGTCACGCGAGGTGTGGAAAACGGCTCACAGGTACAGAAAATAATTTCAGGCGCGCGCCTGCACTGTCACCCAATAGCGGGTAAAGCGCCGCACTTTCACCGGCAGGCTGACTTCCAGCAGGTTGAGAATGCGTTCGCTGTCGTCCAGCGGGTAGCTGCCGGAGATCAATAAATTGGCAACCTGCGGATCGCAATTGACCTGGCCGCGACGATAGCGGCCCAGTTCGCCGAGGAAATCTTCCAGGCGCATGTGTGCAGCCACCAGCATGCCGTCGGCCCAGGCGCCGCTGTTGGCGTCGGTGGGGCGGGGGGTGTCCCAGCCTTTGCGGGTGAAATTGACTTGGCGCGCCGCTTCGACTGTCAGCGGCAGGCCGCTGTAGGTGTTGGGCATCACCTCGACTTGGCCGTCGAGCACCGCCAGCTGGGTGTGGTCGTTGAACTGACGTACGTTCAGGCGCGCCGCTTGGCTGCTGAGCAGGCCCTGGCCGGTAAGGACGCGCAATGGCGTGTTGCCGGCGATGCCGTTCAGCATGATCTCGCCTTCGAGCAGTCGGATCAGCCGTTGCTGGCCATCAAAATGTACATCTACGGCACTGCCGGTATTGAGCTGCAACTGGCTGCCGTCGGCCAATTGCACCTTGCGGCGTTGGCCCACCGGGCTGCGGTAGTCGGCGGTCAGGGGCGGCAGAATATGCTGCTGGCGCAGGCTCCAGGCGGCTGCCGAGCCAGCGCCGAGGATCAACAGCAACTTCAGCGCCTGCCGCCGGCTGGTAGACGTCGGCGCATTCAACGCGGCGTGAGCCAGGGGCGAGGGCATGCCGCGCAGGCGCTGGTTAACGCGCTGGATATGGTCCCAGGCGCGCTGGTGCTCGCTGTGGGCATTCAGCCAGTGTTGCCAGGCGGCCTGTTGGCGTGGGTTGAGCGCGCCTTGCTGCATTTCCATCAGCCAGCGCACGGCCTGTTCGGCGACTTGGGTCGAGACGTTCATAGGGCAAAGTAGCAGCGCATGGCGGCTTTATTCAGGTGGCGTTTGACGGTGGCAATGGAAATGCCCAGTTCAGCGCCGATCTGCGCGTAGGTCAGGCCATCGAGTTGGGCCAGCAGGAACGCGCGCTTGACCTGCGTGGGCAAGCCGGCGAGCAGTTGATCCAGCTCGACCAGGGTTTGCAGGATGATTGCGCGTTCTTCTTCCGACGGCGCCACGTGTTCGGGCATTTGTGCGAGGGCGTCAAGATAGGCGCGTTCGAGGTCCTGGCGGCGATAGAAGTTGAAGAGCACGCGCTTGGCCACGGTGGTGAGAAACGCGCGCGGCTCGACCAGCGTGGGCGTTTCCCTTGCAGTGAGTACGCGGACGAAGGTGTCCTGCGCCAGGTCGGCAGCACTTTCCGGGCAGCCGAGCTTGCGTCGCAACCAGCCGGTGAGCCAGTGGTGATGGTCGTTGTACAGCACTTCGACGGTGTTGGACGGGCTCAACGCAAACACTCCGCAAGCATCGGCATGCTTTAGAGAACAAGAATTGTTCGCATTGTATGGCCCGAGACCCGGTTCGGCAATCCGGCAAAGCAGGTGTTTCATCCGTTCTCTTTTGCTTATGAGAATATTTATCATTAATATTGCGCGCTGATGAACCTGGCGCCTCCCGCATGAAAAGCAAAACTTCGCTTCCCGCGCTCTACCGCTTGGCCGTCACCTCCCGCGTGCTGGCGGCCGTGGTCGGTGGCTACCTCATGGCCTCCCTCGCCGCCATCTGCCTGGCATTGTGGATGCCAACTTCTCGCGCCGACGCCGTGATCACCGGGATGATGAGTTCATTTGTGTTCTATTTGCTGGCCGTACTCTGGTGCTTCGCCTGCCGTACGGCTTGGCGCGCCTGGTTTGGCGTGATGCTGCCGAGCGCAGTCTTTGCCGCTTTGGCGGGTGTGGGCTTGTGGATGGTGCGCACATGAAAGAGGGATTTCGCCAGGCCATGGCCTGGCTGCATACCTGGGCGGGCTTGATCTTCGGCTGGCTGCTGTTTGCGATTTTCCTGACGGGCACGCTGTCTTACTTCAAGGATGAGATCAGCCACTGGATGCAGCCCGAGGTTCAGGCTCATCCTTTGGACAATGCGCGCAGCCTCAGCGTCGCGCAAACCTACCTGCAGCAGGTGGCACCCACAGCGGCACGCTGGTTTATCGCCCTGCCGGATAGCCGCGACCCCGGCCTGTCGGTCATGTGGCAAGACAAGCTCGACCCCGGCCGCCGCGGCAATTTCATGCGCAAAACCCTCGACCCCGTCAGCGGCCAAGCCGTAGAGGCCCGCGAAAGCATGGGCGGGGATTTCTTCTACCGTTTCCACTTCCAATTGCAAATGCCGCACCCCTGGGGCCGCTGGCTGTCCACCCTCGCTGCGATGGTGATGTTCGTGGCGCTGATCACCGGCATCATCACCCACAAGAAAATATTCAAGGACTTCTTCACCTTCCGCCCCCGCAAAGGCCAGCGCTCCTGGCTTGATGGGCATAACGCGGTGGGTGTGCTCGTGCTGCCGTTTCACCTGATGATCACGTACAGCAGCCTGGTGATCTTTATGAGCATGGTGATGCCGGCGCCGATCATGGCCTCCTATGGCAACGATACCCGCGCATTTTTCAACGAGATATTCCCCGCGACCAACAACGCGCCGGCGTCGGGGCAACCGGGCAAATTGGCGCCGCTGCTGCCAATGTACGAGCAAGCGCGGGCGCAATGGGAGGGTGGCCACGTGGGGCGGATCGGGGTGAATAACCCCTGTGATGTCAACGCGTCGGTCAATGTGTTCCGCGCAAGTTCCGACAGCGTGGTGCATGAATTCGACAGCATTGTGTCGTTTAACGGGCACACCGGCGAACTGTTGCGGGCCAGCGACGGGCAATCGTTGACCGCCATGGTCGGCGGCAGTTTCTACGGCCTGCACATGGGTCATTTCGCTGGGCCGGTGCTGCGCTGGTTGTACTTCATCTGCGGCCTGGCAGGCACTGCGATGATCGGCACCGGGCTCGTGATCTGGCTTGGCAAGCGCCAACTCAAACATGCCAAAACCGGTGTGATGCCGTTTGAGCTGCGACTGGTGGAAGTGCTGAATATCGCCAGCATGTCCGGTTTGCTGATCGCCATTGCAGCGTTCTTCTGGGCCAACCGCCTGCTGCCGGTGAGCCTCGCCGAACGCTCCGATTGGGAAGTGCAGACCTTCTTTATCGCCTGGGGCCTGAGCCTGTTGCACGCCATTGTGCGTCGTGGGCGCCAGGGTTGGGTCGAGCAATTGAGCGTCGGTGCGTTGTTGTTTGCCACGGTGCCACTGCTCAACGCAATCACCACCGACCACGCTTTGGGCGTGTCCCTGGCCCGTGGTGACTGGGCGATGGCCGGCTTTGATCTGACCTGTCTGGGCAGCGGCGTGTTTCTCGCCTGGGCGGCGTGGAAGATGCACCACCGCACGGCACCGCAGCCCAAGGCTGAACGGGCGCGTCCGCTCAACCTCAAGCAAGAGGCCAATTGAATGCTCCTCGCGCTGCTGATGTGCTATGCCGGGTTTACTGCTCTGTGCCTGTCCACCGATCGCCATCACGGCGAACTGCTGCACAGCAAGCCATCACCTCGTCGACGCCTGGGTTTGCGTGTGGCTGGCGGTTTGCTGCTTGCCGTCGCGATCTGGCCCGCCGTGAGCGTGGCTGGCTGGGGCCTGGGATTGGTGGAGTGGTGCGCTGTATTGATGCTCAGCGCGCTGCTGCTGGTGTTGCTGTTGCCGTATCGGCCAAGGCTGGCCTTGATCCTCGCGGGCGCCGGCCTGCTGGCGAGCCCCGTTGCGGCCTTCGCCACCCTCTGAGCCCAAGCCATGATGATCAGCACCCCACCCGAATCCCAGGACAGCTCGCAAGCTGATGCGGCGGGTGGGCGTGCGCATTTTCTGCAGGTGTTTCTGTCCCAGCGTTCGCAGATGGAAGCCTTGGTGAGTCGACGTGTAGGCTGCCGCGCCACGGCGGCCGACCTGGTGCAGGATCTGTTTCTACGCTTCTGGCGCCGGCCGTTGGTACAGGTCGAAGAGCTCAGCACCTACCTGCTGCGCTGCGCCGGCAATATCGCCATCGACCACCTGCGCAGCGAAGGCGCGCGGGTGCGCAGCAGCGAAGGTTGGTTGCCCGAGCAGCAGGACAACCAGGGCTCTGAACCCCAGGCCGCACTGGAAGCGGGTAACGACCTGCGCCATGTCGAAGCCGCCTTGCGCAGCCTGCCCGAGCGCACTCGGCAGATTTTCCTGCTCAACCGCATCCATGGCCGCAAATACGCGGAAATCGCCAAGGCCATGGGCCTGTCCCAAAGTGCCGTGGAAAAACATATGATGCGTGCCCTCGAAGCTTGCAAGGCCAGCCTTCGCGACCCATCGCCTCCACGCACGCCAGGGAAAGCACCGTGAACGTCACCCCCACGCCCGAGCAGGAACACGCCGCACTGGCCTGGCTGAGTCTGTTGCACGACCAACCCAGCAGCGGCGACCAGGCGACGTTCAGCCACTGGCTGCGTGCCAACCCGGCACACGTCGAGGCCTACGCCCAGGCCCAGGTGCTCTGGGAGCTGAGCGAAGTACCTGCACGCGCCCTGGCGGAAGAAGAAGCCCTGGCATTGCAGGGCTACCTCAATACGATGAACACCGCGAAACGTTCACGTGTCGTGCGCTGGTCCGGCGCCCTGGCCATGGCTGCGTGCCTGCTGTTGATGGTGTCCATGGGCGCAGGTTGGCAGCCGTCGCGTTGGGTCGATGATTTCGGCGCCGATTACGTGACGGCGCCAGGAGAAATAAAAACCGTCACCCTGGCGGATCAATCTCAAGTCACCCTGGATGCCGACAGCGCGATTGCCGTGGATTTCAGCCATGGCGAGCGGCATATCCAGCTGCGTCGCGGCGCCGGTTTTTTTAGCGTGACCCACACCGGCGAGTCCTTTGTGGTGGGGGCGGGCAGCGGTGAAGCGCGGGTGCTCGGCACACAATTCGAAGTGCGCCTGCAACCAGCGGGCGCTCAAGTGACGGTGTTGTCGGGGCGGGTCGGCGTGACGCCGTCGGAGCAGGGCCAGCAGCAGGTTTTGACGGCAGGTCAGCAAGTGGCTTACGCCGATGGCATTGCCGATCCCCTGCACGCGGTCGACAGCGAATCGCGCCTGGCCTGGCGCGACGGCTGGCTCAACTACTACAAGGCACCGCTCGCCGATGTGGTCAAGGATTTGGGGCGTTACTACCCTGGCCGCATCCTGCTGCTCAACGAAGATATGGGCGCCAAGCGGGTCAGTGGCAGCTTCCCGAGCAAAGACCCGCAGGCCGTGCTGAACGCGTTGCAGGCAGTGCTGGGGTTTGAACAGCACAGCCTGCTGGGACGGGTGATCGTGGTGCGCTGATTATTTCAGCGCCGCCATGATCGCCTCAGGGTTGTAATCGCGAATCAGCGTCCCATTCACATCCACAAACGGAATCCCGCCACCGCCCAACGCCTCATACGCCTTGCGCGCAGGGGCGTCCTTCTCGATGTCGAAGGTCTGGTACGGAATGCCTTTCTGATCCAGGAAGCGCCGGATCTGCTTGCAGTAGCCACACCACTCGGTGGCATAGAGCACCACCCGCGCCGAAGTGCGGACCTGCTCTGAAACCACCTGCGAGGGGTTGAATAGCCGTTCGATCTTGCCCCAGTTCTGGATAACCACCACCACCAGCAACACCAACAGGACTTTCTTGAGAACCCCGCTGAGCATCAGTTACGGCGCTTGAGCTGGTCAGTCAGTTGGGTCGGCAGGCCCTTGATGATCAGGGTGCCAGCGGCTTCGTCGTACTCAATCTTGTCGCCCAGCAGGTGCGCTTCAAAACTGATCGACAGCCCTTCGGCGCGCCCGGTGAAGCGGCGGAACTGGTTAAGGGTGCGCTTATCGGCGGGGATTTCCGGCGAGAGGCCGTAGTCCTTGTTGCGGATATGGTCGTAGAACGCCTTTGGTCGATCTTCATCGATCAAGCCCGACAGTTCTTCCAGGCCCATGGGCTCGCCTAGCTTGGCCTGGCTGCTGGCGTAGTCCACCAGGGTTTTGGTTTTCTCGCGGGCGGACTCGTCCGGCAGGTCTTCGCTTTCCACGAAGTCGCTGAAGGCCTTGAGCAAGGTGCGGGTCTCGCCCGGACCGTCGACGCCTTCCTGGCAGCCGATAAAGTCGCGGAAGTACTCCGAGACTTTCTTGCCATTCTTGCCTTTGATAAACGAGATGTACTGCTTGGACTGCTTGTTGTTCTGCCACTCCGACACGTTGATCCGTGCGGCCAGGTGCAGTTGGCCCAAGTCCAAGTGGCGCGACGGAGTCACGTCCAGCTCGTCGGTTACCGCTACGCCTTCGCTGTGGTGCAGCAGGGCGATGGCCAGGTAATCGGTCATGCCTTGCTGGTAGTGGGCGAACAGTACGTGGCCGCCGGTGGAGAGGTTGGATTCCTCCATCAGCTTCTGCAGATGCTCAACGGCGGTGCGGCTGAAGGTGGTGAAATCCTGGCCACCCTCGAAATATTCCTTCAACCAGCCACTGAACGGGTGCGCGCCGGACTCGGCATGGAAGAAACCCCAGGCCTTGCCTTGTTTGGCGTTGTAGCTCTCGTTGAGGTCGGCAAGCATATTCTCGATGGCGGCGGATTCGGAGAGCTCCGAGTCGCGTGCGTGGAGAACTGCGGGCGTGCCGTCGGGTTTTTTGTCGATCAGGTGGACGATGCAATGACGGATCGGCATGGGCTTCTCGGCTGGTTGAAGGGGAGCGGTTGGCCTCCCCGAAAAGTCGCTCAGTGTACCGCACCCATTGGTCAAGACGCGCTTCGAAGGGCGTTTTGGGTGGTGTCCGACCGGGTATATTCCTTTTTTTGACGGTTTAGAGCGATAAAGCTGACCAAATGGGTAGGTAGAGGCGGATATTTCCCCGTCTCTGTGCTAGTTTTGCCCCGTCTTACGCCAAGTCT
>PJQF01000017.1_pt1 | contig 103619 bp, 86 predicted proteins | sample 1503741 | NCBI WGS metagenome assembly PJQF01 (sample SAMN07775949, study PRJNA414020) | Biofilm metagenome, whole genome shotgun sequencing project. | isolation source: biomolecule (vanillin) treated reverse osmosis membrane biofilm | place: India: Nagpur | collected 2017-03-21
GGGCTTCTTCATCGCGTTCGCGGTGAAGCTGCCGGTGGTGCCGTTCCACTCCTGGCTGCCTGACGCTCACGCCCAGGCACCGACCGCCGGTTCCGTTGACCTCGCCGGCATCCTGCTGAAAACCGCTGCCTATGGCCTGCTGCGTTTCGCGCTGCCGCTGTTCCCGAACGCCTCGGCGGAGTTCGCGCCGATTGCCATGACCCTGGGTCTGATCGGGATCTTCTACGGTGCGTTCCTGGCGTTCGCGCAAACCGACATCAAGCGTCTGATTGCCTTCTCGTCCGTTTCCCACATGGGCTTCGTACTGATCGGCATCTACTCCGGCAGCCAGCTGGCGTTGCAAGGCGCAGTGATCCAGATGTTGGCGCACGGTGTTTCCGCCGCTGCACTCTTTATCCTGAGTGGCCAGTTGTACGAGCGCCTGCACACCCGTGACATGCGTGAGATGGGCGGCGTGTGGTCGCGCATCGCGTACCTGCCGGCGATCAGCCTGTTCTTTGCCGCTGCCTCGTTGGGCTTGCCGGGTACCGGCAACTTCATCGGCGAGTTCCTGATCCTGATGGGTGCCTTCGTGCAAACGCCTTGGATCAGCGCCATTGCTACTTCCGGCCTGGTATTCGGTTCGGTCTACTCGCTGATCATGATCCACCGCGCCTACTTCGGCCCGGCCAAGTCCGACACCGTCCTGAAAGGGATGGATGCTCGCGAACTGATCATGGTGCTCGGCCTTGCGGTGCTGCTGATCTACATCGGCGTGTACCCGCAACCGTTCCTGGACACTTCTGCCGCGACGATGCATGGCGTGCAGCAGTGGTTCAGCACCGCCTTCACTCAACTCGCTTCGGCACGGTAAGAGCGCTATGGAATTCACGATCCAACACTTTATCGCGCTTGCGCCGCTGCTGATTACCAGCCTCACCATCGTGGTGGTGATGCTGGCAATCGCCTGGCGCCGCAATCACTCACAAACGTTCCTGCTGTCCTGTGCCGGTTTGAACCTGGCTTTGCTGTCGATTATCCCGGCACTCAAGGTCGCGCCACTGGCGGTGACCCCGCTGATGATGGTCGATGACTTCGCGCTGCTGTATATCGCGCTGATCCTTGTCGCCACCCTCGCCTGCGTCACCCTCGCCCACGCCTACCTCGGCGAAGGCGGCACCGGCTACCCAGGCAACCGCGAAGAGCTGTACCTGCTGATCCTGCTGGCTGCGGCCGGCGGTATCGTGCTGGTCAGCGCACAGCACCTGGCCGGCTTGTTCATCGGCCTGGAACTGCTGTCGATCCCGACCTACGGCCTGGTGGCATACGCCTTCTTCAACAAGCGCTCCCTGGAAGCCGGCATCAAGTACATGGTGCTGTCGGCGGCCGGTTCCGCGTTCCTGTTGTTCGGTATGGCCCTGCTCTACGCCGAAGCCGGCAGCCTGAGCTTCACCGGTATCGGCCACGCACTGGCTGCCACCAACAGCCCGGCGCCGATTGCCCAACTGGGCCTGGCGATGATGCTGATCGGCCTGGCATTCAAGCTGTCGCTGGTGCCGTTCCACCTGTGGACCCCAGACGTGTACGAAGGCGCCCCGGCGCCGGTGGCTGCGTTCCTGGCTACCGCGTCCAAGGTTGCTGTGTTTGCCGTGATGGTGCGTCTGTTCCAGATCTCGCCTGCTGCCAATACCGGCGTGCTGAGCAACGTGCTGACCGTGATCGCCATCGCGTCGATCCTGTTCGGTAACCTGCTGGCCCTGACCCAGAACAACCTCAAGCGTCTGCTGGGTTACTCGTCCATCGCTCACTTCGGCTACCTGCTGATCGCCCTGGTGGCGAGCAAAGGCCTGGCCGTGGAAGCCATCGGCGTTTACCTGGTCACCTACGTGATCACCAGCCTCGGCGCCTTCGGTGTAATTACGCTGATGTCCTCGCCGTACAAAGGCCGTGACGCTGACGCCCTGTACGAGTATCGCGGCCTGTTCTGGCGCCGCCCGTACCTGACCGCCGTACTGACCGTGATGATGCTGTCCCTGGCCGGTATCCCGCTGACCGCGGGTTTCATCGGCAAGTTCTACATCGTCGCTACCGGTGTCGAAGCCCACGAGTGGTGGCTGGTTGCGTCCCTGGTACTGGGCAGCGCTATCGGCGTGTTCTACTACCTGCGCGTGATGGTCACCCTGTACCTGATCGAGCCAAACCTGCGCCGTGTGGATGCCGAGCTGCATTGGGAACAGAAGGCAGGCGGCGTGATGCTGCTGGCCATCGCCCTGCTCGCGTTCTTCCTGGGCGTGTACCCACAACCGTTGCTCACCCTGGTGCAGCACGCGGTACTGGGCGTTTGATCGCTTAGCGGGATGCAGTAAACAAAACGGCGCCTTCGGGCGCCGTTTTGCGTTTCTGGATGCCCTGCAACAGGGCGTTCACCTCACTCGTTTTGGGCCAAATCGCGGATAGCCCAAAATTGCATATCCAACCCAGGAAACCCGGCGGGTACATGGATCGCAAAACCGCTCGACTGGCTCAACAGTTGCCAATACTCGCTGCTGCGATCAAGTTCGAAATACGTGCAGCCCGCATAGAACGGCAATTGCCGTGGGGCTGCCGGCAAAGGCCGCAGGCCAACACCCGGCAGTTGCAGGTTGACCAGGTCGCGGATTTTCTCCATCGAGCCGATCTTGACCTGGGAGGGGAAACTGCTGCGCACGCTGTCCGCCGCCATTTGAGCCTGAACCACCAGGATGAAGGTGGCCGAGGCCAGTAACGCCCGGTCCGGCAGCACGGCCACACGGATGCCGTATTGGCGCTCTTCCAAGGGAATAGCGATGGCCCGCGTATCCATCACGGTCGAGAGCATCCGACGCAGTTCAAGCATCACCGGAGCAAACGTTTCTGCCAGGGCCGTATGGCGATACACCGGGTAGGCAGGCGTGCGCTTATCGTCGCGGCTAAACGTTGCCAGCTCACCGGCCAGGGCCGAGAGGTCGCGATACAGTTGCTCGGGATGCAGGCCGCTCATGGTCGATAAATGGCGCATCAGCGGCAGGCTACGATTGAGCACCTGCAGTTGCAGGACATCGGCAATGTCCGCTGCACCACTGCCATCGAGCCGGGCCACGCGCGAGGCCGTGGCTTCGCCCCGCTGCTGCACCAGCCCTGCGACCTCATCGACCATCGCCTTGAGGCATTCGGCCGCCCGGATATCCAGACAGGGCGGGCAGTAGCCGCGATCAAGCACCACACAGTTGTCGGCGCGCTTTTCCACCACGTGGGCGATACCCAGTGAGGTGAAGGCATCGGCCACGTCGCCCTCAAAGGCCAGACGCACGCGCAACTTGCCGACACTCATCAGCGCACTGCTGTCCAGTCCATTACTGTCCCAGACTTCGTATTCAGCGCTGCGAAGTCGGGCGAAATTTTCGATACTGGGGTTGTCGTCAACCTCCGGGATCCCGGGACGTAAGCTTGGTAACGCCAACACCACTGTCAGGTCGCGCGCATCATCGGGGATGGTCAGGGGCGGCGGCATTTCATCATCGAATGGCAGGCCGACAGGCGTTCCATCCGGGAATATACCGCTGTATGAAAGCAACGATACCTTGCCCAGAGCCAGTTGCTGCGGGTCAATGTCCAACGCCGAAAAGCCCCAGCCATACGCACGCAACGCCGTGACCCGTGCCTCCAGTTGGGTTTGCAGGAAACGGTCATGTTGTTGCAGATGCTGAGGCTGCAACAACATGCCTTCGGACCAAACCACTTTGTGTTTCCAGGACATTAAGTTCTTCCAATATTGGCAACGGTAGAAGCAGACAGAGCCGACAACGGCTTACTTGCCATCGTCGGCCTCCTTGGGCGGCAGCGGCACACCCGCAGGCCCGGTGGCCGCCGCCAATGCCGCGGCGGTGGCAGCGGTTGCGGCCTGAGGCAAGGGCACAGGCATGGCCGAAGCGAGAATCGAACCTGGAGAAAAGGTCATAAAGGCCCCACCGACCTTCAAGGTGATGCTCGCGCCGGCTTCGATCACCACGTTCGCCCCGCCCTTGATATGCACATCGGTACCGGCGGTAATACCCGTCTTCATGGCGCCCTCGATAATCATCTCGCTGCCGGCGCTCATCGACACCGCACCGCTGGTTTTTTCATTGCGGTTGCCGTCCACAGAGGAATGACGATCACCGCCGACCTTCTCGCGCAGGTCCTGGTCGATTCTGGAGTGACGGTCGCCGCCTACCCAGTCCAGGGCATCCTTGAGCACTCGCTGGTCGAAGTTTTTCTGGGCGTGCAGGAACACCTGCTCCGAACCCTTCTTGTCCTCGAAGCGCAGTTCGTTGTAGCCACCACCGCCCTTTGAAGAATGGGTCTTGAGGGTCGAGCGGGTGGCATTTTCTGGCAGTGCATAGGGCGGCAGCGATTCCGCGTTATAGACGCTGCCGGTGACCAACGGCTGGTCGGGGTCGCCGTCGAGAAAGCTGACCACCACTTCCTGGCCGATACGCGGGATATGCAGGCTGCCCCAACGCTTGCCGGCCCAGCCCTGGGCTACTCGGACCCAACATGAGCTGTTTTCGTCGCCCTTGCCCTCGCGGTCCCAGTGGAACTGCACCTTGATCCGTCCGTATTTGTCGGTCCAGATGTCTTCGCCCTGTTTGCCCACCACCTTGGCGGTCTGCGGACCGTGCATCCGTGGCTTGGGCGATACGCAAGGTGCTCGAAATGGCTGCTGGTGCGGCATGGCCACGAACTCGCAAGTCAACACGGGCGCGGGCTCGGTCGGTGGCGTCGGCTCATAGGTGTCTAACGACAACGTGTAACGCGCTTCCAGCAGCAAACACTGCGCGTTCTGTTCACTGCGCGGGTGCTCGGCCAAGGTCATCAACGCTCCCGGGAACAGCCCCCGGGCACGAGTGGCACCGCTGATCCGACCGGCGCCGGTCTGCAGCGATTCAATCAAGGTGCGGGCATAGGTTTCGCCCTGTTTGCGCTCGGTGTATCGACCCGGATAGTCGTAACGTTCGTGACGAGACTGCGGGTAGTCACCAGGCATGGCTGACTTGACCATCAGATTGACGCTGGGCTTTTCGAAGTCGAAGTCCTTCAGGGTATAGCCGCCCGGCGCCACCTCGCCGCTCATGTGCCAGGCGTAGATCACCTCGCTTTCGCGCAGGGCGTGATCCTGGGACGGCATGTAGCGCAGTTGGGCATAGCCCGGCGCCGGCGAATGCGCGCCGCAGGAATCGGCAAGTACCAAGGTATGACGGCCAGCAGCGCTTTTGAAGAAGTAGTAGATACCTTCCTGCTCCATCAGCCGGCTGACAAAGTTGAAATCGCTCTCGCGGTATTGCACGCAATAGTTAAGTGCCGCGTAGTCCGCACTCAAGCCCGAGGTGTCGACATCGGCAATGCTGTAAGGCGCGAACACCTGGTTGAGGATCTGCGGCACGCTCAGGCCCTGGAAAATACGGCAGTCGCTGGCCAGTGTCAGGAACCACAACCACGGCCTCAACACCGCTTTGCACGTGGTATAGCGCCCTTGACGACCGGTTATGGAGAAGTGGCTCACATGCCCGCTGAAGTAACGACTACCGCCCTTGGGCAAGTCCACCGCAATGCTCATCGGCGTAGCGAGCAAGTCGTTGATGTCCAGGTCGGCGCGTTCGCTGTACAGCTCCACCTCGTATTCACTGAGACGAGACAGCCCCTCGAATGCCTGCATGCTGCGAAACAGCAGCACATCGTCGCCGAGCACACTGCTGACCTGAATGTCACGATGCATTTGACTGGTTGCCATAGGGACTACCTCGCGGACTCGGAAAAGACATAGGCAAACTCGCCGTTTTCCACGCTGACCCCAACCTGGCTGGCCGGGATGCCCTGTAACAGACGATCGAGGAACTCGCGGCTGATTGCTGGCAGCAAGCAGTTGGTCAGGATTGAGTCAATCATCCGCCCACCACTTTCCAGCTCGGTGCAGCGGCTGGCAATCAACTGCACCACGTCATCGCTGTACGTGAAGGGAATCTTGTGGCTGTCAGCGATGCGCTGCCTGATCCGCTCCAGTTGCAGGCGGATGATGCGGTCGAGCATGGCGTCGCTGAGGGGGTAATACGGGATTACCACTAGGCGTCCGAGCAAAGCCGGCGGGAAGACCTCCAGCAACGGCTCACGCAAGGCTTTTGCGAGGGCTTGCGGTTCTGGCTTTGCCAGCGGGTCACAGCACTGGCGGGCGATCAGGTCAGTGCCGACGTTGGTGGTCAGCAGGATCAGGGTGTGCTTGAAGTCGATGACTCGCCCCTCACCGTCTTCCATCCAGCCCTTGTCGAACACCTGGAAAAACAGTTCGTGCACATCCGAGTGCGCCTTCTCCACTTCGTCCAGCAGCACCACGCTGTAAGGCTTTCGCCGTACTGCTTCGGTGAGCACGCCGCCTTCGCCGTAGCCCACGTAACCAGGCGGCGCGCCCTTGAGGGTAGAGACGCTGTGGGCTTCCTGGTATTCGCTCATATTGAGGGTAATGACGTTCTGCTCGCCGCCGTACAACGCCTCGGCCAGGGCCAGGGCTGTCTCGGTCTTACCCACCCCGGAGGTGCCGGCGAGCATGAACACCCCCACCGGTTTGCCTGGATTGTCGAGGCCCGCGCGGGAGGTCTGGATACGTCGCGAGATCATCTCCAGCCCATGATCCTGACCGATAATGCGCTGGCCCAAACGGTCTGCCAGGTGCAACACGTTCTCGATTTCATTCTTGACCATGCGACCCACGGGGATGCCGGTCCAGTCCTGTACTACCGCCGCGACGGCCTGTTCGTCGACGTTGACCAGGACCAACGGAGTCTCGCCTTGCAACAACGCCAGTTGGTCCTGCAATTGACGCAGTTCCAACCGGCCCGCTTCAGGTTCATCGGCATCCACATCGACCAACCGGCTACGCAGACGCAAGATCTGCATGACCAGCGCCAGCTCACTGTGCCAGCGGCTGCCAAGGACCTTCAGGCGCTCGCGCTCGGTCGCCAGCAACGCATCGACCGATGCACAACGACTTGAGGTTTGCGCCCCCATGGCGCGTTCACGCTGGATGATCGCCTGCTCGGTTTCCAGGCATTCGATACGCCGGCGGCTGTCATCGACTTCCGCCGGGGTGGCGTGCAGGCTGATGGCGACGCGGGCGCACGCGGTGTCGATCAGACTCACCGCTTTGTCCGGTAACTGGCGCGCTGGGATATAGCGATTGGACAAACGCACGGCCGCTTCCAGCGCCGAATCGAGGATCTGCACCTGATGGTGCTCCTGCAGGCTGAAGGCAAGACCGCGCAGCATCAGCAGCGCGCGGCTTTCATCCGGCTCATCGACCTGCACCGTCTGAAAGCGCCGGCTCAGGGCCGGCTTGAGCAGATTAGCCGCATCGCCGGTACCCGCGGCGCCACCTGCGCCTACCAGGGTGTGGGTTTCATCGATAAACAGCACCACCGGTTTGACGCTGGCTTGAACCTCATCGATGACCGAGCGCAGGCGCTGTTCAAACTCACCTTTCATGCTCGCACCGGCCTGCAACAGGCCGACATCAAGGGCCAGCAATTGTACGTCCCGCAGGCTAGGCGGCACGTCGCCACGGGCGATGCGCTGGGCGAATCCTTCCGCCACAGCAGTTTTGCCCACGCCCGCCTCGCCCACCAGCAGCGGGTTGTTCTGGCGACGGCGCATCAGGATATCGATGACCTGCCGGATCTCTTCATCGCGTCCGACGATAGGGTCCATCGTGTTTCGCCGCGCCTGCTCGGTCAGGTCGACAGTGAAGCGCTTCAGGCCTTCCTGACGGTCGGGCGCCAGTGCACCGACAGCCTCACCCGGCACCTGGTACCCGTCGCTGGCCGTCATGCGGGCCTCGGGCGAATCCTTGAGCAACGCGCCAAACTGCTCGCTGAGATCGTCGGTCCTGACGTTGTTGAACTCCCGGGACACACCATACAAACCATTACGCAATGCCGGAGTTTTCAGCATCGCCAGCAGCAAATGGCCAGAACGCACCTGGGACTCACCCAGCATCAGGGTCGCGTAGACCCAAGCACGCTCCACGGTTTCCTCGACCTGCGAGGACAGGTCCGTCACCGAGGTCGAGCCCCTAGGCAAACGATCTAGGGCGGCAGTGAGGTCCCGGTCCAACACCACCGGATCAATGCCGTAATGGCGGACCAGGCGCAACAGGTCCGAATCGGTCAATTGCAACAACTGCTGCAACCAGTGCACCAGCTCGACATAGGGATTGCCGCGCAGTTTGCAGAACACAGTGCTGCTTTCAATCGCCCGGTAGCACAGGCTGTTGAGCTTGCCGAAAAGCGCGACGCGACTGATATCAGCCATGGGCAGTTCCTTGAGAAGAAAATGAGGGTCGAGGCTTGATCAGCAATTGCCGATCATCCCGCTGGGGCGCTCTGCTGCTCAGCCAACTGGTCCAGCCCAATGACGTGGACCCCAGGCGCAAGCGAGGCCGGTGTTCTTTCTTGACGATCAGGTTGACGTCCCAGTCCATCGCCATGCCGACGTACTGACGCACCCAATCCTGCACCCGTTGCAGGCTGTCGCCACCGGGCAGCAAACGGCGGGTTTGTGTCAGGTCCAGAGGGCCAATCAGCAGGCGAAACTTGTGTTGGGCATTCCAGACTTTCCGGCCCATGACCGTGGCCTGGCCGAGCACCACCGCATCCGGACCGCTGCGCAAGGTGCACAGCCCGTCACGGGGCAGGGTCATCCAGTGGCCGACAAATTGCTCGACCTCTACGGGAACGCCAAGGTAGTCGCCAAGCAAGGCGGCCAGGCCTTCGGCATTGCGTGTTTGCGGTCCCAGGCGACCGGCGAAATGCAGCTTGGCGAGGTCCACCACGCCGTCGCGCGCCTGCAGCGACGGTAGGCCAATACCGAGCAACGATCCCAGGTAGTTGGCAAACCGGTCCGCCCCCGGACGGTCCAGACTCACCGTTGGCTGGGCACTGGCCCAGGCGCGATAGAACAGGCTGATCATGCGGTGATGAAACACGTCGCAAAATGCCGCCAGCGTAGGGTCGTTGAGGTTGCGTTGACGGTCGCGAATGTATTCGGTGAGGTGAATCGGCAACGGGCCATTGGCGCCCATCAGGCCGAATAAATTGAGCAGCAGTTTAGGCGTGTCGCCGGGTATGAGGCCCGCAATCATTGCCGGCTCAAACGCCAGCGAAGAATGCTGGCCGAAACGCACCGCCTCGTCCGCCGGGCGCGTGGCCTCGCCGATACGCGGCAGGTGCGCAAAGGCGCACTCCAACTGGCGCAATGCCGCGTAGAAATCAAACCGACCCGGATGCGCTTCAAGCTCGCTGAGCAGGCTCAGAGGATCTCGCATCTGCCCACCCGCGCAGGCCACTGCATGATTACGCCGCGTGACGCGCTCACGATCCGCGTCTCGGTGAATGAGTTGAGCGACACGTACTTGGCGAAAAACTGTTCCAGCACCGAGCCCAATACACAGACGCCTGCACCCTCGAACGCAGACTCATCCACGCTCACACTGATCTGCAAACCTCGCCCATAGGTGACGGGTCCAGACAATGGCAGGCGCCGCACGATGCTCTGCGCAGTCACCGAACGCACGCCTTCGATCTGTTTATGTGCAACGGCATCGTCGACGCGGCAATACAGGCGCAACATGTCACGCAAGGCTACAGCGCCCTGCTCCGTGTCCTGGTCCAGCAGTGACAGGTAGTTAAGGGACAAATGGCTGACCAGACGCCATGCGGTATCGCCTTCGGCATACGACGGCGCGGGCACCGTGGGCCCTGCCACGCAACGTACCGACTGCACCGGCGCAGCGGATTGGACGCTGAAGTCGGTGCTGCCACTGCCCACCGGCATGCTCAGCACCAGGTCGCGGTTGCTGCACAGGGCGTCGATGCCCAATTGGCGCAGGTCGCTGCGGTGAGGAGCCTGCTCGCCGTCCACCAGCGACACGAATACCTCGCTGCCCCCATAACTGGAGCGCGGGCCTCGGCTGCGCTGCTGTTCGGACAAAACCCGCGTGTCGCGCCGTACCTGGTAGTACGCACGCGGCGGCGTGCGTCCCTGCAGGTCGTTGGCGCGGTAGAAGGGTTCGAATGTCTGACTGGCCTCGGCGCCACTGCCGTAACCGGTCACCCCTTCAATTTCGTAGATCTCGTAATCCATTGACCGTGTGCGGTCGGGGCTCACATGGTATTCAGAGCGCTGTTCATCCAAGTGCACACGCTCGGTGCGCATCGGGAACAGGTTGATCGCCGGCGTGCAATACAGCGCGAAATTGGCGGCACTGAGGTTTTGCTCAAGTAACGGGTCTGCCGTCTTGAACAACACGATCAGCTCCAGTTGCTCGGCGGTGCAGCGGCTGACACTGCTCGCCAACCCCACCACGTCGACGAACATGAAGCGTTGCGGCAAGGCGAAGTATTCCTGCAACAAGCGATAACCCTGGAACGAACGCGGCCCGATGGGCAGCAAGGCTTCGCTGTCGCTATAGCCCACGCTGCGAATCGCACTGTTGGGCAGCAGCTGATGCCAGTCCCCAGACGCTTGCATGGGCATGACCAGAACACCCGCCACTTGGGCCAACAGCTGTTCAAGAACCCGCGCGGGCGTGCCGTCCCCGCCACGGATGTGCAGCCGCAGGGTGTCGAGGGCCAGGTCGCTGAAAGCCAGGCCAGCCCCGACACTCAAGCGCAGGCGCAACGCGGCCTTGACTGCGCCGAGACGTGACAGGTCAACCCCGGCCACCTGCGTGCTGCAGGCGAAATAGCGCGCCTCGACCAACTCCACCGGCCACAGGGTTACCTCATGGGCAGTGCGAAACTCGCAGGCGGTCTGGTCCCCCTTGCCCAACTGGCTGTGCAATGCCGTGTGGCGTGGCACCTTGAAGCCGGCGGCCAGGCTGCCCTCGCCCATGTCCGGGTGCAGTTGCACCACCGCCATCGATGGCGTTGGCGCCAAGTAGTGTGGGTAGATCAGTTCCAGCAGGTGATGGGTAAATTGTGGGAATTGGGCATCAATCTTCAGTTGCACCCGTGCGGCGAGAAAGCTGAAACCTTCCAACAGCCGTTCAACATAGGGGTCGGCACAGGCGTAGGTTTCCAGCCCCAGGCGGCCGGCAACCTTGGGGTAGTCGCGGGCAAATTCACCGCCAACTTCCCGCAGATGCGCCAGCTCACGCTCGTAATAGCGCAGCAGTTTTGCGTTCAACGCACGTCCCTTGTCTCAATATCGAAGATCCGCGCCTCGCCTGCTTCCAGGTCGAGTTCGGTCTTCAGGTACAGGCGCTCGGGCAACGGTTGGCCCCAGAGTTCGCCATGAATTTCAAAGGTCATCTGGTTGGGACTGATGGTTGCACCCGAGGAGGCAACCGGCACGACACGCAGGCTTTCGCGCAAAATCCGCGGTTCGAAATCCCAGATCGCCTGGCGAATGCGGCGTCCCAACGCTTCGCGGTCCAGGCCGGCAGCCGTCTTTCCCGCGAGATCGGGCAGCCCGAAATTGAGCACTGATTGTCCCGCCAACGGGCACTTCCTCAGGTCGCGAAAGCTGCCCAGACTGGTGCTGTTGAGCAGCCACCCCAAATCGCGTAATACCGCCTTGCGCAAGCGGCGCATGGACAACACGCGCTTGTCGCGAGGCTCGAAAACCTGCGCGGTGTCGTCATCACTCAAGCGATCGAGCAAGGACGGTTGCAAACGTTCGAGACTGGTTAGTTCAGCCATGCGCTGAGGCCTCCATCGACAGGACGGCGGGCGGGCGAACCCACCCACCGTCGGGCATCCGAATCAGATCTTCTGATTCTTTTCCAAGTCCCACTTCTTCGGCGTACCGGTGATTACCGTGTCACCGTTGAAGGCGTCATAGGCGTAGCTGATGGTGGTGAAGTTGATCGAAAGGGTTTCGGCAGGCCGATCGCCAGTGCTGCTGGCGGAGTAAGCACTGATAATCGCGCCGCCCAGGATGATCTTAAGAAACACTTGCTGTTTTTTGTCCGCGCCGCCCGTATGGACAAAGTGGATCTCGGCATCGCCCAGGCTCTTGCCGCACACAGCCTGCATAAACAGATCGGCCGAGGCCACGTCGGCCAGTTTGGTCACGGAAATTTCCGAGAACGAAGGGTTGCTGGTGTCACGGTCAGCACCGCCGCCACTGGAGGAAATCGCTCGGAAAACCCCCATTTGGATAGCATCGAGGGTGATCCAGTCTTTGTGACCGTCGACGGTGGAAGTGCCTTTGATTGGGGTGCCTTTAAAGTTCAGCAGGATCATGGTGAGTACCTTTCAGGTTGAACAACGGGGTTATGACGCTTGGGTTGAAGGCAGCCTGGAGACCAACCGCAAGGACACGGTCAAGCCTTCAAGCTGGTAGTGCGGACGCAGGAAAAACTTGGCGCTGTAGTAACCGGGGTTGCCTTCGATTTCTTCCACCACGACCTCGGCCCCCGCCAGCGGCTTACGCGCTTTATCGGCATCGGTCGCGGTCGCCGGGTTGTGCTCCACGTAGCGGCCAACCCAGTTGTTGAGCCAGGTCTGCATATCGTCGCGCTCTTTGAATGAACCGATCTTGTCGCGCACGATGCACTTCAAGTAGTGAGCAAAACGGCACGTGGCAAACAGGTACGGCAGACGCGCTGCCAAGTTGGCGTTGGCGCTGGCATCCGGGTCGTCGTACTCCGCCGGTTTGTGCAGGGACTGGGCGCCGATGAAGGCCGCCAGATCGCTGTTTTTTTTGTGCACCAGAGGCATGAAGCCGTTCTTGGCCAGCTCGGCTTCGCGCCGGTCGCTGATGGCGATCTCGGTCGGGCAGGTCATGTCCACACCGCCGTCGTCAGTTGGGAAGGTATGCACCGGCAAGCCCTCCACGACGCCGCCGGATTCGATGCCGCGAATTTGCGAACACCAGCCATAGTGTTTGAACGACCGGTTGATATTCACAGCCATGGCGTAAGCCGCGTTGGCCCAAGTAAAATCCTTGGCGTCGGCGGCGTCGGTGGTTTCTTCAAAATCGAAGTCTTCCACCGGATTGGACTTGGCACCGTAAGGGGCACGAGCCAGGAAACGCGGCATGGCCAGGCCCACGTAGCGTGAGTCTTCACTGGCGCGCAAGCTGCGCCACGCCGCGTGCTCCGGGGTCTGGAAGATTTTGGTCAGGTCACGTGGGTTGGCCAGTTCCTGCCAGGACTCCATGAGCATCACGCTGGGGTCAGCGGCGGTGATCAGCGGGCAGTGCGCGGCGGCACTGACACGCGCGATCTGGGTCAACAGCTCGACGTCCGGCGCACTGTTGTTGAAGTAGTAGTCAGCGACAAAAGCGCCATAGGGCTCGCCACCGAACTGGCCGTATTCCTCTTCATACAGCTTCTTGAAAATCGGGCTCTGGTCCCAGGCCACTCCTTTGAACTTGCGCAGAGTCTTATGCACTTCGTGCTTGGAAATGTTCATCACCCGAATCTTCAGGGACTCGTCGGTCTCGGTGTTACTGACCAGGTAATGCAAGCCGCGCCAGGCGCTTTCCACGGCCTGGAACTCCTCATGGTGGAGGATATGGTTGACCTGTTCGGTGAGCTTTTGGTCGAGGCTGGCGATCAGGCCTTCAATCGTGCCGAGCACGTCATGGGACATCACCTGCGTGCCTTGCAGCGCCTGTTCCGCCAGGGTGCGCACGGCGGATTCCACGGCGTCCCTGGCTTTGTCGGTCTTGGGCTTGAATTCTTTTTGCAGCAGGCTGGCGAAGTCACCGGCGTCGAATGCCGTGGCCGGAGCTCCCTGTTCGGGTTGTTCCGATTGCGTAGTGGACATGACGGTATCCTTGAATTATGGGCAACAGCGTCCCCATACCGGGGCAAACGAGGCGCCGGCAGAGACCACGGTCATTCAGTTAGTCGGGTTGTTGGGGGGCCGCGCACAGGGCCTGCATCACACTCGGATCGCTGAGCACTTTGGCCAGCAATTCTTCGGCCCCTACCTTGCCGTCCATATAGGTCAGCAGATTCGACAGCTGGCGGCGCGCGGCCAACAACTGATTAAGGCTGGGCACCTTGTTGGCGATTGCACCTGGGGAGAAGTCGTCCATGCTCTCAAAGGTGATCTCCACCGGCAGGTTGCCCTCGCCCGTCAGGGTATTGGGCACCTGGAATGCCACACGGGGCTTCATGGACTTGAGGCGTTCGTCAAAGTTGTCCACATCGACTTCCAGAAACTTGCGCTCGGCTACCGGCGGCAAAGGCTCGGCCGGTTTGCCGGAAAGGTCTGAAAACACGCCCATCACGAAGGGTAACTGCACGGTTTTTTCCGCGCCGTAGATCTCCACGTCGTATTCGATCTGGACGCGCGGCGCACGATTGCGGGCGATAAACTTCTGGCTACTTTCTTTGGCCACGGAACTGGCTCCGGTGAGTGGAGTGGATAGATGAACGTTCAGTTGTCGTTGGTGCGGATGCCGCTGACCTGCGCCAGTTGCGCAAGTCCATCGGGCGCCAGGTCTTGCAGCAACTCCATGAAATTCTTGTCGATCAGTGTTTTTGCCCGTTGCAGCAGGAACGGCACCGGGCTCGCGGGCTCATGGGTATGAAAATAGCTGCACAGCCGATCGATGACCTGGCGCGCCTCTTCGCGGCTGCGGATCTCGCCGAACAGTGCCTGCGGTGCGGCCACCTCTGAGGTAGCAACAGTGGCTGCAGCCGCTTCGACTGGCGCAGGTTCAAGCAAGAACCGGCGGACTATTTCAGCGGCGCGACGCAGTGGAGCGACCAGTCCATTGAGGTCGATGGCGCGACCTACGCCGACTTTTTCCGTCAGCCACTGCTCAATCTGCAGGCTGTGCGCCAACGCCTGGGTCAGCGCAAGGTGAATGGCCTGTAGCTGTTGCGCATTGGCATCGACAAGCGCCCCTTCGATCATCGCCAGGCTCGGGTGATTGCCCTCGCCGCCGTGCTCGACAATCGCCAGATCGATCATTCTCAAGCTGACCGCGCCGATGCCTCGTGCGTTGATCAACGGCGCATCCAACACGTCGCGTACCAGGCCGTTGGGGGCACATAGGAACGCCAGGACATTGATGCGCAACAGCGGGTCATGGCCATCCTCCGGGTCGAGCCTGGGGTACAGCCCGTCCCAGCAATTTTCCAACAACCCCTGCACCAGCCCCAGGCCAGCCGACAGGCCGGCGATGCCGTGCACGTTGAGTTCGGCGCGGGTGGCCCAGATGGCCAGGCGCAAATCGCGGCTACGCTCCAACATCGGCAGTGCGAGGGCCATGACGCGCTTCCAGTTCGGCTCGATGGCGTCGGTAACGGTGTCGCCGTACTGAACCTCGGGTTTACCCAGTGCCTCTTCTTCAAGTTCTAAGAATTGCGCCGAATATTCAAAGTTCTGGCCACCGCCATCGGCCTCGCTCAGGGGCAAGCACAACAGGGTGAAATCCAGTGGTTGAGCTTCGGTGGGCGACCCCATCATGTGTCCCTCGGGCAAATGGCTCTGGCAGTAGAGCCGCGAGTCGGGACGTCGAATCCAACGGTTCAGAAAACTGAGCCTGTTGGAGCCCCCCGCTACGCCTACTGCCGAAAATATTCAGCGTGGGCGGATTTATATAGCGATGGGACCACACGAGAATGCAGGCAGTGTCATTGCGGGGCGTAGGATTAAGCTGCGAATGCAGCGCTCGTGAGCAGAGAAAGCGCACTCATAAATAGCGTCGCCTGGCTTTAGGTCGGCCACCCGCCGGCCATTGCTTGAGCCAGTGACGGCTGCACCGGCACGCGAATACCGAAGGTGTCCCTCAGCAAGACCGTTAGCTCTTGCGCGTTGTTCAGCAGCCGTTTTTCGCTGGGCTGATCCAGGGAATGGATCGCGTAATGCGCGTTGTTCAAGGTATGGCGTTTGCCGGGCGACAGCAGTGCGACTTTCAATTGGCCCAAGAACGGCGAGTTCGGGTGGGTCGAGACATACCAATTACCGATTTCGTAATCGATGGCGGCCTGCACCTGCAAGTCGAACACATACAAACCACGCCACTCCCCGGCCACTTCGGCCCATAAGGTGTAACTGTTCTCCCCTGCATTGAACGTCAGGCGATAGGGCTCATGGGCGGTGGCCTGCACGGCCTCAGTGTCCAACTGCAACGGACTGCTGGGCACCATGCCGCCAAAGCCTACATCGGTGATGTAACGAACCCCGTCCAGGGTCACCAGGCTCAAACGATGGGTGCGTGCCGTGCGCGCGTCCGGCGGTCCGCCCATCACCACCCGACCGGTAATGCCACGGGCCTCGAAACCCAGTTCCTGCAGCAGCGCGAGGAACATCTGGTTCAACTCATAGCAATAGCCGCCGCGGCCATCGAACAACACCTTTTGCTCGACGCTGGGCAAGTCGATCGGCACCGGCAGGCGCAGCAGGGTCGACAGGCTTTCAAAGGCGAAGGTGCACACATGGCGCAGTTGCAGATCCCGCAGAGTTGCCAGGGTGGGCGGTGGCGGCGAATCGTATCCCAGGCGCTGCAGGTACAGATGGCTATGGTTGAGGCGGGTCATGGCACGGTCCTTGGGCGCAGTAAGAGTGCGTCACTATGCCGCGTTCACATGCAAACTGTCATTTTGAATGAACCTTTTTGAACGCTTCAGCCTCCATCTATAACAAGACAGGGAGGCAACATGAGTACCGCAAAAATCTACACCATCCACTACCAACTGCACGGTCAACCGAAGTCCTTTGTGGTGCGTGCCGAAGTGATGAATAACGCCGAGGCCTGGCACTGGGCAGCGGTCGATGCCGACATTGCTCATGTCAGCCGTATCGGCCGCGTCGGCCACGAGCAGGTGAAAAAAACCACCCGGCCCTGGGCGGAGAAGTTCGGGATTACCGACGTTTCCTGGACGCCGCCCAAATAAACGAAGGCCCCGCTCAATGGCGGGGCCTGATTACCTATTACGCTGTTATTTCTTTAAGTCGCCCAACGGATCGTAGGGCGGCTTTTTTTTCGCCTCGTCCTTGTCCTTTTTATCCAGCGGGGCAATCGCCGGACCTACCGGGTCAACCTGCGGATCAGCCACATCCGGCGAGTCGGGGTCAAATCCCAGCTCATCCTTGCCGCTGGCGTGTTCGTTAGAGGGGGGCCCATCCGAGCGCTTGTTCATCATGGTCTCCTGTTAGAGCGGGCGAGCTTTGTCGTGGAGGTTTTCCAAGTCTTCTTCGACGCGCTCCACATCATCATGGTCGTCACGCTCTTTCGGGTCATTGGGGCGCAAGGCATCGTTGTCGCGCTCTTCTTCACCGGGTGTGCGATCAGGGTCGGGTGTACCGGGCGGTGGTTGCTTGTATTCGGGCATGGTGGTTCACCTCAAAGGGACTACATTCGTTTAGAGAAACTGCCACAGATCATGGTTCAACTTGATTGCCCCACCGCTGACCGCTGACCATGAGAAGATGCCACCCCCTACCCGCCCTGGAGACCTGGACCGGATGTTCGAGCTCAAACCCTGCGACCCCGTCACCTACCGCCAACAGACCCGCCGCAGCACGTTGATCGTGGCCGTGCTGTTCATGGCCTTGGCCATGCTGCTGTCGACCCTGGCGGTGATGCTGTTCGGCGAACCCGGCGGTGATAACTTTCGCTTCAATGTCGGCGGTGTGTTCGCGGGGGTGCTGATTACCGTCGCCCTGGTGCGCGGCCCGTTCTGGTCCAAGTCGTGGCTGGCCGCTGCGGTGTACGGCTGGCAGCTCAAGCGCACGCTGATGCGCGTGACCAATGTGATGCACACCGTCACCGAACGTGTGCAGGCCAATGATCCGGCGGCCATGAAAGTGCTGCGTTTCTATCACCTGGGGCTGACGCAGATGCATGCACTGGACGCCAACTCCAGCGCCCAGGCGCAACTGGTCGGCGAAATGGACGCGCATAAAGCCAGGATGCAGACGCTGGGAATCGACACCGAACAGACCCGTTTCGACCCCGCGTGGCTGGACGGTTTGAAAAGCGTTTAAATCATCTGCCTCGCCAGCAGAACAACGCACTCACCGCAATCGCCGCACCCGCCACGCCAAACACCAGCGGCGCCGACGCCACCGGCAGCAGCAGACCCGCCAGCAGCGGCCCCAGGCCAGCGCCGATGTCGCGCCAGACCGCATTGGACGCCAGCGCCGACACTCGCATCGAACCGGGGTTGCGCTCGGCGACCAAGGTAGTCACCAGCGGCAGTTGCAATGCGCGCAGCACCAGCACCGCAGCCGCGCCGACGATCACCCAATAGCTGCCGAATGCGCTCAAGGCCAGGGCACTCAAGAACGAAAACAGCAGCAACATGGCGGTGGCGCCAAATCGCTGCGCCGCGCGACCGCCCAGGGGGCTCAGAAGCATTTCCGAGACGTAGCGCAGGGCCATTAAGCCACCAGCAATCAGCACCGCATCGCCGCCGAGAATTTTCTGGGCCTGGATCGACAGCCCAAAGATAAACAGCCCGTCCAGCGCCACGCCTTCGATAAACGACCACAGTGCCACGCTGTCCGGCCACTTGAAGCGACGCCCTGGTGTGCTGTGCAAATCATGTCCGGCGCTGGGCAAGCCGCGCGCCATCCAAAGGCCTATCAGGCAGCAACCGGCGAGAATCACAAAGATCGGACGCGGCCCGGCCCACAGCGTCAGCCAACCACCGAACGGCAACGCCAGCATCGGTCCCCAGGCGATCAAGGCCCGCGAACGCCCGGCCCGGCGCGCGGCGCCCTCTGGCTCAGCGGTGGCCAATACCTGGGTCGACAGGTTCAACGCGGCGAAACACAGGCCCCACACCAGCCGCAACCCGAGCAACGCGGCGAAGCCGGACAGCACCGAATTGCCCAGAGCACACAGCGCAGCGGCACCGGCGGCGATCATGCAGGTCAGGCGATCGCCGTTGCGCGCATAGAAATTCAACACATGCCGGTAACCGAAAATCCGCACCAGGCGGTTGGCCGCCAGCAACACCCCGGCCTGGGCCAGGGTAATGCCAAAGGCCTGGGATTCCATGGGCAACAGCAGGTAGAGCAACACGTCGCTGGGCAGGCACAACGCCAGGGTCAGCGCGGCGCGGCGGGAGGTGGTGTCGGCAGTGCGTTGGGCCTGACTGGACATAAATCTGAAACATCCCGAAATATTCAGGTCGCCACGGTAGCCTTAGCGAACCGCGCTTTACAACGCCCCGTCACGTCTTTTTCCCATAGGGCAGCAAACGCAAACCGCTGGCCACGCTGCCCACCAGCGCAAATGCGCAGCCCAGCCACAACGCAGAGTGCGGGCCGCTGGCCATGAACAGGTGGAAACACAACGCCACCAGCGAGGCGCCCAGCGTCTGCCCCAACAAGCGCGAAATCGCCACGATGCCACTGGCCCCGCCGCTGCGCGCCAGCGGTGCACTGGTCATCAACGCCTTGAGATTGGGCGACTGGAAAAAACCAAAACCGGCGCCGCACAAGGCCATGCGCCAACCGATATCGAAGGCCGACGCGCCGGTGTCCAAGGTCGCCAATGCGGCCATGCCCAGGCTCAACATCAGCAGGCCGATGCCGCACAGCAGGCCCAGGGACACACGGTCGGCCAGGCGCCCGGCGACCAGTGCCATCACCGCCACCACGGCAGGCCACGGCGTCATCAGGAAGCCGGTTTCCACCTGGCTATGGCCGAGCACTGCTTGCAGCAGAAATGGCAGCGACACGAAGGCCAGGCCCTGGGCACTGAAGGCGCAGATCGCAGTGAGAGAAGACAAGGCAAACACCGGCCGCTTGAACAGGTCCAAGGCGAGCATCGGCGCCGGATGACCGGCCTGGCGACGCAGCAACAAGGTGCCGCACAGCAGCGCCACGGCAATCAAGCCCAGGGTCAGTGCGCCTTGAGCGCCGTGCACCGCTGTGCCAAGGCCCAAGACCAACAAGGCGAACAAACCGGCACATAACAATGCCGCCAGCCGGTCAAACGCATGCCCGGTGATGGGGAGAACGGGCAGTGAACGCACGCCGAGTGCCAGGGCCAACAGCCCCAGCGGCACATTGATCAGGTACAGCCAGTGCCAGGTCGCCACTGACAGGATCGCCGAGGCGGCGGTCGGCCCCAAGGTAAAGGCCAACCCCACCACCAACGAGTTATAACCAAGGCCGCGCCCAAGCATTTTCGACGGGTAGATATGCCGCAGCAACGCCGTGTTCACACTCATGATCGCCGCCGCTCCCAGCCCCTGCACCACCCGCGCAGCCGTCAGGGTCTCCAGCGAACCGGCCAACCCGCAAAACAGCGACGAGACGATAAACAGCAGCAACCCGCCAAGGTACACACGGCGATGCCCCAGCACGTCACTCAGCGACGCAAACGGCAGCACCGTGGCAATAATCGCCAACTGGTAGGCGTTGACCACCCAGATCACCGAGGCGGAATCGGTGCCAATCCCTTCGGCCAGTGTCGGCAGTGCGGTGTTGACGATGGCCGTGTCCAACGTCGCCATGCCGATCCCCAGGGAGATCGCGATCACGGCAGGCAGGCGTTTGTTGAGAGGCAGGCCATCGGCGGCAGAAGACATGAACGATCCACGCGGGTGATAAGGCTGCCAGATTAAGGGCAGCGCTGATTTTTTTCAGCCGCGGATCAGTTGCCTGTCGACAATTTCATGTTCGCCAGCGCGCTCAGGTCCAAATGCCCGCCTATAACCGGCGGGCACCAGTAGTAACCACCGGTCAACGGCGTGCTGATGCGGTACAGCCCGTCGACAATCCCGTCTTCCAACCCGCTCATCCGGCGCAGTTGTGCTTCGAAAGCATCGAACGAGTGGCCGAACGCGAGGAACATCAACCCCGCCTGACCGTTCTCGGCCCACGGCATCGAGCGGCGTACCACGAAGGCTTCCGGGGTAAAGCTTTCCTGGGCGGTGCGTTTGGTGTGGGCGGATTCGGGGGCGTCGTCCAGCTCTTCGTTATCGCCATGGCGGCGGCCGATGATGTGGTCGCGCTCCTGGGCGGGCAAGGCGGCGAAGCCGTCGAGATCGTGCTGCCATTGCTGGATCGCAGCGAAGCTGGCGCCGCTGTCGGTCAGCGCGGCGTCAACGGCGGCGTCGTCGTGGGGGTTTTCGGTGCCGTCTTCATAGTCGGTGAGGTCAAAACCGGTCTTGTAGCGAAAGCCTTCGGTTGACTGCACCAGGCCAAACGCCGGGGCCAGGGCCTTTTCATAGGCACGGCTGCGCAACAGCAGTTCACCGCGATCCACACCGTGCAGCCACACCCACAGTGCCTGCTGGGTGGACGGATTATTCGCACCCGGGCCGCTGACCGCCGGGAATGGGCGCAGACCATCGATGTGCGTGCCCAGTGCATTTACCAGCGGTTCACCTAAACCGACCACTGCCGCCGAATCCACCAGTTGCACCAGCGCGTCCAACGCGGCCGGTACGGCTTCAAGGGTTTGCACGGCAAAAAACAGATGGCGTGCCTGCAAAGGCACCGGTGCGGCAAGAATGCCCGGCTGGTAGTGACTCATGTGAACTCCTTCAAGAAAGGCGCGCAGTTTACCCGCGGTACGTCATCGTGCGTAGGAGAAAGCGCGCAAGCCTTGCCATAGAGCCCTCTGTTGGGTGACTCTCTAGTCATGTTTTGAAACTATTCCAGGGGTAGCGACATGACCACCAGCAACCTGCTCGCCCAGCTGTTTCCAACGTCCGTGGCCGATATTCCCGAGCAATTCCGGCTTGAAGCGCCCATTGAACAGCGTGATTACCTGGTCGATGGCCAGTTGCAGGTGTGGAACGGCCCGCTGGCCCAGGTGCAGAGCCCGGTGCAGTTGGGCGACAGCCGTGTGGTGATCGGCAGCACGCCGCTGCTGGACGCCGACACCGCCCTCACCGCCCTCGATGCCGCCGTGCGCGCTTATGACCGTGGCCAGGGCGAATGGCCGACGATGCGGGTGGCGGACCGTATCCAGCATGTCGAAGCGTTTTTGCGCCGTATGCGCGAACAGCGCGATGCCGTGGTTACGCTGCTGATGTGGGAAATCGGCAAGAACCTCAAGGACTCGCAAAAAGAGTTCGACCGCACCTGCGACTACATCACCGACACCATCAATGCCCTCAAGGAACTGGACCGTCGCAGCAGCCGCTTCGAACTGGAACAGAACACCCTCGGGCAAATCCGCCGCGTACCGCTGGGTGTAGCGCTGTGCATGGGCCCCTACAACTACCCGCTCAATGAGACCTTCACCACGCTGATCCCGGCGTTGATCATGGGCAACACCGTGGTGTTCAAACCGGCCAAGCTCGGCGTGCTGCTGATCCGCCCGCTGCTGGAAGCGTTCCGCGACAGCTTCCCGGCCGGAGTGATCAACGTGATCTACGGCAGTGGCCGTGAAACCGTCAGCGCGCTGATGGCCAGCGGCAAGATCGATATCTTTGCGTTTATCGGCACCAACAAGGCCGCCAGCGACCTTAAAAAACTGCACCCCAAGCCGCACCGCTTGCGTGCTGCACTGGGCCTGGACGCGAAAAACCCCGGCATCGTGTTGCCCGAGGTGGACCTGGACAATGCCGTCAGCGAGGCCGTCACCGGTTCGTTGTCGTTCAACGGCCAGCGCTGCACCGCGTTGAAAATCCTTTTTGTGCATGAGGATGTCGTCGACAGCTTTATCGAGAAATTCAACGCCAAGCTGGCGACACTCAAGCCCGGCATGCCGTGGGAAGACGGCGTGTCGCTGACGCCGCTGCCGGAAGTGGGCAAGGTGGATTACCTCAACGATCTGGTGGCCGATGCTCAACAACACGGTGCCCAGGTGGTGAATGCCAACGGTGGCACCAGCCGTGGTTCGTTTTTCTACCCGGCCGTGCTGTACCCGGTGAACCCGCAGATGCGCGTGTACCACGAAGAACAGTTCGGCCCGGTGGTGCCGATCGTGCCTTACCGCGATCTGGAGACGGTGATCGAGTACGTACTCGACTCGGACTTCGGGCAGCAATTGAGCATCTTCGGCACCAACGCCGTGGCAGTCGGGCGTCTGGTGGACACCTTTGCCAATCAGGTTGGCCGGATCAATATCAACGCCCAGTGCCAGCGCGGGCCGGACACGTTCCCATTCAACGGGCGCAAGAACTCGGCCGAAGGCACGTTGTCGGTACATGACGCCTTGCGGGTGTTCTCGATCCGCACCCTGGTGGCCACCAAGTTCCAGGAGAGCAACAAGGCGCTGGTCAGCGACATCCTGCGCAACCGCGATTCGAGCTTCCTGACCACCGATTACATTTTCTAGAGGAACGCGAGCAGTTGATTAACCTGCATTTGCCTATGTTTGCCCGGCGCCTGCTGCGCCCGTTGCTCGACCCGTACCGTCGCTATCGCCATGCCAAGCTGATCCACGCCGTGCGCGTGTCCATTGGCTTGCTGGCGACGATCCTGCTGACCACCGGCATCAACCTGCCCCACGGTGAGTGGGCGTCGGTGACCATGCTGATCGTGATCGGCGGTTTGCAGCACCACGGCAATATCGGCAAGAAAGCCGTGGAGCGCGCCTACGGTACTTTGATCGGCGCCAGCGTCGGCTTGCTGCTGGTGGTGCAACAGGCCTACTTCGGTCTGCCGCTGTTGACCTATTTGCTGATGTCGGTGGTGTGCGGGTTCTTTTCCTATCACGCCATCGGCAAGGGCGGATACATCGCCCTGCTGTCGGCGATCACGGTGTTTATCGTCGCCGGCCACGGCGACAATCCGATCTCGGATGGTTTGTGGCGCACGGTCGATATCCTGATTGGCATCGTGCTGGCCCTGGCGTTTTCCTTCGCCCTACCGCTGTATGCCGTGTACTCGTGGCGCTACAACCTGGCCAGTGCTTTGCGCGACTGTGCGGCGATTTACAGCAGAATCATCAACGGCCAATCGGTCACTGATGATGAACACCTCAAATTGTTGAACCGTTTGAACGCCGCGATGGTGCAACTGCGCTCGCTGATGCCGTCGGTGTCCAAGGAAGTGCGCATCTCCATGACCGAACTGGACGCGATCCAGCGGCACCTTCGCATGTGCATCAGCACCCTGGAAATTCTCGGCAACACGCGACCGGACCCGCGTGATGAACAGGCCACTGCGCGCATGCAGATGATGTTGAAGGCCGAGCACCGGCAGATTCGTGTGCAGTTGGTGGGGATGGCGCGGGCGCTGAAGTCGGGGGTGACAGAGCGGTTGGAGCGGCCAAGCCATGCCGGCGTCAGCGAGCCGGCGCTGGATACGCCAGTCTACAGCGCGTTGGACGGTTATCGGTTGCTGACGGTGCAATTGGCGGCGAATGTGGATGGGATGCGCCAGCGGCTGGCTAAGAGCGCCGGGCGCTGGAAGATCTAGAAAGCTGGTCCGTTGACGTGTACCCAGCATCTACACCTTCACACTTTCTCCTACATATTTTTCACGTTTTATTCACATCCCGGGACGTAGGGTGAAGCCTCATCCGTTACAAACGTTGCACATCAAGCCCGCCGCCCCAGCGGGCTTTTTTTTGCCTGGGATTTGACTTAGCGCGAGGCCTTGGCAGCGGGCGCGGCCGCTTGTTCACGAATGGCACGCTGGGTATCCAGCACCTTCGCCAACGCGGTTTCCGCTTCCGGGCTTTGCTGCGGCACACGAATCGCCGCCGAGACCAAGGTGATCAACTTGGCCATCACTTCGGCATCCGTCGCCGGGCGGCCCAGGCTCATGGAATTCATCAGCAGGCGCAGTTCGGTGCCGGCCATCACCCCGGAAATCGCCTTGAGGGCAAATTGCAGGCGCACGCCCAGCTCATTGCGCGGCAGATCCGGCAAGGCCAGGGCGAACGCTTCGAAGAAGCGCTGGAACACCGGCTGGTAATGCACCTTGAGGTATTCCTGGATGAACGGTGAGGTGTCGCTGTACACACGACCCAGGAAACGGATGAACGAACGCCCTTCCCCACTCGCACTGGCCGGATCGCTGCGCTCCAGGCCCATGGCCGGGGCGAACAGCACGCCTAGGAGGGTATCGCAATCAAGTGGGCCATCAGACTCGGCTTCACAACGCGCCAGCAGTTCCAGGCGCTGCTCATTGAGCGGCTCAAGGCGCTGCATCAGCAGGGTTTTCATCAGGGAATCCTTGTCCCCGAAGTGGTAGTTCACAGCGGCCAGGTTTACTTGGGCTCGCTCGGTAATCTGCCGTAACAACACTGCGTCATAACCGTACTTAATAAAGAGCGCCTCTGTCGCATCCAGCAATCGAGTCTTGGTAATGTTTGGAGCGCTGAGTTTCTTCGCGACCATAAAGGGTTCCACGGCGGAAATATTGTTTTAAAAAATAATTTGATTTTTTATACCGGGGCGGCCGGTCGAAAGCAAGTGGGGATACACCGCCATACGATTCAAAGCCTTGGCCAGCGGGCATTTTGAGGGTGATCCGGGCAATTTTGGCGGCCCCTCACACCGTCTTATGTAATCGTTTCAAAGGGTAAAACCGCTCTACATCCATGGCTGGCGAAGCGCTGGGAACACGGTTAGTATTCAAACAATATTTTAAAAACAAGAAATAAAACCAGTCCGTGACGCGTACCTGACAACTCCCGAACTTGTTACAAGGATTTACCGGGGGACATGACGGCAGCGTCGAGACTGCAGGCGTAGTCATGATGACAGATACCCCCGCGCACCCAGGCTTGATCTCCCTGCAAGGCATCGGCAAACGCTATCAGTTGGCCGGGCAAGAGCTGTCCATTCTCAATGACGTGTGCCTGTCCATCACCCGCGGTGACAGCTGCGGCATTCTCGGCGCGTCCGGCTCCGGTAAAAGCACCCTACTCAATATTCTTGGCCTGTTGGACTTGCCCAACTGCGGCCAGTACCACTTTGCGGGCCACGATATTTTCAGCGCCACCCCGGATGAACTGGCGGCGATCCGCAACCAGCAGATCGGTTTTGTGTTCCAGAGCTTCAACCTGCTGCCGCGCCTCAGCGCCTTGGACAACGTCGCCTTGCCGCTGAGCTATCGCGGTGTGTCGCGCCACGAATCGGTGGAGCAGGCCCTGCGCATGCTCGAACAAGTGGGTTTGGCCGACCGCGCTCACCATCGCCCCGCCGACCTTTCCGGCGGTCAGCGCCAACGCGTTGCTATCGCCCGCGCGCTGGTGGGCAAACCTTCGGTGATCCTGGCCGACGAACCCACCGGCAACCTCGACAGCAGCACCGCTCAGGACATCATGGACCTGCTGCTGGCGCTGAACCGCGAGCAACAGGTCACGCTGATCATCGTCACCCACGACGCGACTATCGCCGAGCGACTGGAACGCAAGATTCTGGTGCGCAACGGCGTGGTGCACGAGGTCGGTCGCCTATGAGCCTGCGGGTCGAACAGAGCCTCAGCCAATTGCTGCATGAAGCCTTCATCAGCCTGCGCACCCTTGGCAAGCGCTCGGTTCTGGCCCTGCTGGGCATCGTGATTGGCAGTTCGTCGGTGGTAGCACTGATCAATATCGGCCATAACGCGGCAGTGGATGCCGCGATGATTTTCAAGGACATGGGCACCGACACCCTGGTGGTGCAGTTCCCGCCCAAAGGCAACAACAATGTGCCGATGCGTACCCCACTCAACCTGCAAGCGGTGCGCGAGGCCGTGCCAGGCATCGCGCATATCGGCGCACTCAGCCTGTTCAGCGGTCCCATCGTGTTCCATGGCCGCACAGCCAACGCCAACTTCGTCGGCGGCACAGCGGAGATTCCCCAAACGATGCGCCTGGAACTGCGACAAGGGCGTTTTCTGTCGAGCTACGACGCCAACGAAACCTATGGCGTGATTGGCGACCAGGTCGCCCAGGCACTCGGGGCGCCGGGCGATCCCGTGCAACTGGGCGACCGGGTGCGCATCAACGACTACCTGTTCCTGATCGTCGGCATTCTGCACAACCAACCGCGGGCGATGCTGATGCCGGTGCAGGCCAACGAGTCATTGTTCATCCCCGCCGAAGGCATGCGCCGTATCTACGCCACGCCGCAGATCAGCAATGTGATCATCCGCGCCGCGCCCGGCCAGGACATGGAGCACATCGCCCGGGCAGCCGCCGACGCCTTGCAGACCCAGCTCACCGAACACACTGTCGACATTCAGGTGCCCCAGCAAATGATCGACGGCATGACCCGGCAAAGCCGCACCTTCGCCTACCTGCTACTGGCCCTCGGCGCGATTTCCCTGGTGGGCGGTGGCGTGGGGGTGATGAACGTGATGCTGATGAACGTCTCGGAGCGCCGCCGCGAGATCGGCATTCGCATGGCCTTGGGCGCTCGCCAGCGGGATATCCGCAACCTGTTCCTGCTCGAAGCCGTGACCCTCACCGCCGTCGGCGCGCTGTGCGGCGCGGTGCTGGGCATGAGCGCTGCCTGGCTCTACGCCTGGCTGTCGGGCTGGGAGTTCGCGCTGGCGGCTGCCGCCCTGCCCCTCGGCGTGGGCAGTACATTGCTGGTGGGTTTGTTCTTCGGCCTCTACCCGGCAGTTTCGGCCTCGCGATTGCAACCGGTGGAGGCCCTGCGTGATGAGTAAATGGCTCTGGTTGCTCGCGCTGATCAGCCTGCCCGGCGTGGCGGCCGATGTGGTCATCCGTCCCTCGGCCCCCAGCAGCCCCCGCAGCGTGTCGTTGAACGCCCAGGTCACCGCGCTGACCCTTGGCGACGCGGTGTACCTGGGCCTGCGCAACAACCCGGCAATCCGCAGCGCCTACCTGCAACGGGTGGCGCAGAAGTTCGACCTGCGGGTCGCTGAAGACGTGTTCAACCCCAAGCTCACCCTCAACAGCTATTACCGCGCCACCCGCGGTTCCCAGGACAGCGCACGCAACACCAACGTGGCGCCGGCCACCAGTTTGCTCAGTGAGTACGGCACCCGACTGAGCATGGGCTGGACCCAGCAACTGAACAACGCCGACCGCGCCGGCCGTTACCGCAGCGACGGCCTGGACCTGGCGATCATCCAACCGCTGCTGCGCGGTGCCGGCTGGGACGCCACCACGGCGCCGCTGCGCCTGTCACGCCTGTCGGAACAGGCCAATCGCCTGAACCTCAAGGCCACCGTGGCGCAGACCATCAGCCAGATCATCGCCACCTACCGCGAACTGCTGCGCGCCCAGGAACAACTGCTGATCGTGCAGGAAGCCCTCAAACGCTCCGACACCTTGCTGAACGTGAACAAAGCGCTGATCAGCGCCGGGCGCATGGCCGAGTTCGAAATCGTGCAGACCGAAGCCGATATCGCCACCCAGCAGTTGGGCGTGGAAGAAGCGCAAAACCAACTCGATACCAATCGCATGGCGCTCCTGCGTCTGCTGGCCCTGGACCTGTCCACGCCGATTCGCGCCACCGAAGCCCTGGAGGCCAAGCCCATGCAGATCGACAAGCGCCAGGCCTTCACCCTGGCGCAAACCCAGCAACCGGAGTACCTCGCCGCCCTGCTCGGCAGCCAGCAGGCCGACCTCGACCTGGTGATCGCCAAAGACTCCGGGCGCTGGCAGGTGGATTTGGTGGCCGGCGCGAACCAGATTCGCGACAACTACAATAACGACGCCGGCAGCAGCAATAACCGCACCTGGGACAGCTACGCCGGGGTGCAGGTGCAGATCCCCATCGGCGACATCAGCACACGCCAGGCCGAAGTGCGTGCGCGGGTGAATGTGGAGGATCAGGAAATCCGCATCACCGACGCCCGTCAGGAACTGGAGCGCAGCGTCAACGATGTGGTGCGCGACCTCGGCACCCGTTGGCGCCAATATGAAATCTCCCAGCGTGCGGTGGAGCTGTCACGGCGCAAGATCGAGATCGAGCGGGAAAAGCTCAGTGCCGGACGTTCCACCAACTTCCAGGTGCTGAGTTTCGAGACCGACCTGCGCAACGCCGAAAACGCGCAGCTCAATGCACTGATCGCTTATTTGAACGCCCAGACCCAGCTCGACTTGACCCTGGGCATGACGCTGGAAAGTTGGGAAATCACCCTCAATGACTACTAATCGAAAACGCCTGCTGGGCGCTGTAGTGATCCTGCTGCTGGTCGGAGCGGGGCTGGCGTTGCGCAGTCCTGCTTCCAGTCCCGCCAGTACCGCCGAGCAATGGCTGGCCATAAAACCCGACCCGCTGGTGCACCAGATAGGTCTGGTGGGCAAGATCGAGCCCGACACCACCCTCATCCTCACCGCCCCGTTCGACGGCAACGTGCAGGCCAACCTGGTGGAACAAGGCCAACGGGTCGAGGCCGGTCAGGTGCTGCTGCGCATGGACCCGGCCACCCTCCAAGTGCAACTGCGCGACGCACTTTCCGCCCAGCTCAAGGCCCGGCGTACCGTGCAGGAGATGCAAGACTGGGAGAGCAGCCCGGCAGTCAGCCGTGCCCGCCGCAGCCTGCGCACCACCGAGATGAATGCCGGCAACACCCAGCGCAAACTCACCGAAAGCGACAACCTGTTCAAGCGCGGCATCATCCCGCGCAACGAACTGGACGAACTCAAGCAGCAAGCCCAGCAACAACAGCTGGACCTCGCCTCCGCCCGCAGCGAACTGCAACAGGCGCTCGATCAGGGCAAAGGCGAGTACCGCCAGATTGCCGACATGGAACTGACCAACGCTACGGTGAAATACGAGGCCCTGCGCACGTTGCTCGAAGGCCAGGAGGTCAAGGCGCCGTTTTCCGGCATCGTGGTACCCGCGCCTGGCAATAACACACCCCAAGGCGGTGGCATTACCAACGCCCCCATCCAAGTTGGGAGCAAGATCAGCCAAGGCCAGGTGTTGTTCGGGTTGGCGAACATAGAACGGCTGAAAATCGTCGCCAAGGTCTCGGAGTTGGACATCAACCAATTGCATCAGGGCCAGGCGGTGGAGGTCATGGGCGATGGGTTTGATGGCGAGCGACTGACTGGCTCAGTCAGTGTGGTCAGCGGGTTGGCGATGGCCAGTGACAGCCAGGGCAGTGCGCAGTTTCCGGTGACGCTATCGATCCCCAAGCTGACGCCCCAGCAGTTGCAGCGGGTGCGGTTGGGGATGAGTGCGCGGTTGACCATCATCACCTACAACAATGCGCAGGCGATTGTGATTCCGAGCGAGGCGATCCAGGCGGATATGACGGTGGAGTATCGAGAAGCGATGGATAAGCCGGTGGAGCGGGTGAAAGTGACCACCGGGCAATCGACGGCGCAGGGGGTTGAGGTGTTTGGCCTCAAGCCTGGCTTTGTGAAGACCTCAAGATAAATGGAGATCCCCTGTGGGATGGCGGTGCGACGGTTCGACTTGCTCCCGATGGCAGAGGGTCAGTCAAAGCTGCATAAACTGACACACTGCCATCGGGAGCAAGCCCCCTCCCACATTTGAAATGAGTTCAACTTAAGAACCGGTCGGCTCTCAGGCCGCCACGCTCTTGCTTTTGATCTGAAATCGCCCCGTCAACCACGATGGCCGGCATTCCGGCCTTTACAAAAGTGACCCACTGTAAGAACGGAACCACTAGCCGCCGTTACCTAAATAACGGATATGCACCCCAAAAAACCGCAGATCTGAAGCAAGCCCTACCCCATTCAGGCCTTCACCAATCTCGAAGCCAGCGCCTTGGCCTGAAGCGCCACATCCGTCACCGCCGTGCTTTCCCACCACATCCCGCGCAATGGCGGGCCCATGGCAAACAGGCGTTCACTGACCTGCCCCTGGGCATCCAGCACTGCGCCGGACACATCCGCCGCAATCCCCAACGCCAACGGTCCAGGCCTGATCAACCCGCGTTTGAGCAACTGCTGCGGCAACGGCCGGGCCACGCGGCGCCAATCGTATTCGATGCCGCTGGAGTTGATCAGCGCTGCCCCCAACACTTGGGTGATCGCCTGTTCGCCTCGATAACGCAAGCGAATGGTTACGCCCTCGCCCGAAGGCTCCAGCCCTTTGAAAGACGCCGCTTGAATCCGCAAGCGCCCTTCCTCATGCAGCCGCGCTACCAACTCTGCGCTCAACGGCGGCGAGCGGTGGTGATGGCTTTCCCACCAGGGCCGCACATGCCGCACGAACTGACGTTTCTCCCGCTCGCTGGCCTGGCTCCACAACCGGCCAATATGGGCACGCACGGTGTCCAGCGGCGACTGCCAATCGATGCCCTGCTCCAGCGCGATCCGGCATTGCCGACGCACTTCGCGCAGCAACTGCCGAGGGCTGCGAAGGCCATGGTCAGCGGCAAGAAAATCCTCCCAAGCCGGCGGTTGCCGGCGCACATGGGGCAACAAACCGTGGCGTGAGAAAACCTCGATAGGTCCGCGATGCCCGGCCTGTTCCAGGGACACCACCGCGTCGACCATGGTCAGCCCGGAACCGATGATCAGCACCCTAGACTGCGGGTCGAGTTGGGTCATGGCCTGCACATCCCACGGGTCCACCGCCGCGGCGTTCAAGCCGCTGGATTCGGTTTGTGGCGTGCGCGCCGCCGGGAACATGCCGGTGGCCAGTACGGCAAACGCACCGCGCAGTTGCTGGCCGTTGTCGAGGGTCAGCAGGGTTGAATCCGCGTCCACTTGCAGGTCGACCACTTGCGCCCTGACATGCTCCACCGTGGAAGCCGACAACACCTTGGCCTCAGCCAACCGTTGCTGCGCATACAGGCCAAAAATCCCGCGGGGCGGGAACAGTTCGCTGATGGGCACGTGCTGCTGGTCCGACTCCGGCCAGCCGCCAGCGCCGATGTAGTCAGTGAGCCATTGAGTCAGGTCATCGGCATTGTCCGGGTCAACACTCATGCGTGCCGCGTTGCCGTTCAGGGTGTGGCCCAACTCCACAGCGCTGTAGGCCTCGCCACGCCCGAGCTCGGCGCGCGGCTCGATCACCAGGATCCGACGCTGACCACCTAGACGCAGCAGTTGCACGGCCAGCATCGTCCCACTCAGGCCGCCGCCGACGATCAGTACATCAGCGTTGCGGATGGATTCACTCATGCAGGTTCGCCCTTACTGTTTACCCAGGTAAATATCATGCAAGTCACCCCGCGCCAGCAATTCAGCGGCGCTGCCGCTCAAGGCCACGCGCCCAGTATCCAGCACGTAACCCTGGGACGCATAGGTCAGCGCGACGTTGATGTTCTGCTCGGCGATCAGGAAGCTCACCTGCTGCTCGCGGTTGAGCTGCGCGATGATCTCGAAAATCTCCTGCACGATCATAGGCGCCAAACCCATGGATGGCTCGTCGAGCAGTACCAAAGTAGGACGAGTCATCAACGCACGGCCGATGGCGACCATCTGCTGCTCGCCGCCCGAGGTGAGCCCGGCGCGGGTGTGGCGCTTGGTCTTGAGCCGGGGGAACCAGGCGTAGATGCGCTCCAGGTCGTGCTCCATTTCCTTGCGGCTCAGGCGTCGCACAAAGCCGCCGCTGCGCAGGTTGTCTTCCACCGTCAGCTGGCCGAACACATGGCGCCCCTCCAGCACATGCACCATGCCCTGGCGCACGCGCTGGCTGGGGTCGACATCCGCCAGGTCCTTGCCTGCGTACTCGATCACACCTCGGCTGACCTCTGCGCGCTCGGCCCGCACCAGACCAGAGATGGCCTTGAGGGTGGTGCTCTTGCCGGCACCATTGGCACCGAGCAAAGCGACAATGGCGCCCTTGGGCACGCTCAGCGAGACCCCGGCCACCGCCAGGATTGCGCCGTCGTAGATCACTTCAATGTCATTGACCGTCAGCAGTGACGCGCTTTCGGCTTCAGTGGCTGGCTGACTCATGGCTTATTCACCCCCGGTGCAGGTGCGTGGCGTGAGGCCTTTTTCCTTGGCGAACGCGGCGGATTTTTCATCGATCAACGGGCGCAGCAGCGCACGGTCGGCAGCGATCCATTCGCTGACCAGCGTCCAGTTGGCGCCGTCCCATTGCTGCACCCGCGCAGAACCGCCGCCTTCATGGTCGCGGCATGACAGCTTGAGGTTCTGCATCAGGCCCAGGTAACCCATGGCCTTGAGGCGTGCGTCGTCGATATTCAGGTGTTCCAGGCCCCAGCGGCCTTCTTCACCATTGAGTGGACGCTTGCCGAACTTGGCCTGACCGGTGCGGATCGCCTCTACGGCCACGGCCGCGTTCACCAAGCCGGAGTTGTAGTACACGCTGCCGAAGTTTTTCAGGTCCTTGAGGTCGCTGTGGCCCTTGTCGAGGATGTATTGCTTGAGGCGTTTGTGGATCTCAAAATCGGCGCCGGCCGGGTATGGCGTCAGCGCCAGGTAGCCCTTGGCGGCAGCGCCAGCGGGCAATACGTCTTCGCTGGAACTGGCCCAGATGTCGCCGATGATATGGTCAACCGGGAAGCCGAAGCGCGCGGCGGTCTTCACCGCCACCGGCGTCGACACGCCCCAGGTGCGCAGGAACACCCAGTCCGGGTTGGCCTGGCGTACCTGACGCCATTGCGCGGACTGTTCATTGCCGGGGTCAGCCACCGGAATCTGGATATTTTCAAAGCCGTATTTCTCGGCCAGCAATTTCAGCGGGCCGAGGGTTTCGCGCCCATAGGCCGAGTCGTGGTAGACCGTGGCGATCTTCTTGCCCTTGAGTTTGTCGAAGCCGCCTTCGCGCTGGGCAATGTAGTTCACAAGGGTCGAGGCTTCGCTGTAGAAGGTCAGCATCACCGGGAAGTTGTAAGGGAACACCGTGCCGTCGGTGGCTTCGGTGCGACCGTACCCGAGGGTGATCAGCGGGATCTTGTCCACCTCGGCCCGCTCGCTCAAGGCATACGCCGCCGGCGCGCCGTTGGGCTGATACACCGCGACCGGCGCGCCATCCAGGCCATTCTTGAAGCGCTCGTAGCACTCGATGCCCTTCTCTGCCGTCCACTCGGTCTCGCATTCCTGCCACACCAGTTTCACGCCATTAATGCCGCCTTCGACCTCGTTGATATAGCGCAGGTAGTCGATCATCCCGGCCCACACCTGCACGCCGCTGGACGCGTAGGCGCCCACCCGGTAAGTCGCCAGGGGGAAGAACTGCTGGTCGGCCGAGGCCATCGCCTGGGGCACGGCAGCGGACAACGCCGCCAACGCAAAGGCCGCACTGACCAGGGATCGTTTTAAGGATGCACGCATGGAAATTCTCTTCTATAGGTCAGAAACGTAGGGGCCACTGACGCAGCCGATCGCGAAGGTTGTGCAACAGGCGAATCAAGCCCTCGGGTTCCTTGATCAGGAACACGATGATCAACACGCCAAAAATGATTTTTTGCAGATTCTGCAACTGCCCCGCGTCCACCGAGCCGCCGAACAGCGCTTGCCCCGCGTGGCTGAGAAAGATCGGCAGCAAGCTGATAAACGCCGCGCCCACGAAGTTGCCGGCGATGCTGCCCATGCCACCGATAATGATGATGAACAGGATCTGGAACGAGCGGTTGATGTCGAAGCTGCTCGCGCTGGCGGTGCCCAGGTAGGCAAACGCCCACAGCGCGCCGGCAATGCCGAGATAGAACGAACTGATGGCAAAGGCCAGGCGCTTGTAGCGCACTACCGGGATGCCGACCACGGCGGCGGCGGTGTCCATGTCGCGGATCGCCATCCAGTTGCGCCCCACTTGGCTGCGCACCAGGTTGACGGCGGTCCAGGTCAACAGCAGCACCGTGACCAGCGTCAGCCAGTAGCGGCCCAGCGGCGTGTTGAGGTCATGGCCGAACAGCGCCAGTTTCGGCGCCGAGATAGTCCCGGACGATCCGTAGTTGTAGAACCACGGGAATTTGACGAACAGCCATTCCAGGAAAAACTGCGCGGCCAATGTGGTGACCATCAGGTAGAAGCCTTTGATCCGCGAGCTGGGCAACCCGAACAACAGGCCGACCAAGGCGCTGATAATCCCGCCGCCCAGCAATGCCAGCGGCAATCCCAGCTCCGGCAAGCGCAGCAGAAATCCGTAGGTCGCGAAGGCGCCGACCGCCATGAAGCCGGCCGCGCCCACCGAGGTTTGCCCGGTGTAGCCGGTCAGCAGGTTCAAGCCCAACCCGGCCAGCGACAGCACCAGAAACGGGATCAGGATCGCATTGAGCCAATAGTCATTGCCCCACAGCGGCACCGCTAAAAACGCTAACGCCAGCAGGCCGAGCAGGCCCCAGGGCACACGTCGCGGGACCAGCAACAACGGCGCGGTTTCTTGAGCAACAGGGATCGACATGGTTTCAGACTCGCTCAATAGCGCGCTCGCCGAACAGGCCGGCGGGACGGATATACAGGAAGGCCAAGGCCAAGACATAGGCGAACCACGGCGTGATGCCGCCGCCGATCAGCGGGCCGATATACACCTCAGCCAGGTTTTCCGCCGCGCCGACAATCAACCCGCCGACAATCGCGCCGCCAATCGAGGTAAAGCCGCCGATGATCAACACCGGCAACGCCTTGAGCACCACCAGCGACAGCGAAAACTGCACCCCCTGGCGCGCGCCCCATAACAGCCCGGCCACCAGCCCGACAATGCCGGCCACCGCCCAGACGATCTGCCAGATGCGGTTGAGGTTGATGCCGATGGACAGCGCCGCTGTGGTGTCATCCGCCACTGCGCGCAACGACACACCGATGCGGGTCTTGTTGAACAGCAGCGCGAGCACCGTCACCAGCACCACGGCAGCCGCTGCGGCGATCAGGTCGAACTGGCTGAGCATCAGCGGGCCGACAAACAGCGGCACGTCGTCGATGCCCAAGTCCAGGGCGCGCACTTGCGCCCCCATCAAGCCCTGGGCCAGGCCTTCGATAATGAATGACAAGCCGAGGGTGGCCATGAACAGGGTGATCTGAGAGCGGTTCACCAGCGGGCGCAGCACCAGGCGCTCGATGAGCAACGCGCCGACGATCATTACGATTACCGTCAGCAGCAACGCGAGGGCAAACGGCACGCCCTGGTCATGCAGGCTGACAAAGGTCAACGCCGCAAAAAGCAACATCGCGCCCTGAGCAAAATTGAACACACCGCTGGCTTTGTAGATCAGCACGAAGCCGATGGCGACGAGTGAATACATCGTGCCGGCGAGCAGGCCGCCGAGCAGGGTTTCGAAGAAAAAGGTCATCAGTGTACGGCTCCCAGGTAGGCAGCGATCACCTCGGGATTGGCCTGTACTTGCGCCGGCGTGCCGTCGCCGACCTTGCGCCCGTAGTCAAGCACCACCACGTGGTCGGACAGTCCCATCACCACGCCCATGTCGTGTTCGATCAACACCACGGTGGTGCCGAGGTCGCGGTTCACGTCAGCGACGAAGCGCGCCATGTCCTGTTTCTCTTCTGCGTTCATCCCGGCCATGGGTTCGTCGAGCAGCAACAGGCTTGGTCCGGCGATCAGTGCACGGCCCAACTCCACACGTTTTTGCAGGCCGTAGGACAGGTTGCCCACCAGCACATCGCGGTGTGCTTGCAGCTCAAGGAACTCAAGAATGCCTTGGCCCCGCTGGCGAAAGGCCGCGGCCTCGCGGCGCGCGCGTGGCAAGCCGAGGGCCTGCTCGATAAAGCTGCTGCGCATGTGCCGCGACAGGCCGGTGAGAAGGTTGTCGAGCACGCTCATTTTTTTGAACAGCGCGTTGTTCTGGAAGGTGCGGCCAATGCCTCGGCGCGCGGCGCCCAAGGGGTCGATGCGGTGGAAATGTTGCTGTTCGAAGACGATCTCGCCGGCGTCAAAGCGATACACGCCATTGAGCACATTGAGCAACGAACTTTTACCGGCGCCGTTAGGGCCGATCAACGCGCAAATCTCGCCGCGCTGCACGTCAAAAGACAAGGCATTGATGGCCTTGACCCCTTTGAATGACAGCGAGATATCGCGCACCTGAAGAATAGCGTCGCTCATGCGATATCCCGTTTGAGTTCAGCCAGCCACACGGGCTCGGCAGTGGATTTGAGAGGCTGCCAGATAGAGGCCAGGCGCTGAAAACCCAGCAGTTTGCGTACACGGTTCTTCAGTAAACGGCGCAGTCCGCTTTGAGGATGGGCGATGGCCCAGTCGCACAGGCGTCGGCGCCAGGTGCCGCGGGGTGCAAGGCGGCTTTCGATTTCATCGGCCAAGTGCCGCAAACGCTCCGGCGACAGCAGCAAGCCGGTGGGCGCCACTTCACTGCGATCGCGCTGCGCCGAGGCCAGGCTTTCCGGGAAGGCCAGGCCGTGGCCGCTGCTCAGCCATTGCTCCAGCAGCACCGCCAGACCGCCTTGCCAATGGGTGCCCTCCTCGCTCCACAGTGCGGTTTCGCCGGAGGGTTGCCACCAGCGCTGCAAATGCTGCGCAGGCTCGACCGGGCCGAGCAATTGGGCGAAATCCAACCGCTGGGTGAACGTCCAATCGCGCTGACGACCTTGAGCGTAGGCGTGGCTGGGATGCATACGCCACAGGTGTTGCTCCAGGGCCTGCGGCTCAAGGTCATCGGCCAGCGTCAGCACTTGCGCGCCGACGGAATGGGCCGCCAACGCCAGCAACAGCAGGTTCGGCTCAAAGGCGCCGCTGAGCACCAAGCGAGACTGTTCACTTAAACCTTGCTGGCGCAAACCATCGGCCAGGCGCTCGACGTCGCGCAGGGTGTCAATCCAGCGCCAGGCATACCACTGGCCCTGGCGCTTGTGGCGCAGAGCGATGTGCAACGGCGTGAGTTGTGCCCAGCGTTGCAGGTGTTCCAGGAGGGCCTTGGGTTCGAGCACGCTCATAGGTGTTTGCTCCTAGTGGAGGGTGTGCGTGCGGTGGTCCGCTGGCTTGATTATTTGGATCGACACAGGACAACTGTGGGAGGGGCGGTGCGACAATTCGACTTGCTCCCGATGGCGGTGGGTCAGTTAGACCGCCTTTGACTGAGCCACCGCTATCCGCGGCAAGCCCCCTCCCACATTGGATTTATGTGCATTCGATAGATCGCGATAGCTGGCGCCCGGGTGGTTGGCTCCCAGTCGCGCACCGTCGCCAAACAACTTCTCGCGCAACGTGCCTTCGGCGTATTCGGTCTTGTACACCCCACGCTTCTGCAACTCCGGCACCAGCCATTCCACGGCGTCGATAAAGGTTTCGTGGGTCAGCGCATAGGCCAGGTTGAAGCCGTCGACGTCGGTCTCTTCGACCCATTCCTGCAACAGGTCTGCCACCGTCTCCGGACCGCCGACAAACAGCGGACCGAAGCCACCGATGCCGACCCAGTCCGCCAGTTCATTCGGCGTCCAGACTTTATTCGGATCGGCCGTGGAGAAGGCTTCCACCGCCGATTGAATGGCGTTGGTGTGCACATGCTTGAGCGGCTCATCCGGTTTGAACTGGCTGAAGTCGATGCCGGTCCAGCCGGAGATCAGCGCCATCGCGCCTTCGTAGCTCACATAGGATTTGTAGTCGTCAAACTTGGCTTTAGCCTTGGCGTCCGTTTCGTCGACGATCACCGTCTGCAAATTGAAGATCAGGATTTTCTTCGGATCACGCCCGGCCTCGGCCGCACGACGGCGGATGTCGGCAACGGTTTTTTTCAGCAGCACCTTGGACGGCGCGGCGACGAACACGCATTCGGCCTGCTCGGCGGCAAACTGCTTGCCACGGCTGGACGCGCCGGCCTGGTACAGCACAGGCGTGCGCTGTGGCGACGGCTCGCACAGGTGAATGCCGGGCACCTGGAAGTGTTTGCCGACGTGTCGGATCTCGTGGATTTTGCTCGGATCACTGAAAATCCGCCGCTCGCGGTCGCGCAGTACCGCGCCCTCCTCCCAACTGCCTTCCCAAAGCTTGTAGCAAACCTCCAGGTATTCCTCGGCGTAGTCGTAGCGTGCGTCGTGTTCGGTCTGGGCTTTCTGGCCGAGGTTCTTGGCGCCGCTTTCCAGGTAGGAAGTGACGATATTCCAGCCGATACGGCCCTTGGTCAGATGGTCCAGGGTCGACAGCCGACGCGCGAATGGATACGGATGCTCAAACGACAACGAAGCGGTGAGACCAAAGCCCAGGTGCTCGGTGACCAACGCCATTGGCGCGATCAGCGACAACGGGTCGTTGACCGGCACTTGGGTGGCCTGGCGAATCGCCGCATCACCGTTGCCGTTGTACACATCGTAGATGCCCAGCACGTCGGCTATAAACAGGCCGTCGAACTTGCCGCGCTCCAGAATTTTCGCCAGATCGGTCCAGTATTCCAGGTCCTTGTACTGCCACGAACGGTCACGGGGGTGCGCCCACAGGCCGGGAGATTGATGGCCGACGCAGTTCATGTCGAAAGCGTTCAAGCGGATTTCACGGGACATCACAGCACTCCGTTGAGGTGGTAGTTGCCGACAATCTGGTATTTGTTGCGCAAGGGATCATCCAGGGGCGACGGCAGCGCGGTGCGTTGCCCGGTCAGTTCAAACTCGGCGTTGCTGGCGGCGATGAGGGCTTCGGCGGCGGCGATCTGCGCCTCGGTGGCGGCCACCGGGCTCGGGTGGGTTTCGGCGCGTTCGAGCAAGGCAGCGGCCACATCCACACGGATCTGCAAGTCGCCGAAGCGGCTGATCACATAGGGGTCAGCGCTTTTTTCGACATGGCGGCGGGTGCTGTCCAGCAGTTGGCGCGCGAGATTCAAGGCAGTCATGGGTCAGGTTCCTCAGTTCCAGGCGTGGCGCGCAGGTTTCACGCCGTTGAGCACGAAGTTGCCGATCAGGTGGTATTTCCAGCGGGCCGGGTCGTGCAGGGTGTGGGTGCGCGCGTTGCGCCAGAAGCGGTCGAGGTTGTGCTTGGCCGTGACCGAACGGGTGCCGGCCAGTTCGAAGAGTTTGCTGCTGGCGAGCAAGGCGGTTTCGGCGGACAGCACCTTGGCTTGGGCGACGATCAGCGAGGCGTTGGCCACGGTGTCTTCGTTCGGTTGCGCCAAGGCTTGGTCAACCGCGATGCCGGCCTTGGCGAGGATCGCTTCAGTGCCGTGCACTCGCCATTCCAGATCGCCGATGGCGGCGATGGTGAACGGGTCTTGCCAGCCGTGATCCTGCTGGCTGTCGATCCAGGGACGGGCCTGGCGCGCGAAAATTTTTGCCTGTTCAAGGGCGCCGAGGGCAATGCCGGTATCCACCGCTGCCTGGATGATTTGCGAAATCGGCCCATCAGCCGTGGGTTGGTCAAACGCCAGGTGGGCGGGGATCACCGCGCTCAAGGGCACAGTCACGCCGTCGAGGGTCACGCCGCCGCTGGCGGTGGTGCGCTGTCCGAAGCCGTCCCAGTTGTCGATCACGGTCAGGCCTGGCGCGTTGCGCTCGACAAAACCAATGAACGCCTGGCCCTTTTCGTTATTGCCCACCGTGGGCACGATATGGGCGAACAGTGCGCCGGTGCAGTAGAACTTTTCACCGTTGATTTGCGCGCTATCACCGTGAAACCGGATTTGGGTGTCAAAGGTGCCGGCGTTTTTGCTCTTGGCCTCGGAGAAAGCATTGCCGAAGCGGTAGCCCGCCAACACCTTGCCGAAGTAATAGCGCTTCTGCTCCTCGGTGGCGGTTTGCAGGAGGATGTCGACGACACCCAGATGGTTCTGCGGGATTTGCCCCAAGGACGGGTCTGCCGCGGAGATCAATTTGATCACTTCGGCCACGGTGACATAAGACACACCGGCGCCACCGTAGGCCTTGGGAACAGTGATGCCCCACAGGCCGCTGGCGGAGAACTCGTCGAGTTCGTCTACCGGTAAGCGACGGTCGCGGTCGCGCACGCTGGCATCGACGGCGAAGCGTTCGGCCAGGCGCGTGGCGACCTCGATGGCCTCCGCGTCCGAGCGGATGATATGGGCAGGGTGTTGAGGATGGGCTGACATGGGCCGACTCCAGGCTCCAGGGATATGCAGGAGCTACAGCAGGAGTCGTGCCACATGAAAAATAACTTTAAAAACAATGAGTTAAATTAAAAGCTCGCAAAGAACGGGAGCGCTGTCATACAGCAAACTGTCTAGTCACTGTTCACCTGCAAACAGTAACGTATGGAACACGCTCTATGCAGGGGTGCGAGGAGCCCCTTCGACAATGTACTTATCAAGGTCCGATTTATAAGGCGGCGAAAGCCCTTCCACGTTAAAACTCACATAAACGAGGGGCGTGAAAAAAACCGGTTTTGCAGTCCACACGGGAATTTCCAAGGTTTCTACCGATTTAACTTCAACCCTGAAGTGACTGGAGCCATTCCCCTCAATCTTCCCAATGATTGTTTGACCTATGCTCATGCCAACGAACGGTTTGATAACCAATTTGAGCACTTCAGTCTCCACATCAGCATATTGGACGACACCGCCCTGTGATGGCTCCAGGGATGGTGCGGGGTTCACCAGCACGGGGGTTTGTTCGTCTTTCATGGTGCATCCTCCAGTGATTGATTAAATCGCCGCCAACCAACCACTTCCGGGCAGTGATGCCATAAACCTATGCCCGGCACATGAGACAAACAAGCTGTGAAACTTGACAGGTGCTCATCAGCATCCTTGTAGACAAGGCCGCTAAATCACCACGTTGCGCACAAAGCGCACGGCGACCTCGCCATCGTTGCGATAGGCGTGGGGCTGGTGGCTGGCGAACATGAAGAATTCGCCGGCGCCGATGGTGTTTTCCTGATCGCCCACGACCAGAGTCAAGCTACCCTCAAACACAAACAGCTGCTCGCTCCAGCCTTCCAGGTCGGGGTCCGGGCAATAGCGATCACCGGGTTCGAGGCGCCACTCCCACAATTCAACCTCGCGCCGCGCGGTGGCCTTGGCCAGTAGCACCGCCTTGCTCCCGGCAATTTCACCGGCCCAGGCCAGTTCGTTGATGCGGCTGTGATCGCGTACGTCCGGAGCCTGGATCAGGTCGCTGAAGGCTACGTCCAATGCTTCGGCCACGCGGTCCAAGGTGGACAGGCTGACGTTTTTCTCGCCTGCTTCGATGGCCACCAGCATGCGCCGGCTGACCCCGGACTTTTCCGAGAGCGCGGTCTGGCTCAGGTCGGCGGCGTGGCGCAGGCGACGAACGTTTTGGCTGACGTGCTGCAGGACCGAGGCCCGTTGTGGATTTTCTTTGTGCACTATATTGCTCAATAGGTGGGTGTGCGCAGTATACTGCCCAGCGTGCGGCGCATTGTGCGGTCCGTACCTTTCCCTGTGCAAGACCGAGCCGCCATGACCACCACCAAAACCCCTTCGCGTTTCAACCGCTTCAGCAAAGCCGAATGCATTCTGGTGTTTATCACCATGATCTGGGGCGGCACCTTTTTATTGGTGCAGCACGCTATGACGGTGAGCGGTCCGATGTTTTTCGTGGGTCTGCGCTTTGCGGCTGCGGCCATCGTGGTGGGTTTCTTCTCGTTGCGCACGCTGCGCGACCTGACCTTGTTTGAATTGAAGGCCGGGGTGTTTATCGGTGTGGCGATCATGTTTGGCTACGGCTTGCAGACCATCGGCCTGCAGACGATCCTGAGCAGCCAGTCGGCGTTTATCACCGCGCTCTACGTGCCGTTCGTGCCGTTGTTGCAATGGCTGGTACTCGGCCGTCGCCCTGGGTTAATGCCGAGCATCGGCATCATGCTCGCGTTTGCCGGATTGATGCTGCTGACCGGGCCTGCGGGGGCTTCGCTGAATTTCAGCCCAGGTGAAATCGCGACCTTGATCGGTGCCATTGCGATTGCGGCGGAAATCATCTTGATCAGCGCATTTGCCGGTCAGGTGGATGTGCGCCGGGTGACGGTGGTGCAATTGGCCACAGCCTCACTCCTATCGTTTTTGATGGTGGTGCCGATGGGCGAGGCGCTGCCGGGGTTTTCGTGGTTGCTGCTGTTCAGCGCCGTGGGCTTGGGCTTGACCAGCGCGGTAATCCAAGTCGCGATGAACTGGGCGCAACAGAGCGTTTCACCGACACGAGCCACGCTGATCTACGCCGGCGAGCCGGTGTGGGCAGGTGTGGTGGGGCGGATTGCCGGCGAGCGGTTCCCGCCGATTGCGATGCTGGGGGCGGTGTTGATCGTGGTGGCAGTGATTGTCAGCGAATTAAAGACGAAGGGGCAGAAAGCGCTCGCGTTGGCTGAAGAGCTGGAGCAAGAGCGTCAGAACTGAGGTTCGTGTTTTGGAGTTGCCTCGCAGCCCGGCAAGAGCATACGCCCTCGCCACAGGGGTAATTCCAGCCCAATGAAACAATGCCAAATGGGAAGTTTCAGCCTACCTTGTAGGATCCTGCCACATCTTGCCGTTTGGTGATCATCAAAGCGGCACGTATGATGCATCCCAAACTCCCGCAGATTAGAAGCCTATGTCCCTGATAGTTCTACTGCTTCTGCCTTTTATCGGCAGCTGTCTGGCGGCCTTGCTGCCGCATAATGCACGTAACACCGAATCCCTGCTGGCCGGCCTGGTGGCCTTGGTCGGCACTGTTCAAGTCGCCCTGCTCTACCCCCAGATCGCCCACGGTGGCGTGATCCGCGAAGAATTCATGTGGTTACCCAGCCTTGGGCTGAACTTCGTGTTGCGCATGGATGGGTTTGCCTGGCTGTTCTCGATGCTGGTGCTCGGCATCGGCGCGCTGGTGGCGCTGTATGCGCGCTACTACATGTCGCCGGACGATCCGGTGCCACGTTTCTTCGCATTTTTCCTGGCTTTTATGGGCGCGATGCTCGGGCTGGTGATCTCCGGCAACTTGATTCAAATCGTGTTTTTCTGGGAACTGACCAGCCTGTTCTCGTTCCTGTTGATCGGTTATTGGCACCATCGCGCCGATGCGCGACGCGGCGCCTACATGGCGTTGATGGTCACCGGTGCAGGCGGCCTGTGCCTGTTGGCAGGCGTGATGTTGCTGGGGCATATCGTCGGCAGCTATGACCTGGACCTGGTGCTGGCGGCGGGCGATCAGATTCGCGCGCACGCCCTGTACCCGGTCATGCTGGCCCTGGTGCTGATCGGCGCCTTGAGCAAAAGCGCGCAGTTCCCGTTCCACTTCTGGCTGCCCCACGCCATGGCGGCACCGACCCCGGTGTCTGCCTATCTGCACTCGGCGACGATGGTGAAGGCCGGCGTGTTCCTGCTGGCCCGCCTGTGGCCCTCGCTGTCGGGCAGCGAAGAATGGTTCTGGATCGTCGGCGGTGCCGGCGCCCTCACCCTCCTCCTCGGCGCTTACTGCGCCATGTTCCAGAATGATCTCAAAGGCCTGCTGGCCTACTCCACCATCAGCCACCTCGGGCTGATCACCTTACTGCTGGGCCTCAACAGCCCGCTGGCGGCCGTCGCGGCGGTGTTCCACATCCTCAACCACGCCACCTTCAAAGCCTCGCTGTTCATGGCGGCGGGCATCATCGACCACGAAAGCGGCACCCGCGACATCCGCAAGCTCAGCGGCCTGGTGCGCCTGATCCCGTTCACCGCGACCCTGGCGATGGTGGCGAGCGCATCCATGGCCGGCGTGCCATTGCTCAATGGATTCCTGTCCAAAGAGATGTTCTTCGCCGAAACCGTATTTATCTCGGCCACTCAGTGGGTGGAAATCGCCCTGCCGATGATCGCAACCATCGCCGGCACCTTCAGCGTGGCCTATGCGCTGCGTTTTACGGTCGATGTGTTCTTCGGTCCGCCTGCCAAAGACCTGCCCCACACACCCCACGAGCCACCACGCTGGATGCGTGCCCCCGTCGAGTTGCTGGTATTCACCTGCCTGCTGGTGGGCATTTTCCCGGCCCAGGTGGTCGGCTCGATCCTCGCCGCTGCGGCACTGCCGGTGGTCGGCGGTGTACTGCCGGAGTACAGCCTGGCCATTTGGCATGGCTGGAACGCGCCGATGATCATGAGCCTGGTGGCCATGACCGGTGGCGTGGTGCTCTACCTGATGCTGCGCAAGCAGCTCAAGCTCGGCCGTTTCAAGTACCCGCCGGTCATCAGCTACTTCAACGGCAAGCGCGGCTTTGAGCGCAGCCTGGTGGTGATGATGCGCGGCGTGCGCAAAATCGAAAAACGCATCAGCACCAAGCGGCTGCAGACCCAGTTGTTCCTGCTGGTGATCGTCGCGGTGATCGGCGCCATGATCCCAATGTTCAACAGCGGCCTCAGTTGGGGCGACCGGCCGAAGATCCCCGGCTCCATCGTGTTCGTGACCCTGTGGCTGCTGGCAATTGCCTGCGCCCTGGGCGCCGCCTGGCAAGCCAAATACCACCGGCTGGCGGCACTGACCATGGTCAGCGTGTGCGGCCTGATGACGTGCATCACCTTCGTATGGTTCTCCGCGCCCGACCTGGCATTGACTCAACTGGTGGTCGAAGTGGTCACCACCGTGCTCATCCTGCTCGGCCTGCGCTGGCTGCCACGGCGGATCGAAGAAGTCTCGCCACTGCCCAGCTCGCTACGCAAGGCGCGCATTCGCCGCCTGCGTGACTTCCTGCTGTCTACCGTGGTCGGTGGCGGCATGGCGCTGCTGTCCTACGCGATGCTGACGCGCCAGACGCCCAACGATATTTCCTCGTTCTACCTGAGCCGCGCCCTTCCCGAAGGCGGCGGCAGCAACGTGGTAAACGTGATGTTGGTGGACTTCCGTGGCTTCGACACCCTCGGCGAAATCACCGTGCTAGGCGCCGTGGCGCTGACGGTGTACGCCCTGCTGCGGCGCTTCCGCCCGTCCAAGGAAAGCATGCAGCTGCCTGCACAACAGCGCCAACTGGCGCCGGACGTGGCGACCGACCTGGTCAACCCGCGCCAGGCCAGCGATACCGCCCTGGGCTATATGATGGTGCCGGCAGTGCTGGTACGCCTGCTGCTGCCGATTGCCCTCGTAGTGTCGTTCTACCTGTTTATGCGCGGCCACAATCAACCGGGCGGCGGTTTTGTCGCCGGCTTGGTGATGTCGGTGGCGTTTATCCTGCAATACATGGTGGCCGGTACGCAGTGGGTCGAGGCACAAATGAGCCTGCGGCCAATGCGCTGGATGGGCTTCGGCCTGTTCTCGGCAACGCTGACCGGGATCGGCGCGTTGTTTGTCGGCTACCCGTTCCTCACCACGCACACCTGGCATTTCAGCCTGCCGCTGCTGGGCGATATTCATGTCGCCAGCGCGCTGTTCTTCGACGTCGGCGTATACGCCATGGTCGTCGGCTCGACCTTGCTGATGCTCACTGCCCTCGGTCACCAGTCGGTGCGCGCGCATAAACCGAGTAACCAGGCCAAAGTAGTCGCCGCAACAGAAGGAGCCGCCTGATGGAAGAAGTCATCGCAATTGCCATTGGGGTCCTGGCGGCCTCCGGCGTCTGGTTGATACTGCGGCCACGGACGTTTCAGGTGGTGATGGGCCTGTGCTTGTTGTCGTACGGGGTCAACCTGTTCATTTTCAGCATGGGCAGCCTGTTTATCGGTAAAGAGCCGATCATCAAGGACGGCGTGCCGCAAGACCTGCTCAACTACACCGATCCCCTGCCCCAGGCACTGGTGCTGACGGCCATCGTGATCAGCTTCGCCATGACCGCACTGTTCCTGGTGGTGCTGCTGGCGTCACGGGGCCTGACCGGCACGGACCATGTGGACGGCCGGGAGCCCAAGGAATGAACTGGGTCAACCAACTGATCGTCGCCCCCATCCTGCTGCCGTTGCTCACCGCAGCGCTGATGCTGATGCTCGGCGAAAAACGCCGCCCGCTCAAAGCCAAGATCAATCTGTTCTCCAGCGTCATCGGCCTCGGCATCGCGATCCTGCTGTTGTACTGGACGCAAAAAGGTGGCCCCGGCTCGATTGGCGTCTACCTGCCGGGCAACTGGCAGGTGCCATTCGGCATCGTGCTGGTGGTGGATCAACTCTCGGCATTGATGCTGGTGCTCACTGGGATTATCGGCGTGAGCGCGCTGTTGTTCGCCATGGCCCGCTGGGACCGTGCCGGTACCAGCTTCCATGCGCTGTTCCAGATCCAGATGATGGGCCTTTACGGCGCGTTCCTCACGGCGGACCTGTTCAACCTGTTCGTGTTCTTCGAGGTGCTGCTGGCCGCGTCCTACGGTTTGATGCTGCACGGCTCGGGCCGCGCGCGGGTGTCGTCGGGCCTGCATTACATTGCGATCAACCTGCTGGCGTCGTCGCTGTTCCTGATTGGCGCGGCGATGATCTACGGCGTTACCGGTACGCTGAATTTTGCTGATCTGGCACTGAAAATCCCGCTGGTACCGGAGGCCGATCGTGGCCTGTTGCATGCCGGTGCGGCGATCCTCGCCACCGCGTTTTTGGCCAAGGCCGGCATGTGGCCGCTGAACTTCTGGCTCGCGCCCGCTTACTCCTCGGCCAGCGCGCCGGTGGCGGCGATGTTCGCGATAATGACCAAAGTCGGCGTGTACACCGTGCTGCGCCTGTGGACGCTGCTGTTCTCCGGCCAGGCCGGCGCTTCGGCGTTGTTTGGTGGCGACTGGCTGGTGTACGGCGGCATGGCAACCATCGTCTTCGCTGGGCTAGCAATGGTGGCGGCGCAACGCCTGGAGCGCATGGCGAGCCTGAGCATCCTGGTGTCGGCCGGCATCCTGCTGTCGTCGGTGGGTTTCGCCCAGCCGAGCCTGACCGCTGGGGCGCTGTTCTATCTGGTCAGCTCGACCCTGGCGTTGAGTGCGCTGTTCCTGCTGGCCGAATTGATCGAGCGTTCGCGCTCGGCCAATGACCTGCCGTTGGATGAAGAAATCGATGCATTGCCCAAGGCCATGGAGTCGTTGCACCCGCGTCCAGGGGTCAACCTGGATGACGAGCAGAAAGCCGTAGTCGGCCAGGTGATCCCCTGGACCATGGCGTTCCTGGGCTTGAGTTTTGTCGCCTGCGCACTGCTGATCATCGGCATGCCGCCGCTGTCCGGGTTTATCGGCAAGCTCAGCTTGCTGAGTGCGCTGGTCAATCCACTGGGCCTGGGTAGCGGCCAGGAAGGCCCGATTCGCCCTGCGGCCTGGGGCCTGATGGCATTGCTGATCCTGTCCGGACTGGCCTCGCTGATCGCCTTCGCCCGTCTGGGTGTCCAGCGTTTCTGGACCCCGGAGGAGCGTCCATCGCCCTTGCTGCGCCGCTACGAATGCGTGCCGATTTTCTTCCTGCTGGGCCTGAGCATCCTGCTGACCTTCAAGGCCGAGCCGCTGATGCGCTACACCCAGGCCACCGCCCAAAGCCTGAACAACCCGGAAAGCTACGTGATGGCGGTCATGGCCACGCGACCAGTGCTCAGCCCTGAAGCCAAGACGGCCGCTCTGGAGGTGCAACCATGAAGCGTCTGCTCCCTGCCCCGTGGTTGTCCCTGGCATTGTGGGTGCTGTGGCTGGTGCTGAACCTCTCCGTCAGCCCTGGCCATCTGCTGCTAGGTGCTGCGCTGGGGGTGCTCGCCCCACTGCTGATGGCGCCGTTGCGCCCGCTGCCGATCCGTATCCGCCGACCTGGCGTAATCATCCGCCTGTTCTTCCTGGTGGGCCGCGATGTGATCGTCTCCAACCTGCAAGTGGCCTGGGCTGTGCTGACATGCGGCTCGCGCCCACCGCGTTCGCGCTTCATCAAGATCCCCCTGGACTTGCGTGACGCCAACGGCCTTGCCGCCCTGTCGATGATCACCACCGTAGTGCCCGGCACCATCTGGTCGGAACTGGCGCTGGATCGCAGCATCCTGCTGCTGCACGTCTTCGATCTGGAGGACGAAGTGGCCTTCATCGAACATTTCAAAAGCGCGTACGAGCGGCCATTGATGGAGATCTTCGAATGAGCGCCCTGCTCTCCAATGCAATCCTGTTCAGCCTGTTCCTGTTCTCCCTGGCCATGGTGCTGACGCTGATCCGCCTGTTCAAAGGCCCTTCAGCTCAAGACCGGGTACTGGCGCTGGACTATCTGTACATCCTGGCGATGCTGATGATGCTGGTGCTCGGTATTCGTTATGCCAGTGACACCTACTTTGAAGCGGCGCTGTTGATTGCGTTGTTTGGCTTTGTGGGCTCGTTTGCCCTGGCGAAATTCCTGCTGCGCGGGGAGGTGATTGAATGATGCCGTTCTGGATGGAAATCGTGGTCGCGGTGCTGCTGGTGTTGAGCAGTGTGTTTGCGCTGATCGGCGCGATCGGTTTGCTGCGCATGAAGGACTTCTTCCAGCGCATGCACCCGCCTGCCCTGGCCTCGACGTTGGGAGCCTGGTGTGTAGCGTTGGCGTCGATCGTGTATTTTTCGGTACTCAAGTCCGGGCCGGTGCTGCACGGGTGGTTGATTCCGATTTTGCTGTCGATCACCGTGCCGGTGACCACGTTGCTGCTGGCCCGTACGGCACTGTTTCGCAAGCGCATGGCCGGTGATGACGTGCCGGCCGAAGTCAGCAGCCGCCGCGCCGATAAAACACCGTAGCTCCGGCACTTTATCAGCGCTAGCTCGCGAAGCTCGTCAACGATAACGCAGCACCTCATGCTGAATCGTGGCGCACTCAGGTTTTCGCGAGCAAACTTCGCTCCAACAGTGATTGAAGGTCCGCCCGCCTCAGGGCGTGCAAGGACTCAAGCGCCGCCACGGCTTGGCTGAACCGCTCAATACAAAGTTCAGGTCAGGCCGATTATTCTGCGTCCAGTGGGCGACCTCGTAGTTGTAACCGTCATAGGACACCTTCTCGTTGGGCGTCGCGTAGGCCTTGGTCGCCACCCAGACCGGCGCGCAGTTACCGGCTTGTTGGGCTGTGACGTTAACCGTATGACTTGCACTGGCGCTGCGATTGTCGGCATCGGTCACCATGAGGTTGATGATGCGTGGGCCAGCCGTGGCAGGCGCGGTAAGGATCGGACCGATCCCGGAGGAAGACGCCGGCGAAAACTCATTCGCCGTCCATGCATAACGCAGGTTGCCGCCACTCGACCCCGCGCCCGACAGAGTCAGCGTCTTGCCTGCCTCCACGGAAATCGGACCGCTGATTATCGCCTGCGGTGCAGGGCTATCCACTGGCTTGGGCTCTATCACGACGTCCTTGGACAGCGAAGTCGGATTGGGGGAACCGGTGCGGTAAACCAGCACCGTAACCCTGCCGGTCGTACTTTGCGTGACCTCGGGCGCCTTCGCCACGATATTCGGGGCGCTCACATTCTGGTAAGCAAACGCCGGCGAAAACGCCCAGCTATAGCCGCGAACATCCCGCAGATCATTGACGACGGCGGTAAAGACAGCCACCTCACCGGACATCAGCGTCTGCGGCCCCTCTACCCTGTCGGGCTCGGGCGTGGGCTCATCGGATTCGACCTGAATGCTGCGCGTGACGGTATTACTGCGGTTCTCGCTGCTGGTCACCGTCAGCGATACCGCGAAACTGCCCGCTTTCTCAGGCGCTTTGAAATCAGGTGCCACTGCGGATGAACTGGACGGCTCAAAATCAGCGGCATTCCACCGATATGTCATCTTGGCCGACGAATGAGGGATCTCTGAACTGGACCCATCCAACTGAAAGGTTTGAGCGCTTTTTATCGACGAAGGCCCCTGGATTTTGGCATAGGGGTCAGTGTCTACGGGTTGCCTGCGCCTGACGACAACGGAGGTCTCCAGTGTCACGGTATCGGCCGGAAGGCTGATTTTTTCAGGATAAGGATCGTTCTCGGTGCCCGGTAACTTCATCAGCGGCGTGACACTGACACTGAACGTAAAGGGCGTACTGACAGAGGGCGTGGGGGCAACGATGCGCAAACTCTTCTGCGTCACGCCTATGGGCTGGGTCCATCCGTCCGGCACGGTCCAGCGATATTGAAATTCGGGGTCCTCTGCGCCTTCGTGGGAGATGTCGGCCGTCAATTCCACCCAGGTCCCTCCGTTAGCGGAAGAGGCGCCAATGATTTCCCCTTTGATCCGCACGGAGGGAAGGACTTTCAGCGTCTCACTCCGGGTGTTCGCCATCTTGCCGTCAGTAATCTGCACCTCGACCGGGTACTCCATGAATTGCGGCGCCGATGGGGCCTCAATCATCGCGTAACGCCCGTTGACCTGCGGATTGAGTTCAACAGGGATCTTCCAACGATACGTAAACGGCGCTCCGCCTGCATTGGGCACACTCGTCGATCCCGCCTCCACCATCAGGGGAGCACGACTGTTGCGGTAAGAAGACGCTATGGGCTCACGTTTCTCCCCGGTTTTTATCTTCATGACAACTGACGGGGCAAAAACAAGCGGCACGTCGTTACCCAGGTACGCATGCAGCACACTGCGAATCTGCCGCTCGTTGACCGCCCCCCAACCAGCCTCGTGACTTTTCACGCCATAACGTCCACCGCCCATGATGCCTTGGGGTACGGGGCCGTACATACAGTCTTTGTGGATGGTGTAAAGGCCTAACGTGCCAGCTTCAACCGCATTTTCTTCGGTTGGCAAAGGCGTTTGCGGACTGATCAGATCGCCCCACTTGATTTTTTCCCTGTCAGTCTGACGGGTGATATTCGGCGCCGCAGGCTCGACATCGAAGCACGTCTCGCCGGCGCCATAGGACGCATACTCATCCGACAACCCGAACAACGCATGACCGATTTCATGGGGAATCGATGTGATGGCCAGCGGCGTATTGGCAGACGGTTTAAAGATATAAATCCTATTGGTACTGGCGAGGCCGCCGACGCCGATCTGATGGTAAGTGAACTTTGAAAGTTTAATCGAGACGTCATAGATGCCGTGCCCCAATTGATTACTGTGCCGCATGATCGTTTCAATATTCTTGGTATCCGGCTCACCCGATACCGGCGAAACATGGTCAAAGCGTAAAAAACCCACTTTATCTTTAATCGCATCGAAAACAGTATCACCCATAATAATGTCAATGGCGGCCTGAGTGTCGTCACGAAAGGCCTGCATATCGTCTTGGGCATAACCATCGCCGACAATGGCAAACACCAGCGGTTTTCTCTGGGTGCTACCGTCCGGATTAAGCATGACCACCTTGTCGCTGTCGATATCGCCTAGGACACCACGCAAAGGTGCTCGCTTCGCCAAGCGTTCGATGGCCTGGCGATCGAGTTCCAGTAACGGCTTACGCATCGCTGTGCCATCGAGTGAGTCAACCGCCTTGAGGTCAATACGAAAGATCTTGATCCTGGACACTTGGCTGTCGTAAGGAAGTAATACTTCTTCAGTGCCTTCTACAGCAGATTCCGCACTGACACTTGATATTGCACCTGTTATCTCATTAAAAACTTCGCCGCGACGATAACGACTGTCATTAATGGTGCTGCTATAAAGCGTATTGCCATTGGCGTCCACAGTAATAACTTTCCATCCCCGCTCAACATCGGCATGTTCCGCCAAAATCGCCGGAGGCACCTTGTAATTACCGAGGGAAACTTCAGCAACATCTAGCGCATCGTGCTGACTTTGCAGTTGCATCCACACACTTTGAGCTTGGGAGATCGGCATCCACACCAGTAGCGCCAATACAGTTAATATCTTATTCATTCCAATATCCTTCGTACCGGTGAGGAGATCAAAATTCTTTAAGAGATAAAACTGTTTCGCCGCACACTACGCTAACGTTCTCTGATTTAAGTCAGGATCATAAATTGATGTTTGTCAAGAAAGGTGACTCAGGCACATTGCCGCGAGTCAAACCCGGCAACTGCAATTAGCCTTCATTCGGTACACCAGTCGGCACATAGTGAACACCTGCCAGCCACTCCGCAGAGTGTTTGCGCTGATCGGTGCGACCGGGTTGTTGCGCATGAAGGACGTCTTCCAGCACATGCAGCCGCCTGCCCTCGCCTCGACGTTGGGGGCCTGGTGTGCTGCTGGCCCGTACGGCGCTGTTTCGTAAGCGCATGGCCGGTGATGACGTGCCCGCTGAAGTCAGCAGCCGCCGCTGAGCTCTGAGGCGAACACGGTAAAAATGTGGGAGGGGGCTTGCCCCCGATCGCAGTGGTTCAGTCAGTTCATCTGTTGCAGACTCACCGCAATCGGGGGCAAGCCCCCTCCCACACTTGATCGCTGTTGCCAGGTGGAAAGCAGTCGGCTGTAGACCTCATGGACACAGCCCCCTGTGGGAGATGTCGAGCTTTAGCGAGGCTTCGAAGGCGGCGGCACTGTTGGCAGGTATGTTGGCTGACACAGCCCTATCGGGGGCATGTCGAATCCTCACTCCGTCCCTCCCACACTCGATCGGGTGAGCCGCTCACTAAAAAGGTGCGCAAAAAAAACGCCCCGAACCAGTCGGGGCGTTTTTCATCCAGCGTTTGCCAATCAGGCCTGATCAGCCAACCGCCACGTCGTCCCGCCCTTCCCGTCTTCCAACACCACGCCCATCGCGGTCAGTTGGTCACGGATACGGTCGGATTCCGCCCAGTCCTTGCCTGCGCGAGCCGCCAGACGCGCCTGGATCAGCGCATCAACCTCAGCCGCATCCACACGCCCTTCGGCGCCGGCTTGCAGGAAGTCATCGGCTTCCATCTGCAATACGCCCAGCACGCTGGCCAGCTCTTTCAAGCGAGCAGCTAGGCCAGCCGCTGCGTCGAGATCGCTCTCGCGCAGGCGGTTGATTTCACGCACCATTTCGAACAGCACCGCGCAGGCTTCGGGTGTGCCGAAGTCGTCGTTCATGACTTCGGTGAACCGTGCCACGAACGCTTCGCCGCCAGCCGGTGCAACGGCGGGCAAGCCTTTCAACGCGTGGTAGAACCGCTCCAGGGCGCCCTTGGCGTCCTTGAGGTTGTCTTCCGAGTAGTTGATGGCGCTGCGGTAGTGGCTGGACACCAACAGGTAACGCACTACTTCCGGGTGGTACTTTTCCAGCACGTCGCGAATGGTGAAGAAGTTGTTCAAGGACTTGGACATCTTCTCGCCATTGATGCGGATCATGCCGCAGTGCATCCAGGCGTTAGCGTAGGTCTTGCCGGTGGCGGCTTCGCTCTGGGCGATTTCGTTTTCGTGGTGCGGGAACTCAAGGTCGCTGCCGCCGCCATGAATGTCGAAGGTCTCGCCCAGGCAGCAGGTGGACATCACCGAGCATTCGATGTGCCAGCCCGGACGCCCGGCGCCCCACGGGGATTCCCAGCTCGGCTCGCCGGGCTTGGTGCCTTTCCACAGCACGAAGTCCAGCGGATCCTGCTTGGCTTCGTCGACTTCGATACGCGCACCGATGCGCAGGTCTTCGATCTTCTTGCGCGACAGCTTGCCGTAGCCCATGAACTTGGCGACGCGGTAGTACACGTCGCCATTGCCGGGGGCGTAGGCATAACCCTTGTCGATCAGGGTCTGGATCATGGCGTGCATGCCAGGGATGTGGTCCGTGGCGCGCGGCTCCATGTCCGGCTTGAGGATGTTGAGGCGAGCCTCGTCCTCATGCATCGCGGCGATCATGCGCTCGGTCAGCGCGTCGAACGACTCACCGTTTTCATTGGCGCGGTTGATGATCTTGTCGTCGATGTCGGTGATGTTGCGAACATAGGTCAAGTCATAGCCGCTGAAACGCAACCAGCGGGTCACCAGGTCGAAGGCAACCATGCTGCGGCCGTGGCCGATGTGGCAGTAGTCGTACACGGTCATGCCGCACACGTACATGCGCACCTTGTTGCCATCCAGCGGCTTGAAGACTTCTTTGGTCTTGCTGAGTGTGTTGTAGATCGTTAGCACGACAGTTCCTTAAAACAGAATCACTGGCCCCACGAATCACGCAAGGTCACGGTACGGTTGAATACCGGAGCGCCTGGTTTCGAGTCCTTGATATCCGCGCAGAAGTAACCTTCGCGCTCGAACTGGAAACGGTCTTCCGGCTGTGCGTCGCCAAGCGATGGCTCAGCACGACAACCAGTGAGTACTTGCAGGGAATCAGGGTTGATGTTGTCGAGGAAACTGGCGCTGTCTTCGGCCTTCTCAGGGTTCGGTGAGCGGAACAGGCGATCGTACAGACGCACTTCGCACTCGATGCTGGCCGCAGCCGGCACCCAGTGGATCACGCCTTTGACCTTGCGGCCTTCAGGGTTCTTGCCGAGGGTTTCCGGGTCGTAGGAGCAACGCAGCTCAACGATGTTGCCATCGGCGTCCTTGATTGCTTCGTCGGCGCGGATCACGTAGCTGCCGCGCAGGCGTACTTCGCCGTTCGGTTCCAGGCGCTTGTAGCCTTTTGGCGGCTCTTCCATGAAGTCATCGCGGTCGATGTAGATTTCACGGGCGAATGGCAGCTTGCGCACGCCGAGTGCTTCGTTCTGCGGATGACGCGGCAGTTCGAGGTGATCGACCTTGTCTTCCGGATAGTTGGTGATCACGACTTTCAACGGACGCAAGACGCACATAGCGCGAGGAGCATTCGCGTCGAGGTCCTGACGGATGCTGAATTCGAGCATGCCGAAGTCAACCACGCCATCGGAACGGTTGGTGCCGACCATGTCGCAGAAATTGCGGATCGACGCCGGGGTGTAGCCACGACGACGGAAACCCGAGAGCGTCGACATGCGCGGGTCGTCCCAGCCATGCACGTGCTTTTCATCGACCAGTTGCTTGAGCTTGCGCTTGCTGGTGATGGTGTAGTTCAGGTTCAGGCGGCTGAATTCGTACTGACGCGGGTGCGCCGGCACCGGCAGGCTGTCCAGGAACCATTCGTACAGAGGGCGATGGCTTTCGAACTCCAGGGTGCAGATGGAGTGGGTGATGCCTTCGATGGCGTCCGACTGACCGTGGGTGAAGTCGTAGTTCGGGTAGATGCACCACTTGTCACCGGTCTGGTGGTGGTGGGCATGGCGGATGCGGTACATGATCGGGTCGCGCAGGTTCATGTTCGGCGAAGCCATGTCGATCTTGGCGCGCAGTACGCGGGCGCCGTCCGGGAACTCACCGGCGCGCATGCGGGCGAACCAGTCGAGGTTCTCTTCCACGGAACGGTCGCGGAACGGGCTGTTCTTGCCCGGTTCGGTCAGCGTGCCACGGTATTCCTTGGCCTGCTCCGGGGTCAGGTCGTCGACGTAGGCCTTGCCGGCCTTGATCAGCTCGACGGCCCAGTCGAACAACTGGTCGAAGTATTTGGAGGCATAGCGCACTTCACCGGACCATTCGAAGCCCAGCCACTTGATGTCGCTTTCGATGGCGTCGATGTATTCCTGGTCTTCCTTGGCCGGGTTGGTGTCGTCGAAACGCAGGTGCGTGACGCCACCGAACTCCTGGGCCAGGCCGAAGTTCACACAGATCGATTTAGCGTGACCAATGTGCAGGTAGCCGTTGGGCTCTGGCGGGAAGCGGGTGACGATCTGCGTGTGCTTGCCCGAATCCAGGTCCGCCTGGATGATCGGGCGCAGGAAATTGACCGGGACGGCAGGTCCGGCCTTGGAATTCGAGGTAGTGTCGACAGTGGGCTTGCTCATAGGATCCTTGAACAGACAGGTTCGTGGCCGGTTGGGGCCAGATAAAACAAAGGCCGTATCATAGCTGATGCTGTCAAGCTGCTGACAGAGCGCGGTCAAAAACTGCTGCATTTATTGCTGCTTTTATGACGGGCGCGGTAAAAAACCACCTCGAAATTCCTGCAAGGCACGCTAAACTGCGCGCCTTGGCCGCAGTTTAGCCAAACCGGTAAGGCGCCAAGGCGCTCAAACCCACGAATTTCCTGAAAGAGTAGTGAACATGACTCAAGTCAAACTGACCACCAACCACGGCGAGATCGTCATCGAGCTGAACGCCGAGAAAGCGCCGATCACCGTCGCCAACTTCATCGAGTACGTGAACGCTGGCCACTACGAAAACACCGTTTTCCACCGCGTCATCGGTAACTTCATGATCCAGGGCGGCGGTTTCGAGCCAGGCATGAAAGAGAAGAAAGACAAGCGCCCAAGCATCCAGAACGAAGCGGACAACGGCCTTTCCAACGACAAGTACACCGTTGCCATGGCCCGTACCATGGAGCCGCATTCGGCCTCCGCGCAGTTCTTCATCAACGTCGCCGACAACGCCTTCCTGAACCACAGCGGCAAGAACGTGCAGGGTTGGGGCTACGCCGTGTTCGGTAAAGTCACCGAAGGCCAGGACGTTGTCGACAAGATCAAAGGCGTGTCCACCACGTCCAAAGCCGGTCACCAGGACGTTCCAGCAGAAGACGTAATCGTCGAGAAAGCCGAGATCGTTGGGTGATATTGCTGATTTCAGATTTGCATCTGGAAGAGGAGCGCCCGGACATCACCCGGGCGTTTCTGGATCTGGTCCACGGCCGCGCCCGTGGCGCCCAGGCGTTGTACATTCTGGGGGACTTCTTCGAAGCCTGGATTGGCGACGATGGGATGACCCCCTTTCAACGTTCGATTTGCGCAGCCCTGCGCGAGCTGAGCGACAGCGGTACCCCGATTTTTATCATGCATGGCAACCGCGATTTCCTGATCGGCAAGGCGTTCTGCAAAGCAGCAGGCGCGACCTTGCTCAAGGACCCGAGTGTCGTGCAGTTGTATGGCGAACCCGTGCTGTTGATGCACGGCGACAGCCTCTGCACCCGCGACGTGGGTTATATGAAGCTGCGGCGCATCCTGCGTAACCCGATTGTGCTGTTTATCCTGCGTCACTTGCCCTTGCGTACCCGCCACAAGCTGGCGCGCAAGCTGCGCAGTGAGAGCCGGGCGCAGACGCGCATGAAGGCCAACGACATTGTCGATGTAACCCCCGAGGAAGTGCCGCGGGTGATGCAGCAGTTCGGCGTGCGCACCCTGGTCCACGGCCATACCCACCGCCCGGCGATCCACAAACTGCAGATTGGCGAGCAGGCGGCCAAGCGCATTGTGCTGGGGGATTGGGACAAGCAGGGTTGGGCGTTGCAGGTGGATGAGCAAGGGTTTCAGTTGGCGGCGTTTGATTTTGTGAACCCGCAGCTGGCATTGCCTGGCGCCTGAGACCTCAAACACCACCGATCCAATGTGAACAGAGATAAAAATATGGGAGGGGGCTTGCCCCCGATGGCTGTGGATCCGTCAGCATTTTTTGGCTGACCCACCGCTATCGGGGGCAAGCCCCCTCCCACATCTGATTGCATTCCAGTCCGTGTGGATCAGTGGCCGCTTGCTTCGGGCCCTGCCTTGGCGCCAAACGGCGGCTTCGCCAGCCACACCAGCAGCATCAATCCCATGAACATCCACCCCAACAACGTGAAGTAATCCACGGTGGACATCATGTACGCCTGGCTGGTGAGGATCTGGTCCAACTGCGCATAGGCCTTGTGCCCTGCCCCACCCAACGCATCCAGCGCATTGCGCGTGGCCGCGTCATAGGTGGTCATGTTCTCGCTCATGTAGGCATGGTGCTGGTCCGCCCGGCGAATCCAGATCCAGGTGGTCAGCGACGCCGCAAAACTGCCGCCTAACGTACGCAGGAAGGTTGCCAGGCCCGCACCGTCGGCAATCTGGTGCGGTGGCAGGTCGGACATCAAGATGCTCAGGGTCGGCATAAAGAACAGTGCAACACCAATCCCCATGAACAACTGCACAAGGGCGATGTGGGTGAAGTCCACTTCATTGGTAAAGCCTGCGCGCATGAAGCAGCTCAAGCCAATCGCCAGGAACGCCAGGCCCGCCAGCAGACGCAGGTCGAACTTGTGCGCGTACTTGCCCACGAACGGCGACATCAGCACCGGCAGAATCCCGATCGGTGCCACCGCCAGGCCGGCCCAGGTGGCGGTGTAGCCCATCTGGGTTTGCAGCCATTGTGGCAGGATCAGGTTGATGCCAAAGAAGCCCGCGTAACCGAGGATCAACACGATGGTGCCGATGCGGAAGTTGCGGTAGGCAAACAGCCGCAGGTTGACCACTGGGTGCTTATCGGTCAGTTCCCAGATGACGAACACCGCCAGGGCAATCGCCGAAATCGCCGCGCCGATGATGATGAAGTTGGATTCGAACCAATCCAGGTCATTGCCCTTGTCGAGGATGATCTGCAAGGCGCCGACCCCCACGATCAGGCTTAACAACCCGACGTAATCCATCGGCTGATAACTGGTGACCACAGGTCGCTTCTTCAGCTGAGCACGCACCACCATCACCGCAAAGATGCCGATGGGGACGTTGATAAAGAAGATCCACGGCCAGCTGTAGCTGTCGGTGATCCAGCCGCCGAGGATTGGCCCGGCAATCGGCGCGACCACCGTGACCATCGCCAGTAACGCGAGTGCCATGCCGCGCTTCGCCGGCGGGTAGACCGCAATCAACAAGGTTTGGGTCATCGGGTACAACGGCCCCGCCACCAAGCCTTGCAGTACCCGAAAGCCGATCAGCTCGGGCATCGAAGTGGAAATCCCGCACAGGAACGATGCCAGCACAAACAGAATGGTCGCCCACAGAAACAGCTTCACCTCGCCAAAGCGTCGGCTCAACCAACCGGTGAGCGGCAAGGCGATGGCGTTGCTCACCGCAAACGAGGTGATCACCCAGGTGCCCTGCTCCGAACTCACGCCCAGGTTGCCGGAAATGGTCGGCAACGCCACGTTGGCGATGGTGGTGTCGAGCACCTGCATAAAAGTCGCCAGCGACAGGCCAATGGTGGCCATCAACAGGCTGGGTGGCGTGAACGAGGCGTTATTGCTCATCAGCGTTGCACAGCCTTGGGAGCGGCGACGCTGTTGTCATGGATCAACTGGGTGATCATGGCATCGGCTTCGGCCAATTGGCGGTCATACACGTTGGTGGTGAAAGAGGCCTTTTGTGGCGGCTGTTGCGCCAGCACGGGACCGCTCTGGTCGTGCAGGTCCACATTCACCACGGTGCTCAAGCCAACGCGCAGTGGGTGCTTGGCCAACTCTTCGGCATTGATATGGATGCGCACCGGTACTCGCTGCACGATCTTGATCCAGTTACCGGTGGCGTTCTGCGCCGGCAACAGGGCGAACGCGCTGCCGGTGCCGGCGCCGAGGCTGTCGACGGTGCCGCTGTATTTCACATCACTGCCATAGATATCCGACTCGATGTCCACCGGTTGGCCAATGCGCATGTCGCGCAGTTGGGTTTCCTTGAAGTTGGCGTCGATCCACAGTTGGTTCAGCGGGATCACGGCCATCAATGCGGTACCCGGCTGCACGCGCTGGCCCAGTTGTACGGAGCGCTTGGCGACATAGCCGGTGACCGGCGCGATCAGGGTGCTGCGCGCATTGGTCAGGTAGGCCTGACGCAATTGCGCGGCGGCAGCTTGCACGTCCGGATGGGACGAGATCACCGTGTCATCCACCAGGGCGTTGCTGGTTTTGAGCTGCTGCTCAAGGTTGGTCAGGGCGTTCTTGGCGGCCGTCAGGCTGTCACGGGCATGGGACAGTTCCTCCAGGGAAATCGCCCCGCCCTGGGCCAGGGTCTTACGACGGTTGTAGTTGTCCTGAGCGGTCTGCACATCGGCTTTCTGCGCGTTGACCTGGGCTTTCATGCCATCAACGTTGCTGTACAAGCCACGCACCTGGCGCACGGTACGCGCCAGGTTGGCCTGGGCACTTTGCAAGCCGACGGCGGCATCATTCGGGTCGAAGTTGACCAGCACTTGGCCTTCGTGGACCAAGTCGCCATCGTCCGCGCCGATGCTCACCACGGTGCCGGTGACCAGCGGGGTGATTTCCACCACGTTGCCGTTCACATAAGCGTCGTCGGTGCTCTCGTTGAAGCGCCCGTAGAATTCGTGCCAGGCCCATACGCCGAGGACGCTGAGGATGACGATCAGCGCAAGGCCGATCAGCATGACTTTGCGTTTGCGCGGGTTGTTGTCTTTGGGTTGTTCTGTAGCGTTAGTGTTTTCGGCAGTGGCCATGACAAATACCTCAAATTATTCCGTGCGAGTGGCTGGGGTGGTCGACGCCACGTTGTCGGCGTTGAACCCGCCGCCCAGGGCCTGCATCAATTGAATCGATAGAGCGATCTGCCCGGCATTCAGGGTCGCCAGCTGACGCTGGGCCTGCAGCAATTGCTGTTCGATGCTGAGCACGTCCAGGTAGTTACCGATCCCGGAGCCGTACCGCTGAAGCACCGTGTCGTAGGACTGCTGGGCGATATCGGTAGCGTGTTGCTGGGCCTGGATCTGCCGGCCGGTTTCGCGCAGTTGCGAAAGGATGTTGCCAATATCACCCAAGGCTTGCACCAGGGTTTTGTTGTATTGGGCCACGGCGAGGTCGTAGTCGGCGTCGCGGGCATCGAGGCCGGCGCGCAGGCGGCCGCCGTCAAAGATCGGCAGCGAGATCGTTGGCGCGATATTGAAGAAGCGGCTGGCCGACCCGAACATCGCATCCCCCAGCAACGACTCGGCCCCGGCGCTCGCGCTCAGGTTGAGGTTGGGGTAGAAGCGCGTCTTGCTGGCCGCGATGTCCTTGCTCGCCGCCTCCACACGCCACCGTGCGGCGATCAGGTCCGGGCGACGGCCCAACAGTTCGGCAGGCAACACCGACGGTACGGCAACGGCAGCGGGTTTCAACACACTGGGACGCGCCAGCTCATTGCCGCGATCCGGGCCTTTACCGAGCAGCACCGCGAGGGCGATCTTGGCACTCTGCAGTTGTTTTTCCGCGTCGATCAATTGCGATTGGGAGCTGGCTTCCAGGCTTTCGGTCTGCTGGTACTGATAGTGGCTGTCGATGCCCGAATCCAGGCGGCGCTTGCTGAGATCGAGCATTTGCCGGGTGCGCTTGAGGTCGTCAGTGGCCAGGTCGCGCACGATATGGGCCTGGCCCAGGTCGCTGTAGGCCTTGGCCACATCAGCAGCCAGGGTCAGGCGCGCGGCCTGTTGATCGACTTCAGCGGCACGGGCCTGGCCCAATGCAGCTTCCCAGGCGGCGCGCTGGCCACCCCAGAGGTCGAAGGTGTAGTTGAAGCTGGCACCGATTTTTCGCACGGTGGAGTACGCATCGCCCTGCCCCAGCGGGTCCTGATCCTTGGCCAGCCGCGAACGGGTCACACCGGCGCTGGCATCCAGGGTCGGCATGCGCGACGCGTCGGCGGCGTAGGCGGCCGCTTCGGCCTGGTGGGCACGGGCGCTCGCCACTTGCATGTCGGGGCTGTTTTGCAGGGCTTCATGGATCAGGCCGTCGAGCTGTGGGTCGCCGAGGCCTTTCCACCAATCGGCGCTGGGCCAGGCCGCACTCGACAGGGTCACGCCGCTCAGGGATTTACCGGCTTGCAGAGTGTTGGCGTCGAGGCGCTGGCCTTGGGTGTCGAGGCCGCTGAAATTGGCGCAACCGGCCATGCTCATGGCGACCAGCACTAGGCATAGGGCACGTGGATTCATCATTTACCTACCCGCTGAAGGGTGATGGGATCACCCGCAGCTATCAGAATTTTCTTGAGGATCTGTTCCAGGGTTTCCAACTCGCCGGGCTCCAATACGCCCGCCAGTTGGTTCAGCGCCTGGGCGCCGATGTGCGGCAGCATGTCCGCCAGGCGCTGGCCGTCGGCAGTCAACACCAACTGCACCTGGCGTCGGTCCAGCTCGGAACGCTTGCGGCTGAGCAGGTTTTTTTGCTCCAGGCGATCGAGCATGCGGGTCATCGAACCGCTGTCCAGGGACAGGTTGCGGCACAGCTCCGCCGGGGTGTCGACGCCGAACTGGGCCATGATGATCAACACCTTGAACTGCGCGGCCGTGATGCCGTGGGGTTCCATATGGGTGTCGATGATGCGGTCCTTGAGGATCGCAGCGCGGCCCAGCAACAGGCCGAGATGGCAGTTGTGGAAGTTTTCGGGGGTGAAATGGGGCATCGAAAGTCACCTTATTGCTGCCTAGGCAGCGAATGTATGACGAGATGTTACTGCTTAGGCAGCGAATGTCAAATGGAATAATTAGCTTGCTTGCTAATTCGACGACAGGCGGGAGCAAATGTGTGAGGGGGCTTGCCCCCGATCACGGTGTGTCAGTCACTACATCTGCTGACTGTCACACCGCAATCGGGGGCAAGCCCCCTCACACATTGGTTGACCGACTAGGACTTAGAAATCGCGCTTGTAGAAAATGTCGAGGGAACTGGCCACGCCACTCGCCACCTCCAGGTATACCTTCTTGCTCAGCAGGTAGCGCAAGGCAATGGTGCTGGCCGGTTCGAACACGCCCACGCCATAGCGCAGGCTGAGCTTCTCGGTGATCTTGCCGCTGGCTACCACGGCGGTGTTATTGCCGCTGCCCTGGGTGTCGAGGTCGAAGTCCTGAATGCCCAACTTGGTGGCGATGTCCGAGGTCACCCCGGCGCTGCCCATCAAACCCAGGCCCAGCGCCGCTTCGGCGAGCATGTTGTTGTCTTCGCCAGTGGTGGTGCGTGAACGCCCCAGTACCAAGTACGACAACGCATCCTCTTGGGCCATCGCCGGCTCGGAGAAAATCTGCGTAGTCGGTTGCTCGGCGCTGCCGCTCAGGCGAATACCGGCGGTCACGGTCCGGGACGGCTCTGTGGTGACACGCACTGCCTCGATGTCCAGGAACGGCTGGTCCAGAGGGCCGGCAAACAGCAAGCGCGCCCGCCGCACATTGAGCCGCTGACCGTAAGCGCGGTAGCGGCCATCGTTGAGCCAAAGCTCACCACGAGTGTCCATGTTGTCGCCGATATGCACATGACCCTGCACCTTGGCGGTGAGGCCGAAGCCTGAGAAGTTGAGCTGGTCTTCGCCCACTGCCACGTCGATATCCATGGCCATGGCCATCGCTGGCTTGCCCTCCTCGGTCTGACTGCCGACGATGATAGTGTCGTCCGAGACCTTGACCGTCGACGGCGGCAATTCGCGCACAGTGATGTCGCCACGCGGGATCTTCACTTTGCCGGCAATCGCCAGTTTGTCGTCCTTCAAGGTGATCTTCAGGTCCGGCGCCACTTCCAGCGTGGCGTAGGGTTCGACTGTGACCGGCAATTGCGAGCCTTGCAGACTGAGGTCCACGGCCAGGGCCTGCCCCCAGTCGATCTGGCCCTTGAGGCTGCCCTGCCCGGCTTTGCCACTGCGCCAACCACCATTGAGCTGCACGCTTTCGCCAGCGATGAGAGCCTGCACGTTCAGGCCTTCGAGGCTGACGGGCAACTCCGGACCAGAGACTTCGCCGCCGATCAGGTTCACATTGCCGTTGATCTGCGGCGCGAGCAGGCCACCGGAAATCCGGCCGTTGCCGTTGAGCTTGCCGTTGAGGGTTTCCACCATCGGCACAAACGGACGCGCTACCGCCAGGTCCAGCCCGGTGAGGCTGAAATTGCCAGTGATCGGCTTGTTCTTCGGCAGCGGATTAATCTGCGCCTGCAACAGCAATTCACCGAGCTTGCCACCCCGGAAGTTCAACTGTGTGTCGATGCGCTTGGGGTTGAGGGTGGTTTCAAGCTTGAGGGTGTCGTAAGGAAAATCCAGCCACTGGTCCTTGTCCTTGACGCGCAAAGTGCCGCCGCTGGCATCCACCGAAATCAAGCCCTTGGGGCCGCTGTCGGGCAGGTCGAGCTGGACATCGGCATTGAGCCTGCCGCGCCAGGCAAAATCCTTGGGCAAAAAGGCCGCGAGGCTGTCGATTGGGAATTGCTTGAGGTGGTAACGCAACTTGGGCTCGGGCATCAGGCGCTGGTCTTCGCCGCACAGACTGGCGCCGCCGGAGACCCAGCAGTGCGCCGCGAAGGTCAGCTTGCCGTCGGCCATGTAATCGATCTTCGCCGGGGCTTGCAGTTTCCAATCCTGCCCGCCGGCCTGGACATCACCGCTGGCCAGGCGCCCGCGCCAGTTGCCTTTGTCGAGGTTGCCGTCCAGGGCCAGGGCCAGCTTGACCAGCGGACCGGCCAAGTCGAGCTGGACCTTCTGGTTCTTGATGTCGCCTTGAGCGCTGGCGGTCAGGGTGCCGATCTGGGTGTCGCCGCTTTGAATACCGCTGCCTTTGAGGTCGATCTTGGCGCGCTGGGCGCTGTCGAGGGTAGCGCCGAGGCTGAGGCTTTGCAGGCGGTTGTCGGCAAACGCCAGTTGCTGGCCCTTGATGTCGAGTTTGCCCTGAGGCGCATTCAGGCTGCCGGCCACGTCGAGGCGGCCATTGATCTGCCCGCGTAACTGCGGCCAGAGCTGGGCGAGGCGCGCCAGCTTGATGTCGATCTGCCCGGCCAGGCGTTGTTGCAGGCTGCCGCTGCCGTTGATGCGGTTGTCACCCAGGCGAATATCCAGGTTGGCCAGGGTCCATTGCTCCCCTGCACCTTCGGCCTTGGCCGCCAGCACGGCGGTTTGGCCCCGCAGGCGGCCCTTGAGGTCGAGGTCGGCATTCAGCTTGAGTTGCTCGTTCTTGAACTCGCCCTTGCTGCGCAGCGGACCGGCCAACGTACCCGGCAGTTCAGCGACCCAGTACGCCGGATTGAGCGCCGACAGGTCCAGCGCGGTATCCCAGGCGATGCCATCGGCGAACTGCAGGTTCAGATGGCCTTCGGCCTTACCTTGACCGGCGGTGAGTTTCAGCTCGGGCAGGAAGACTTGCTTGAGGTCGCCACTGAACGGCGTGACCACATTGAACTTGCCGGCCGGGCCGTCGAGGTCGGCCTTGAGGTTGCCCAGGTAGTTGCCGTCTTTATAGGAAATCTCGCCGTTGAACGTACGCACCGTCACTTGAGGTTCGTCGATCACGGGATAGAGGCGATGCCAGGGGAAGTCGAGCCAGTCGATCCTGGCATCGGCTGTGAAGCCTTGTTGCCAATCCAGGTTGGCACTCAGCTTGAGGCTTTGCTTGTCACCGGCATTCAGGTCCAGGCCCGCAATTTGCGCGCCGTTGGCGTCGACTTTGCCTTGCAGCAGCAGGTCCACCGGACCTTTCTCTGCCGGTAGCACGGCCTTGCCGAGCAGTTGGTAGCCGTTTTTCAGATCACCCTTGGCGGTGAGGTCCAGTTGATTGAGTTGCAGGGTGTCGGGCAGATCGGCGCTGGGCTTGAAGCCGTCAGCGGTGATGTGCAACTGGGCCGGAAGATTTTCAGCCAGGGGTTGCAGCTCGCCCTGCAGTTTGGCCGGCAGGTAGCCGCTGCTGTCGGCGTCGAGTTTGAGGGTCTTGAGCAGGTCGCCGTCGACCTTAAGGGCAACTTTCCAGGGCGCGCCGCCGGGCGCATAAGGCAGGCTCAGGTTTCCGCTGGCGGTCAAAGGCCAGTCGCCAGTGGGTTGCAACAGGCCAGACAGGTCCAGCACCAGATCGTCGCGCTGCAGGTGCACTGAGTCGATTTGCATCCCGGCGGCGGTCCAATGCGCCGCCAGTTGCAGGCCTTTAAGCTCTTCGCTGCCGTTGAACACCAGGCTACCGACGCGAACGTCGCCTAACTGGAGAGCAACCGGCAATTTCAGATCTGGCAGTACAAGGGGGCCACTGCTTTCTTCGGTGCTGGGTGGAAATTGCAGAATGACCTGATTCACATCCAACCGGTCAATGCACAAGGTCATGCGCAGCAGGCAGGCTGGCGACCACTCGAACGCGGGCGCCTTGAGTTCCACGCGACTGGTGTCTTGCTGCCACAGCAGATTATCGGCGCTCCACTGGCCGCCCAAACGGCCCTGGAAATTCTCCACACTCAAACCCGGCACTTGGCCCAACGCCCAGCGGCTGCCCGCCTGGCTGCCCAGTACCGCCCACAGTGCCAGCAACAGCACGGCGAGGATGGCCACCACGGCCAGCCCCGCTATTTTCAAACCACGCATCACAGCTCAGGCCCCATGGAAAAGTGCAAACGAACGCCGCCCGGGTCTTCCAGGGCATGGGCCAGGTCGAGGCGGATTGGCCCCACCGGCGATACCCAGCGGATACCGACACCCACGCCGGTTTTCAGGCTGGGCAGTTCCAGGGTGTTGAACGAGTTGCCCTGGTCGATGAAGGTCGCGATCCGCCATTTTTCGGCGATGGAATATTGATACTCGGCGCTCAAGGCCACCATGTAGCGGCCACCGATGCGATCACCTTGGTCGTTCTCGGGCGACAGCGTCTGGTACTCATAACCGCGCACGCTCTGATCGCCACCGGCAAAGAAGCGCAACGACGGTGGCACCGACTTGTAGCCATTGGTGGCACTGCCGCCGAACTGCGCCCGCGCCAGGAAACGATGATTGTCCCACAGGGTCGTCAGGCCTTTGACCATGGCCGTGCCGTACAGCAAGTTGGTGTCGGAGCCCAGGCCTTCCTTCGCCACCTTCGTGTCGAATTGCAGGCGGTAGCCGTTGTGGGGGTCGATGCGGTTATCGCTGCGCAGGTAGGAATAACTGATGCCAGGCATCAGCAGGTTACTCAGGCCGGAGTCGTTGCCCAGGCGATATTCTTCGCGCTGGTACTTGAGGGAAATCACCCGTGTCCAGCCACTGGGCAACTTGCTGTGCCATTCGGGGCCGACGGTAAGCAATTTACTCAGGGTGTCGGTGTTCGCCAGTTCTTCATTCTGGTAGCCGCCAGCGAAGCGCAGTTTGTCGGTGAGCGGCGGGTCCAGCGGAATGTCGTACCACAGGCCGACGTTCTGGCGCGGAGCCGAGAGTTCTGCTTCCCAGCCATAACTATGGCCCTGGGGGTTAACCCAGTGACGGGTCCAGTTGGCCTTGCCGCGCGGACCGACGTCGGTGGAGTAACCCAGGCCCAGGCCCATGGTGCGCGGCTTGCGTGTGTCCAGATTGACGGCCACCGGGATCACGTCTTGTGTCGAGGCGGTGGGGCTGGCATCCACGCGCACCCCTTCGAAAAAGCCGCTGGCTTGCAGGTTCTGGTTGAGTTCGGCGATCAGTTCGGAATCGTAGGGGTCACCGTTTTTGAACGGCACCATGCGTTGCAGCAGTTCGTCATCAAACGGCGTGTCGCCGGCAAAGCTAACCTTGCCCAGGCTGTAGCGCGGGCCGCTGTCATAAATGAGTTCGATATCGGCGACGCCTGCTTGTGGGTCCACCGCGAGTTTCTGGCTGGTAAAGCGCCCGCTGAAAAAGCCGTAGCGCGAGGCTTGATTCTGGATCAGACGCTTGGCGTCTTCGTAGTGGCCGTGGTTGAGCACGGCGCCGGAGATTAGGTCGTCGCTGGCAGGCACGCGAAAAGACTTGAGGTTCGCAGCCTCGCCGTCGACCCGAATAGTCACGTTGCGTAAATGCACCGGTTCACCGGGGTCGACGCGGAGGATCAGGCGCGGGTTCTTGCCGCCTTTCACCTCGCTGTCGATGTGTGGCTGATAGAAGCCTAGTGCCTGCGCCGCTTTGCGCGCCTGCTCTTCGGCGCCACGGCTGAACCGCAGCAAGGCCTCTTCGTCACGATCGCCAACCCCGCCGATGTAGCCTTCAATGTTGGCTTTCAACGCGTCGTTTGAGGGTTTGATCCGCACGTCCAATTCGCTTAGCGCAAATGCGCCGCAGCTTGTGAACAGCAGAACCAAGCCGCTGGTAAATCTTCCTGGAAACTTCATAGGCGCGGATGCTACACGAGCTGGGGGAAAACTTAGAACTCAGACGATTCTGAAAAATTCTGCATTAAGCCGTTGCAGCATGTAACAGCTGGGGATTGGGGTGGAAAAAGACATGCTCCAGGATAGGCCCTACAGCGACTTCGCCGATTTCCTCATAGCCCTGGCGCTTGTAGAAATCCAGGTAGCGGGAATTGCCGGTGTCCAGCACCACACCCGAAGAGTGCGGGTCTTCGGCGCACCAGTTGTGCACCGCCTCCAGCAACTGTTCACCGTAGTGTTTGCCCTGGAACTGCGGGTGAATGCCCAAAAGCGGCAGCACATGCACCGATTCGCTCGGCAGGCACGCCAGCACGGCGTGATGATAATCAAGATAACGCCGTGTACCGCGCACGCCAGTGCTCAGCCACATGCGCAGTTGCCACGCCCAGCTCTCAGTGATCCCCAGGCGCCGTTGCGGGGGTGCGATCAAGGCAATGCCAATCAGCCGATCATTCACAAACAAACCGATCGCCGGAAGTTTTTGAAAGAAATGCTGCTTGACCAGCTCCCGCACGGTGGCGCGTACCCGCTGCTCATAACCTGGGCGTTCGGCTTCGAAGATGTAGGCAAACGTCGGCTCATGCCGATAGGCCTGGTACAGCAGGGAGCGGGCCTCGCGGGAATAGCCGCTGTTGAGCAAGCGAACTTCGCCAATGGCAGTGTCAGTCATACAATCAATCTCCCTGGGCGCCACTCAATAGATGGCGTTCTTATGGGTACGAACCTACGCAGCACCAGTCGTTCCCAGACATTAGCAGCGCATCTGTCCTACCGCCACGCTGGCCCCCGTCCGACTTGTCCGCTAGCATCGCCCTTTTGCCAGACTGGACCGCCGACCATGAAAATCGTCTCCTTCAATATCAACGGGCTGCGCGCCCGCCCCCATCAGCTGGCGGCGCTGATTGAAAAGCATCAACCCGATGTAATCGGCCTGCAGGAAACCAAGGTCCACGACGACCAGTTTCCTCTGGCCGAAGTACAAGCACTGGGCTATCACGTTTACTACCACGGCCAAAAAGGCCACTACGGCGTGGCGCTGCTTTCGCGTCAGCCTGCGTTGAGCCTTCACAAAGGCTTTGCCAATGACGAAGAAGACGCCCAGCGTCGTTTTATCTGGGGCACCTTCGCCGATGAAAACGGCAACCCGGTGACCATCATGAACGGCTATTTCCCACAGGGTGAAAGCCGCGACCATCCAACCAAATTCCCCGCCAAGCAGCGCTTTTACGAAGACCTGCAACAGTTGTTGGAAAGCCAGTTCAGCAACGATCAGGCGCTGGTGGTGATGGGCGATGTGAATATTTCCCCGGAAGACTGCGACATCGGCATCGGCGCCGACAACGCCAAGCGCTGGCTGAAAACTGGCAAGTGCAGCTTCCTGCCCGAAGAGCGCGAATGGATGGCCCGCTTGAAAAACTGGGGCCTGGTGGACAGCTTCCGTCACCTCAACCCGGACGTGGCCGACCGCTTCAGTTGGTTCGACTACCGCAGCCGCGGCTTTGAAGATGAGCCCAAGCGTGGGCTGCGAATCGACCTGATCATGGCCTCCAACGGTTTGCTGCCACTGGTCAAGGATGCCGGCGTGGATTACGACCTGCGTGGTTTGGAAAAACCCTCGGACCATGCGCCGATCTGGCTTGAACTGAGCTGATCCCCCTGACTGTACTCGGGTCAAATGTGGGAGAAGGGGCAAGCCCCTCCCACACTTTTGATCATTTGAGTGTCAGTCACATTATTGAAATCCTACTGACTTAATCTCGCGGCACTCCCTTTGGCTTGAGAAGGTGCCGGCATGATGCTGCGCGTTCTGTTCCTGTTGTGTTGCGCATTTTCCCTCTCCGTTGTGGCTGCCCCCCTACCCGTTCCCGATCAAGGCCCGGCCTTGCGCATCCAGGGCTCCAACACCATTGGCGCGGCGCTGGCCCCGGCATTGGCCAAGGGTTTGATGGAGCATCAAGGGTTGCAGAACGTGCACAGCGAACCTGCCGAGGGCGCCAATGAACAGCGCGTGATCGGCAAGACACGCCAGGGCAAAACGGTGACTATCGACGTCGCAGCCCACGGTTCCAGCACAGGCTTTGTCGCCCTGAAGAAAACCAGCGCCGACCTTGCGGCCTCGTCCCGACCGATCAAGGACAGCGAACTGGTAGACCTTGAACCGCTTGGTGACTTGAAAAGCCCCGACGCCGAACACGTGATCGCCATCGATGGCCTGGCAATCATCCTCAATCCGCAGAACCCGCTGAATACCCTGAATACCGAGCAACTGGCGCAGATCTTTAACGGTGAGGTCAGCACTTGGGAGGCTCTGGGCGGCATCGGCGGCGCGATCCATATCTACGCCCGCGATGACCAGTCGGGCACCTACGACACCTTCAAGGAATTGGTGTTGCGCCTGCGCGGCAAGCCCCTGGTTTCTTCGGCCAAGCGTTTCGAGTCCAGCGAGGCATTGTCCGATGCGGTGAGCCAGGACCCTCAGGGCATCGGTTTTATTGGGCTGCCCTACGTGCGCCACGCCAAGGCCGTGGCGATTGTGGATGGCGACTCGCAACCGATGTTGCCGCTCAACAGCCTGATCGCCACCGAGGATTATCCGCTGTCGCGCCGATTGTTCTTTTACCTGCCGCCCACCGCCCATAACCCGTGGGCCAAGGCGCTGGTGGACTTTGCCCAGAGCAGCAAAGGCCAGGCGATTGTGGCGGCCAGTGGGTTTATTGCGCAGCAGGTGCAGGCCATGGCCGTGGAACCGCGCCCGACAATGCCGGATGACTATCAAGCCATCGCTCGGGACGCTCAGCGCTTGACCGTGAATTTTCGTTTCGAAGAAGGCAGCGCCAGCCTGGATAACAAGGCGCGCCAGGATGTGCAGCGGGTGGTGGCGTATCTCAAGGGTCACGACAAGCTGGACAAAAAGGTGACGCTGGTGGGATTCGGCGATACCAAGAACGATCCGCAGCGGGCGGCGCTGCTGTCTAAATTGCGGGCGATGGCGGTGCGACGGGAGTTGGTCAAGAGCGGCGTAGTACTGCGAGATATTCGCGGGTTTGGTGCGCAGATGCCGGTGGCGGCGAATACGGCGGATGAGGGGCGGATCAAAAATCGGCGGGTGGAGGTATGGGTGTACTGAGGACTGCCAGATCTTCAGTGCCTGATCCTGCCTCATCAGGGACAAGCCCCCTCCCACAGGTGACCGCGTATCTCCAGTAGGAATACTGTCGAATGTGGGAGGGGGCTCGCCCCCGATTACAGGCGACGCGGTGTTACTGCCCGCTGCGCATCAACTCTTTAGGCACATATTTGCCGATTTCAAACTTGCCGATTGCAGCGCGGTGCACTTCGTCCGGGCCGTCGGCCAGGCGCAGTGTGCGCTGCATCGCGTACATGTAGGCCAGCGGGAAGTCGTTGGAGACGCCTGCGCCGCCGTGGATCTGGATCGCGCGGTCGATGACCTTCAGCGCTACGTTTGGCGCCACCACCTTGATTTGCGCAATTTCGCTTTTCGCCACTTTGTTGCCCGCGGTGTCCATCATGTACGCCGCTTTCAGGGTCAGCAGGCGCGCCATGTCGATCTCCATCCGTGAGTCGGCGATCTTGTCGATATTGCCGCCCAAGCGTGCCAATGGTTTACCGAACGCCGTACGGCTGACCGCGCGTTTGCACATCAACTCCAGCGCACGTTCGGCCATGCCGATGGAGCGCATGCAGTGGTGGATACGGCCTGGGCCAAGACGACCTTGGGCAATTTCAAAGCCGCGGCCTTCGCCAAGCAGTACGTTCTCATAGGGCACACGCACGTTGTCGAACAGCACTTCGGCGTGGCCGTGAGGCGCGTCGTCGTAGCCGAACACCGGCAGCGGGCGCACGATTTTCACGCCGGGGGTGTCCACCGGCACCAGGATCATCGAGTGCTGCTGATGGCGTGGCGCGTCGGGGTTGCTCAGGCCCATGAAGATCAGGATCTTGCAGCGCGGGTCGCAGGCGCCGGAGGTCCACCATTTCTTGCCATTGATCACCCACTCGTCGCCCTGGCGTTCGGCGCGGGCGGCCATGTTGGTGGCGTCCGACGAGGCGACGTCCGGTTCGGTCATGGCGAAGGCCGAGCGAATCTCGCCGCGCAACAGCGGTTCGAGCCAGCGTTGTTTCTGCTCTTCGTTGGCGTAGCGCACCAGTACTTCCATGTTGCCGGTATCCGGTGCCGAGCAGTTGAACGGCTCCGGGCCCAGCAGCGAACGGCCCATGATTTCGGCCAGCGGCGCATATTCGAGGTTGGTCAGGCCGGCGCCCAGTTCGGATTCGGGCAGGAACAGGTTCCACAGGCCTTCGGCTTTAGCCTTGGCTTTCAACTCTTCCATGATGGCGGTGGGCTGCCAGCGGTCGCCTTCGCTGACCTGGCGTTCGAACACCGGCTCGGCCGGGTAAACGTAAGCATCCATAAACGCGGTGACGCGTTCACGCAGTTCCTGAACCTTGGGCGAATAGGCGAAATCCATGAGCAGCTCCCTTCTCTGAGAGGTTGTTTAGGTCATGCAAACGATGCTAGAACAGCGTTGATAATTTACCTAGCCTATTCTCGGCGTGTATTAACATTCATCACCGATATATGATCGGCGTCTCAGCACGCAACAAATCGCCACCTAACAATAAGAGCGCAACCCAATGAATCTGAGCAAGGTCGACCTCAACCTCTTTATCGTCTTCGACGCGATCTACACCGAAGCCAACCTGACCCGCGCCGGTCAGATCGTCGGCATCACCCAGCCGGCGGTGTCCAACGCCCTGGCACGCCTGCGCGAGACCTTCAACGACCCGCTGTTTGTACGCACCGCTCAGGGCATGGTGCCCACGCCGATGGCGCAGAACATCATCGGCCCGGTGCGTAATGCGCTGTCGTTGCTGCGAGTGTCGGTACAGGAAAGCCGTATCTTCAATCCGCAACAGGCGGCCAAGACCTACCGCATCAGCATGACCGACCTCACCGAAGCGGTGATTCTGCCGGCGCTGTTCCAGCGCCTGCACCGTCTGGCACCGACGGTAGTGATCGAAAGTTTCCTGTCCAAGCGCCGCGAAACTACTAAGGAACTGGCTGCCGGGCGCCTGGATTTTGCTGTGGATGCGCCGCTCAACACCGACCCGCAAGTGCGCCACGTCAAGCTGATGGAAGACCGCTACGTGTGCGCCATGCGCAAGGGCCACCCGATGGCGGGCAAGGACAAGCTGACCCTCGACGATTACCTGGGGCTGACCCATATCCACATCTCCAGCCGCCGCAACGGCCTGGGCCATGTCGACCTGGCCTTGGGCAAGATGGGCCTGCAACGCAAGATCGCCCTGCGCTCCCAGCATTACCTGATGGCCTCGCAAGTGCTGCAGCAGACCGACATGGTGATGACCGTGCCCGAACGCTTCGCAAGGCGCCATGAGTTGCACTGGGTCAACCTGCCGGTCAACGATGTGCCTGCGGTGGAAACGCACCTGTACTGGCACGAAAGCACCGACCAGGATCCGGCCAACCGCTGGATGCGTGAGCAGATGATCGAGTTGTGCCAGCAGGTTACGGCCCATGAGAAGAAGCTGGACAAACAACAAGCCTGAGGTTGAAGCGCGCACCTTGTGGGAGGGGGCTTGCCCCCTATGGTCAGCGAAGCTGGCCTTGACGTTTACGTCAACCTGCCATTAGCTTAGCGCCAGGACCTTCTTGAGCGCCGCCATGAGCATCACCTACAGCATCTCCGACCTCGCCCGCGAGCTCGACATCACCACTCGCGCCATTCGCTTCTATGAAGAACAAGGCCTGCTGACCCCGGAGCGCCGGGGCCAGGAACGCATCTATTCGGCACGGGACAAGGTCAGCCTCAAGCTGATCCTGCGCGGCAAACGCATCGGTTTTTCCCTGGCCGAATGCCGCGAGCTCATCGAGCTCTACGACCCCAGCAGCGGCAACCACATCCAGCTCAACAGCATGCTGGCCAAGATCGCAGAGCGCCGCGAGCAGCTTGAGCAACAGTTGCTGGATATCGAACAGATGAAACTGGAACTGGACACCGCCGAAGAGCGCTGCACCCAGGCCCTCGCGCACACCATGAGCCAGGCTGGCCATTGATCAGAAGGTAACTGCCATGTCCCACCCATCAAATCCACTCCCCTCCCATGTGCGCCTGGTCGAAGTCGGTCCGCGCGATGGGCTGCAGAACGAAGCCCAACCCATCAGCGTGGCCGACAAGGTGCAACTGGTGGACGCCCTCAGCGCGGCGGGTTTGAGCTACATCGAAGTTGGCAGTTTCGTCTCGCCCAAGTGGGTACCGCAGATGGCCGGTTCGGCCGAGGTATTTGCGCAGATCCAGCGTAAGCCCGGCGTGACCTATGGCGCACTGGCACCGAACCTGCGGGGTTTTGAGGATGCGCTGGCGGCCGGGGTGAAAGAAGTCGCGGTGTTTGCGGCAGCGTCCGAGGCGTTTTCCCAACGCAATATCAACTGTTCCATCAGTGAAAGCCTGGAACGCTTTGCGCCGATCATGGCTGCAGCCCGGCAACATGGCATCAGCGTGCGCGGCTATGTGTCCTGCGTGTTGGGTTGTCCTTACGAAGGCGAGATTGCGCCAGAGCAAGTTGCCGCAGTCGCGCGGGAGTTGTATGCCATGGGCTGCTACGAGGTTTCCCTGGGCGACACCATCGGCACCGGCACGGCAGGCTCTACCCGGCGACTGTTCGATGTCGTCGGTGCGCAGGTGCCACGGGACAAACTGGCGGGCCACTTCCATGACACCTACGGCCAGGCGGTCGCCAACATCTACGCCAGTCTGCTTGAGGGGATCAGTGTGTTCGACAGCTCTATCGCGGGCCTCGGCGGCTGCCCTTACGCCAAGGGCGCCAGCGGTAACGTTGCCACTGAAGACGTGGTCTACCTGCTCAACGGCCTGGGGATCGACACCGGCATCGACCTGCAAGCATTGATTGCCGCAGGCCTGCAAATCAGTCAGGTCCTGGGCCGCCCTACGGGTTCGCGGGTGGCCAAGGTCCGTAATGCCGTTTGAGTAGAGCAGCCGTGACAATGTGTTACCGCACGACTACACATCGAGTAACACGGGAACATATTTTGTCGAACTTTGCGTAAGCCAAATCCGAACAAAAAAATAACATGCTGATTTTAAAGGCTTTTTAAAAGTTGGCACGGCTTCTGCTATCTCTATGGCATAACAAGAATAAAAAGCGCCAAACCTAATAAAAATAAGACGAAACGACTCTGACATAACAAAAACAACACGGCAGAGACGCAGCTAACAGATTTTTTTGGAGAAGATGTGCTTCGCAGGGTACGGCTCGCCGAAACCCGCAACCGGCTAGAGAAAAATAAAACTACCTCAGGTAGCTACCCACTGGTTGGATCGGTCACGAAGAAGCAGGTCAGCGCTCAAAAAAATACGTTTGCTCTTGACCCCGCATGGGGGTCGCTAAAAACAGCGGTAAAAGGGTCACGGCTACCAAAAACAACAACAGGCCGCCCTTCAATAATAAAAAAGAGCACGCAACGACAAATTAAAGGGGACCCTCGGGTCCCCTTTGTGCTTTCTGCACATGGCCTTTTCAGACCTCTGTCCCCTGCTCCGCGGCGGCGTTGTTGAGCACCGACCGCGTCAGTGTGCGCATGGCCTGTTCTTCTTGCTCCCACTGCGCCACGCGCAGCAGGTTGAACTGCTCGATATAGAACGCACTTTGCATCGAACCATCCACCAGAATCTCTTCCCTGGGCTTACCCAGCACAGTCATCAGGTTTTCGACCAATTCGGTGTGTGTTGCCTGCCACTGCGCCCTGTCCGGCGCGCTATCCTCCAGCGCCTGCCAGTCCGAGACCGCTTCGAGCGCCTCGCCCTTGGCCCGGTTCAGCGCGGTACCGGGCGCCGTCAAGGCCTCAAGCTCCTGAGGGTAGCGAGTGCGCAAGTGCTGTTGCCAGAAACCCCGCTCGGCAAAAAACGCTGACTCATCCGCAACCATCCGCTCATTCGCGAGCACCTGCGTATAGGCCTGGTCGAGTGCTGCCGGGCTTACATTGGCTTGCTGGGGAAACAACATGCCGCGGGATTTGACGGGCAGGTCCAGCCGGTCCGCCAGACCGACCCGATAGGCCAGGATGACTTCGACCTGCTCGGTGAACCCAGGCCCTCGCGCCTCGACGTCCCGTTGCGCAAGGGTGTCCACCAGATGCAGGCGAAACAGTTTTTTCGCCGTGCTGATCAGTGCGCCCTCCGCGTGCGCATCCCCCGCTTGTGCCAGGGCCCTTGCGCCGATCAGTTCCCTTTCAAGGTTCATGAACTCCACCGTGGTGCCATCGCCACAGGTGACTCGATCATCTGCGGTGCTGAAGAGCGTTTCGCGGATGTCTTGACTTTGCTGTGCTGCTTCCAGCATGTCCCACACCCGCGCCGCCAGGGCTGCACGGGTGTTGGATGAGGCATATTCGGCGCTGCGTGTGGTGTCGGCCAGTACCGTGAAGAACGGCGCCGAGTCGGCACTGGCACTCAGGTCATCCCACAGGATCCCGCGCTCGGCCTGCAGCGCCGTCGGTGTATCGGCCAGCCAGAGTACCCGCGCTTCGTCAGCGGTGACATGGTCTGCCCATTGCGCCTGATTCACCGGAAACTCACCGGGAAGGCGCACCCGGGTAGCCTCCGAAAAGGGGTTGTCATGCACAGAGATCCGTTCCAGATGCTGGAACGCGTACTCCGGCAGTGTCGTGAGCCGATTGGTATGCAGGTCGATCCGCGCCAGTTGAGTCAGTTGCTCGACGCCCGCCGGGAAACGAGTGGTCCCGGTATCGCTCAGATACAGCTGGTTCAGACTGCGCATGTTGCGCACGTCGGCGGTCCATCCCAGGTTGCGATTGCCGGAGAGGTTTAGAATCTTGAGGCCATGCATGGCTTCCAGGCGCGCTCGGCTTTGCTCGGTCAGGCGAATATCGTTGCGGCTCAGGTTGAGCTTGGTCAGCCCAACGCCCGCATTGGCGAACTCCGGCAGTTGAGTGAGGTTGTTCTCACGCATGTCCAGCCAGCGCAAACCGCCGAAGGACTGCAGAAACGGCAGGGAGCTGTCCGACAGCCCCATGCGCCGTAAAGTCAGGCGGCCCACGTGGTCCATATTGGCGCTGAGCTGCGGAAGCTCGTCGATGACTTCACCAGACAGATCCAGGACATGCCCGATAGACGTGCCATCCGCCGCGAACGCCGTAGCCGACTCGCGCTGCCAGGCGTATCGCACGGTCGCGCTGACCCGACGCCTGGCGCTGCGGTAACCGGGCTCACCTTGTTGCTGCCAGGCGACCAATTCCCGGTCAAGCTGTGCGAACTCTTGTTCAAGCTGATTGAGCCTGGCCACCAGCGCCGCACTGCCACGGCCTTGCAACCCCAGCATCTCGACCACCGCCTCGATGGATTTCGACGGGTACAGCATCATTGCTTTCATCACGCACACCGAGGGCCATTGCTGCGCGCCGCCCACCGGGCTGAGCGGGTAGCCGATGCGCCCGTCGGCCAGGCGCATGGGCGACTTGAACCCCGGCTTGATCGCTTGCAGGCGCAGGGCTTGGCGGCTCGCCTGTTCGCTCAACGGCTGAGTGGTGATCTGTGCCTTCAAGGTCGGCGTCGATTCGCGTATTCGCGGCATGTCGAGGCCCTGATCCTCGGTGGCCACCAGCAGCGCGCTGTAGAACGCGTCTTTATCGGCACGATGGTACGAAGCCACTTGCGGTTCGCGGTACACCGCCCATTCCTTCATGCTGACGCGCACAAGGCGCCGCTGTCGCGGGGCGTCCGCACGGCCTATGCGGTCCAGCACCGGCCCGTCATAGGTGCCTGCACGCAACTCAATGCCGACACCGTCGAGGCGGCCGGGCAGTGCCGCCAGCTTGTGCAGCGCCAGGTGTACGCCATCCATGGTCAATTCACTGTCAAACAGCAAGTCGGTATGTGCACGCATGACCCGTGCTTTTTGCAGGTAACAACGAGCCTCTTCGGCCAGACGCAGGGGCAACCGGGATGTGCTGTCCAGGTGCACCAACTCCTCGGGGCTGGCGTGGTTGGCCAGCTCCTCGGCGGCGAGCCGGGGCAGTCCGGGGAAGCTGTCCTGGATCAGCTGTGCATGAGTATTGCTGGGCCTATCACCGGCCAAAACCTCCTCGCGGTACAGCTTGCCCTGGGTGTTCTTCGCCACCTCCAGCAACCGGTCACGGTACCTGAGTGCTCTCGCCTCGGGCGTACGCTGCGCGGGCATCATAAGCTGCGCCTTTGCCTCCAAGTCTTCTCGGCTTGCCGGCCGGGGAATGGGATCGCCTTCCTCGTCCGTCAGCCCACCAAAATCCAGGCGAGTACGGAGATCGTGCAGCACGGCCTCTTCGTCGAGCAGTTGACGGATTTCAGGCTCACTCAATTGTTTGAGAAAAGCTGGCAGCAACATGCCACTGTCGGTCTGCTCGGCATCAAGCTTCACCACCTGGCTGCGCGTCCTGACCCGGTCAGAACGCCAGGTCAGATTGCCTTCGGCATCAAAGATCACCAGCACCCTGGATTTTGGCCACAGGCCATTGTCCACCAGCAATTTCAATTGCAAGGTCGCGTCGACCCGGCCAAACACCTGCGGATCATTGCTGCTCAACTGGTCGATAAACGCCTGGTGCTTGCCCGCCAACTCAAAGCGCCGCAGGGTTTCGCTGAATATCGGTGGCGGCAGTTGCTGCTCGACATAGATACGGCGCAGTTCATCATCGGACACCCCGCTGATCAGCCGAAGCTGCTCCAACTGGTCATCGCTCAGGCGCTCGACACGGGGGCCCATACGGCGCAACAAGGTTGTGCGATCCCAACTCAAAGGCTGTTCAAACTCGTGCACCCACGCGCCTTCGCCGTTATGCCGGATACGCGGTGCATAACGCGTGTCACCGTCGGGATGGATCAGTGTGAAGGCATTGCGGCCCCGTGCGGCCTGGACTTCATAGTGGCCGCCACCTGCAGCCGGCAAGTACAGGCGCCCCTCGTGGGGATAGAGTCCATCGGACTGCGGTACAAGACCGGCCGGCAATGTAACCTGATGCTTGTAGGCACCCGGGCTGAAGTCATACAGACGCGGTCGCCCGCCCATCTGGACATGCACCAGCCGTCTGACCAACGCGGTGTCCTTCAATACCGTCAGCGCCTTGGGGACCGCCAGCCCCGCCACATTCAGCGCCACCGCCGAGAGATGCGCCCAGGCCTGGTGCGTGTCGCCGTCGGACCATGACTCAAGGCCCTCACACACCTCGCGAGCCATCTGTATCGCCCCCACCACCAGCATCACTTCACCGAGCACCGGCACCACGAACGCCGCCAGATTAAGAATATCCAGGGCCTTGCTGCCCCAGGACCAGAGCCAGGCATTGTAGGTTCGCGTAGTGATGTCGTCGGTCGAGACCGCGCCGGCACTGGCGTTGTTCATGATCGAACGCACGCGCTGCAGCGCGCTGTCGTACCACACGTCTTTCCAGACCTTGCCGTAGTCCCCCTGGCGCTGGACCGGCGTCCTTTTGCTTGCATCAAAATCATCGCTGAAGCTGTACCCCTCTTCAGGGTCAAGCAACATTTTAAGCTTGGCAAAAAAATCATTCTGCTCGGCCAGTGGCACAAATTGGCTGAAGAACGTGCGGTACTTCGCGCGGCACAGGCGCAGGGTCAGTGCTTCGGTGAAAGCGCCCACGTTGTCATAGGCCTTTAGCGGATAAAGCGGATCGCCGGGTATGTAAACCATGCACGGCCGAGGCACGATCTCGGAGTTGACCAGGTACTGCTCCATCACCCGCGGGCCGATGATCAGGATGCTGTCCAGCTCCAGCCCCAGCAGCCGAAATCGACAGAACGCGACATCATCACCCGCCCATTTGCGTCCAACCGGGTCGATCAGGATCTGTTTGATCAGCGCATGCTGAGACGGGTCGATATCCGCCTTCATCAAGGCGATCTCAGCGGCCAGTTCCAGTTGGTTTCGATGGCTGGTGATCAGCGTGCTGTAGAGCTTTCCGGGCGGCGCGTCTGGCACCGCGTTTATGTGCGCATTGATCGTGGTACGCACGTGTTCGAAGTATGACTTGCCCAGGTCAAGCTCCCGGCACAACTGGGCAAAACGATAGGCGTCAATGTCCAGTTTTTGCGCCTGGACACTCCACACAGAATGAATGACGCGTACGCGGTAGCTGTGAAAGTTGTAACAGGTGATCAGGTGGCAATCACCGCACACCGGTGCGGTGGCCTCACTCGCAGTGAAGTTATTCAGCGCCGCTTCAAGCAGGCTCAGGCCTTTATAGAAATAAAACTCGGGCGCCAGTGCATGCTCGCTGTCGGGTTCCAACTCAGCGGGTCCGGGGTTGCATGTGGTGTTCGCCATCTTGCGCGCATAGAACACCTGGCGAACGTCCAGGCGTTTACCGAACGTTTTCTCGATGGCGGCAACCAGTAATGGCTCGGCGTAGTCCGCCGGATTTTGCAGCGAACCAAGCAACTGATCGAGCTGGTTCAGCGAGCGCCGACTGCGCTCGTGAACCTTCTTGAGCCGCTCCCTGGCTGGCGCTTGCGCCTGTTTGTACCAATCCGGAATACGCAGGCCCACGGCGGTCAGTTCGGTTTTACGCGCGTCTACTGCATCGGTGTACCACCCGGGCGTGTTGTCGCGGATTACCGTGACGTGAGGGCCCTGATCCTCCTCAATGTCAGGTGTGGCGGGGTCTGTCATGTGCATCGCCTTCAGATAGCGGAATATCCCGCCACTCTAGGCAATGGGCCCCATACCGAAGCGGTAGCCATGCACCGCGTTTCAGGCGTCGCCCTGCAGCTCCTGGAGACTGATTTCGCGCATCCTGAACTTCTGGATCTTGCCCGTCACCGTCATCGGGAACTCCTCCACAAACTTGAAATGCCGAGGCGTCTTGAAGTGCGCTATGCGGTCCTTGCACCACGCCTGCAACTCCAGCGCATTGGCCACATGGCCAGGGTGGAACTTGATCCAGGCGACAATTTCTTCGCCGTAGCGCGCATCGGGAATGCCGATGATCTGCACGTCAGCCACTGCCGGATGGGTGAAGAAGAACTCTTCCAGCTCCCGCGGGTACACGTTTTCGCCGCCGCGAATGATCATGTCCTTGTTGCGCCCGGCAATGCACACGTAACCGTGTTCATCCATGCTGGCCAGGTCGCCGGTGTGCATCCAACCGGCGTCGTCAATGGCCTCTCGGGTGCCTTCGGGGTTGTTCCAGTAGCCGAGCATCACGCTGTAGCCACGGGTGCACAGTTCGCCGATCTGGCCGCGTGCAACGGTGTTGCCCGCCTCGTCGATGATCTTGTTTTCCAGTTGCGGCTGGGTGCGACCGACAGTGGTCACGCGGCGTTCCAGGTCGTCATTGGCGCCGGTCTGCAGCGACACCGGGCTGGTTTCGGTCATGCCGTAGGCAATCTGTACTTCGCCCATGTGCAGTTCGCTGATGACCCGGCGCATCACTTCAATGGGGCACGTGGCGCCGGCCATGATGCCGGTGCGCAGGGTGGACAGGTCAAAGTCGGCGCGGCCCGGATGATCGAGCATGGCGATGAACATGGTGGGCACGCCATACAAGCCGGTGGCGCGCTCTTCGGCGACGGCGGTGAGGGTCAGCAGCGGGTCAAAGCCATCATTGGGGTAGATCATGGTGGTGCCGTGAGTGATGCAGCCCAGGTTGCCCATCACCATGCCGAAACAGTGGTACAGCGGCACCGGGATCACCAGACGATCCTGCGCGGTGAGGCCCAGGCTTTCGCCGACCATGTAACCATTATTGAGTATGTTGTGATGACTGAGGGTGGCGCCTTTGGGGAAACCGGTGGTGCCGGAGGTGTATTGAATGTTGACCGGTTGATCGAAGTGCAGGCTGGCCTGGCGCGCGTGAAGTTGCTCGGGCGCAACGCCGGCGCCGAGGTTCGCCAGTTGCGACCAAGGCATAAACCCCGCGGGCGGCTCGGGGTGAAGGCTGATCAGGCCGCGCAGGTCGGGGTTCAGTTCCTGCAACATAGCGTGGTAATCGGAGGTCTTGAACGAACCGGCACACACCAGCCATTGGCAGCCGGATTGCTTGAGCACGTAGGCAAGCTCGCTGCTGCGATACGCGGGGTTGATGTTGACCAGGATCACTCCGAGCTTGGCGCTGGCGATCTGGCTGATGCACCACTCCGCGCAATTGGGCGCCCAGATGCCCAGGCGATCGCCGGTCTGCATGCCCAATGCGAGGAACGCGCGGGCATGCAGTTCAACCGTCTCGGCCAATTGCTGCCAGGTATAACGACGTTGCTGATGAAGCACTACCAGCGCTTCGCCCTGAGGGTATTGCGCGACGGTGCGATCGAAGGCCTGGCCAATGGTCATGGCCAACAAGGCCTTGTCCTGAGCGCCACGGCTATAGCTCGGCTGCGGTTGATCCATAACGACCCCTGTTGTCTTTTTTGTAGGTTGACGTAAACGTAAACTACGATTGACAGCACCACAACGCAAGCTTACGTTAACGTAAAGGTGAGCGCCCTCCTCTGATGAGCCCTCCATACAACAACAACGCTGATATTTAAGGTGCCTGTCCATGAGTTACCCGTCCCTGAACTTCGCCCTCGGTGAAACCATCGACATGCTGCGCGACCAGGTGCAGTCCTTCGTGGCCAAGGAGATCGCGCCTCGCGCGGCTCAGATCGACAGTGACAACCTGTTCCCCGCCGACCTGTGGCGCAAGTTCGGTGACATGGGCCTGCTGGGCATTACCGTGGCCGAAGAATACGGCGGCGCCGGCCTGGGTTACCTGGCCCATGTGGTGGCCATGGAGGAGATCAGCCGTGGTTCGGCGTCTGTAGCGCTGTCCTACGGCGCACACTCGAACCTGTGCGTGAACCAGATCAACCGCAACGGTAATCACGAACAGAAACTCAAATACCTGCCCCAATTGATCAGTGGCGAACACGTCGGCGCTCTGGCCATGAGCGAGCCGAACGCTGGGTCCGATGTGGTCTCTATGAAACTGCGCGCCGACAAGCGCGGCGACCGCTACGTGCTCAACGGCAGCAAGACTTGGATCACCAATGGTCCCGACGCCAACACCTACGTGATCTATGCCAAGACCGACCTGGAAAAAGGCCCTCACGGCATCACTGCGTTTATCGTCGAGCGCGACTGGAAGGGTTTCAGCCGCAGCAGCAAATTCGACAAGCTGGGTATGCGCGGCTCCAACACCTGCGAACTGTTTTTCGATGACGTCGAAGTGCCCGAGGAAAACATCCTCGGGGTGCTCAACGGCGGCGTAAAAGTACTGATGAGCGGCCTCGATTACGAGCGTGTGGTGCTGTCCGGCGGCCCTACGGGGATCATGCAGGCCTGCATGGACCTGATCGTTCCCTACATCCACGACCGCAAGCAGTTCGGCCAGAGCATCGGCGAATTCCAGCTGATCCAGGGCAAGGTCGCCGACATGTACACCCAACTCAACGCCAGCCGCGCCTACCTCTACGCCGTGGCCCAGGCCTGCGAGCGCGGCGAAACCACGCGAAAGGACGCGGCCGGGGTGATCCTCTACAGCGCCGAACGCGCCACGCAAATGGCCCTGGACGCGATCCAGATTCTCGGCGGCAACGGCTACATCAATGAATTCCCCGCCGGCCGCCTGCTGCGCGACGCCAAACTGTATGAAATCGGCGCCGGCACCAGTGAGATTCGACGGATGCTGATCGGTCGTGAACTCTTCAACGAAACTCGCTGAAGGAGCGCCCCATGGCCACCTTGCACACTCAACTCAACCCGCGTTCGGCGGAGTTTGCCGTCAACAGCGCGGCGATGCGCCAACAGGTCGACGCCCTGCACACCTTGCTCGCCCATGTGCAACAAGGCGGCGGCGCCAAGGCGCAGGAGCGGCACACCTCACGTGGCAAATTGCTGCCCCGTGAGCGCATCAATCGCCTGCTCGATCCGGGCTCGCCGTTCCTTGAACTCAGCCAATTGGCCGCCCATCAGGTGTACGGCGAAGACGTGCCTGCAGCCGGGGTAATCGCCGGGATCGGTCGCGTGGAAGGCGTCGAATGCATGATCGTCGCCAACGACGCAACGGTGAAAGGCGGTTCGTATTACCCACTGACCGTGAAAAAGCACCTGCGCGCCCAGACCATCGCCGAGCAGAACCGCCTGCCGTGCATCTACCTGGTGGACTCCGGCGGCGCCAACCTGCCGCGCCAGGATGAAGTATTCCCCGACCGCGAGCACTTCGGGCGGATCTTCTTCAACCAAGCCAATATGAGCGCCCAAGGCATCCCACAGATTGCGGTAGTGATGGGCTCGTGCACAGCCGGTGGCGCCTATGTACCCGCCATGGCGGACGAAGCGATCATGGTGCGCCAGCAGGCCACCATCTTCCTTGCCGGCCCACCGCTGGTGAAAGCCGCCACGGGCGAAGTGGTGAGCGCTGAAGACCTCGGTGGGGCCGATGTGCACTGCAAGATATCCGGCGTGGCCGACCACTATGCCGACAGCGACGAACACGCCCTGGCCCTGGCCCGACGCAGTGTGGCCAACCTCAATTGGCGCAAGCAGGGCCAGTTGGTGCAACGCGCGCCAGTGGCGCCGTTGTACAGCAGCGATGAGCTGTACGGCGTGATCCCGGCGGATGCCAAGCAGCCATTCGATGTACGCGAAGTGATCGCACGGTTGGTGGACGGTTCGGTGTTCGATGAATTCAAGGCGCTGTTCGGCACAACACTGGTGTGCGGTTTCGCGCACTTGCACGGCTACCCGATTGCGATCCTGGCCAACAACGGGATTCTGTTTGCCGAGGCAGCGCAAAAAGGCGCGCACTTTATCGAATTGGCCTGCCAGCGCGGGATTCCACTGCTGTTTTTGCAGAACATCACCGGCTTTATGGTCGGCCAGAAATACGAAGCCGGCGGCATCGCAAAGCATGGCGCCAAGCTGGTCACCGCCGTGGCCTGCGCCAAGGTGCCGAAGTTCACGGTGATCATCGGCGGCAGTTTCGGCGCCGGTAACTACGGCATGTGCGGCCGCGCCTACGACCCGCGTTTTTTGTGGATGTGGCCCAACGCACGCATTGGGGTCATGGGCGCCGAGCAGGCCGCCGGCGTGTTGGTGCAGGTCAAGCGCGAGCAGGCCGAGCGTGCGGGCAATGCATTCAGTGCTGAAGAAGAGGCCGCGATCAAGCAGCCGATCCTCGATCAGTACGAAACCCAGGGCCACCCCTACTACTCCAGCGCGCGCCTGTGGGACGACGGTGTCATCGATCCGCAGCAGACCCGCGAGGTGCTCGCCCTTGCGCTGTCCGCCTCCCTGAACGCCCCTATCGAGCCGAGCCGCTTCGGCGTGTTCCGCATGTAATCGGAGCTGTACCCATGAGCGATTTCAACACCCTCGAACTGATCACCGACAGCCGTGGCTTCGCCACCCTGTGGCTCAGTCGTGAAGCCAAGAACAACGCGTTCAATGCCGAAATGATCCGCGAATTGATCATTGCTCTCGACCAGGTGCAAGGCGACCCAACCCTGCGTTTTTTGCTGCTGCGCGGGCGCGGCAAGCACTTCAGTGCCGGCGCGGACCTGGCCTGGATGCAGCAGTCGGCCGAGTTGGATTACCACACCAACCTCGACGACGCCCGCGAACTGGCAGAGCTGATGTACAACCTGGCCAAGCTGAAAATCCCGACCTTGGCCGTGGTGCAAGGCGCAGCCTACGGTGGCGCCCTCGGGTTGATCAGTTGCTGCGACATGGCGATCGGCGCCGATGACGCGCAGTTCTGCCTGTCGGAAGTGCGCATTGGCCTGGCGCCGGCGGTGATCAGTCCGTTCGTGGTGCAGGCCATCGGCGAACGCGCGGCGCGCCGGTATGCTCTGACGGCCGAACGCTTTGGTGGCCAACGTGCGCGAGACATCGGTTTGCTGGCCGAAAGCTACCCGGCCGGTGAGCTGGATACCCAGGTCGAGCAGTGGATTGCCAACCTGTTGCAAAACAGCCCGGCAGCGATGCGCGCGAGTAAAGATCTGCTGCGTGAAGTGGGCAACGGCGCCCTCACCCCAGCACTGCGCCGCTACTGCGAAAACGCAATTGCGCGGATTCGCGTCAGTGCCGAGGGGCAGGAAGGATTGAGGGCGTTCCTGCAAAAAAGGTCACCGAGCTGGCAATCCCAGGAGCCGCGCCCATGAGTACACTGACGACCCTGCTGGTAGCCAACCGGGGTGAGATTGCCTGCCGGGTGATGCGCACCGCCAAAGCGATGGGCCTGACAACCGTGGCCGTGCACAGCGCCATCGACCGCGATGCGCGGCACAGTCGCGAGGCGGATATTCGCGTGGACCTGGGCGGCAGCAAGGCCACGGAAAGTTACCTGCAAATCGATAAGATCATCGCGGCCGCCCACGCCAGCGGTGCCCAAGGGATTCATCCGGGCTACGGCTTTTTGTCGGAAAACGCCGGCTTTGCCCGGGCGATTGAAGCCGCCGGCCTGATCTTCCTCGGCCCGCCCGCCTCGGCCATCGACGCCATGGGTAGCAAATCCGCCGCCAAGGCGCTGATGGAAACCGCTGGTGTGCCGTTGGTGCCGGGTTATCACGGCGAAGCCCAAGACCTGGAAACCTTCCGCGCCGCCTGCGAACGTATTGGTTATCCGGTGCTGCTAAAAGCCACAGCGGGCGGCGGTGGCAAGGGCATGAAGGTGGTTGAGCACGTCGACCAACTCGCCGAAGCATTGGCCTCCGCCCAGCGTGAAGCACTGTCGTCGTTTGGCAACGGCCAGATGCTGGTGGAGAAATACCTGCTCAAGCCGCGCCATGTGGAGATCCAGGTATTTGCCGATCAACAGGGGCATTGCCTGTACCTCAATGAACGCGATTGCTCGATCCAGCGTCGGCACCAGAAGGTCGTCGAGGAAGCGCCAGCGCCGGGGCTGAGTGTTGAACAGCGCAAAGCCATGGGCGAAGCCGCCGTGCGTGCCGCCCAGGCCATCGGCTACGTTGGCGCCGGTACCGTGGAGTTTTTGCTGGATGCGCGCGGCGAGTTCTTCTTTATGGAAATGAACACGCGGCTGCAAGTAGAACACCCGGTGACCGAGGCCATCACCGGCCTGGATCTGGTGGCTTGGCAGATTCGTGTCGCCCAGGGCGAAGCGCTGCCGATCAGCCAGGAACAGGTGCCACTGATCGGCCATGCGATTGAAGTGCGCTTGTATGCCGAGGACCCGGCCAATGACTTCTTGCCCGCCACCGGGCACTTGGCGCTGTACCGCGAATCCGCGTCGGGCCCGGGGCGTCGGGTGGACAGCGGCGTTGGGCAAGGGGACAGCGTTTCGCCGTTCTACGACCCGATGCTCGGCAAGTTGATTGCCTGGGGCGAGGACCGTGAGCAGGCACGTCTGCGATTGCTGGGTATGCTCGATGAGTTTGCCGTCGGCGGGATCAAGACCAACCTGGGCTTCCTGCGGCGCATCATTGGCCATCCCGCATTTGCGGCGGCCGAACTGGATACCGGATTTATTCCGCGTTATCAGGATGAGTTGCTGCCCGTGCCCGGTGAGTTGAGCGATGAGTTCTGGCAGGCGGCGGGTTCGGCGTTTATGCAGAGCTTGCCGGCGGGTGAAGGGCCTTGGGCGGACACCCGTGGGTTTCGTGCCGGGCTACCCGCCGAGGTTTCCCTGCACTTGAGCTGTAATGGGCAGGATCGCCGAGTGACAGTGGGCGAAGATGTTCCGCGACTGTGCGGGGAGCGCCTGCTGATCGACCATCACGGCGTGCGTCATTCACATCTGGCAGTACGTCGCGAGGGCACCCTGTTCTTGCGTTGGGATGGCGAGATGCATGGCGTGAGCCTGTTCGACCCAATTGCCGCCGTCGAGGCCAACCAGTCTCATCAAGGTGGCCTTACAGCGCCGATGAACGGCAGCATTGTGCGAGTGGTGGTGGAAGTCGGCCAAGCGGTTGAAGCCGGTACGCAATTGGTGGTGCTCGAAGCGATGAAGATGGAGCACAGCATCCGCGCGCCCAAGGCCGGAGTGGTCAAGGCGCTGTTCTGCCAGGAAGGCGAAATGGTTGCCGAAGGTTGCGCGCTGGTGGAACTCGAAACCGCTGATTAGAACTTCGCCGTGGCCTGCACGACGACGCCAAGGATGCGGCAATCCTTGGTGAACAGCCGTTTCGGGTAGGTAGGGTTGAGCGGCACCAGGTAGAGCTCGCCGCTCTCTTCCATCAACTGGCGGAAGGTCGCCTGGGGGCTGTCTGCCCATTGGGCGACCACCAGCCTGCCGGGTTGTGCGGCGATTGCGGGATCCACCAGAATCATCATTCCCGCAGCGATGCTCAGGCCACTAAGCGCAGTCATGGCGTCCCCCGTCACGGGCAGCCAAAAGGCATCTCCGTGGGCATGGTAGTCCGACAGCTCGAAGCCCGCGGCGCCATAAGCGGGGCGCTCTTCGCGCACTTCGCACAGGCCCCTCCACTCGCTGACCGGGTAGCGAAAATACGGTGTGTACTGTTTAGCCTGAATGGGGACTTCGTCGGTTTTCTCACGCACCTCCTGCACCACTTCCAGGTAGCCCAGCCCCAACTCTTCCAGGACCCGGTTCATGTCTGCCAGGCTCGGCACGCGCCGCTTGTTGAGCCAATGGCCCACACCGCCCTGGGACATGCCCAAGCGTTCAGCCAGCTCACCCTGTGTGACCTTGCGGTCTTTCATGTTGGCCTTGACCAACGCTATCCAGTTATCCATGGCGCCAGACAATACGGCAGGTATTTTTCAGGGCAATAAACAGTTTGTAGTAATCCATAAAACGACATAAATACGATACGTACTATTATCAGGCTCAAGGTTTTCGACACCCACACAGAGTACCGCCCCTTATGACAACGAGCCCGTATCTCCTGCCTGAAGCCACCAAGAGTGACGACGTTTACAACCTGCGCAGCAGCGGTGCTGCCCAGAGGGCGCTGGACTTTTACTTGAAAGAAAATATGTCAGCACCCGTCCCGGACGAAGGTTTTTTCACACTCAAACCGGGCATCAGTCAGGAAGAAGCGCTGGTGCACGCCTCAGAGCTGTTGCGCAGCGCCGCCGCTACGGCCTATGAATCGGCGAGCAGCCATCAGGGCAATCAGCGCGACCTGGCGTTTTCAGTGGTGTATTTGATTGATATGGCGAAGGCGATGATAGAGCGGTCGCTGCAGGCATCGGAGGCTCAGACGAACGCGTAAGAGGCGCGAAGGAAAATATTTCTATCACTGGGATAAAAACATTTGACTTGCAAATGATAATGATTATTATTGGGCTCAGCTGATCGCGAGATCAGTCGATAGACCAAGAGACCTTAGGTCGGACTCTTGGAATATCTCCTCATCAGGCTAATCACGGTTTTTGACCCGGCTCTTTGGCCGGGTCTTTTTTTTGCCAGTTTCCCTGGCGTGGCTTCAGGCTAATGAAGACTGTGTGTTGCTCGATGGCGCGCATGGTAGCAAAAGACCATCGCCAAAAGAAAGTCAGTCGGGTGCTCTGGCTCAGATCTCTGCGAAATAGCGCTTGAGAATCAATCTCATAGATTTTAAGCTGCGGCAGCGTCACGGATGACGCCCCCCTTCTCGCAACAATTTTGCGTCCAGTCTTTACCAGACTCCTGTGTAATATAGTCGTCACAACACTCATATTCAGGCAACCAGACTATGACCGTGGCCTTGACTTCCATCAAGATCAGCACCGACTTCGACAGTGGCAATATCCAAGTACTCGACGCCAGCGATGCATACCATTTGTTGCTGGCAATTCGACCCGATACCCGCAGCCACCATTTCCAATGGTTCCACTTCAAGGCCGAAGGCATGCACGTGGGCCACACCCACACCTTTCGCCTGAGCAACGCGGGTGGCTCCTCGTATAAGCACGCCTGGAGCGGCTACCACGCTGTCGCGTCTTATGATCACGTCAACTGGTTCCGAGTACCAACGCGCTTCGACGGAGAGATCCTGCACATCAGCCTCGAAACCCGCGAGAAACATGCCTGGTTCGCCTACTTCGAGCCCTACAGCCGTGAACGCCATGATCGGCTGATAGAGCTGGCGCTGAAATACGCCGGCACTCAACTGCTGGCGACCGGTAAAAGCGTCGAAGGCCGCGATATCCAACTGCTGCGCCGTGGCAAAGGCGGCGAAGGCCGTCGCAACATCTGGATCATCGCCCAACAGCACCCCGGCGAACACATGGCCGAATGGTTCATGGAAGGTATCATCGAGCGCCTGCAACAGGACGGCGATGCCGAGATGAAAAAACTCCTGGCCGTTGCCGACCTGTACCTCGTGCCGAACATGAACCCCGACGGTGCCTTCCACGGTCACTTGCGCACCAACGCCATGGGTCAGGACCTCAATCGTGCCTGGCAAAGCGCCAGCCAGGAGATCAGTCCAGAAGTACTGTTCGTGCAGCAACAGATGGAAGAGTACGGTGTGGACCTGTTCCTCGATATCCACGGTGACGAAGAAATCCCCTACGTGTTCACCGCCGCCTGCGAAGGCAACCCGGGCTATACCCCGCGTATCGAAGCGCTGGAAAAACACTTCCGCCGCCACTTGAGTGCGCTGACCCGAGACTTCCAGACCACACATGGCTACACCCGCGACTTGCCGGGAGAAGCCAATATGACCCTGGCGTGCAATGCAGTCGGCGAAAAATACGACTGCCTGTCCCTGACCCTGGAAATGCCATTCAAGGACAACGACGACGCCCCCAACCCGAAAACCGGTTGGTCGGGTGAGCGGTCCAAGCAATTGGGCAAGGATGTGTTGAGTACCGTGGCCGATATCGTCACGGTCCTGCGCTAACGCCCCTGCCCTGAGCCGGCATCAGTCCCTGGTGCCGGTCATACTCTGCAACACCCCATCACGCCGAATCAGTCCATGGAACAACGCCGCCGCTAAGTGCAACAGCACCGTGAAAAACAGCAGGTAAGCCAGATACCCATGGGCCTTGCGCAGCAGCGCAAACAGCGGCGCGTTAGCCGCCACCAGCGCCGGCAACTGCACCGAACTGCTGAGCATTACCGGATCACCTGCCGCCGAGATCATCGCCCAACCCAGCAGCGGCAATACCAGCATCAACCCATACAGCACCAGATGGGATGCCTTGGCCGCCAGCACTTGCCACTGCGGTAAGTCAGACGGTAACGGCGGCTGACGGGTGGAAAAACGCACCACCAATCGCACGATCACCAACGCCAGGATCGCAATCCCCAGCGGCTTGTGCAGGTGGATCAACCACTCATGCCGCTCCGACACCGACGCCGCCAGCCCCGCGCCGATAAACAACATGGCGATGACCATCAGCGCCATCAACCAGTGCAGCAGACGTGCCAGGGGCGCAAAAAACCGAGGGTGGGCATTCATGGTTTCGACTCCTGAGGGGCACTGTGCAACGGGCCGACTTCACCGGCACGGCGCAGGTACGAACTGGCATACGCCGCCGAGCGGGCGGCCAGCAGCGGATCATTTGAGGCTTCGATGCCGCTGGGCAGAATCAGCGGGTCAAAGTTGATGTCGCGGCAATCACCGTCGGCCTGGGGTTGGCTGCTTTGCAGCACCAGGGTGCCGGCGTTCAACACTTTGTGCTCGCCGGTCCAAGTCTTGCTCGCATCGTCGAGTGGATCGCCGGGGTTGGCCAGCGTGATGTTCAACTGCCAACGCAATGGGCCTGACGCCAGGCGCTGCGCCAAGTCTTTCTCAAGGAAGTCAGCACCGCCCGGCGCAGTATCCCCCGCCGCGTCCTGGCTCTGCGGCACCACGCCCCAGCGCACCGCCTGGCGCTTGCCATCGGCGCTCACCAGGTAAAACGCGTTGATGCCGTTATAGGTTTCGGTGGCGTAACTGGCCGATGGCTTGGCGGTCTTGACCCACGCCAAAAACGGCGCCGTCTCGGGATGCGCGGCGAAAAACGCCGGCATATTCGCCGGGTTCGGCTTGCCGGTGGCCGGATCGGGCGCACCCGCTTTGAGCATCTGGTAGAACGCCTCGGGCGTGCCTACCGGGAACACCGGCATGCTGTTCATACCCGTGCGCCATTGCTGGCCGTTGGATTGGTTGAACTGCACGGCAAAGCTGCGGATCGGCACACTGCTGTCCGGTGCATATGGGTTACCACTGGGCAACGCAAACCGGCCGACCAGGGGCGTCTTGGCCTCGCTGAACACCTGGGCACTGGAGTACGCACGGGCTTCGGGGCTGCTCTCGAAATACCCGGCCACGCACACGCCCTTGGCATGGTTACGGCGAAAACCAGGGTGCACGCCGTTATTCGTTTCCAGGGCATTGACCAAGGTTTTCGGCCGCAGCCGCTGTGGGTCGAGCGTGCCGTTGACGTAGGCAAATGCCCCAGCAACGACAGCAACTACGGCCCCAATACCGGCGAGTCGCGCAATCAGGCTCGCAGTGCTCAACGCAGGACGGGGCGGTGATGAGTGATCTACCATGAACAAACTCCAGGGCCAGAGGCCTTAGGGGGTGAAACTTAAGGTCGGAGCATTGAGACGAATGCCGATCTGCTCTATTCCCTGGCCGTGGATTTATTTTTCCTAGCATGGAATAACCCTTAACGCCGGACGTCTCTCTAGTCCCAGCGTAGTGACCAGCCAAACACCCATGCATGAACTCGACGAACAGTTACGTGAACTCATCCCCAGGCTGCGGCGTTTTGCCGTGTCCTTGACCCGTAACGCCAGCAGCGCCGATGACCTGGTGCAGTCCACCCTGGAACGGGCGATTACCCGCTGGGCCGACAAACGCGTTGAGGGCGATCTGCGCGCGTGGCTGTTTTCGATCCTCTATCGGCAGTTCCTCGACGCCCACCGCCGCACCCGGCGCTATGCACGCATGCTGGAGTTTTTTACCGGCCGCGATGACGCGCAGCCGTCGGTGGAGCGCACCGTGATCGCCCAGTCGACCCTGCAAGCCTTCGATCAACTCAACACCGAACAGCGCGCCCTGCTGTTATGGGTGTCGGTCGAAGGTTTGAGCTACAAGGACGTCGCCGACATCCTCGACGTGCCAGTGGGCACCGTGATGTCGCGCCTGTCCCGGGCACGCCAAGCCTTGCGTCAACTCAGCGATGGCGAAATTGCCAGCCCTTCCCTGCGGATACTCAAATGATCAGCCTGCCCCCCAGCGAACGCGACCTGCATGCCTACGTCGACCACCAGCTCCTGGAGAGTGATCGCCGTGTGCTCGACACCTATTTGGCGGCCCATCCCGACGTCGCGGCCCGGGTCCAGGCCTGGCAACAGGACGCGCAACTGCTGCGCGCGTCCTTGAGCGGCGCCCTGCAACAGCCGCCCAACCCGGCACTGGACCCGGCGCTGATTCGCCAACGCATCAAGCATCAATCGCGCCGCCACTTCGCCACGGCGGCGGTATTGCTGATTGCCGTCAGCCTGGGCGGCCTCGGCGGCTGGCACGCCCGTGAAGCCACACAAGCACCGATGTTGCCGATGGCCGACGCGATGCAAGCGTTCCGCCTGTTTGCCCAGGAAGGCATCATGCCCGCCGACTACAACGGCCAGGACAGCGGCACCATGCAGGCGTGGCTCGACCGCTACTTCAACCAGGCCCACCGCCTGCCGGACTTGAGTCAGTCGGGCTTCAAGCCGGTCAGCGGTCGATTGCTCACCACCGACCAAGGCGCCGCCGCCATGGTGCTGTACGAAGATCCCCAGGGTCGGCGCATCAGTTTCTACATTCGCCCACCGGGCCCGGACAACGGTTTCCTGCCCCGCGGCCAGCGCACGGCAGATGGGTTACAAGCGCAATACTGGTCCGGCGGCGGCTACAACTATGCGGTGGTCAGCCCGACGGATCAGCCGCCCCCCTCCCTTCAGCCGTTCTAGAACCCCACGTCCAGCACTATATTGTCGAGATAGGTGCCAGCGGGTGGGGTGGTCTGGTCGCTGTAGATTTTCGCGTTGTAGTTGAACACCTGGCTGCCGGTGCCCAAGCCATTGCCGGGGTTGACCTCAGCCGTGGAACTGGCCCGCCGCGCTGCGCCAACACTGCCCCACCGCGTGGTGCCGGCGCTTTTGAAAATGTCGTAGGCCAGGTAATTGCTGCCTGAAATCATGCGCCGCCGCCCACCCGCACTCAGCGGATTCTGGCCGTCGCTCAGGCCCACGGTGTAGGCACTGCCCTTGGTGCAGGCGATGTTGATGGTTTGTCCGGTCACGGCAGTGAACCCACTGATCACCGGAGCACTGCCAAAGCTGATATTGGGCGCGGTGATCTGACAGTCGTTGGTGACGATCATGCTGACCGTCAGGGTCGCGACGGCATTACCAATGTCCCGTCCCAGGCAGACGCCGCCGATGCCGATCCCCGAGCAATAGTTCCAGTTCCAGGCAATGTTCAACGTCTCGGTATATAGCCCCGCTGCCACATTGCTGCCCGTGATACTGCTCAGGTACAGCGGCACGGTTTTCGTCCCTGGCCCTGCGATCAGCCCCAACGCCTGGGCAATCCCCCCGGATCCACCAAAATCGAATTGCGTGCCTCGGGTAATCGGATAGCTGCTGCTGTTGTTGCCGTAAAGGGTGTAACCGATCACGTCACCGGTCGGCCCGACCATGCCACTCTGGGCCGACGTAACGGTGGCGTAGAAGTGGTCCGACGACACCAACAGCGAAATCAGCGCCGACGTGCAACTCAAACCGGCGTTGGCCGTGGAACTGGTCTGCGCGGCAGTGCGCACCGTCATTGAACTGATCGAGCCGAAGCTGGCCGGCGCGGTGGTGACCACCGAGCACGCCGCAATCGCCGGGCCCGCCTGCAGCAGCCCGAGCAGCAACCATGCCCTGCCTCTCACTGGCACACCAACGGCCCGATCAGCGGCACGCCTTGTTGCTGCTCATCGATATCAAAGGTCGCCTGGCAGGTTCGCCCTTGTCCCAACGTCACCTGCAAGGTGTTGTGGGCCGACAGGTTCTCCAGGTACACCAGACCATCCCAGCCCACCACCGCCTGCTGGCCGCTTTGCTCATGGACCACCAAACTGCCCAGGGGTAATTCCTGATGCTGACTGTCCACCAGGGTAACGCTCGCAGCGAGCACTCGCCGCAGCGGGAACTCAAGCAGATAACCCGCGCCACGGCGCACCGAAACTCGTTGTTCCACGTTAGGGCTCTGCACATTGAGCGGCAGGTTCAGCGGATCGATTTCATACTTGCCCCGGTAATACGCACTGCTCCATGGCACCAGCAAATGCCCATTGCGATCGGTCTCTCCCACCAACTGGTTTTCGTAACGCACCGGAATCCCGGCAAACCCCTGGGTACTCACCACCACAAATGCATCGTTGATGCGGTTGGCAGCAAAGGTGTCGCCGCCCATCCACACCAGAGAGCCACTGGCATCCGCCCAGCGCGTCTCGGCATCGCTGCTGCCGTACACGCCGGCCTGCAATTGCACCGACTGCAAACGCCAGGTCAAGTCAGCCTGTCGATAGCTGGGTGCATCGCCTTGGGCATACCCCAGGTTGTAGCCGAACCCACCTTGGCTGGGCACCGCACTGCTGTAGTTGACGCGCTGGCGACGGGTGCCGTCCTTTCCGCGCTCGGTGCTCAACGCCAGGCTGCCGTTGAGGTCGAACGGGATTACCAGTTGTGCCTGCATGGCCCAGTTGCTATCGCCGATCTCGCGGTTGGCCGACAGGTAGAAACTGGTGTTGCGCCACAACGGTTTGCTCCAGCTCAGGTTGAGCAGCCGCGTGCGGGAATCGTCCGCTGCCTGCACGTCGAAATACCCAAGGCCCAGGCTGCCAAAACGCTGCAGATTGAGGCTCAGGGTCATCTGTTCGCTGCGCTTGCTGAGGCTTGCGTAGGGCGCGTCGACCAGGGTCAGATCGGCGTAATCGGCGCGCCGTTCTACCCGTTGGTAGGACAGGCTGTAACGGGTGCTGTTGTACTGATAACCCAGGCTCAGTTGCTGGCCGTTGCGGCCTTCAAACTGGCTTTGACTGAGGGCAGTGTTGAGCACGCCAAAATTGCCCAGGCGCACATTGGCGCCCAGCCCGCCGAGGGTCAGATCGCTGGTGGCTTCGGCGTGGCTTTCCAGAGTGAGGTTGTCGGAGTAGCCATAACGCAACGTGGCACTGGTCACCCCTGATCCATAGGAGAAGTCGCGCACGGTGTAGTCGCGGCGCAACGTGCCGGCCGCCACCGAAAAATCCGTCAGGCCTTGTTGCAACAGCGTACTGGTGACGTAGAACGGCACCGTGGTCGACACTTGGCGACCCAGGGCGTCGGTGGTGACGACCACCGCTTCACCCGCGCCGTTGATAAACGGGATATTGGTCAGGGTGTAGGGGCCCGGTTGCAGCAGCGCGCTTTCGGATTTGTAGCCGTTGATGAACAGATCCACCGACGACGGCACTGCCGCCTCGCCCGCAAATTGCGGCAAGGGATAAGTAACCAGATCGGGGCGCACCGCAAAATCGCGCGACAACTGCACCCCGCCCAAGCGTACCGAGCTGCTCCAGGGCAGCGAACCGCTGATCACGTCGCCGGCCTCGTAGGTGAGCAAGCGCTCATCATCCGAGAAACGCCAGGTGGTGTCGTAGCGCCGGTAACCATTATTGAGGGTGCTGTCGTTGATACCGCCGGCCAGGGTCTGGCGATACTGCCCGGTGTTGGACAAGGTGCCCCAGTTGTCGAACAGCCGCACTTCATTCCAAGCCGCGAGGTAGCTGCCGCCTTCATCGGTGTCGTTGAAGTACAGGTCGTAGTTGAGCAAAGCGCCAAAGCTGCTCATGGCCTGGGTACGCGGGTAGGTGTCGCGGTTGCCGATGAACTGCTCCTGCAACCACGACGGCGGCACGTCGATCAGCAGGCGCTGGCCGTTGCTGTCGTAATCGCTGTGCAGGCCGGGGATTGCGTCCAGGGCCACGCTGCCGCTGAGTTCACCGGGCAATTTCATGCCCACGTCCTGCAGCGCGCCGGCCGGCACATAGAGTTGCCCGGCACGTTGATCGACTGCAACGACGCGGCCGGTGTCCATCTGGTTGACCACCAACTCCAGAAATAACTGTGCATCGGCGACAGCCTCCATGCTGCTCGGCGGCGGCGGCAGGTCGCCAGCCACTGCCACGCCCCACAGCCCGCTGACCACCACCGACAGCCATAGATGACGAGCCCGACCACGACTCACCATGGCGTTGTGTCCTTCAATGGACATCTCCATCTGCTTAAAACCCGGAGCTTCCCCGCCCCGTTACACTGCCTTCAACGCTTCGGCGCCAGGCTCTCCAACTGCGCCGCACCATTGACGCGAACCTGCAACGGCTGATCAGCCGACACAGCATCCGGCACCGGCCAGCGCATCGTCGCGCCGGGCAGCACATAACCCAACAAGCCCTCCACCAGCGGCCGCGTCTGTCCGCTCTGCTTGAACGACGCGTCCGTCAGTCGTGCATGCACAGCGCCCTGGTTACGCACCTCGATGTAATTGCGCCCCGCGACGGTGACCTTGTGCCAACTCAGGTCCGGTTTGCCCGCGCCCGCCGGGTCACGCTGACGCGTGGCGTCCTCCTTGCTCCACAGCCCCGCGCCGTAGGCGAATAACGGCACCGAGTAGCGCATCTGGAAACGAATCGCCGCCGCCGTATTCTTGCCTTCCGGCGGCGTGGGCACCTGCAATGGCGAGGGAATTTCATCAATGATGATGCGGTAGGCCAACTCCTGGCCCGGCGGCACTTCACGGGTGCGGGTCAGGCGTACCAGTTGCTTTTGACCCGGTTCGATCCTGGCCACCGGTGGGCTGCCGATCACATCGCGCTGGTTCTGGTACTGCTCGTCAAAGCCACTCTGGCTCCAGGCAAATACGCGAATCTGCAGGCTCGCGGTTTCCGTTCCGCGGTTCTCCAGCCACAGCGCGCTGGCCTGTTGATCAGCTTCCAGCACCGGGTCGATAGGCCAGATCAGCACCGAACTGGCGGCCTGGACCAGCCCCGTCGTGCACAACGCCCCCAAGGCAATACCTGCGGCCCACAGCCGCCGGGAAAGTGAACGCATAAAACCACTCCTTTTACCGATAAGCCCTACCACGTCAGCTGCACCTGCAGCGTGTCGCTGTACGTCCCCCCAGGCTGATTGCCCGGTAAAACCACCCGCCCATAGATCGGCAGACTGATGTTGTTTGCGTCGCTGTACGCCACGCTGACGCTCTGGCTGATCCCCAGGCTCTGGCTGAACGCCGCGTCCCGAAACAGCTGATAAGCCACTCGCGCACTGCCGCTGTTGAGTTGCAGGTTGCGCCCGCTGCTGTTATGCAGGCCGCCGTCGACACTCATGCTTAACGCCACCCCCGGCGTGCATTGCAGGGTCACGCCGCCGGTCAGCGCCGCGGTCACGGTGCTGGTGGCCAGGGCCGAGTAACTGCCGTAGTTCAGCGCGCCGTAATTGGCGCCGCCGCCGACGATCAGGCAGCCCGGCGTAATCGTCGCGCTCACCTGAAAACTCTGGCTGGTCACCGCCGCCAACGGCAGCGGCACCACCAGGCCACAGGCCAGCAATGCGCGAAGCCAGCGCATTAGAACGTCAGTTCAACGGCCACGGTGTCCGAGTACGTGCCCGCCGGCAGCCCGGCCTTGCCCACTGCCCGACCATAAAGGTTCACGGTTTGCGCCACACCGGTGCTGGTCGCGAGGGTGATCACGCCGTCAATCGCCAGCAGCGCCGAATGGCCGCTGTCGGTGTAGAAGTCGTAAGGCACGAAGTTACCCGCGCCGTCGGCCAGTGCACGGGTGCCTCCCGGAGAAGCACCATCATGGGCACCGGCACGCACTTTCACTGCTGGCGTGGTGCCACTGGAGCACAGGATTGAGAGCGCGCCACCAGTGCCGGTACCGCCCAGCAGTTGGGCGTCAGCATTGGTAAACAGGCTGTTGGTAGTGCCGAAGTTCAAGCTACCGAAGTTGAGACCAGTAGCCGCTCCGGAACCGTTGACCTGGCAACTGGCAATCAGTGTCAGGCTGGAGGTGATCTGGCCGGTCACCGTGGTGGCCGCATTCAGGCTGGAGGCCATCGCCAGACCCAGTGCACAAACGCCGAGTCGAGATACAAGTGCATGCATGATCGTCATCCTTTTGATTTACCAATCCAGTGTCACCGTCAATGTGTCGGTATAGGTTCCTGCAGGGAGGGCCGTGGTATTGGCCACCACGGCGCCCCACACCGGGATGGTCATTTGCGTGCCATTAGCGGCTACAAAACTGCGTTGCTGGCCGATGGTGTAAGGGATACGCCCCCGCGGGTCGGCCATTAGTTGATAAGGGATAGTCTGGCGGCCGTTGCTCAGGCGCCGGGTGGTGCCGACGGCATTGGTGCCGCCGTCGATGGTCACGGTGAAGCTGGCGACCGTCGGGTTGCACGAGACTGTCAGCGGCGCGTTACTGCCGTCTGAGATGTTCGCCCCCAAGGGGTTGCTCCACGTAGGTCCCTGGCTGCCGAAGTCCAGCATGGCGGTGCCGCCCGTCGGGCTGACCGGCGCTGTGTCGTTGCCCTTGCTCACTTCGCAACTGGCGGTGATCACCATGCGCGCCTGGATAAACCCGCTGGCCACCGCCGCGCGGGCGTCTTCAGCCAGCAGCAACAGGCCACCCATGGCCAGCAGGGTCCAGCCACGGCTCACCATGTGACCGTTACCTTGAGCAGGTCGGTGTAACGGCCGACGGCCGGGATGTCCTTGAGCGGTTCGATACGACCATACAGCGGCAGATCGACGGAGCCAGAGTCCGGCACACGGCCGCTGAGCGGGACATTCACTGGCAACGGAACACGCCGCGCGGCGTCGGCATAAATGCGATAAGGAATGGGTTTGCCGGAGGGGATGCCCGTGCTCAGGTAACGCACTTCGCCGGTGCCACCGTTCAGGCCGCCGTCGACGCGCATCTGGTACGGGGTGTCGGGGTTACATTCCAGGCGCGGCTGGCGCTGGCTGATCAGCGCCGCACTCAACGGCCCGGCCGGGTCATCCAGACGCGGGCCGCTGCCAAAATCCAATACGCCAAGTTGCTCGATGCCAGCGCTGCGGGTGGTGCCCACCAACTGACAGCCCCGTTGCACATCGATGCGCACCACAACTTGCAGTTGCGCCGCGTAAACCGTGCTGCAGAGCATCGCGCCCATGACTGTCAATACTGCTCGTCCCTTCACTGCCCCAAATCCTTATACAGGGGTGACTTCCATGTAGAAGGGTAGTCACTGAGAAAAAATCTGCCAGTGTGGACAGGATTACCTGTGCTCCATGCCGTTTAGAGATAGCTGGCCGCGGCCTTCTGTATTGGTCAAATCGCTGCAAGCGACCTAAAGTAAGCGACCTCGACACACAGAGTGAATCCCATTGGCCGTGCTTCCTTTAATCCGTCGCTTGCTCGGTAAACACACCGACGGCCACGACGACTCGCCCATCCAGACGTTCTTTGAGAACAAGGCCCGGCAACAGGGCTATACCCTCAGCGCCGGCCAGGCCCAGGCAATCGCCGCCATGGCGCGCGCGATCCAGCACCTGCTCGCTGGCCAACCCACCCGCAGCCTGTACCTGCACGGCCCGGTAGGTCGCGGCAAAAGCTGGCTGCTGGACGGTTTTTTCCAGGCGCTTCCCATCGCCGAAAAGCAGCGCGTGCACTTCCATGATTTTTTCGCCCAGTTGCACCGGGGCATGTTCGCCCACCAGAAGGCCGAGGATGCCCTGGCCGTCACCCTGGACGAACTGCTCGACGGCTGCCGTGTGCTGTGTTTCGACGAGTTCCACGTGCACGATATCGGCGATGCCATGCTGATTACCCGGCTGTTCAAGGCGTTGTTCCAGCGCGGCGTACTGGTGCTGGTCACCTCCAACTATGCGCCCGAAGGCCTGTTACCCAACCCGCTGTACCACGAGCGGTTCAAACCGGTGATCGACTTGATCGCCACGCGTATGGAGGTGCTGGAAGTCAGCTCGCCCAAGGATTTTCGCAGCCTGCCCCAGGCTCATTCCGTGCAGCGCTTTACCACCGGGCAATACGTGTGGCCGGGCACACCGACCCAGCGTGCGGCGCTCGGCCTGCCGGTCACCGATGGCCCGGCGCAGCACCTGACGGTGGGCAACCGACAATTGATCTGCCGCCAGCATCACGCTCGTACCATCGCGTTTACCTTCAGCGACCTCTGCGAACAGCTGACAGCCGTGATGGACTACCTGCTGCTGTGCGAGGATTTCGATCACTGGATCATCGACGGCCTGCCCCACTTGGCCGAGTGCCCGATCGCTGTGCAGCAGCGTTTTATCAACCTGGTGGACGTGCTCTACGACAAAGACAAGCACCTGATCCTGATCGGCGAACAACCGCTGGCACAGGCGATGAGCGGTCAGGCCATCGACTTGGCGCGCACCACCAGCCGCCTGAATCAACTGCAACACGCCAGCCCGCAACCGGTGCCCGACCCGGTATCATGAGCGCCATTTACGCCCCCTTGCCGAGTGACCGCGCCGTTCATGAATACCCTCGCCCAACTCAAGGCTGGCCAATTGGCCGGCGTTACGCGCCTGGACCTGTCCTGCGGGCTCACCGAATTCCCAGAAGAAATCTTCGGGCTGGCCGACTCCCTGGAGATCCTCAACCTCAGCGGTAACGCCCTGAGCCGCCTGCCCGACGACCTGCACCGCCTGCCGCACCTTCGCGTGCTCTTCTGCTCGGACAACGCTTTCACTGAGCTGCCGGAATGCCTGGGGCAGTGCGCCAAGTTGAGCATGATCGGCTTCAAGGCCAACCAGATCAGCCACGTTCCCGCCGCCGCTTTACCGCCGCTGTTGCGCTGGCTGATCCTCACCGACAATCGCATCAGCCAGTTGCCCGACGCGTTGGGCGAGCGGCCGCTGCTGCAAAAACTGATGCTCGCCGGGAACCAGCTCGCGGCCATGCCGGAAAGCCTGGTCAACTGTCACAACCTCGAATTGCTTCGCATCGCGTCCAACCGCTTTACCCATCTGCCGCAATGGCTGTTAGCCCTGCCAAGCCTGACCTGGCTGGCCTATGCCGGAAACCCGGTGGAAATGGCAGTGGATGTGGCGGCAGAAGACGCAACGCCGGACATCCCGTGGACAGAGCTGGAATTGGCCGAAGTGCTGGGCGAAGGCGCCTCGGGGGTGATCCGCAAGGCCCTATGGAAACCGCAGGCCAAGCCGGTGGCAGTCAAACTCTATAAAGGCACCATCACCAGCGATGGCTCGCCGCTGCACGAAATGCAGGCCTGCATCGCCGCCGGGCTGCATCCCAATCTGATCAAGGTCGAGGGCCGTGTAGTCGGCCATCCCGATCACCAGGCCGCACTGGTGATGGACCTGATTGACCCCAGTTACCGCAACCTCGCCGCGCTGCCGAGCCTGACTTCGTGCACCCGCGACATCTACGAACCGACTGCCCGTTTCAGTGCCAATGTGGCCTTGCGCATGGCCCAGGGTATCGCCTCGGTGGCCGCTCATTTGCACAGGCACGGCATCACCCATGGCGACCTGTACGGCCACAATATTCTGTGGAATGAAGTGGGCGATTGCCTGCTAGGGGATTTTGGCGCAGCGTCGTTCCATGCCACGACGGATACCTTGGAAACACGGGCGTTACAGCGACTTGAAGTGCGGGCGTTCGGGGTGTTGCTGGGGGAATTGTTGGAGCGGGTTGAAACGGGGTTGAGCGGTGAACTCTTGGAACTCCAAAAAATGTGCTGTCAGCCGGATGTGTTGGCACGACCGAGCTTCGAAGAAATCAACGCCTTGCTGGCATCTACCCAACACTCTTAAAACCAAGTGGGAGGGGGCTTGCTCCCGATTGCAGTGGGTCAGAACCACCGCTATCGGGAGCAAGCCCCCTCCCACAGTTGTACAGCTATAAATTCAATCAGCCCGCCAGGCCCACGAACTGTGGCCTTGCGCATGGCCCAGGGCATCGCCTCCGTGGCCGCTCATTTGCACAGGCACGGCATCACCCATGGCGACCTGTACGGCCACAATATTCTGTGGAATGAAGTGGGCGATTGCCTGCTAGGGGATTTTGGCGCAGCGTCGTTCCATGCCACGACGGATACCTTGGAAACACGGGCGTTACAGCGACTTGAAGTGCGGGCGTTCGGGGTGTTGCTGGGGGAATTGTTGGAGCGGGTTGAAACGGGGTTGAGCGGTGAACTCTTGGAACTCCAAAAAATGTGCTGTCAGCCGGATGTGTTGGCACGACCGAGCTTCGAAGAAATCAACGCCTTGCTGGCATCTACCCAACACTCTTAAAACCAAGTGGGAGGGGGCTTGCTCCCGATTGCAGTGGGTCAGAACCACCGCTATCGGGAGCAAGCCCCCTCCCACAGTTGTACAGCTATAAATTCAATCAGCCCGCCAGGCC